>VYLK01000253.1_pt1 | contig 28094 bp, 25 predicted proteins | sample 5114321 | NCBI WGS metagenome assembly VYLK01 (sample SAMN12291792, study PRJNA351875) | freshwater metagenome | isolation source: freshwater lake | place: USA: Michigan, MSU2 Lake | collected 2011-08-16
TCCGTGCCTGCCTGCAAACCCTTCATTTTTGGGCAAATAACCCTAAAAAACACTCTCAAAAAAATCTTGAGCAGGATTAATCTTCTAGTATGGGTGGCTAACCCTAGAGAATTATTCCTGAATCATTGGGACAGTTTTTGGCTAATTCTGATATAACAGCTATGAAGATTTTGACGATTTTACAGGGATTAATCGACAAAAATCCCTTAACTGAGGCGGATTTAGCAGAATTACTAGCGATCGAATCCTTAAATTTTCAGCAGACTAACCCTCTCATCCTACAGGAAAGGGCGGAACTATTAACGATTCTCTGGCCGCGAGTCTGGCAAAAATGTCAGGAGTTAGGGATAAATCAGCCAAATCAGATTTTGATCAGCTGTTGGCGCTTCTGGATTCCCTGGGCGCTAGAGCTACGCAGCCACGCAAAACCGTTGATTCAAGGCATTTTGGCTCCTCAAGGCACAGGAAAGACCACCTTAACATCCATAATGTCGATTATTTTAGCCTATTTTGATTTAAAAGTAAATAATCTCTCTTTAGATGATATTTATAAGACCTATAATGAGCGAATAAAATTGCGTCAAAAGGATGAAAGATTGCGCTGGCGTGGTCCACCGGGTACTCATGATATAGCATTAGGAATTAAAGTTTTAGAACAGGTTTGTCAGCAAGAAAGTCCGATTTTAATCCCGCGTTTTGACAAGTCACTGCATCAAGGACAAGGAGATAGAATTGCACCGGAACAAGTGGAGGGAGTCGATATTCTTTTTTTCGAGGGTTGGTTTGTGGGCATGAATCCAATAGAAGAAACAGTCTTTGATCATGCCCCCGATCCGATTAATAGCGAAGAAGACCGACAATTCGCCAGGGATAATAATCAAAGATTGCGAGAATATCTACCCCTCTGGTCAAAAATCGATCGCTTACTGATTCTTTATCCCCTTGACTACCGTTACAGTTTACAATGGCGACAGGCAGCCGAAACAAAAGGAGGTATGAACCCATCAGAAATCGAGGAATTTGTCAAGTATTTTTGGAAAAGTTTACATCCGCAATTATTTCTGCCCCCCCTGCTCAAACAAGCAGAGCTAGTGGTAGAAATTAATCAGGATCATAGTCTGGGAAAAATCAGTTATCAGTGAGCAGCAGGCAAGAGGCAAAAGGCAAAAGGCAAAAGAAAGAATCTGGCAATTCTCCTACCCAAAAAGAAGGTTATAAACTAAGTCCATCAAATCTTCTAGCTTAACAAATTAGGTTTTAGATTCCGTCGAGTGAAAAGAAAGCCCCGAACTGGTCACTTAACAGACTGAAAACTCCCATCTGATAACTGATAACTGATAACTGAAAACTCCCATCTGATAACTGATAACTGATAACTGATAACTGGTAACTGATAAAGCTTATGATTGAAGTGGAACATCTGAGTAAAATTTATGGTTCGACCACGGCAATTAGTGACGTGGATTTTACCGTAGAAAAAGGAGAAATACTCGGTTTCTTGGGACCGAATGGAGCCGGAAAAACCACGACTATGAGGATTTTATCTGGTTATATTCCTGCTACGACGGGAACAGCAAGGATAGCAGGATACGATGTACATAAACAATCCTTAGAAGTGCGTCGTCGCATTGGTTATCTTCCTGAAAATCCCCCCTTATATCCAGAGATGACCGTGGAAAGTTTTCTTGATTTTGTGGCACGGATTAAAGGCATCTCATCGGGGGATAGAAAAGCACGGGTAGATTTAGTTTTAGGCAAATGTCAGTTACTAGAAAAAAGAAAAGTTATTATCCGCAAATTATCGAAGGGTTATAAACAGCGTGTGGGAATTGCCCAAGCGATTGTACACGATCCACCGGTAATTATTTTAGATGAACCGACAGTAGGATTGGATCCGAAACAGATTATCGAGGTGAGAAATCTGATTAAAAGTTTAGCGGGAGAACATACAATTATTCTCTCCACTCATATTTTACCAGAAGTGAGTATTACCTGCGATCGAGCGACAATTATTAATCGGGGTCGCATCGTAGCCAATAATATTACTACCGCTACCCCTGCTGGTTCCAGTTATGAAATTGAGATCGAAGGTGATAGGGATTCCCTGTTAGAAATCCTTCAACAAATGCCGCAAGTCGAACAAGCTGCAAAAGTCGGCGATAACCTGCTCAAAATTGTTGGTCAAGCGGGAACAAACCTAGGGGCAGAACTTGCTAGAATAGTTGTCAACAATGGTTATAACTTATTAGAAATGCGTCGCACCCGTAAAACCCTAGAAGACATCTTTCTGGAAGTAATCGGCAGCGGGGAAAGTAACCAGCAAGAGGAGAGACATGATCAATAATATCTGGGCGATTTTTCGCAAGGAATTTCAAAGCTATTTTACCGCCGCCAATGCCTATATCATTATGGGGATATTTTGGTTAGTAGCGGGATTTTTCTTTAACTCCCTTCTCTACGGCATTATTCTCGATATTGGTATTCAAGAACAATCGGGGTTTCTGGTAGCCAGAGATACGGTATCTGAATTTATGACCACTTTCATCGGCATTATTTTATCCTCCTTATTGTTGGTAATTTTGCCGGCCCTGTCTATGGGATTATACGCAGAGGAAAAAAAACAGGGAACCCTAGAACTTTTAGCCACTTCCCCCCTGACTAATTGGAGTATAGCCATCGGTAAATTATTGGGAGTGCTGGCCTTTTTTACCGTGATGATTACCCCCCTCTGGATTTACGAAATAGTGGTTTTTAGTACCGCAGTTCCCCCAGTAAATATAGCCAGTGTTTTAATGGCTCATCTAGGATTAATTTTACTGGCAGCCGCCATCCTAGCCATCGGGATGTTTATATCTTCCCTCACCAATAGTTCTATCCTTGCTTACATCATCACCTTTATCACCATCTTATTTATCTGGATACTGGATGTAATTGCTAACAATGCCGAAACCTTCTTTCGAGATCGCATTGGAGGAGAAGTGGGAGAACAGATCGGATTTTTCCTGAAAGAATTGCTCTCCCATCTATCTTGGTATCAACCCTTTAACAATTTCGTGCGGGGAATTTTTGACAGTAGTAGTTTAGTCATCCTCCTCAGTTATATTCTGCTGGGAATCTTCCTAACTACTCAAGCGATCGAAGCGGACCGTTATCAAAGAAACTAACTATGAGATCCTGGCAAAAATACAGTAAATTTCTCTATATACCCGCCCTCTTTCTGGGTAGTGCTGGCTTAACAGTGGGGTTAATCTCCGGTCAATGGTCATCCCTCTCTCTGGGGTTATTAATTGCTGGGGCTATTTTGTTTCTAGGGTGGCTGTTGTTATTAGTAATCACTTCCAAAGACTTTTGGCAAAAAAGAAGTACCCGCACCGGCACTCAAACCCTCATTACTACTATTATTGTCCTCAGCGTTATCGGTTTAATTAACTTTCTCGCTCTCCGTTATCCCTATCGAGTTGATTTAACCGAAAACCAAATCTTTAGTTTATCCCCCCAAACCGAAAGACTATTAACCAATCTATCAAAACCAGTCAAAGTCTGGATTTTTTCAACCCGGGGAATCAGTGGCAACGAAGAGGAACTTTTAGCCAATTATCAACGCAAAAATCCCCAATTTCAGTACGAGATAGTTAACCCAGAGAAAAAACCCAATATTGTCCAAGAATTTAAAAAACTAGCTGATGATAATCTGTCTAGAGTCTATCTACAGTATGGTGACAAAAAACAACCCCTAAAAACCATTAGTGAAGAGGAAAGTCTCACCGAAGCGAAACTGAGTAACGCCATCGAAACCGCTAAAACTAATCGCACTTTAACCGCTTATTTTCTGCAAGGTCATGGAGAAAATGCCATCAAAGAGCCTAAAGGTGGATTAGTGCAAGCAGTCAATAGTTTAGAAGCAAAAGGTTATCAAGTAGAACCACTTAATCTAGTGGAACGTTCCACCATTCCCAATAATGCCGATGTCATTATTATTGCCAGTCCCAAAAGAAAAATATTTCCCCAGGAAGTAACCGCTTTAAAAAACTATCTTGAGCAAGGGGGCAAAATTTTATTAATGATTGACCCCCAAACCGAAACCGGATTAGAACCCTTATTAACCCCTTGGGGTGTGAAACTAGATAATCGGATTATTATTGATGCTTCTGGTGCTGGGGAAATCATCGGTTTAGGTCCGGCTAGTCCCATTATTACCAATTACGGTAATCATCCGATTACTCGCGATTTTGCCAACGGTATTTCTATCTTTCCCTTTGCTCGTCCCATCGCTACTGTTCCCGTCGAAGGAATTGAAGCCGTATCTTTAATGATTACTAATGATAAAATGTGGGCCGAGAGTGATTTAAATGATCAGAATCTCCAGTTTAACCCTGAAAAAGATTTAGCTGGCCCATTTGATTTAGGAGTTGCTCTGACGGGAAAAAAAGGTAAATTAATCGTGATTGGTAATGCCAGCTTTGCCAGCGATGGACTATTTGAACAACAGTTAAACGGAGATATATTTTTAAATTCTGTGCAGTGGTTAGCCAGTGGTGAAACAGCCACCTTATCTATCCAAGCTAAGGAACCAGAAAATAGAAGAATCAATTTAAATCCCCTGCAAGCTAACGCTATTTTTTGGATAGCGATGGTAGTAATGCCTTTAGTAGGATTTACCCTAGCTGGATTGACTTGGTGGCAACGTCGTTAATCGAGTTAGAATCTAGAAAAATCATCTCTCTTATTTACCCTAACTGCTATGACCACAATCCAAACTATCCCCCAATTGTTGACTTTTGATGACTATATCAATCAATATCCTGATGATGGACAACAATACGAATTAATCGAAGGAAAATTATTGGCCATGATGCGACCGATCGGAAAACACGAAGAAATTGGCGGATTTGTTTCTGGAACCCTATTCTTAGAGATAAATCGGCAGCAATTACCCTATTTTATCCCCAATACTGCGGCAGTAAAACCCCTTCGACCCCATACAGGTTATCTACCCGATATTATTGTCTTAGACAGAGAAAATCTAGTTAATGATCCCTATTGGGAAACCGCTTCCTCAATTTCTCTGGCAACATCAGCTAAATTAATTATTGAAATTGTCAGTTCCAATTGGCGAGATGATTATCTGAAAAAATTCGACGACTACGAACAATTAGGAATTGCCGAATATTGGATTATCGATTATTTAGCCAAAGGTTCGGCCCGATATATCGGCAGCCCCAAAGAACCCACCATTTCTATCTATCAATTAATCGATGGAGAATATCAAGGTAATTTATTTAAACAGGATCAACGTCTTATTTCAGGGATTTTTCCAGAGTTAAACCTCACTGCTAATCAAATTTTTCGTGCTAGAGCTTAAAGAAAAACCCGTATTTTTAGATTAGACTTATTGTAAAAATCAAAAACTTACCTGAGAGTCAGTAGTCAGTCCCGATGCAACAAGTGGGGAGCATCTCACCTTTTTAAGTAGTCGTGCAAAATTAATTTCCTAGTAAAGATAGGCAAAAGGCAAGAGGCAAAAGGCAAGAGGGGGTTAGATATGTGTAATTAATTTTGCTTAGGTACTTAACCCCTAAATCAGGTTTTTATGTCAAGCTATTTTGAAAGCCTTGCTAGAAACCAGTTTTGGGGATAAGTATAATTACTCACTTGCGTAAATGAGATGCTCCCCAACAAGTGAAGGTATGATAGCGAGATATGTAAAAGAACAAGATAAAGAATACCTGCAGCCACACAAAAATCTACAATTGAGTCTATTTTGATTCTGATACCCCGTCCGCTTGCGGCGGGGTAGTTCATTCGGAAAATTTTCTGGAAAATTTTCCCTATTAGCCATGATCTCATCTAGAATACAGACCAGCAAGTCTAGAAAGAGTCACGGCAATCTATGACTACCAGTAATTACGATTCCGAGTTGACAGTTTTGGGATTACCCGCAGCCAAAGGTAGATGGTTATTAATACCTCTAGGAATGGCCGTTTTACTCTGTTTAGGGACGGTGTACTCATGGAGTATCTTTAGAAAACCCCTAGAAACAGAATTAAATCTCAGCGCCACGGAAAGCCTATTACCCTACACTGTGGCCCTAGTATTTTATGCCGCTTCTATGCCGATCGCTGGTTTTTTTATCCCCCGGGTAGGTACTCGCAGGATGACGGCTATCGGCGGAATTATCGTCGGTTTAGGCTATATTCTCGCTAGTTTTGCCGCTCAGATCCAGACAATTATTCTTACCTACGGAGTCATTGCTGGCACGGGAGTCGGCATCGCTTACGGTGTTCCCATGGCAGTGGTGGCACGCTGGTTTCCCGACAAAAAAGGTTTAGCGGTGGGTTTAACTATCATCGGATTTGGTCTTTCTCCCCTGATTACCGCACCTTTAGCCAATCGATTGATCAATGAATATAGTGTTAGACCAAGTTTAAGATTTTTGGGGATTATCTTTACAATAATTATTGTGATGATTGCCCTCACCATGAAGTTACCCCCTCAAGACTGGCAACCTCCCGCCAATTTAGCTAATCGAAAATCCGACTTTCCGGCTAATTATCCAGTAAATATGCTGAAAAGTCGCTCATTTTATGGCTTATGGCTTTGCTATGCCATTGGTGCTTTAATTGGCTTGAGCGCCATCGGTATTTCTAGTCCTGTCGCTGAGGAAATTATTCAGATTGAGCCGGGGTTAGCCGCTAGTAGTGTTGCGCTATTTGCCTTGTTTAATGGTATTAGTCGTCCTTTGTTCGGTTGGTTGAGCGATCGCTGGAAACCCCATTATCTAGCGATCGGGGCCTATACACTCATTTTGATCGGTTGCCTGCTGATGGTCAAGGCCGAAAAAGGAGCAGTTAGTAGCTATCTAGTGGCTTTTTGTCTATTTTGGTTTTGTTTAGGGGGATGGTTAGCCCTAGCTCCCGCTACCACTCTCCACTTCTTTAATCCTGACCACTACGCCCAAAATTACGGTATTGTTTTTACTGCCTACGGTGTCGGTGCTTTGATCGGAACTTTAGTAACTGGTAGAATTCGCGATTGGTTCGGTACTTACACTTATGCTTTTTATGCTATGGCTGTATTGGCAATACTGGGTATTTTTCTCGCTAGTGCCTTACTGAAAAGAGAGCGATCGCAGCTATCAAATCCTAGCTAGTGGAGTTTTACCGCTGCCATTCTATACTTCAAAATACTCGAAAACGGAAGAAGAATCAGATGGGTAAATAAGGGACCTGCGCTTTGATAATGTACCTTTTGGGCGAACGCAGTTCGCCCCTACATTGCGGACAAAATCCGTTACTGTAGGGGCGCAAGAAACCGGCACCCAAATGTCTATTTTCAGGCTGAGTGATCGATGAAAATCTCTAATGAGAGACTTGCACTTTGATAATGGGCCATTTAGGGCTGGTCTGATTCTTCTACAGAGCGATTTTCTGGCTGGGATATTATTCCCACGCAAGTCCCTAATATTATTGTAGGGGCGAATTGCATTCGCCCTCTTTTAATAACTTCTACTGCTCACCAATAGGTGAGAGAAAGGCCCAAATATGAGATGCACCTCAGCAATTCTAAATTTAAGGTTTCATGAGATAACTGCTGTACTGCCCATGAACATTGACTAGATAGGGAACTAGATAAGTCAGTGATGCCGCCAGCCAGCGATCGCTTGTCATGCGCCCAGACATTATAGCATAACCGTGGTTAATTGTCAATAAAATTGTCCCCACCACTACAGCCACTTTTATCCCGGTGGGGGCAAATTGGGGGGATAATAAAGGACGAAAATAGCCGATAATCCCTTTCATTGCCTATAAATCGCACTCTATCAGGCGAGTAAAACAAAAAGTCACCATTTTTAACCCGTAGGGAGATTTCCACCAGAGAGCGGGAAAACAACCTTGAGGAGCTGCTAGACTAAAATCCCAGTGATCATAATCATCGATGCGCCATTCATCTTTGTTGCGCCATCCCACCAATTCCCCAAATTTTCTAATCGTTTCCGCGTCTTGGGTACGCAGGGTGTTAATGTCACCTCCGGCGGCAAAATATAACTTCACCTGATTGCTAAAACCGAAATGATCGCCGCTATAATTTTTCCAAAGGCGATCGAGTACCCGAATCACATTAACGGGAAACCGCATCATATCCTCTGGGGTTAAAGTATCGCGGGTTCTGCCGGCAGCTTCGAGGATAACTCGGAGAGTTTCTGCGTCTGCTTCCCTAAAGTTCCCCTCAGCTAGGAATTGCTGTAATTTACCATAGCGCTCGATGTCCGGTACTAACATCTGCCGCGCTTCGATGAGGGCAACCCGTTCGGTTAAAGATTGCAATTGAGCTAAAATATCCTGAAGTTGGGCGTTAATATCTGACATAAATGTAAAGGGGGTTTGTTGACTGCAAAAATTACCGATTTATCGGCAAAATAATTATTGATTTACCGCTTCTAATCGCGACTTAACAAAGCGGTTCATCCATGCTTCTAGATAGATGCGATTGGCTTTTTGTTCTTTTAAATCTGTGGTACTTAAAGGATAAGGTGCTAATCCTTGAATGGCTGCCGTTGTCACACAAAACATCGACTTTTGAAAAGTTTCGCAAATCTGGACTAATAAATCTTCCTCTTGACGAAAACTCTTTTTATAAATGTCGTGCAGATAATCTGGTAAAAAGTGACGCATATCCTGCATTAATAGTGTGGGGGGAATCCCTGCACCTCCGATGGGTAAAGGATCCGCATACAAAGCACCATAGGCAAACATTCCTTGATCGTAGGGAATTTGATAGGCTTGGGCATTGTAAGAAATTGTACCAGGGAAAGGTGTTCCGCGAAAGAAAACCGCCTCAACGTAGGGGATTGCTGTATCGGCAAGAAAGGTTAATCCTGCCGATTTGGGGATCAGATCATAGGTTTGTCCTTTGATTTTTACTTGATAGACAATTGGTTTACTAGCATTATCAACTAAATTTTTCTTAATGTGTGCCACCACTTCGGGAATACTGGTAATTTTTCCGGCATCGTAGAGATCGGATAAACTTAAAAAAGCATCGGCCATAATTCGCCAAAATTGCCCTAAACCGCTATAGTAGGCCATCATCCGCATTTGTTCTGGTAAAAATTCAGGAAAGACTTTATTTAAACTTAAAACTAGGGGATTATTCCTAAATTTTGCTTGAATAACTTTGGCTGTCACTTCCCGAAAAGCGGCACCATCTACATAACTATCTAAACCACCCCCACCATGCCAAAACATGGCTTTCATACAGTATTCAGCATACTCAAAATTAATGCGATCGTGCCACCAGTGTTGTAGTAATTTCTGCCAAGATACTTGACCATTAAAATATTTAAAGAAGGGAAAAAAAACCAAAAACTGATTTTCCGCAATATAAATTAAATTTTTGGAATAAGCATCTAACACCACCCCGTAACTTTTCAGGATACCCACTACCTCGAGCAAATTCTGGGGAGTATCTTTTAACAATGCTTCCCCAGCAGTGAGACGCTCAATATAGGATGCTAGGGGATGAGAGGAGGACTTGACAGGGATAGTGACCATGCTAGAAGCTTGATAAAATAACTTTCCTTATCTATTTTAACCCATAAAAGCACAACCAATTAGCGGCGGTGGCACGGCGAGTCATGCGGGGATTGAATTCGCCAATTTTATAACCAGTAAACCCCAATTTATCTTTTAATAATTGTTTATTTTCTGGCAAGATTGATCGAGTTAATTTTACTGTTGGGGGACGATTGGCAATAAAATCTGGGGGTTCGGGATATTCACGGCGCCAATCTTCCTCTACTTGACTATTATCCCATTTTCCTTGACTTTCATCGTAGCGATAACCTAAAGTTTGCCAAACCAATTTATTAACGGTTTCGTCGTCAATTTCATCGTTAATAATCGCCCAAATTGTCTCTATATTTAATTCTGGTAGTTCCATAATCAAGTGAATGGGGTGTGGGGTGTGGGGTGTGGGGTGTGGGGAGAATAAATAAAATAATCTCCTATCTCCTGACTCCTATCTCCTGACGACCGGCTACTGCCTACGGTTAAAATAACTGGTGAATAACATCATTGATCATCGCGTAAGCGTAGCCTATTTTGCCTCCTTCTAACGCCAAAATTATTTTTATTTTAACTATCGGTGTGGTGTCGGTTTCTGCATCGGCAATTTTTATCCGGTTAGCGATCGAAGCGGTAGGTAATGCTACGATCGCATTTAGTTTATTTTTAGCGACTTCTCGTCTGATATTGGCTTCTGTTGTCCTAATTCCGAACTGGTTGACCTTATCACGCCAAAAAGTCCCTATTCAAGCCTATTATTACGCAGTGGGGGCAGGATTTTGTTTAGCTCTCCATTTTGCTACTTGGATTACTTCTCTATCCTACACCTCGATCGCCGCTTCTACCACTTTAGTCACCACTAATCCCCTCTGGGTTTCCCTGTTGGGTTGGTGGTGGTTTCGAGAAAAACCGAGCAAATTAACCTTTATCGGCATTTTTGTGGCTCTAACGGGGGGATTATTGATTGTTTTAGCCGATCGAGATGTCAGTAGTTCTTATCCTAACCCGTTATTGGGCAATAGCTTGGCTTTAATTGGAGCAATTCTCGTCAGTGGTTATATTCTCCTCGGACGGGAAGCACAAAGAAAGGGTTTAAATATTAAGAATTATATAACTGTAGCCTACACTACCGCAGGATTAGCTTTATTACCTTCTATTTTTTTATTCGGTCAAGGTTACGAAAGCTATCCCCTATCCGTGTATGTTTATGTGTTAATGATGGCGATTTTTCCGCAATTAATCGGTCATACTAGCTTTAACTGGGCTTTGCGATGGGTAGCACCGACAATAGTAACCATGGTAATTTTATTAGAGCCAATCGCCGCTAGTCTGTTAGGAGTGTTCATTTTTGGTGAAATCCCCCCCCAAGAAGTCATTTATGGCGGATTAATTCTATTAATCGGCGTAGGCATTGCTATTTTAGGCGGATAAGCTTTTAGTGTATCTAAATTACCGGTTAAGTGCGATCTCGATCGCCGATTGTAACCACAGACAAAAGCTAGATTAGTGTACAATGCTAACTGAATGACAGTTTAAGTAGGTAGGTCTTAAAAACTTGCGGATGCCCCCTTATCAAGGGGGGATTAAGGGGGGATAAAGGGGGGATATATCTTCAATTTAATTATAACCAGCTACTTAGACAATCTGACTCAATTGAAAAATAGGGTTTTCGGGGAATTAATTCCCTGACTAAAGTTAGAAATATTCGATTATCTGGGTAATCTGTAGTTGAGATATAAAAAAGTCAGTAGGTTTCAGGAAAAACGGGGGTTTGAAAAGTGAAATTAAAAGGAAAGGGGATACAGTCAAAACTGCCGTCATCCGAGTCGGGTTTCTCGATGTTAGAAGTGATGATTGCCATTTTAACTATTACCGCTTTCTCGATAGGAACCCTACAGTTAATGGCATTCACTGCCTTATATAAAGTCCGCTCAGAAAGACAAGCTAAAGCTAACTTTTGGATTCAAGAAGATTTTGAAGATGTCAAATATATAGCTTCGACTTTAGATGTCAACTCCAGTCCTGCCAACCCTAATGTCAGTGAGGATGTGTGTACAAATATCAATCAGGGTTATGCCACAGCTTTAAGAAGACAATTAACGGCCCCCATCACCCCTATACCGACGGAACAATTAGTAGCGACAAGACCAATTGTCGGTAAAAACTATTCTCTCTATCGAACTTTTAATATTACTTCGGCTAATCCCCATCGTCTCCGTATTGATTATCGAGTCCAATTAGCAACAGGTCAAATCGCCGATGATTACCAAAACCAAGAAAATGTTATTGCCAGAAGTTCTGTCGAGGTGATTCCCGATGCGTCGTTTAAATGTCCATAAAAATCAGGGTTTTACCCTGTTAGAAATTTTGGTAGCTTTGGCAATTACGGGAATTTTTGCCATCTTAACCGGACCTAATTTATTAGCGTGGTTAAATAGCAATAGAGTCCAACAAGCCACCGATGCTATACAATTAGCCCTAGAGGATGCCCAAAGACAAGCTATCCGTCGAGGGAGGAATTGCACGATTAATTTTACTAACCCGACTGGCACTGATCCCACAGTTTACTCGCAAATAACCGCCAGTGAAGCAGGTTGTTTAGTGGCGACTAATACTAACGCGGGTTCCATAAGTCTGCCGCAGGAAATATTTATGGTGGTGAATAATTTTCCCACCCTGGACGGCAGTCCGGGGGTGCAGTTTTCCTTTCGGGGTCATGTGCCGGGGTTAACCTTTACTCCGCCGGAAGATCAAGCGATAATCGTATTATATTCCGCCGCCGATGCCACCGCCGATCCCTATCCCAACCAAGAAAAAAAATGTCTAGTTATCGCTTCTTTGTTAGGAATAATTAAACAAGGTACTTATAACGACACTTCTCTAACTAACCGCGCTTCTCTAACTAACCTCGATGCCCGTAAATGTAAAATCCGTCTCGATGGAACTCAACCCTAATCAGTTATCAGTTATCAGTTATCAGTTATCAGGTGTGAGTTTTTAGTTTACTGATTACTGTTCACTGTTCACTGATTACTGATTACTGTTCACTGTTTACTTTTGATTGCTCAGAAATAGTCGTAATTTTAATAAACTGAGAGTTTGACCGAGATTGAGGGGAAGGAGAGAAATGCCTTCTAACCGCGATTGTAACCAACCATCACCCCAATACCATTCGTGATAGCCATCGATACCTTGACTCAAAAGCAAGCGTAAACACTGGTCATTGGCCAATAAAACCTGATGTTGTACGGGAATTAAACCTAACCAAGAGGTAAAAGTCAAACCTTCCTCTAATTTATCGGGTAGATTAGGTGAGAGCATTTGCGGCCACAGCCATTGACGGAGATGAGCAGTTTTGAGCAAACTATCCCGGATAGCCTGTTCACTGGCCGAGATTTCGATACGCAGCTGACTTTGTTGAAAATTGCCGAACATATGATTGTCTGATAATTTTTGTTAAGTTAGTTAAAGAATAACTAAAAATCGGGACAGCGTTTTCCAAGGATAACAGTAAGTAGTATGGCAGATAAATTAATCCGCGCCACGGCCGCCGATGGGGGAATTAGAGTAGTAGGAGTGATTACCACCCGTTTAACCGAAGAAGCTCGCCAAAGACATCAATTATCTAACGTAGCCAGTGCCGCTCTCGGTCGCACGATGGCATCGGCTTTACTCTTGGCTTCCAGTTTAAAAAAACCTGGTTCTAGGATCAATATTCGCATTAAAGGCGATGGTCCTCTGGGTGGGGTCTTGGTTGATGCCGGACTCGACGGCACGGTGCGGGGTTATGTGGACTATCCGCAAGTGGAATTACTCCCCAATGCTAAGGGTAAATTAGATGTGGGTCGCGCGGTGGGTAACAAGGGTTATGTGCGAGTCTTACGCGAAGAAAAAGGCGAGGAGAGAAATGAACTTCAAGAAAGCATCGTCGAGATAGTTTCCGGGGAAGTGGGGGAAGATATCGCCTACTATCTAGACCAGTCCGAACAAATTCCCTCCGCTTTGCAAGTGGGGGTTTTTGTTGGTACAACCACAGGAGTGACGGCTGCCGGGGGAATTTTATTACAAGTTCTCTCCAAAGAAGCAGCCCGGGATGAGGTCTTAGTGGCTCGTTTAGAGTCGAGATTGCGAAAATTAACGGGATTTACGCCTCTTTTACGCGCAGGAAAAAGTCTAGAAGATATTTTTCAGGAACTTCTCGGAGATATGGGTCTAGAAATTTTTCCGGCTGTGCAGCTGTTGCGTTTTGATTGTGATTGTTCTTTTGAACGGGCCCTAGGAGCTTTAAAATTCCTCGGGGTTGATGAATTAAAAGACATTATCGAAAAGGATAAACAAGCGGAAGCCGTCTGTGAGTTTTGTCGGGAAGTGTATAATGCCAACGAGAGACAATTAATCGAATTAGTCGAGTCTCTACAGGCTGAATCTTGCTGAGAAGTTGGGTAATGAGCGCCATTAGGGTAAAATCTATCTAAAATATCTGCTAGGGAGTCGTGAATGTTTAAAGGAAAAGAATTAACCAAAAATCTAGTCAAACGAGAATCGATTGACCCCCTGACTCGTTGGCCAGAGAAAACTAAATCTTTTCTTTTTCTCTTTTGGTCTCGATACCAGCATCGTTTCACTTGGAAAGTTTGGGCGGCTTTATTTGTGGTCGTTTTTGGCGGTGTTGGCTTTCTCGCCACTTGGCAGTTATTAAATATGCAGAAGTCGCCCAATTGCCCCAAAATCTTCTGGCCTATCGCTTCTGCCTCCCTGCGTCTCTACTGCGCTCAACTTTCCGCCGATAGTCGCACCGTGGCAGGTTTACTCGAAGCCATTGCCCTAGTGGAAGCTTTACCCGAAGACCATCCCTTGCGATCGCAAGTTAATCAACAGGTGGAAGAGTGGGCGCGGGATATCCTGAATTTGGCGGAAAAAGACTATCAAGCGGGAAATTTAGAGCAAGCGATCACTAAAGCTCGTCAAATCCCCAATAATATGGCAGTAGCGGCAATTATTGAGGAAAGAATCGCTAAGTGGCAAGGAACTTGGACGGAAGGCAACGAGATCTTAAGCAAACTAGAGGAAAATCTCCGCGCTTCCAACTGGAATCAATCTTTCCGTCTGGCAGTGGATTTATTGAACTTAAATAACGAATATTGGGCAACGGTTAAGTATAATGAAGCGATCGCTAAAATTACCGTCGCCCGGGAAGATAGTAGTAAATTAGATAATGCCTTTAATCTCTTTAACCGAGGCGGTCTCGACAATTGGTTCAAAGTCATCGAAGAAGCTAGAAAAATTCAAGCCAGCAGTTATGCCTATCAGGAGGCACAAAAATTAATCGGGAAAACCGAGGATAAACTAAAAGAATACGCCGAAAGATTAATTGAGCGGAAGCAATGGCAAGCTCTCCGGGATTTGGCTAACGAAAGCCCCAAAGACCTCAAAATTAAAGCAGATATCACCGATTGGTCTCTCTTGTCGGAAGCGGCCTTAGATGCGGAAACCGGCACGGTGGACGGATTAGAAGCCGGCATACTAGGACTAGAACAAATCGACGCTTCTCGACCCCTCCATCAAACGGCCCTGGCTATGAAGGAGCGCTGGCAGTTACAGGTACAGGATGTAAAAATACTGTCCGAGGCTAGAGATTTAGCACAAGCAGGGACAATCGAGCAGTATAGCGCCGCTATCGCGAAAGCAGGCGAGGTTCCCCAGAATAATCCCCTCTGGTCGCAAGCACAGCAGGAAATTGGCTCTTGGAATCGTCAAATACAAGTGATTGAAGACCGGCCGATTTTAGAACGCGCCCGAGAAATTGCTCTTCCCAGCGATATTAATTCCCTCAGTAGTGCTATTATTCAGGCCCGGGCCATTGGTAAAAATCGGGCCTTATACCGGGATGCTCAACGGGAAATTCGCGGCTGGCAAGTGCGGATTGAACGCATGGAGGATCAACCTATTTTAGATCAGGCTCAAGCTTTGGCCAATCTCAAAGACTATAGCACAGCGATCGAAACTGCCAATCAAATTCCCCCCGGTCGCGCTCTTTCCTCGGAAGTTTCCCAAAATATCCGTCGTTGGCGCCGAGAGTTGCGGGCCCGTCAAAGTCTCCAACAGGCTAATCAATTAGCGGCGACGGGAAGCGCAGAGGGTTTAACCCGAGCGATTGCTTTAGTTACCAATATTTCCACTCAAACCGACGCGGGTGTGCAACGGAGCGAATTGCTGGAACGTTGGAGTTATCAGCTTTTGTCTTTAGCCACGGACCAAGCTAATAATGGCCGTTATCTGGAAGCTATTCGCCTTGCTGAATCCGTATCCCGGGAAAGTACCGCCTACAGTTCGGCTCGTTCCCAAATGCAAGGCTGGCGCAATATTCTCCAACCGCCGGCCCCACCACCAATAGTTGAATCGACTCCCCTTTCCCCAGAGTCCCCGATAGAAACACCAAGTCCGGGCCAATAATCAGTTTTAGTGGCTGTTTTTGCCGTGGATTGCCCCTAAAAAAAGTCCCCCATCCCCGGGGGTCTGTAAAGTTAAAATTGACGGATATAATTGGGTTAATTTGATGTGAGCATCTTTCCTTAAATTTCCGGCCATACCAAATCCGTTTTTAATAGTGTGATTAACTCCCAAGTTATGAATTGTTTCTCCCTGCTCTGGCGCTCCGGTACTCTCCTACACCTTTTAAACAGGATTTAGTATGATTCCTGTAAATGAAATCCTATTATCTCTATCAATCCCATTATTCTCCTTAAAATTATCATCATCATTATTTTTAATTAATAAATTACAAAAATAACCAAAGCTAATTTTAAAAAGGTAATAGTTGTTAAGCTAAGACGCATTTTAAACGCCCATCCTTAGATTAGCTAAATCTCCCTCAATCCCTTTACTGTTGCCTCTTGCCTGTTGCCTCTTGCCTGATCTCAACAAGCAATTTAAATACTTAACAGCTTATGAATTACATTAATCAATCAAGCAAAAAACAGATCTCCGTAATTTCTATGAGAGCAAGTGAGGTACTGGATTTATATGCCAAAGGGAAACGCAATTTTACAGGAGTAAAATTAAAAGGACAGTGTTTTCGCGGACAGAATTTATCGGGGGCTAATTTTAGTCAAGCAGATCTGCGTGGTACTAATTTTCAAGGGGCTATTTTAGAGGGAACTAAATTTACCGAGGCTAGGGCAGGATTACTAAAGCGCGGTCGGCTACAATTAATCTTAATTTCTTGGTTAATAGCGGCTTTCTGCGGCTATCTGTGGGGATTAACTGGGTATTATCTAGCTTTAATGCTGGTGACAGATGTAACCGAATTTAAAATCATTGGTGCGGTGATAATCACGATTTTATCCCTAATTTATGGAAGATTTTATCGTCAGCGAGTTGGGGGATTACCCTTAGTTTTATCCTTGATTTCTGGTCAATCAACAAGTTTTATCCTAGCAATTTCCATCAGCTTAATTTTAACTTTATTGACAGTAATTATCTTTGCTTTTCAGGGAGCATTAGCAGGAATAGCCGTGATGAATGGAACTTTTTCTATAGCTTTGATTGTTGGGGTTTGTGGTACTTTATTCACCGCTTATCTGGCTTGGTTGTCCCTAGAAGAATCGAGACAAACAATCACGAAATCGATAGCAATTGCTTTTTTAGCCAGTAAAGGTACGAATTTTTTCGGCGCAAATCTTAAAGAAGCGGATTTCACGGGAGCGCAGTTAAAAGCCACTGATTTAAGGGCAAAAGATTTAACTAGAACTCGATTTTATCTGGTATCGGGCATCGATCAATCGCGTTGGGAAAAGACAATTTTAGCCGAAGTGGCGATGAGAAATCTTCTGGTTACTGGTCAAGGGGAAAATAAAGCTTATATTGGCTATAATTTTCGTGGACTGAATCTTTCCGGGTTTAACTTCAAAAATGCCAACCTGACTAGGGCAAATTTGAGCGAGGCAAATTTAGCCTACGCTAATCTAGAAGGGGCAAATTTAGCCCATAGTAACGTGATGAGAGCCAATTTACAGGCAGCCACCCTGACGGGTGCTTGTATCGAAGCGTGGAAAATCGCCGAAAATACCAATTTAGAAGGGGTTGATTGTGATTATATCTATTTAGTCGAGTCCGAGGGAGAGCGCCGTCCCAGGGAGGGAGAATTTGGGGAAGGGGAATTCCGACAATTGGCCCTGGAGCAGCGAAAATTGTATATTGACGAATAGGACAACTGCAATACAAAGCTAAAATTGCCGCGCCGAGGCGGACAATTAGAGGGATAATAAGACCAGCCTTAACACCTATCCCCCGACTGGTAACTGATCACTGATAAGCGATGGTGAATATTTCTAATCAAGTTACACCCAATTGGGGACTAGCGCCCCTGGCAAAAGTCCCCGATGTCCAAATCCTAGCGGCGATTGATATTGGTACGAATTCGGTTCACATGGTAGTGGTGAAAATTGAACCGTCTTTACCCGCTTTTACGATTATTGCCCGAGAAAAGGATACAGTCCGTCTGGGCGATCGAGATCGGAAAACTGGTAAATTAACCCTAGCGGCCATGGAAAGAGCGATCGCTGCTTTAAAACGCTGTCACGATCTGGCTATTAGTCTCCATGCGGATCAGATTATCGCTGTTGCCACCAGTGCCACCCGGGAAGCGGCCAACGGTGACGAATTTTTGGCTTTAATCGAGAAAGAAGTCGGTATTTCCGTAAATCTCATCTCTGGACAGGAGGAAGCGCGCCGGATTTATCTTGGTGTCGTCTCGGGGATGGATTTCCAAAACCAAGCCCATATTATTATCGATATTGGTGGCGGTTCCACAGAATTAATCTTAGCCGATAGTCAAGAAATTCGCTTTCTTAGTAGTACCAAAATCGGCGCGGTACGTTTGACGCAAGATTTGATCACCACCGATCCCATTAGTACCACAGAATTAGCCTATTTAAGAGCATACACCAGGGGAATGTTGGAGCGGGCAGTAGAGGAAATTAAACATCATTTACAGGTGGGGGAAGTGCCGCGTTTAGTGGGAACTTCTGGGACGATCGAAACTTTGATGACTATCCATGCTTTGGAGAAATTAGGAGAAATTCCTAATCCTTTAAATGGCTATCAATTAACCCGCAAAGATGTCAAAGAATTGGTCAAACGTTTCGCCACTTTGGACTATCACCAAAGACTGGCAATTCTGGGAATGTCCGATAAACGGGCCGAGATAATTCTAGCTGGTTCGATCGTGCTTTTGGAAGCGATGACCATGTTAGATGTTGATAAGTTAGTTCTCTGTGAAAGGGCCCTGCGAGAAGGGGTAATCGTCGATTGGATGCTGACCCACGGTTTAATTGATAATCGGTTACTTTATCAGAGTGAAATCCGTCAGCGCAGTGTCTTGAAAATAGCGAAAAAGTATCAAGTTAATTTAGAATCGGCCGAGAGAATAGCGACATTTTCCCTGTCTTTGTTCGAGCAAACCCAAGCACAATTACATTCTTGGAATCAGGAGGCTAAAGATCTATTATGGGCGGCGGCAATTTTACATAATAGTGGTTTATATGTTAGTCATGCTGCCCATCATAAACATTCCTATTATTTAATTCGCAATGGTGAACTGTTGGGCTATACGGAAATAGAGTTAGAAGTTATCGCTAATATTGCTCGTTATCACCGTAAAAGTAAGCCGAAGAAAAGACACGATGATTTTATGAAATTAACGGAATATTATCAGTATATGGTCAGACATTTAAGTGCTATACTGCGCTTGGCTGTGGCTTTAGATCGACGACAAATAGGAGCAATTAAAAAGATTGAATGTAAGTACGATCCCGAATATAGAACCCTACATCTGCATCTTTTCCCCAATAATGCTGAAGATGATTGTGCTTTAGAATTGTGGAGTTTAGACTATAAAAAACCTGTTTTTGAGGAAGAATTTGGGGTGAAAGTAGTGGCAACTTTGGCATTTTTACCCTGAAATCATGAACGGTGAGTAGCTTGAAATCGGCAAGATGGAAATTTTCGAGACTTGTTACCTATTATTCTAGTCCAAGATTATCGATCGAGGTAAATTGATAAGTAGGTAGGTGTTAAAAGTTGTCAGATACCCCCCTTATCAAGGGGGGATTAAGGGGGGATCGGCACCCCCCTTATCAAGGGGGGATTAAGGGGGGATCGGCACCCCCCTTATTAAGGGGGGCAGGGGGGATCGAAGCTAAAATCCATTTTAAATTTAATTATAACCACCCACTTAATTTTTGTTGATAGTCAAGCAAAAAAAACGTTAAAAACTGCGAAGTTACTGTTATAATCCAGAGGCAATAGGAACGCAGAAAGAAAAGGAGCAGAAAAACTTGTTGCAATTAGCCAAAATTAGCCGCTTGATCGCTCTTGGTTGCTTAGGAACGATACTGACTAGCTTCCCTGTCCTCTCGGCCGAGAGAATCACTTTTATCTTAGCGCCCTTTAGTCGTACCCTAGAAATTAGTTCCCTAGAAAAGTTTGCCAAAACTGGCAGAATTGACGCTAATCTAAGACAATATTTAGGCAATACCACCGCCGAACAACAAAAAGAATTTCGCCAAGCTTTAACTACAAGTAAAGAAATTAATCCCGTCCTGATCTCGCGCTTTTTTAACACCAGAATGGGGGAAGATATCCTCAACCTTTTAGGGGAACTGATCACCATTCAAGGGGGTATTAATGGTAAATTTGCCCTGCGTTCTGCCCTAGTTAAATCAGCTTTTGAACCGGAAGGGGTAACTATTCTTAGCCTGCTGCGTAATCTGCCCACTAATATGCAGATTGATGTGACAAAAGTGCAAAGATTAGCCCGGGCGATCGATGTCATCCTGAAAGCCACCACAGTATTTACAGAAAAGGTGGCGCAATTATCCTTAGAAGAAGCTAAAAAGGCTGGTGAAATTAATTTTACTGCCATGACTGACCCCCGACAACCCGGACCGCAACAAGTGGAACAGATGCGGCTGGATTTAACCGATAGCCGTCGTCAGAGGGAACTTTATCTAATTATTGTCAAACCCAAGGGGCAATTAACCCAGAAAACCCCCGTTATCGTCTTTTCCCACGGTTTAGCTTCCCGTCCCGAAGATTTTGTCCGACAAGCGGAACATTGGGCTAGTTACGGTTATCTCGTTGCCATACCCCAACACCCCGGCAGCGATACCCTACAGGTGCAGAATCTGCTCGCCGGTTTATCGCGGACGGTTTTTTATACCAACGAATTTGTTGATCGTCCATTGGATATATCTTTTGTGATCGATGAATTGCAAAGACGCAACGCGGGGGAATTTCAGGGGAAATTAGATGTAGATAATGTGGGAGTTGGTGGACATTCCTTCGGCGGTTATACAGCCTTAGCTGTAGGTGGAGCGACGATCGATTTCGAGAATTTACAACGGGACTGCCAAAGAAGATTAGCTTTTCTCAATGTCTCCCTCTTGCTGCAGTGTCGTGCTTTGGATTTACCCCGAGAAGAATACAACTTTCGGGATCCGAGAATAAAAGCGATTTTTGCGGTTAATCCTTTTAATTGGAGTATTTTCGGGGCTAAAGGACTGGCTAAGATCGAAATTCCCACTTTTGTAGCGGCAGGAACCTATGATCCCGCTACCCCCGCTATTTTTGAACAGGTGCGCTCTTTTCCCCTGCTCAACACCGAAAATAAATATTTAGCTCTGATTGAAGGTCAAGCTCACGTTGACTTTTCGGTACTAGATGCGGGAATTAACGAAGCGATCGAATCCATAGCCGATCTTACCCTGCCAGCACCATATCTGATCGATAGTTACGCCCATTCCCTATCTTTGGCCTTTTTTGAGGTGTATATTCGCAAAAACCCTGGCTATAAACCTTTTTTACAGGCGGCCTATTCCCAATATCTCAGTCAAGGCCAGGAGTTTCGATGTTTTCTGATTACCCGCGCCTCCTCGGCCGCTTTAGAACAGCTAATCGAAGATTTTATCGCTCAAAATGTCCGTTAATCAGTTATCAGTTATCAGTTATCAGTTATCAGTGTTCAGTGATCAGTTATCAGTAAACTGATCACTGAAAAGCTCCCCACTTCCCCACTTCCCCACTTCCCCACTGCCAATTCATAATTCATAATTTATGTTTGTTGAGGGCGTTTAAGTAGTAATTGGATAGCCAAAAGAATTAAACCAATGGTGACAAAAATAAAAATAAAATTAAACCAATGGTGACAAAAATAAAAATAAAGGTTCCTAGAGAAGCTAAACCAAAAACTAAAGTCCGGACAGCGCTGCCAATTCTCAAGGCGATCGGACTATGAGCAACCATTGGTTTTGAGTAAAAAGAATGACCGATCGCTGCTGTAAGATAATAGAGAATTGTCCCCAGTGCTGCCGAAATTGCCGCACCAACTAAACAGCGAGTAGGAGTAACTTTTTTGGTTTCTAATTCTGTGGTCATTACTTTTTAGTCCTCAAATATTGCCCAGGTTAAATTTTAATTCTTTTCCCCGACTAGAACCAAGGATCGAGGGCGGAAGGAAAAGAAGTATTGACTTCGACAGAGAAAGGATCCTCTGAATCCGAGGAGACAATCAGATCCTGATTCGCCTCTAGTTGCCGTTTTAACTGTTCCCAATCGCCGGGGTCGGTTAACTCCTCATAAACAGGGGCAGCGGAAACGATCATTTCCTTATCCGATGACCGGTTGCGGGAAGAAAGAACTGAATTAGTCAAATCAGGTAGCTCCTGGTCGATAATAGTTGGATTTGCGCTCTTAGGAGAATTTTTAGGCGAATTTAGGTTAATTTCCTGCTTTAATGACTGTAATTCACCATTGAGAGCTTTTAATAACTGCTCGATCGCCTCGATTCTTCCGAAAACATCCGGGGGAATCTCAGGATTATTGGCAGCAGAGAGGGAGGATAAAGTTAATTTATCGGCCATGACGCGGTCGATTTCCTCTAGGGTAGTATAACCTTGGCGGACTAATTCCAAACCGTAGGCGAGGAGAGACTTGAATCCTGCTCCCGTTGCCGCTTTTTTGAGCATATCGGCGGGTTTATTCTCAGCGATGCAAGTTTTGAGGTCAGGGGTAATCGTGATTACTTCAAAGACCCCAATCTGGGACTGATAACCGATGCCGTGACAATGACGGCATAATCTCCCTTTTCCCCGCGCTTGGATGATTTCTTCGGCAGTGAGGGAATTAGCTTTATAAAAGCTGTATTGAGCAGCTTGGGCGGGAGAAAGACCAAATTTAGCTAATTCCTCCCTTTTTGGTTGATGTTTCAGCCGACAAACCTGACAAACCCGTCGCACCAGTCTTTGATTGATCACTCCCACTAGGGTATCGGCGACTAGGGCCGGCTCCGCTAATTGATTGAGGCGAGCGATCGCGGCAAAGGCATTATTGAGGGGTAAACTAGAAATAACTAAATGTCCTGTCAAAGCCGCTTCTAGGGCATGGGCAACGGTGGAAGAATCCACCAGGCGATCGATGCCGATGATATCCACATCTTGATTCCGGAAAGAGGGCAAAATCGAGGCATAATCTTGACCTTGACCATCAGCGATTTCTACTTGGGTAATACCGTTAAGGCCGCGTTCGATCGAGGTTTCCAGGGTGGCGATATTAACATCGCCCTGGTTTCGATGGGCTAGTAGAGAATAAAAACTGGTGGAACAACCGCCTCCGGCCGGTGCGGTGAGCAGAATCAACCCCGCTTGGCGCTCGATCATGGTGCGTACCAGTTTACAGGTTTCTTGGCTAGTAATCAACTCATCGAGGGGCCAAAGTGGGGATCGAGAATCAAAAACCCGCAAGAGAATTTTTTCCCCGTGTTGACTGGGTAGGGTGTGGAGACGAAAATCTATTTTGCGACCGGAAAAAGTTTTGGTCATTTTTCCCTGTTGGGGTCGCGATTTCTCGCTGACATCGAGGTTAGCCAGAATTTTTAACCGTGAGATAATCGCTGGGGTAGCTTCCCGAGAAATCGGTTCCCCGGCAGAACGCAGGAGACCATCTTGGCGAAAACGGATAGTTAATTGATTTTCTTGGGGTTCTAGGTGAATTTCCGTCGCTTTACTTTCAATGGCTTGAACAAGGATATTATTAACGACACTGATGATCGTCCCTTGATTCGCCTCTTGAATCAGCCCGAGATCCTCGTCGGCTAATTCACGGTTGAGATGGGGGAGAGATTGGCCATCCTCAAAAATATCAGTTATGTCAACTATGGTCTTTAGATCCTGTTCTTGGGAAAGACGATGGCCAGATAGGGCTTCTTCTTGACGAGAACGATAGATTTCGACCAATTTCTGGTAATCTGCCCGAGCGATGACACGACGCTCAAACTGCAATTCTTTATCCCGGAGGATACGACGTAAATCATCGAGAATTTCCTGATTAGCGGGATCGACCATGGCTAGGTGAAGAACCTTGCGATCGGATTCTTGTTTTTGTAGGGGCAGGATCTGATAACGACGGCAAATTTCAAAGGGAAGGACTGTGCGAAACAGATTTTCGATTTCTGTCCAGTCGATCGTCTCACTCTCAGGGTCAAGATATTCTAACCCATACTTGGCTTTTAGTTTTGATAGTTGTTCGAGTCGGTAGTATGCCAGTGCCTCTTTGGGTAAAGGACGACCGGTGATCAGGGGTAAAATTGCCAGTAGAGATAGATGACCTTTCTGTTTCTGGATTATTGCCTTTTCTAGTTGCCCGATAGTGATATAACCCGATTGCACTAACTTTTGAGCAAAGGAAGGCAGCTTGGTCTGGGGGTTCTCGTTTGCTGATGACATGGAATAGAGCCAGTTAATATTGTACAGCCCACTACTCTATTATGCCCATTTTCTCACCGTAGCTAACAGACAGGCTATTTTTTTTAGGCAAGGGCCAACGGGACCTAGGCAAGGGAAAGAAAATTTATCGTCGGCTACTTAGCAAGGATTGATAGTGAACACTCATTATATATTAATAAATATAAATAAATATGAAGTAATTTAAGTTTCAAAGAGAATGAACCTGATCTTTTTTAGGATGGTGATAAAACTGATTTTCCATTTCTCAGGTTGAAAGGTGAACCCAGATTAAGCCATCTGAACGATAGGAGGACAAGCCAATGTTTGAAGATTTTACCTATATTACTGATGAGGCTTTTTTAGAGAATTATTGGTGGGAAGAAAAAGTTATTTGTCTCCACTGCCAGGGCAAAGGAAGAATCTATCTAGAAACAGAGAATGAATCCCTCCCCTGTAAATTCTGTGAAGGTCAAGGCATTATTAAACGAAAACAGGAGGAGACTAACTATCCCTAAAAATCTGTATAATTGGATACATAAATCAAAAATCTTCTTGAGTTAAAACCTCGGGCTGACATTGTTTAATTTCGCTGTTAATCCCGACGGCGGATTCTGATTGTAGGTCTTCGATATAACCAGATTGATGGGACAAAGCTTCCGAAAAACTCTCAAACGGACCGAAATAATAGAGACATTTCGGCTGACTGGTGGTGATCTCTACCCACCAGGGTTGAGGGGGTGAAGTAGGCTTGATCGAGACAGTTTCTGGGTCAAGAGGCCTAATACTGAGAATCTTGGCACCTTGGCGCAGGAGGCGCTGTGTTTCTTGACTCATGCGGCTTTTAGGTATTCGCAGAACTGTCCGGGAGAAGCGTTGAGGCAAAGAGCCAGAAGAACCGGAAAAAACAACTTCATAGAGAAATATTTGATTCTCTCCCTGATTATTAGCCTCTAGCATACAGAAAAGATTCTCTTTTTGGGGTAAGGGTTAAAAAACAGACGCTACTTTGGGCAGATGACTCAAGCAAAATCATCTCCTAACAGAGTAGCGCATCTTGATAGGATAGCATAGAGGGGCAAAAAGTTAGGTTTTGACCTATTCTTCCCTCACAGCATGGCTTAAGGGGAGATTCTTCCACAGGAAGAACCCGATAGAGTTCTTTATGATGCTGTAGCCGGATATATAGCCGTTATCTTAATGGTGAGGTACAAAGTTTTTGTTTTCGGGAGTCGGTTGTCGATTTTATGATAAACAATGTTAATAATATTGACGACAAATAGAGTTTTTTACCAAATATGCATCCTCCAAAATTAAGCTTAGGAACCAGATTATTTTTATCCCATCTCCTCGTTATGGTGGTGGGATTGAGTAGCTTTATTATCATTGCTAAATTATCTTCTCCGCGAATGTTTGTTTTGCGTTTGGAACAGTTAGAAAGGCAGGGATTTTTTACCGTGCGTTCAGCGAGAACTTTCTTGGTTAGGGGTTTTGAGACGGCTTGGGATAGTAGTGCTATTTGGTCATTTATTGCGGGAGGAAGTGCGGCTGGTTATCTGAGTTTTTTGGTTTCTCAACGCATTATGAAACCAGTAAAACAAATCAAACAAATCACTAAAAATTTTGCGGAAGGGGATTTATCGGCGCGAGTTCCAGAAAGCGAAATCCCCGAATTAAATCAATTAGCCATCAGTTTTAATCAGATGGCGATTAGTTTAGCTGATGTGGAAAAAAGGCGACAGGAATTAATCGGTGATCTTACCCACGAATTACGCACCCCTTTAACTGTGGTACGGGGATATCTGGAAGAATTAGCCGATGGTGCGATCGAACCTAATCCAGAACTTTATCAGAAATTAGTGAAAGAAACCCGCCGGTTAGAACGTTTAACCCACGATCTACAGGAGTTATCGCGAGCGGAATCTGGTTATCTCTCGATTAAACTGCAACCTGTTAATTTATTAACTTTGTTGAATTCTCTTATCGAAAAATTCGCCGATCAATTATTAGAAGATGGACCGACTTTACAGTTAGATTGTCCCCCCAATTTACCATCTGTCATGGCCGATCCGGATCGCCTCGAACAAATTTTAGTTAATCTGCTCGGTAATGCCATTCGTTACACCGATCATGGTGCAATTACCCTGCAAGTGACAAGGGACAAAAATCGCCTACAAATTGCCGTTATCGATACAGGAATCGGCATCGCAGCAGAAGATTTACCCTTTATTTTCGAGCGCTTTTGGCGGGCCGATCGTTCTCGTTCCCGTTATTCTGGGGGTAGTGGTATTGGTTTAGCGATTACCCGTCGTTTAGTGGAATTACACCAAAGTCAAATGGAGGTAGAAAGTGAATTAGGTAAAGGCAGCACTTTTCGTTTTTCCCTAGCAATATCTCCGAATTGGGAGTAGGGGTTTTTTTAGTGATCGGTAAACAGTAATCCGTAAGGGGAGACGGGAGAAGGGGGAGATGGATCGGGAAGAGAGAGTTTGAGCATTTGTACTAAAATATCTAATAGACATCTCCAAAAATTATAACCCAATCACAGCTTACTTTTAGCTTTTGTACTAATTAAGTAGTTCTATGCTGAAATGTGTATCTATCGTTGCTAATTCAATTTTACTGAAAAAATATGAGACAATTAAAATCATAAAATCATTTTTATTTGGTTAGATTCCTTAACTAGAAAAACTTTTAGTCTTAAGGTAATATTAGGTGGAGGTCTAATAGGCAGTTTCAATGCAGTGCAGCTGATAACCAGATGACTATTCAGGGGAAGACAAGTGGCGTAAAATCTGGCTGGCGATGGCTGCACTCCGGCGAATTTGTTCAATTTCGGAAAGACTTTGCCAATCTTCGGTGTCTATAGTGGTTTTGCTCTGGCCATTACGCATAGTATAGGCGTAGGGACGGGCAAAAACCTCTAAATCTTCTGGAGACCATTGGGGAAAAAGCTCGCTAAGACAAACAACAAGGCGATCAAAGTTATCTAATTGACTATTAACTAGATTTTCAGCACTTTCTACTAGACGATTTAAATGTTCGGCTGGCAGTAAAGAGGCAAATTTATCAAATATATTAGACCGGGATGAAACGGAAACTGTCGGGAATTTTTGGTGTAAACTGCTAAAGAACCTCTGAGCTTGTGCTTCGATCGCCGTCGCTTCTAGTCCTTCACACAGAGAAAAAGGCGTTTCTGTCACGTCTAAGGGATCATTACCCTCAACAGCGGTTACATCCCAGGGGTAGGTGACTTCTTCTTCGATCAGGACTGCCAGAAGTTCTGCATTAATCTGTTCGGATAGGGATAAATGGCTCATAAATGATACTCCATATTTTGGCCTTTGTGGCGTTCAATGAGTAACTACATCTCGGTTTTGACAATTCCCGAAGCTATCAACAGACTTCTGCTGGAAGTCAGACGAGAGGCACTCTTGCCATAGTAGCAATAATTAGGGTTTGCATAAGTAGCTGGTTATAATTAAATTAAAAATGGATTTTAGGTTCGATCCCCCCTGCCCCCCTTGATAAGGGGGGTGCCGATAGGCGGGGGGATCTGACAACTTTTAACCCCTACTTATTATTATTGATTACTTTTTGACTTTTGCCAGGGGTTGATCAGAAAAGTGGCATAAACTTCTCGGCTCTTCGTTACTCTTTATGCTAAATCAACAGACAAGATGCCAAGATAACATACTTCTAACCCAAAAATTCCGAAAGTTTCTAAAGCCATAGCCTCTCCGTTTTATTAGTT
>VYLK01000162.1_pt1 | contig 27798 bp, 34 predicted proteins | sample 5114321 | NCBI WGS metagenome assembly VYLK01 (sample SAMN12291792, study PRJNA351875) | freshwater metagenome | isolation source: freshwater lake | place: USA: Michigan, MSU2 Lake | collected 2011-08-16
GCGGCGCTGGCGCCGCCGCCGGGCGCGTCTGTCAGACCGCCCACGCCAGAAGACGCCGAGGCGCTGGCGCGGCTGATGCACGCGGCCTACGCCGGCACCATCGACGACGAAGGCGAGACGCTGGAAGAGACGCGCGCCGTGGTGGCGCAGTACTTCGCCGGCGAGTTCGGGCCACCGATGCCGGCGGTGTCGGAGGTCACCGAGCGTGGCGGTGAACTGCTGGCCGCCACGCTGCTCACGCAGTGGTGGGGCGGGCCTTTCGTGGCCTTCATGCTCACGGCGCCGCCGGTCCAGCGCCAAGGGCTGGCGCGCGCCGGCCTCGTGCGCGCCTTCAACCGCCTGGCGGCGGGCGATGAGCCCTGGCTGCGCCTGGTGGTGACCGAGGGCAACACGCGCGCCGAAGCGCTGTACGCCAGCCTGGGTTTCGTGCCCGTGCCGGTGCCGCCCTTCGAGGGCGGCGCTGCTCAGGCCTGAGCGCGGGCCCGAGTGCGGGTTTGTTGGCGGCGCGACAGCCAGCCCAGCACCGCTGCGCCCGCCAGCCACATCAGGGCCGGCGTGGGCTCAGGCACGGCGCTCACGAGGCTGAAGCCGTCCAGCGTCCAGGCCGTGCCGGTGGTGCCGTTGGCGCGGTCGAACACCAGCGCGATGCCGTCCACCTGCCCGAAGTTGAAGCTGGCATCGTTGGCAAAGGGCACCACCACCTGCAGCGCACCCCCCGGCATGGCGGGCGCCACGTTGAGGCCGACGCTGCTGTAGTACAGCGGCGCCGTGGGGTCCAGCGGGGCCGAGGTGTAGAGCACGATGTTGAGGTTCATCACGCTGGCCATGCCGGTGAAATCGAGCTGGAAGCTGTCGTAGGGCCGGGCGTCCAGGCCCAGGCGCGGGCCGCCGACATCGGGCTGGAGCGTCGGCCGGGTGAAGGCGCCGTACAGCACCAGCACTTCGTTCTGCACGCCCACGCCGTTGCTGCTGCTGAGCACGCCGTTGCCGGCCGCCAGGGCCGAGACGCTGCCCAGCGGGTTGGTGTAGGTGTGGTGGTAGAGGCCGCGCACGCCGCCCAGCACCGTGGGCGAGAAGGCGTTGAACTGGCGCTCGCCGATGCCGGTGAGCACGCTGGTGGCGGGTTCTTCGGGGGCGTCGAAACCGTCCACCAGCAGCGTGCTGGCACTGGCCGCGCTGCTGGCCAGCAGCGTGAAGGCCAGCAGCGCCACAGCGAAGGTGGCCGGGCCGATGAGGCTGCGCAGGGCGCGCGTGGTGCGGTCGGGGCGGGGTGTCATGGCATCTCCATCCAGCAGAGGGCGCCCGGTGGGCGCGCAGGTCTGCATTGCACGGCGGGCACGCCGCCGTGCCCACCCCCCGCAGGTTGGAGACGGGGGCGTCGTCCTAGGGGGCCGCCTTTGCTGCGGCCTTCACCACGGCGTACCGCGCCAGCGTCTTCTCGCGCGCCTCGGCGTGGTCCACCACCGGCCGCGGGTAGGTCTTGCCGAGTTCGATGTTGACAGCCAGCAGGTCCACCGGCCGCGCCAGCCAGGGCGCGTGGATGAGCTTGTCGGGCAGCGCCGCCAGTTGCGGCAGGTAGCGCTTGATGAAGCGGCCCTGGGGGTCGAACTTCTCGCTCTGGTTCACGGGGTTGAAGATGCGGAAGTAGGGCTGCGCATCACAGCCCGAGCTGGCCGCCCACTGCCAGCCGCCGTTGTTGGCCGCCAGATCGAAGTCGTTGAGGTGCAGTGCGAACCAGGCTTCGCCGCGGCGCCAGTCGAGGCCGAGGTCTTTGGTGAGGAAGCTCGCCACCACCATGCGCAGCCGGTTGTGCATGTAGCCGGTCTGTGCCAGCTGAAGCATGGCCGCGTCCACCAGCGGGTAGCCGGTGCGGCCTTCGCACCAGGCGGCGAAGAGTTCGTCGGCGTGTTTGCCGTGTTCCCAGCGGATGCGGTCGTACTCGGGCTTGAAAGCGCTGGTGACGACACGCGGGTGGTGATACATCACCTGGTGGTAGAAGTCGCGCCAGATCAGCTCGCTCAGCCACACGTCGGCGCCACCGCGCGGGGCGTCGGGGGCCGCGGGCGGGCTGGCCTGTTTGCGCGCCATCGCCAGCCTCGCCAGCCGCCGCACGCTGACGGTGCCGAAGCGCAGGTGCGTGCTGAGGTAGCTGGGGCCCTTGACGGCGGGGAAGTCGCGCGTTTCGCCGTAGCGGTCGATGCGTTCGAGAAAATCGGTCAGCAACTCTTCGGCCCCGGCCGGCCCGCTGGGCAGGCGCAGCTGGTGCAGGTTGGTGCGCTCAAAGCCGATGTCCTCCAGCGAGGGCACGCCCGGTTCGCCCGCGGGCTTGGGCGCCAGCGCACTGGCGTGTTTGGCCACGGGCCAGGCGCTCAGGAAGTAGGGCTCGCACTTCTTCAGCCAGGCGTTCTTGTAGGGCGTGAAGACCGAGAAGGCGCCGCCGCCCAGCGTGAGCACCTCGCTGCGCTCGAAGACCACGTGGTCCTTCACGGTGTGCAGCATCACGCCGGCTTCGGCCAGGCGGCCCAGCACCTGGGCGTCGCGCGCTTCTGCGGCAGGTTCGTCGTCGTGGCTGGCGTAAACGGCTTGCACCTGCAGCCGCGCCGCCAGTTCCGGGATGGCCTGCCTGGGCCAACCGTGCAGCACGATGAGCCCGGCGCCTTCCACGCCGTGCGAGGCGGCCAGCGCGCGCAGCTCGGCATCCACCCCGACCAGGCTGTCGCGGATGAACTCGACACGGCGGTCGGCCCGGGGCAGGGGGTCGAGGATGTCGCGGTCGAAGACGAAGACACACCACACCTGGCGCGCTGCCTTCAGCGCGTGGTGCAGGGCGGCGTGGTCGTCGGTCCGCAGGTCGCGGCGCATCCAGACGAGGGCGCGGGCCAGGCGGGGCGGGGCAGGGTGGGGGGTGGGCTTGCTCACGGCCCGTAGTGTGGCTGCGGAATAGAATCCGAGCATGCCCACAGGCCCGCGCATCGACCTGACGAACCAGTTCCTGATCGCCATGCCGGGCATGGTCGATGAGACCTTCGCGCGCACCGTGGTCTACCTGTGCGAGCACAACGAGAAGGGCGCCCTGGGCCTGGTGATCAACAAGCCCATCGACATCAAGCTCAAGAACCTGTTCGAGAAGGTGGAGCTCGCGCTCGACCGTGCCGAGCTGGCCGAGCAGCCTGTCTTCTTCGGGGGCCCGGTGCAGACCGAACGTGGCTTCGTGCTGCACGAGAAGCTGCTGGAAGGCGCCAGCCCCTTCAACAGCACGCTCTCGGTGCCCGGCGGCCTGGACATGACCACCAGCAAGGACGTGCTGGAAGCCCTGGCCGAAGGCTCTGGCCCGGCCAAGGTGCTGGTGACGCTGGGCTACAGCGGTTGGCAGGCCGGGCAGCTGGAAGACGAAATCGGCCGCAATGGCTGGCTGAACGTGGACGCCGACCCGAAGGTGATCTTCGACACGCCAGTGGAGAAGCGCTACGAGACTGCGCTGGCGCTGCTGGGCATAGACCCGCGCATGCTGTCCCAGGAGGCCGGGCATGGGTGAATGTGGGCCCCCAGGCTCGCTGGCGCTCGCCACCCCCCGGGGGGGCTCAGGCGACGGCCCAGCGAAGCCGGTTCCGTGCCTGGCCTTGATCGGCGGCTTCGTCCTTCGCGCGGGCGTTTGAGGTGGCGGTCGCTAGCTTTCTGGCCTTCGACTACGGTGTGAAGCGCGTGGGTGTCGCTTCGGGCAACACGCTTCTGGGCCAGGCCACTCCCTTGAAGACGATCAGCGTCGATGGTGATGCGCGATTTGCGGCCATTGGCAAGCTGCTGGCCGAATGGCAGCCCGATGCGCTGGTGGTGGGCGTGCCCTTCCACCCCGATGGCGCTGAGCACGAGAACACCGTGAAGGCGCGGCGCTTTGCGCGGCAGTTGCACGGGCGCTTCCGCCTGCCGGTGCACGAGGTCGACGAGCGCTACACCACCACCGAGGCCCTGGGCCAGGGCGCGGCCGATGCCGACGCTGCGGCCGCCGCCATCATCCTGGAGCAGCACCTGCGCTCGCTCGCCGCTCCCCCAGAAAGCGCATGACCATGCTGCAACTCGACGCCGAAGCCCTCTACGCCGAACTGCGCGAAGGCGTGCGCGGCCTGCTCAAGCCCGAGGGCGCGCTGGTGGGCGTGTGGAGCGGCGGCGCCTGGCTGGCCGAGCGGCTGCAACAAGACCTGGGCCTGCCTGGCGGCGACAAGGGTCATGGCGTCATCAGCAGCACGCTGCACCGCGACGATTTTTCCGAGCGCGGCCTGGCCGCCGGCACGGACGCAACGCGCCTTCCCTTCTCCATCGACGGCCGCCACATCGTGCTGATCGACGACGTGCTCTACACCGGCCGCACGCTGCGCGCCGTGATCAACGAGCTTTTCGACTTCGGCCGCCCGGCCAGCGTGACGCTGGCGGTGCTGGTCGACCGCGGCGGGCGCGAGCTGCCCATGGCCGCGGCCTTCGCGGCCGCGCGCATCGTGCTGCCGGCCACGCAGCGCCTGTCGCTGGCGCGTGCCGACGACGGGCACTTCAGCTTCACCGTCACCAACCCCCACCACCCGCACGACTGAGCCGCAAGCCATGCTGTCCCGCCGCAACCCGCAGCTCAACACGCACGGCGAGCTGATCCACCTGCTCAGCATCGAGGGCCTGCCCAAGGCCGTGCTGACGCAGATCCTCGACACCGCCGGCACCTTCTTGAGCGTCAACGACCGCGACGTGAAGAAGGTGCCGCTGCTGCGGGGAAAAAGCGTCTTCAACCTGTTCTTTGAGAACAGCACGCGCACGCGCACCACCTTCGAGATCGCGGCCAAGCGCCTGAGTGCCGACGTCATCAACCTCGACATCGCGCGCAGCAGCACGGCCAAAGGCGAGAGCCTGCTCGACACCATCGCGAACCTGTCCGCGATGCACGCCGACATGTTCATCGTGCGCCACGCCGAAAGCGGCGCGCCCTACCTCATTGCGCAGCACGTGGCGCCGCACGTGCACGTGGTGAATGCCGGTGACGGGCGCCACGCCCACCCCACGCAGGGGCTGCTGGACATGTACACGATCCGGCACTTCAAGAAGGATTTCACCCAGCTCACCGTGGCCATCGTCGGCGACATCGTGCACAGCCGCGTGGCGCGCTCCGACATCCACGCGCTCACCACCTTGGGCGTGCCCGAGATCCGCGCCGTGGGCCCGAAGACGCTGGTGCCGGGTGACCTGGCCTCGATGGGCGTGCGCGTGTGCCACAGCATGGAAGAGGGCATCAAGGACGCCGACGTCATCATCATGCTGCGCCTGCAGAACGAACGCATGAGCGGCGCCATGCTGCCCAGCGCCGGCGAGTTCTTCAAGAGCTACGGCCTCACGCCCGAGAAGCTGGCGCTGGCCAAGCCTGATTGCATCGTCATGCACCCCGGCCCCATCAACCGCGGCGTGGAGATCGCGTCGGAAGTGGCGGATGGCGGCCACAGCGTCATCCTGCCGCAGGTGACCTTCGGCATCGCGGTGCGCATGGCGGTGATGAGCACCATCGCGGGGAACCAGGCATGAAGATCCTCCTCAAGAACGGCCGCGTCATCGACCCGGCCTCGGGTCGCGACGAAACCACCGATGTCTGCATCGCCAGCGGCCGCATCGTCAGCATCGGCCCGGCTGGCGAGTTCAGTGCCGAGCGCGTGATCGACGCCAGCGGCCTGGTGGTCGCACCCGGCCTCGTCGACCTGGCAGCGCGCCTGCGCGAGCCCGGGCAAGAGCACGAAGGCATGCTGGAGAGCGAGCTTGCCGCGGCTGCGGCCGGCGGTGTCACCAGCCTGGTGTGCCCGCCGGACACCGACCCCGTGCTGGATGAGCCCGGCCTGGTGGAGATGCTGAAGTTCCGCGCGCGCAAGCTCAGCCGTTGCCGCGTCTTCCCGCTGGGTGCACTGACGCGCGGTCTGCAAGGTCAGGCCCTCACCGAGATGGCCGAGTTGACGGAGGCCGGCTGCGTGGGCTTTGCCCAGGCCGACGTGCCCGTCACCGACCAACTGGTGCTGCTGCGCGCGTTGCAGTACGCCGCCACCTTCGGCTACACGGTGTGGCTGCGCCCGCTGGATGTCTGGCTGGGCAAGGGTGTGGCCGCCTCGGGCGCGCTGGCCACGCGCCTGGGCCTGAGCGGCGTGCCGGTGGTGGCCGAGACCGTGGCTTTGCACACCATCTTCGAACTCGTGCGCGCCACCAAGGCGCGGGTGCACCTGTGCCGCCTGAGCAGCGCGGCCGGCGTGGCCCTGCTGCGCGCGGCCAAGGCCGAAGGCCTGCCGGTGACGGGCGATGTCAGCATCAACAGCCTGCACCTCACCGATGTCGACATCGGCTACTTCAACCCCGACATGCGCCTGGTGCCCCCGCTGCGCCAGGGCCCCGACCGCGCCGCGCTGCGTGCCGCGCTGGCCGACGGCACGCTGGATGCGCTGGTCTCCGACCACAACCCCGTGGCCGACGACATGAAGAACCTGCCCTTCGGCGAGGCCGAGCCCGGCGCCACGGGCCTGGAGCTGCTGCTGAGCCTGGCGCTGCGCTGGGGGCAGGACAGCGGCCTGCCGCTGGCGCAGACGCTGGCGCGCGTGACGCAAGGCCCGGTGGCCGTGCTGGGCGACGCCCTGGGCTCGCTGGCCAGCAGCGCCGGCCGCCTGGTGGAAGGCGGCGTGGCCGATGTCTGCGTCTTCGACCCGGCCGATGAATGGACGGTGAGCCCCGGCGTGCTGGCCAGCCAGGGCAAGCACACGCCCTTCTCCTTCTCGTCCACCGGCATGGCCTTGCCTGGCCGCGTGCGCGCCACACTCGTGGCCGGCACGCTGGCCTACGAGCGCAGCCCGCTCGCGCCGGCTTGATGCGATCCTTCAGGGGCGTCTGGCGCCTGCTGTGCGCCGTGCTGCACGTGTTGCACGGCATGGCGGTGATGACGCGCTTTCCGCGGCTGAGTGCGGCCGAGCGTCACCAACGCATCCAGTGGTGGTCGGCCGGGCTGCTGCGAGCCGCAGGGCTGCGCTTGCAGGTCACGGGCGTGGCGCCTCGGGTCGGCGCCACGCTGGTGGTGGCCAACCACATCTCGTGGCTGGACATCGCGGCCATCCACGCCGCGGCGCCCCAGGTGCGTTTCGTCAGCAAGGCCGATGTGCTGCAGTGGCCGCTGCTGGGCTGGCTGATCCGCGGTGCCGGCACGCTCTTCATCGAACGCGAACGCAAGCGCGACGCCGTGCGCGTGGTGCACGCCATGGCCGAGGCGCTGCGCGCGGGCGATGCCGTGGCCGTGTTCCCCGAAGGCACCACGGGCCCCGGGCCCGAGCCCTTGCCCTTCCACGCCAACCTGCTGCAGGCGGCCATCAGCACTGGCACGCCAGTGCAGCCGGTGGTGCTGCGCTTCTCCGATGCGCACGGCCGCTTCAGCAAAAGTGTGGAGTTCCTCGGCGAGACCACGCTGCTGCACAGCGTGTGGCGCGTGGCCACCGCGCGCGGGCTCATGGCCCACGTGGCCCTGCTGCCCCCCGTAGGCACCGAGCATGCCGACCGCCGCGCGCTGGCCGAACACCTGCGACAAATGATCGCCGAGCGCCTCGACGAACCGGCCTGAGGGCCTGTCGCGTCGTCGCCATGCGCGCGACTTCTCCCCTTGGCGGCGGGCGCCGCAGGCCTTAGCGTCAAGCCATGCTGCAGCTGCTGGCTTTTGACGACGACACCGGGCTCGCGCCCTCGCTGGCCGAGGCGCTCGGGTGCCCCTGGGCGGTGGTGCAGCGCCACCGTTTCCCCGACGGTGAAACCCGCCTGCGGCTGCCGCCTGTGCTGCCGTCGCACGTGGTGTTGCTGCGGGGCCTGCAAGACCCCAACGCCAAGCTCACCGAGCTGCTGCTGGCGGCCGCCGGCGCGCGCGAACTCGGCGCGCAGCAGCTCACGCTGGTCAGCCCCTACCTGGCCTACATGCGCCAGGACATGGCCTTCACCCCGGGCGAGGTGGTCAGCCAGCGCCACCTGGGCGCTTTGCTGGCGGCGGCTTTCGACGCCGTGGTCACGGTCGACCCCCACCTGCATCGCGTGGCCTCGCTCGACGAGGTGCTGCCCGGCCGCAGAGGGCTGGCGCTGAGCGCTGCGCCCTTGCTGGGCGCGCACGTGGCGCGCCAGGTGCCCGGCGCGCTGCTCGTGGCGCCCGATGAAGAAGCCGGCCAGTGGGTGCGCGCCGCCGCGCAGGCCGCCGGGCTGGCGCATGCCGTCTGCCGCAAGCAGCGCCATGGCGACCGCGAGGTGGAGGTGGCGCTGCCTGACGTGGACGTGCGCGGCCGCGCCGTCGTGCTGCTGGATGACGTGGCCAGCACCGGGCGCACCCTGGGGGCCGCGGCCCGCGGGGCCCTGGCAGGGGGCGCGTTGAGCGTGGACGTGGCCGTCACGCACGCGCTCTTCGTCGGCCCGGCTTTGGAAGAGGTCCATGCCGCGGGCGTGCGCCAGGTCTGGAGCAGCGACTGCGTGCCCCACGCCAGCAATGCCGTCAGCGTGGCCCCCCTGCTGGCCGCCGCCGTGCAAGGCCTGGCCTGCCCGGCCGCGACCCGCGCCGCATGAACGCCCCGGCCCCGCCACCCAACGTGCCGCTGGGTGAGCTCAGGGAGCTCACCGCGCCCGGCGCGCCGCTGCCCTTTGCGGTGCTGGACAGCATGGGCCGCCTGCTGCTGGCGGCCGGCAAGCAACTGCAAGACGCTGACCAGTTGCAGGCCCTGATGGAGCGAGGCGGCTGTGTCGACCCGGTAGAGGCCGAGGCCGCGCGCGCCGCGGCCCGTGCTGCCGCTGGCGGTGGTGCCGCAGCGGCTGGGGGGGCAGGGGGCTCGGCAGCGGGCCCCGTGGTTCGCCAGCGCACCTGGTTCGACCGCATGGAGCGGCAGATCTGGTCGCTGGATGACTTGCTGCGCGGTCTGGGGCGCGGCAGCACGACGGCGGCGCAGATCGAGGCTTTTGCGGAGGGCTACATCGCGCTTGTCGAGCGTCACCCCGACGCAGCGCTCTACCTGTGCGTGCGCCAATACGACCGCCGCTTCGCGCTCTACGCGCTGACGCACGCGCTGCACACAGCCACCGTCTCGCTGCTCACGGCGCGCCAGCTGGGCTGGTCGCCGGAGGCCCAGCGTTGCGCCGTGCGCGCGGCCCTGACGATGAACGCCTCCATCGTCGAACTGCAAGCGCGCATGGCCGAGCAGGACGAGGCGCCCAATGCGCGGCAGATGGCGCAGATCCGCGCCCATCCGCAAGAGTCGGCGCAACTGCTGCGCAAGGCCGGTGTACAGGATGCCGATTGGCTGCAGGCCATCGAGCAGCATCACGAAAGGCCGGGCGGTGGCGGGTATCCGCAGGGGCTGAACGAGGTCGGCACCCAGGCCCACCTGCTGCGCGCAGCCGATGTCTTCACGGCCAAGATCAGCCCGCGCGCCTTCCGTGCGCCGCTGACCACGCAACTCGCGGCGCGGCAGCTTTTCCAGGAAGAGAAGGGTGGCCCGGTGGCTGCGGGCCTGATCAAGGCCGTGGGCATCTACCCGCCGGGTGATTTCGTCTGGCTGAAGAACGGCGATGCCAGCATCGTCGTTCAGCGTGCTGCGCCGGGGCGGGGCGCGGTGGTGGTGTCGCTTTTCGGCGCCAACGGCCGGCCCGTGCCGGGCTCGCCGCGCCGCGACACCTCACAGCCTGAATTCGCCATCACCGGCTCGCTGGCCGAAAGGGCCAACCTGCCCCGCGTGCTGCCCGAGCAGGTGTACGGCCTGCTCGACCAGGAGGCTCCGCCCGCCTGAGCCCGCAGGGCCGCGGGCTTGGGCGCTTCAGGCCGACTTGCCGGCGGCCTGCGCTGCCACCGCAGCAGCGGCCTTCGCGGCCGCTTCGGCGTCGCCGAGGTAGTAGCTCTTCAGCGGCTTGAGCTGGGCGTCCAGCTCGTAGACGAGCGGGATGCCGTTGGGGATGTTCACACCGACGATGGCGTCGTCGGCCACGTTGTCGAGGTACTTCACCAGCGCGCGGATGCTGTTGCCGTGCGCGGCGATCACCACGCGCTGGCCCGAGAGGATGGCCGGCGCGATGCGCTCGTTCCAGAAGGGCAGCACGCGGGCCACCGTGTCCTTCAGGCACTCGGTCAGCGGGATCTGCTCGGGCGCCAGCTTGGCGTAGCGCGTGTCGCTGCGCTCGCTGCGCGGGTCGGCGGCTTCCAGCGCCGGCGGGGGCGTGTCGTAGCTGCGACGCCAGATGAGCACCTGCTCGTCGCCGTACTGTTTCGCCATGTCGGCCTTGTTCAGGCCTTGCAGCGCGCCGTAGTGGCGCTCGTTCAGGCGCCAGTCGTGCTGAACGGGCAGCCAGGTGCGGTCGAGCGCGTCCAGCGCGTGCCAAAGCGTCCACACCGCACGCTTGAGCACCGAGGTGTAGGCGACATCGAAGTCGTAGCCCGCTTCCTTCAGCAGACGGCCGGCCTCTTGCGCCTGCCGCACGCCAGTGGCCGTGAGCGGCACGTCGGTCCAGCCGGTGAAGCGGTTCTCGAGATTCCAGGTGGATTCGCCGTGGCGAATGAGGACAAGCTTGTACATGGGCCCGGATTCTATAATTCGGGGTTTGCATAGACGCGCCTTGCAGCGCAGGCCCCCCGGTGAATTTCTTTCTCGAAAACTGGCCTCTCTTTGCCCTGGCGGCCACCTCGGGTGGTCTGCTCATGTGGCCCATGATCAAGGGCGGTTCGGCCTCGGGCAGCGTGAGTACGGCCGAGGCGGTGCGCCAGATCAACCGTGAGCGCGGTGTGCTCATCGACGTGAGCGAGCCGGGCGAGTACGCCGCCGGCCATGCAGCCGGGGCGCGCAACATTCCCTTCGGCCAGCTTGAAGGTCACAAGTCGCTGCCCACCAACAAGCAGTTGCCCGTGCTGCTGATGTGCCCCACAGGCGCGCGCGCCGGCCGTGCCGCCGCGTTGCTGCGCAAGGCGGGCTACGAGAAGGCCGTGGGCGTGGCCGGCGGCACCGCCGCGTGGCGCGACGCCAGCCTGCCTGTGGACAAGCAGGCGGCCGAGGCCGAGAAGATCGAGAAGGGCGACAAGGGAGACAAGAGCGACAAGGCCGAGAAGGCTGAAAAGGGCAGCAAGGCTGCCTGAAGCCCGCGAAAACCGACCCTCGTTCCCCGCTCTCGTTCTCTGAAAGGCACCGCATGAGCTCCGTGACCATGTACACCACGCAGGTCTGCCCCTTCTGTGTCCGGGCCAAGGCGCTGCTCAAGCAGCGTGGTGTCGAGCAGATCAACGAAATCCGCATCGATCTCGACCCGGCCCAGCGCCAGCACATGATGGAGATCACCGGCCGCCGCACGGTGCCGCAGATCTTCATCGGCGAGACCCACGTCGGCGGCTGCGACGATCTCATCGCGCTCGACCAGCGTGGCGGTCTCCTGCCCCTGCTGGGCCAGGCCTGAAGCCACCGGGCGCTCGGCCATAATCCGGCGCTGCGGCTCGGTGCCACCTGCGGCGCCGGGCTTTGTCACCTTTGGAACCACCTCTCATGGCCGACGAGACCCCCGTTTTCCAGATCCAGCGCATGTACCTGAAGGATCTGTCGCTGGAGCAACCCAATTCGCCGGAGATCCTGCTCGAGCAGTCGCAGCCGCAGGTCGACATCAACCTCGGCATGGGCGCCCAGCCGGTGCAGGACGGCATCTTCGAAGTGACCGTCACCGCCACCGTCACCACCAAGGTCAAGGACAAGGTGCTGTTCCTGGTGGAGGCCAAGCAGGCCGGCATCTTCGAGATCCGCAACGTGCCCGAAGAGCAGATGCAGGGGATCATCAGCATCGTCTGCCCGCAGATGATCTACCCCTACCTGCGCGCCATCGTCAGCGACGTCTGCACCCGCGCCGGCTTCCCGCCCATTCTGCTGACGGAAGTGAACTTCCAGGCCATGTTCGAAGCCCAGCAGGCGCAGATGGCCGCCCAGGCCAACGGCGGCTCCAGCATCATCACGGGCGTGAACTAAGGGCTCCAGGCTTGTCGCTGCGCGCCTTCGCCACCCACGAGGGGCTCTTCCCGGACCGGGGGACCCGGATCCGGGAAGGGTTGGGCGCAGCGAGCCTGTGAAGATCGCTGTCTTCGGCGCGGGCGCCTGGGGCACGGCGCTGGCCCTGGCCGCCGCGCAGCGCCACGACACCGTGTTGTGGGCACGCGACCCGGCCCAGGCCCAGGCGCTGGCAGCAGAGCGCCGCAACACCCGCTACCTGGGCGAAGTGGCGCTGCCACCGAGCCTTCAAGTGACCGCTGATTTCGCGTCGGCCCTCGCGCATGCGCGCCAGGGCCTTTCCGTCATCGCCACCCCCATGGCCGCGCTGCGCGAGCAACTCGGCCGCCTGCCGGATGCACGCCCGGTGCTGTGGCTGTGCAAGGGCTTCGAAGCCGGCACGGGCGCCCTGGGCCACGAGGTGGCTCGCGAGGTGCGGCCCGCTGCTTCGCCTGGCGTGCTCTCTGGCCCCAGCTTCGCGCTGGAGGTGGCGCGCGGGCAGCCCACCGCGCTGGTGGCTGCCAGCAGCGACGCTGCGCTGTGCCAGTCGGCGGTGGAAGCCTTCCATGGCGACAACCTGCGCGTTTACACCAGCAGCGACATCGTCGGCGTGGAGGTGGGCGGTGCGGTGAAGAACGTGCTGGCCATCGCCACGGGCATCGTCGACGGTCTGGCCGCGAGCGGCCCTGCCGGCGCGCCGGGCCTCAACGCGCGGGCGGCGCTCATCACCCGCGGCCTGGCCGAGATGACGCGTCTGGGTGTGGCCCTGGGGGCGCGGCCCGACACCTTCATGGGCCTGTCGGGCCTGGGTGATCTGGTGCTCACCGCCACCGGAGACCTCTCACGCAACCGGCGCGTGGGCCTGCTGCTGGCCGCCGGGCGCAGCCTGCCGGAAATCCTGCGCGAACTCGGCCACGTGGCCGAGGGCGTCTACAGCGCCGTGACCGTGCGCAACCGCGCCCGGGCCGCAGGCATCGAGATGCCGATCACCGAGGCTGTCTGCGAGGTGTTGGAGGGCCGCCTGAGCCCGACCGAAGCGCTGCGCCTGCTGATGGCGCGCGATCCACGCCCCGAAGTCTGAAGGGCCCGTGCCGCGGCTGCTCAGCCCGCGGCGCCCTCGTAGCCGCACTGCCGCCAGGCCTCGAACACCGCCACCGCCACCGCGTTGCTGAGGTTCAGGCTGCGCTGGCCTTCGCGCATGGGCAGGCGCACGCGCTGTGCGGGTGGAAAACCGTCGCGCAGCGCGGGCGGCAGGCCCGCCGTCTCGCAGCCGAACACCAGCCAGTCGCCGGCCTGCCAGCGCATCGCCGGCAGCGCCTGCGAGCCGCGCGTCGTGAAGGCGAAGCAACGCTGCGGGTCGGGTTGCTCGGTGTGCAGCAGCGCTTCCCACGACGCATGGCGGCGCACCGCGGCGTATTCGTGGTAATCCAGACCGGCGCGGCGCAGCAGCTTGTCGTCCATCGAGAAGCCCAACGGCTCCACCAGGTGCAGGGTGCAGCCGGTGTTGGCTGCCAGGCGGATCACGTTGCCGGTGTTGGGCGGGATCTCGGGGTGGACGAGCACGATGTGGAACATGCGGTTCTTCAGGAGGGGGTGGCAGGCTCGTCGGGTGTGCGCGCCAGCACCCACACTTCCACGGCGGCGGCGCCGGCGCGGCGCAACACGGCTGCGGCTTCGTGCACCGTGGCGCCGGTGGTCATCACGTCGTCGACGAGTGCGATGCGCCGGCCCTGGAGTTCCGCGCGCCGTCGCGGGTCGGCCATGAAGGCCGTTCGCAGGTTGTGCTGCCGCTCTCTGCGCGACAAGGCGCTCTGGTGGGCGGTGTCCAGCGGGCGCTGCAGCAGTGTGGCGTCGGCGGGCAGCGCCAGACGGCGGGCGACCCGCCGCGCCAGTTCCCAGGCCTGGTTGTAGCCGCGCTCGCGCAGGCGCCCGGGGGCCATGGGCACGGGCAGCACGGTGTCGGGCCTGGGTCTGTTTTCCAGTTTGGTGCATGCCCTGACTGCCGACACCAGCAGTTCGGCCATGGGCACCGCGAGTTCGGCGCGGCCGTTGAACTTGAAGGCGGTGATGAGGTGGTCCCAGGGAAAGGTGTAATCAGCGAAGCAGACGGTGCGCTCGAAGGGCGGTGGGTCGTGCAGGCAGGCACCGCAACGCGGCAGTGCGAAGCCGGTGCCGAGGCCGCAGGTCGCGCAGCGCGGACGCGGGGCGGCGTAACGGCCGACGCATTCGCCGCACACGCCGGCGTCGCCCCAGCGCCGGCACACCTCGCATTGCTGGGGCAGCGAAGGCCTGGCCGGGGCGGTGCGGAGCATCGGCTCAATATACTGCCCGGCCATGGCATCCCCCGACACCGGCGGCAGCGACAAGGCCCGTCCGCTGGACGTCCGCGCCCTGGCCCGCGTGCAACGCAGGCTTCAGACCGCGGAGCAGCCCCCCTGGCTGCATGGCGAGGTGGCGCGGCGCATGGCCGAGCGCCTGCCGCTCATCAAGCTGCAGCCGAGCACCGTGGCCGATTGGGAGGCTTTCCTCGGGGCCAGCCAGCCCCTGCTGCGTGAGCGCTACCCGCGGGCGCGGCTGCTCGCCGTGGAGCAGGGCGCGGCACGGCGCGACGCCACAGCCGCAGCGCTGCAGCAGCCCTGGTGGTCGCCGCGCCGCTGGGGCGGTGCTGCTGCACAGGCCCTCCAAGCCGACGATGTGGCGCCCGGGCAGGTGCAGATGGTGTGGGCCAACATGGGCCTGCATGGTGCCGCGGCGCCGCTGCAGCGGATGCGCCAATGGCACCAGGCGCTCGCCGTCGACGGCTTTTTGATGTTCTCGACGTTGGGGCCGGGCACGCTGAACAAGCTGCAGGCCCTGTACCGGACGCAAGGCTGGCCGCCGCCGCTGGCGCCCTTTGTCGACATGCACGACCTCGGTGACATGCTGATCGAGGCCGGTTTCGCCGATCCGGTCATGGACCAGGAAACCGTCACCCTCACCTGGCCTACACCCGAGGCGCTGCTGGCCGAACTGCGGCAGCTGGGCGGCAACCTGGCCCTCGGCAGGCACGCCGGGCTGCGCACGCCGCGCTGGCGTAAGCAATTGATGGCGGCCCTAGGGGGGCTGGCCGGCCCGGACGGCCGCCTCGGCCTGGACTTCGAGATCGTCTACGGCCATGCCTTCAAGCCCCTTCCGCGCGCTCGGGTGACGGCAGAAACCCAGGTGCCGCTGGCCGACCTGCGTGCCATGGTGAAGTCTGGCCGCCGAACGGGCGAATCAGGCTGACCCTGCGGCCCGGTGAGGCGGGCCTGCTGCTATAGAATTCCTGAGGAAACTAGGGGTTGGAAAGGTGCACCGGGGTGCGCCAGCGAGTGGCCGACGCTCGCCCCAGCCCGCGCCGCCACTTTCGCCCTTGCAGTACGCCCTCTGATGTCCGCCACCTACGCCCCAGGCCCCTGGCCCGAGCCGCAAGCTACTTTGCGCGGTGGCCCCTGGGTTTTCGGGCGCGAGGTGGTGATGGCCCACCTGCCCGGCGAGCCGCTCTCGCTGCAGTGGTTGCTCAAGCGCAATTGCTCGATCACGCCGCGGCAACTAGGCTGGTTTTACGCATCGCTGTGCGCCGTGTCGCTGTTCATCGGCACTTTCTTCTTTCTGCAAGGCGCGCCGCTGGTGTTGCTGTTCACGGGGCTGGAACTGCTGGCCGTGGGTGTTGCGCTGCTGCTGTTCGCGCGCCATGCCGGTGATCGCGAAATCCTCACGCTCGTGGGGCGGACTCTGCACGTTGAACAATGTGTAGGGCCCAAGGTCGAGCGAACCGAATTCCTGGCCGACTGGCTGCATGTGGAACCCGCCCGTGGGCAGGGTTCGCTGGTGCAGCTGCGGGGGCGCGGGCAACTCGTGCGCGTGGGGCGCCTGTTGCGCCCTGAACTGCGCGGTGCCTTTGCACAAGAACTCCGCCAGGCCTTGCGCCGTGTGTCGTCGCAGCCCAGCACAGAGACCGATCCGAACCGAAGCACTCCATGATGAAGATGAAGCCTACCTCCTGGTCCAGCCTGACCCGGCGCTGCGCGCAGCCCTTGCTGGCCCTGGGTGCCTTGACGGCAAGCGGCGTGGCGCTGGCCACGAACGATCTGCCCGGCGGCCCCAAGGTCAACCAGCTGAACCTGCACGACCCGGTCACCAAGATCGGCGAGCAGCAGCACTTCCTGCACAACTTCATGCTGGTGGTGTGTCTGGTGATCTTCATCGCGGTGTTCGCGGTGATGTTCTATTCCATCCTCAAGCACCGGAAGTCGCTCGGCCACAAGCCGGCGAACTTCCATGAGAGCGTGGCGGTCGAGATTGCCTGGACCATCGTGCCTTTCATCATCGTCGTGATCATGGGCGCCATGGCCACGCGCACCGTGGTGGCCATGAAGGACACCAGCAACGCCGACCTCACCATCAAGGCCACCGGTTACCAGTGGAAGTGGGGCTACGACTACCTGAAGGGCGAGGGCGAAGGCATCGCCTTCCTCTCCACGCTCGACGCTTCGCAGCGCACCATGTCCGACAGCGGCAAGCCCTCGGGCGACAACTACCTGCTGAAGGTGGACAACCCCCTGGTCGTGCCCGTGAACCAGAAGGTGCGCATCGTGACCACGGCCAATGACGTCATCCATGCCTGGATGGTGCCGAGCCTGGGCGTCAAGCAAGACGCGATTCCCGGCTTCGTGCGCGACACCTGGTTCCGCGCCGAGAAGGTGGGCGACTACTACGGTCAGTGCGCCGAGCTTTGCGGCAAGGAGCACGCCTACATGCCCATCCACGTGAAGGTGCTCAGCGCCGAGGACTACGCCAAGTGGGTGGAAGGCAAGAAGAAGGAAATGGCCGCGCTGGCCGATGACCCGAGCAAGGTCTGGACGCTGGAAGACCTGGTGGCCCGTGGCGAGAAGGTCTACGCCGCCAATTGCGCCGCCTGCCACCGCCCCGACGGCAAGGGCGCCGGCCCCATCAAGGCGCTGGACGGCAGCCTGCTGGTGACCGACGCCGACAAGAACAAGCAGATCCAGATTCTGCTGAATGGCGCGGCCAACGGTGCCATGCCGGCGTGGAAGACGCTGTCGGACACGGAAATTGCCGCCGTGGCCACCTACACCAAGAATTCCTGGAGCAACAAGACGGGCACGCTGGTGCAGCCGTCTGAAATTGTTGCCGCCCGCAAGTAATCGGCCGCCAAGCAGACGCCAAAAGGATTCACCATGAGCGCAGTTCTCGACCCCAAGGGCCACGCAGGCGGCCACGCTGACGACCACCACCACGACCACGGCCATCCGCATGGCTGGCGGCGTTGGTTGTTCGCCACCAACCACAAGGACATCGGCACGATGTACCTGCTGTTCAGCTTCGCGATGCTGATGGTGGGTGGCGTGCTGGCCCTGGGCATCCGTGCCGAGCTCTTCCAGCCCGGCCTGCAGTTCGTCAACCCGGAGCTGTTCAACCAGCTCACGACGATGCACGGCCTGATCATGGTGTTCGGCGCCATCATGCCGGCCTTCGTGGGCTTCGCGAACTGGATGCTGCCGCTGCAGATCGGCGCGGCGGACATGGCCTTCGCGCGCATGAACAACCTCAGCTTCTGGCTGCTGATCCCTGCGGGGTTGATGTTGGCCGGCAGCTTCTTCATGCCCGGTGGCGCGCCCGCTGCCGGCTGGACGCTCTACGCGCCGCTGACGCTGCAGATGGGCCCTTCGATGGACGCCGCGATCTTCGCGATGCACATCATGGGCGCGAGCTCGATCATGGGCTCCATCAACATCATCGTCACCATCCTGAACATGCGCGCGCCTGGCATGACGCTGATGAAGATGCCGTTGTTCGCCTGGACCTGGCTTATCACGGCCTACCTGCTGATCGCGGTGATGCCCGTGCTGGCCGGCGCCATCACGATGACGCTGACCGATCGCCACTTCGGCACCAGCTTCTTCAACCCCGCTGGTGGCGGTGACCCGGTGATGTACCAGCACATCTTCTGGTTCTTCGGTCACCCCGAGGTCTACATCATGATCTTGCCGGCTTTCGGCATCGTCAGCGCCATCATCCCGGCCTTCGCGCGCAAGCGCCTGTTCGGCTACACCTCGATGGTGTACGCCACGGCCTCCATCGCCATCCTGAGCTTCATCGTGTGGGCGCACCACATGTACACCACCGGCATGCCGGTAACGGGCCAGCTCTTCTTCATGTACGCGACCATGCTGATCGCGGTGCCCACGGGCGTGAAGATCTTCAACTGGATCGCCACGATGTGGAAGGGCTCGATGACCTTCGAGACCCCGATGCTGTGGAGCGTGGGCTTCCTGTTCGTGTTCACGATGGGCGGCTTCACGGGTCTGATCCTGGCCATGGCGCCCATCGACATCCAGCTGCAGGACACCTACTACGTGGTGGCGCACTTCCATTACGTGCTGGTGGCGGGCTCGCTGTTCGCGCTGTTCGCCGGCGTCTACTACTGGGGCCCGAAGTGGACCGGCGTGATGTACAGCGAGACGCGCGGCAAGATCCACTTCTGGGGTTCGTTGATCTTCTTCAACATCACCTTCTTCCCGATGCACTTCCTGGGCCTGGCCGGCATGCCGCGTCGTTATGCCGACTACCCGATGCAGTTCGCCGACTTCAACGCCATCGCTTCGGTGGGCGCCTTCGGCTTCGGTCTGATGCAGGTCTACTTCTTCGTCTTCGTCGTGCTGCCGATGATGCGCGGCAAGGGCGAGCCTGCGCCCCAGAAGCCTTGGGAAGCCGCCGAAGGCCTCGAGTGGGAAGTGCCCTCGCCGGCGCCCTGGCACACCTTCGAGACGCCCCCGAAGCTGGACGCCACCGCCACCCGCGTGATCGGCTGAGCACAGGCGTAACACCATGGCTCTGAGTGAACAGCAGCGCAAGGCCAATCGACGTCTGGGCTGGGTCCTGGCGTCGGTGGCCCTGGTGTTCGCACTGGGTTTCGTCACCAAACTCGCCTATTTCGGCGGTTGAACGGACAAGTCTGCGATGAACCGCCTTTTCGCCGACAACCGCCGCATGCTCGGCAAGCTGCTGGTGATCGTGGCCTTGATGTTCGGCTTCGGTTATGCGCTGGTGCCCATGTACCAGGCCATCTGCGAGGCGCTGGGCATCAACGTGCTCAGCCTGTCCGAACAGCGCATCGCCACGGGCAAGTGGAGCACCCACTCGGTGCCAGCCAACACCCAGGTTGACAGCACCCGCACCATCACCGTCGAGTTCGATGGCAACGTGCGCGGTCCCTGGGATTTCAAGCCGGCCAAGAATTCGGTGCAGGTGCACCCCGGCGAAATGATGACGGTGATGTACGAATTCAGGAATCGCCAGAGCCGCACCATGGCGGCGCAGGCGATCCCGAGCTACGCACCCCGCCAGGCCAGCGCGCACTTCAGCAAGGTCGAGTGCTTCTGCTTCAACGAGTGGACGCTGGCACCGGGCGAGCGCCGTGAATGGCCCGTCACCTTCGTCATCAACCCCAAGCTGCCGAAAGACGTGACGACGATCACCCTGTCGTACACCTTCTTCGAGGTCGGCGGCAAGGTTCCGGCCGCGCCGGAAGGCTCGGTGGGCGTGAAGGCGGTGTCTTACAAGGGGCCCGGGCTGTGAGCGATCTCAAGGAGGCCGTGGCGCGCCGGGGCTCCTTCGCGCAGACCGCACGCGCGGTTGCGTGGTCGTTTTTCGGGGTGCGCCGGTCGGCCGATCTGGCGCAGGACGTGCAAAAGCTCAATCCGGTGCACGTGATCGTGGCCGGCCTCATCGGTGCGGCCCTGTTCGTCGGGGCGCTGGTGCTGCTGGTCCGTTGGGTCATCGGCAGCGGCGTCGCCGGGGCCTGAGGGGGCCTGCGGCGCCCGTCACATTGGAAATTCTGGTTCGAGGAGAAACACACAACATGTCCGCCACCACCACAGCCGGCAGCACGCCGCACTACTACATCCCCGCGCCCTCGCGGCACCCTGTGCTGATGGCCGGTGGCCTGTTCCTCGTCATCCTCGGCGCTGGACAGTGGGTCAACGGCTCGACCTGGGCGCCCTGGGTGCTGCTGGCCGGCATGGCCGTGTGGCTGACCGTGATGTTCCAGTGGTTCAGCGAAGCCATCCGCGAAAGCGAGAGCGGTCTGTACAGCGACCGCATCGACGTCAGCTTCCGCTGGAGCATGAGCTGGTTCATCTTCAGCGAGGTGATGTTCTTCGCAGCCTTCTTCGGCGCGCTGTACTGGGCCCGCGTGCACGCGGTGCCCAGCCTTGGCAGCCTGGAGAACCAACTGCTGTGGCCCGACTTCAAGGCCCTGTGGCCCACCGCCGGCCCGGGCATCACGGCCGCGCCTGGCGGCACGGTGGAACCCTTCAGCACCATCGGCCCCTGGCCGCTGCCCACCATCAACACGGCGCTGCTGCTGACCTCGGGCATCACCCTGACCATCGCCCACCACGCGCTGATCGCAGGCAATCGCGGCAAGACGATCCTGTGGATGTGGATCACCGTGGCCCTGGGTGCCGCCTTCGTCGCCGTGCAGGCCTTCGAATACATCCACGCCTACCGCGACCTGAACCTCAAGCTCAGCAGCGGCATCTTCGGCAGCACCTTCTTCATGCTGACGGGCTTCCATGGCTTCCACGTGCTGGTGGGCATGCTGATGCTGTTGTTCATCACCATCCGCCTGATGAAGGGCCACTTCACGCCCGAGCGCCACTTCGGTTTCGAAGGTGCGGCCTGGTACTGGCACTTCGTGGACGTGGTCTGGCTCGGCCTGTACTTCCTCGTGTACTGGCTCTGAACTTCGTTCAGCTCCAAGCAACAAACGCCGCGTGATGCGGCGTTTGTTTTTGCAGCGCCATCGCTGCCAGGCCGGCGGCGCCTACCGGCCGGTGGGCAGGCCCGTGGGCTGCACCCAGCCCATCGCCCAACTCAAGAGGATGAGCAGAAACAAGGCCACCGACAGCCCGACCCGCACCGCCAGCGCGCGCGCCATGTGCTTGCTGCGGGCGCTGTCGGCGCTTTTGTTGTCGCCGCCGCGGCGCATCATGAAGACGCCGGCACTGGCCAGTGCCACCAGCACGGCCACCAGGAACAAGACCATCAAGGTTTTCATCGCCGCAGATTATCCGTGCCGGGCGTCAGGCCACCCATGAAGCTGCGCAACGCCATCGTCCTGCTCGTGGCCTTGCTGTCTGCGGCGCTGACAGCGAGGCTGGGCGTGTGGCAGCTCGACCGCGCAGCGCAGAAAACCGCCCTTCAGCAGGCGCTGCAGACGCAGCGTGCCTTGCCTCCGCTGCGCCAGGCCGAACTGGCCAAGGACGTTGCCGAACTGCCGGCCCAACTGCACCGCTTGGCCGCCGTGCAGGGGCGCTGGTTGGCCGCGAAGACTGTCTACCTCGAGAACCGGCAGATGAACGGCCGGCCCGGCTTCTACGCCGTTACGCCTTTGCAACTGGACGACGGCAGCGCCGTGCTCGTGCAACGCGGTTGGCTGCCCCGGGACATCCTCGATCGCACGCGCATCTCGGCGCCGCCGCCGCCCGAGGGCACGGTGCAGGTGCTGGGGCGCATCGCCCCCGGCCCGGCCCGGTTGTACGAGTTCGAAGGCGCGGCTTCTGGGGCGATCCGGCAAAATCTCGACGTGCTGTCCTTCGCCCGCGAGACGGGCCTCCCACTGCGGCCCATGGCCCTGGTGCAGGAGGACGGCGCCGCCCCGCCGGCCGATGGCCTGCTGCGCCAGTGGCCGCAGCCGGCTCTCGGTGTCGACAAGCACCACGGGTACGCCTTCCAGTGGTTCGCGCTCAGCGCCCTCATCATCGGTCTGTATGTCTGGTTCCAACTCGTCCGTCCCGCCCGGGTCCGCGCCCGCGGCGCCTGAACCCGTGGCCTTGACGGTGCACAGCGTGGCCGGGCCCGACCTCGGCCAAGGCGGCGCCGCGGATGGCGCGCGCACCCGTATCGGCCGGCTGAAGATGCTGCTGGTGCTGCTGGTGTGCGCCTCGCCGGTCATCGCTTCCTATTTCACCTATTTCGTGATCCGCCCCGAGGGCCGCACGAACTACAGCGCCCTGATCCTGCCCACGCGCAGCCTGCCGGCCGATCTGAACCTGCGCACGTTGGAGGGCACGCCCGTGGCGCCGCGCTCGCTGCACGGGCAGTGGCTGCTGATGGCCGTGGGCCCAGCGGCCTGCGACGCAGCCTGCGAAAAGCGGCTGTTCATGCAGCGCCAGCTGCGCGAGATGCTCGGCCGCGAGCGTGATCGGTTGGACAAGGTGTGGATCGTCACCGACGACCAGCCCCTCACCCCGCAGTTGCGCGAGGCTTTGGGCGGCGCGGTGCCGGTGGCGGTGCTCCGCGCCGACGCCGCGGCTGTGGCGCGCTGGCTGGAACCCGAGGCCGGCAAGCGCATCGACGAACACCTCTACGTCGTTGACCCCATGGGCGAGTGGATGATGCGCGCGCCGGTCGACCCCGATCCCTCGCGCTTGAAGCGCGATCTCGACAAGGTCTTGCGCGCCTCGGGTTTCTGGGACAAGGCCGGTCGTTGACGTGGAGACCCAGCCGCTCGTCGATCTGGCTCCCACCTTGCGCCTGCTGCTGCTGGCGCTGGTGGTGGCGCTGCTGCCGCTGTCCTGGGTATGGCTGCGCCAGCGGGGTGCCAGCACGCAGCGCCGGTTGGCCGCGCTGACGACGGTCACGCTCTTCCTGACCTTCGACCTCATCGTCTTCGGCGCCTTCACGCGCCTGAGCGATTCGGGCCTGGGCTGCCCCGACTGGCCGGGCTGCTATGGCGAAGCCACGCCCTTCGGCGCGCGCGCGGAGATCCACGCCGCACAGACCGCGCTGCCTAGCGGACCCGTCACCTGGAGCAAGGCCTGGATCGAGATGATCCACCGCTACCTCGCGATGACCGTGGGCGTGCTGATCCTGGTGATGGCGGCCAAGGCCTGGCGCGAGCGCCAGCGCCTGCCCTTCTCGCCGTGGTGGCCCACGGCGACGCTGGTGTGGGTGATCGTGCAGGGGCTGTTCGGCAAGTACACGGTCACGCTCAAGCTGTACCCGGCGGTCGTCACGCTGCACCTGTTGGGCGGGCTGGCCTTGCTGGCGATGCTGGCCTTCCAGCATGAGGCCTTCCGCCGGCGCCCGCTGTCGCTGGCGCCAGGCGTGCGCGCCTGGGGTGTGGCCGCCGCGGCCGGGCTGGCCGTGCAGATTGCGCTGGGCGGCTGGGTCAGCACGAACTACGCGGTGCTGGCCTGCACGGGCTTCCCTCAGTGCAACGGCAGTTGGTGGCCGGCGATGGACGCGGCCCAGGGCTTCACGTTGCTGCGTGAACTCGGGCAGGCCACCGGCGGCGGCGCGCTGCCTTTCGAGGCGCTGGTGGCCATCCACATGGCGCACCGGCTGTTCGCCGTGGTGGTGGTGCTGGTCTTCGCCCTGCTGGCGTGGCGCCTGTGGCGCGACGGCGGCGCGGTGGCCCGGCGTTTTGCCGTGGCCTTGCTGTTGCTGCTGCTGGCGCAGTTGCTGAGTGGCTTGTCGAACGTCGTGCTGGGCTGGCCCCTGCTGGCCGCGCTGGGCCACTCTGCCGGCGCTGCGGGCCTGGTGCTCGTGCTGGCGCTGCTTCTGGCACGCAGCGCGCGACCGTCTGAGCTGGTTGAGCGCCGCGCCGCCACGGCCGCCGCCTAAAATGCGCGGTTGCCCATGAGCGAGACCCTTGCCGCCCCCCGGCCCACCAGTTCACGCTGGGCCCAGTTCTACGCGCTGACCAAGCCGCGCGTGGTGCAGCTCATCGTGTTCTGCGCGCTCATCGGCGTGCTGCTGGCGCAGCCGGGCCTGCCCGACTGGCGTCTGGCCGGCGCGGCCGTGCTTGGCATCTGGCTGGTGGCCAGCGCGGCGGCGGCCTTCAACTGCCTGGTCGAGCAACAGATCGACCGCCGCATGCAGCGCACGGCCTGGCGCCCCACGGCCAAGGGCGAGCTCACCACGCCTTACACGCTGGCCTTCTCGGCCGTGTTGTGCGCGGCCGGCAGCGCCATCCTGTACGTCTGGGTCAACCCGCTGACGATGTGGCTGACCTTTGCCACCTTCGTGGGCTATGCGGTGGTCTACACCGTGGTGCTCAAACCGCTGACGCCGCAGAACATCGTCATCGGCGGCGCCAGTGGCGCCATGCCGCCCGTGTTGGGCTGGGCAGCGATGCGGGGCGATGTCGGGCCCGAGGCGCTGATACTGTGTCTGATCATCTTCCTGTGGACACCGCCGCACTTCTGGGCGCTGGCCTTGTACCGGGTGGAGGACTACCGAAAGGCCGGCCTGCCCATGCTGCCCATAACGCATGGCTCGGAGTTCACGCGCCTGCAGGTGCTGCTGTACACGCTGGTGCTGTTCGCGGCAACGCTGCTGCCCTTCATCTACGGCATGAGCGGCTGGATCTACCTGACCGCGGCCGTCGTGCTGGGGGCCGGATTCATCGCCTACGCCTGGCAACTTTGGCGCGAATACAGCGACGCGCTGGCGCGCAAGACCTTCCGTTTCTCGATCTGGCATTTGTCGCTGCTTTTCGCCGCGCTGCTGGTCGACCACTACGTGAGCCCATGGCTGTCTCGCGCCGTCGCCTGATCACCGCCGCTGCCACGGCGCCCCTGCTGGCCGCGTGCGGCCAAGCGGCTGCGCCCCTGGCTTTCAAGGCGGTGGACATCACCGGTGCCGACTACGCCCAAGACCTCGACATGCCCGACACCGAGGGCAAACGCCGCCACATCAGCGAGTTCAAGGGCAAGCTGACGGTGGTGTTCTTCGGCTTCACGCAGTGCCCCGATGTGTGCCCCACGACCATGCTGGAGCTGGCGCAGGTGAGGCAGGCCCTCGGCGCCGATGGCGCGAAGGTGCAGGGCATCTTCGTCAGCATCGACCCCGAGCGCGACACGCCCGAGGTGCTGAAGGCTTACGTGCAGAACTTCAGCCCCGACTTCATCGCCTTGCGCGGCTCGCCTGAAGAGACCAAGGCCATGGCCAAGCGCTTCAAGGTCTTCTACGCGAAGGTGCCCGGCAAGACCGAGGGTGGCTACACGCTGGACCACACCGCCGGCAGCTACATCTTCGACACCCAGGGCAAGGTCCGGCTTTTCACGCGCTACGGCATGGGCGCCGAAGCGCTGAAGCACGACCTGCAGATCCTGCTCAAACAGGCGGCTTGAGCGCCTGCGCCGTGCTGCGCGGCGGGCTTTCGAAGCTTCAGCGGTCCTGGTAGCACCAGTGCCAGGGCTCGTAGCCGTAGCCTGAAGCGTTGCCGCGCGGGTAGGACAGGCGGAACCCGTGTGACGCGGCGTGCACCTGCAGCCAGGCGAAGGCTTCGGTTGTTTCGAAGCTTTCTTCCAGCGCCGGCTCGCCCGGCACGCCGATGTCGATGGCACGGCCGCTGTGGTGCTCGCTGTAGCCGGGTGGCGCCACCCACTGCAGCGCTTCTTCGATGCTCGCGCCCGCCGCGAGCCTGTCGCGCAGGATCTCCGTCTGCCGGCCCACGCTGCGAAAGGCCGAGACGAGGCACAGCGCCACGCCGTCGCGTGTGGCGGCGGCCTTCATCGCCTGCCAGGCGCTGGCGGCAGCCGGCTCCAGCAGGAACTCGCGGCCTTCGGGCCCGACTTCGGCCAAGGTGAGCTGGGTGGCCTCAGCACAGGGCTGCAGGCCACGTGCCAGCAGCAGGGCCGGCGTGATGCCCAGCACGTGCAGCGACTGCGCCAGCGCCGGGGTCAACATCGCTGAAGCTGCGTGCCGTGGGATCAGGCCGGCACGAGCACCTTGCGCATCTTCTTCATCGCCGCCACTTCGATCTGGCGGATGCGCTCGGCGCTGACGCCGTATTCGGCTGCCAGTTCGTGCAATGTCATGCCGCCCGAGCTGTCGTCGTTGACCTTGAGCCAGCGCTCCTCGACGATGCGGCGGCTGCGTTCGTCCAGCGCGTTCAGCGCGTGGGCGATGCCGTCGCCGGCCAGCCAGTCGCGGCCACGCGCCTCGATGACGCGGGTGGGCTCCTGACTGTCGTCGGCCAGGTACGCAATGGGGGCGTAGCTTTCTTCGCCGTCGTCGGTCTGCGGCTCGAGCGCCACGTCACCGCCCGACAGGCGCATTTCCATCTCCACCACCTCGTCGGCCTTGACGTTGAGTTCGCGCGCCATGTGCGCCACTTCGGCCGGTGTGAGCGTGTTGCGGTGAGTGTCGGTGCCTTCGCCCTTCATGCCCTGCTTCATCGAGCGCAGGTTGAAGAACAGCTTGCGCTGGGCCTTGGTGGTGGCCACCTTCACCATGCGCCAGTTCTTCAGGATGTACTCGTGGATCTCGGCCTTGATCCAGTGCATGGCGTAGCTGACCAGGCGCACGCCCTGTTCGGGGTCGAAACGTTTGACGGCCTTCATCAGGCCGACGTTGCCTTCCTGGATGAGGTCGCCCTGCGGCAGGCCGTAGCCCAGGTACTGGCGCGAGATGCTCACCACCAGGCGCAGGTGGCTCAGCACCAATTGGCCGGCGGCTTGCACGTCGCCCTTGTCGCGCAGCGTGCGGGCGAGCTCGGTCTCTTCCGTCGGCGTCAGCATCGGCATGCGGTTGACGGCCGACACGTAAGCATCCAGGTTGCCCAGCGAGGGCACCAGAGACCAAGGGTCGCGGACGGTGACTGCGGTGGCGGTGGTGATGTTCATGCGGCTCTGACTCCCGGGGAGGGATGGGGTTCCACAAATATTAGCACTCTCAATGGCAGAGTGCTGACAGTTTGGCGCGTGCAGGTTGGATGTGGAAACCGGATGCCTGAAAACAGGTTGAATCAAGAGAGTGATTGCTAACACTTCGGCAATCGCCTCGCTACCGGCCGGGCTGAAAAGAGGGCCGTGCGGCCCGTCGGACTGGGCCGCCGCCGGCACGCAGCAGAATGCGGGCATGAACACCGCCTTGCACGCAGCCCCCGCCCGCCGACTGATCGTCGCCATCACTGGCGCCTCGGGCGCGATCTACGGTGTGCGGGCCTTGCAACTGCTGCGCGAGATGGGGGGCATCGAAACCCACCTGATCCTCACCCCCTCGGGCGCACGCACGCTGGCCGAGGAAACCGACCACAGCGCCGCCGACGTGCGCGCCCTGGCCGACGTGGTGCACAGCGCGCGCGACATCGGCGCCACGGTGTCTTCGGGCTCCTTCCGCACCCTGGGCATGCTGGTGGCGCCATGTTCGATCAAGACGCTGAGCGGCATTGCGCATTGCTACAACGACGAACTCGTCGTGCGCGCCGCCGATGTCTGCCTGAAGGAGCGCCGCCGCGTGGTGCTGCTGCTGCGCGAAACCCCGCTGCACGCCGGCCACATCGCGCTGATGGACCAGGCCACGCGCAACGGCGCGGTGATCATGCCGCCCGTGCCGGCTTTCTATCAGCGGCCGGCCACGGTGCAGGACATCGTCGACCAGACCGTGGGCCGGGCGCTGGACCTCTTCGACCTGGACAGCGCCGCCGTCAAGCGCTGGGACGGCGGCCAGCGCGGCCGCCCGCGCGCCGACGCAGGCGCAGAAGACGACCAATCCTGAGCCGCCCACCGAAAGCGCTGCCCATGACCGCCGCTTTGCACACCCTCGACGCCACCACCCTGGCCCATGCCCTCGCTGCCCGCGAGCTGAAGGCCGAAACCCTGGCGCAAGCCCTGGCCGATCGTGCGTTGGCCCTGGAGCCGCGCCTGCACGCCTGGGCCCACCTGGATGCCGCGGCCGCGCGCCGCCAGGCCCGCGCGCTGGACCAAGCCGCGGC
>VYLK01000163.1_pt1 | contig 27794 bp, 24 predicted proteins | sample 5114321 | NCBI WGS metagenome assembly VYLK01 (sample SAMN12291792, study PRJNA351875) | freshwater metagenome | isolation source: freshwater lake | place: USA: Michigan, MSU2 Lake | collected 2011-08-16
TTACGTACTAGGCGGGGGAAATGTCACCACCGAGGAGGGCTCATGATCCTCCCTTGGGCACACAGACTTATTTCAGCCGGGGCGCATGGTTTGCGTCGTATTCCGGGCCAGTCCGTTAATCTGGCCCACCCTATTTGGCGCGCACCACGCGCCCCGGCCCCTCTATAAGGTGCACCCCCGGTGGTTTTCCACGCGGGGCTATGGGCGTACTCTGAAGTCACTCAGAGCGATATTTAGCCGCTTTACTTTGTCGTAAAAAGTCTTGCGGGGAAGGCCTAAGGAGGCAATCGCCAGTTGAATGTCGCCTCCAACCTCCTTCAAGGTCTGCTCGATAAAGGCCTTTTCAAACTCTGCCACCCGCGTCTTGAGTTTATCGGCTGTAGGACTGTGATCTAGGTGCGGCGAGGCCAATTTTCCATCCCATAGACCCAGGACATTCTGCTCGGCAAAGCTTTGCAGTTCCCGCACATTTCCGGGCCAGTCATGACTTCTCAAATAGCGATAAACTTCGGGCGTGAGGGTGGCAGGTTTACGGCCATAGCGCTTGGCCGCTTGATCGAGGAACAAGCCATAGAGGAGGGGGATATCCTCCCGTCTCTGGCGTAAGGGCGGTATTTTTAGCGTTAGACTATTGAGGCGGAAAAGTAGGGTTGGAAAGAAGCTGCCTTCCTGCACACGCTCTGTCAGTTGGGTGGAACTAGCGGCCACAATGCGTGCGTCAAAGGGCCGGGATTGATTGGCCCCTAAAGGCGTAACCTCGCGCACTTCTAAGGCGCGATGCAATTTTTGTTGCACCCTCATCGGCGCGGCATCAATCGCGTCGAGAAAGAGTGTGCTCCGATGGGCCAATTCTAGCCGGCCGACGCGCGTCTTATAAGCTGCAGGATAAGCCCCTTGGGCGACACCAAATAATTCCTCGTCCAGCAAAGCGTCGGGGATTGCACCACAGTCGATTGTGACCATCTGCCGTCGACTGCGGGTGCTTTGTGCGTGCAGCATCGCCGCAATCAAGCTTTTGCCAGTGCCTGTTTCGCCTTCAATCAAGATGTCCACATCGATTTCAGCCACTTGGGCAATTGTTCGTCGCAAGGCTGTAATGGCGCTGGAGATCCCATAAAGCGGCCCACCTTCATCAACATCTGGCCGCGTATCGCGCAGGTGCCTTACCTCGAGGGTCAAGGCGCGACGCTCGAGAGCCCGTTGCGCGGTCAGTACCAATTGTTCAGGCAAAAAAGGCTTGGACAAAAAGTCATAAGCGCCTTGGCGAACCGCATTGACCGCTGTTGCAATGTCGGCGTGGCCAGAGACCAAGATGACCGGCACGTCGGGGTCGATTTCCTTCACACGACGAAAAAGCTCAAGCCCATCCATGCCGGGCATGCGTATGTCGCAGACCACTATGCCATCAAAACTATCCGAGAAAGCGGCCAGCCCTGCTTCGGCAGAGCTGAACGCGTGCACTTTGAACCCGGCCAGTTCCAAGCTCTGCCCATGGGCGGTCAAAACGTCGGCTTCGTCATCAATCAGCAGAATGGAATCTGGCTTTGTAGATGTCATGCGGCAGGCCTCAAGCGCATAATGAAAGCTGCGCCTTGTTCTGGTGTGGCAGCTACGAGTTCCCCACCAAAGTCTGCCATAATGTCACGCGAGATCACCAAACCAAGGCCAAGCCCGTCGCGTTTGGTTGTTGAGAAGGGCTGAAACAAGGTTTCGCGCGTCTGCATCGAAAGGCCAGGGCCATTGTCGGCGACCTTCAACTCAACAAAGCCATCTTTCAACTCAATTGAGAGGTCGATTTCGACTCCGCGTTGTCCTGCGTCTAGGGCATTAGCCATCAGATTGACCAAGACTTGTTCCAGACGCACGGCCTCAGCTTGGACGAGGGCATCATCTTTCGGTTGATGCACAATCGCATTCAAAGTCGCGATCCGATCGCGCAGTAAGAGAAGCGCACCTTCGATCACTTTATTGAGGCTGACAGCCGTTATGGTCCCTGTCGCTTTGCGGGCAAACCCTAGGAGTTCGGCTGTGATGGTGCCAATGCGGGAGGCCAAGCCAATCACCCGATTCAGATTGTCGCGGACATCATCCGTCTGGCCGCGATCTAAAAAGGTTACGGCATTACTGGTATAGGCAGAGATAGCAGCCAGAGGCTGGTTAATCTCGTGGCCAACGCCTGCCGCAATTTGGCCTAGCGCCGCAAGTTTATTGAGCTGCACCAAGCGCTCGCTCATATCGCGCTGTTGGATCGCGAGATTGCGCTCTGCCTTAAAGGCGGCACTACGTCGTAAATACATCATCGCGAGACCGAGCGCGAACAAGGCGAGCAAGCTGGCGAGCACACTGATCCGACTGGATGCCACTGCGGCACGAATGCTTTCTTGGGTCTCCGTCAGCACATGCAATTGCCAGTCATTGGCGAGCTGCTTGACGGCCTCAGCATATTTCTTTGACGCGATGTTGGCGTCTTTGATGGCACCAACTTCACCTCGTTGATAAATCGGCAGCACCTCGAGCGGGTTGGGCCCATAGTCGAGATCGCGCAACATTTTGTTCTGAGTTGCTTCGCTCACGGGTTGGACCGTCTTGAACCGCCACTCGCCTCGGCTGGTAATCAGAATGACGCCATTGGCATTGGTCGCAAATACCGTCACCCCGGCCTTGCGCCATTCGGCTTCTAGATTATCAAATTCCACTTTGGAGACGATGACGCCGATAGGTTCACCGCCAGATTGAAGCTGGCGAGAAATATAGAGGCCTGGCCGACGCGATACGGTACCCAGCGCGAACTGCTCATGATGTCCCTTGCGAATAGCTTCGCGAAAATAGGACCTGAAGCCGTAATTCTGTCCAACGAACGTCTCAGGTCTTGTATAATTACTCGAAGCCAATGTGAGCCCGTTTAGGTCAAGGAGATAGATGGCTGCAGCCCCCATGTCGCGACTGAGCGCTTCGAGTTTCTTGTTAAAGGCTTTAAGCCTTTCACCATCATCGCCCGCGAGGACCGCGCGCGCATCAGCATCCTGGGCGAGCACCAGCGTTGCCAAGCGAAAACGTTCGTGTTCGCGCTCTAGGGCCGAAGCAAGGAGCTCAGCTGAAACGTCGCCGCGCTTGCCCGCCTCCGCTACAGCACGATTGCGGGCAATGTTATCGGAGAACACAAAGCTTGCCGCAATCAGTATGAGACCTGCGACAAGGGTTGCAGCTACAACCAGCCTCGAAGTCGGTTTTCCCATTTGCGCGTTCCCCAAGCCCGCACCGGCGTTTCAACCGTGGTGGCGGAAAATCACACAATTGGCAACGCGATAGTGCGAAAAATCGCACATATCAGTGGCGCATACTTACTAAACTAATGATTTAAATGCATTTAATTTTCTAGGGATTGAATTTTACGTCCCTTAAAAATGTGGCTAAATTTCTCCCAATAACAACGACACTAAGTCACTCGATAAACCTATGGGGAAATGCCTTGGCCATCAGCCAACCAATTGCGAGCGGGTCTAGTGCCTCCACGTCCAAGCCAGTGGCTTGGTATCAGCAGCTCTATACCCAAGTGGTGATTGCAGTTATCCTTGGCATTGCCATTGGAGCGATTTTCCCAAGCTTCGGCGCAAGCTTGAAGCCCCTTGGGGATGCCTTCATCAATCTGGTGAAGATGATCATTGCCCCCGTCATTTTCCTGACAGTTGTGACGGGCCTAGGCGGCATGTCGCAAGTCAACAAGATCGGCAGCGTATTTGGTAAAGCTTTGGCCTATTTTCTGGCCGTCTCTACCTTTGCGCTCGTCATTGGTCTGATTGTTGGCAATTTGGTCCAACCAGGCGCGGGGATGAATATCGACCCCGCGACACTCGATGGGAAGCTCGTTGAAAATTATACCCAACGTGCGCACGAGCAGAGCCTCTTAGGCTTTGTCATGAACATCATTCCAACGACGCCGATCAGTGCATTGGCCGAAGGCGAAATCTTGCAAGTGCTCTTGATTGCGGTGCTAACAGGGATCGCCATTGCCGCAGTGGGCGAGCCCGCCCGGCCGCTCTTGACTGTGTTAGAGGCTGCGAACCAAGTCGTTTTCAAATTGGTTCATATGTTGATGAAACTGGCACCCATTGGTGCCTTTGGTGCCATGGCCTTCACAATTGGCAAGTTTGGCGTGGCAAGCCTGATCAGTCTCGGCTCACTCATTATCACCTTCTACGTCACCTCGCTGTTATTCGTGATCGTGGTGCTAGGCCTGATTGCCAAATTGGCTGGCTTCTCCATTTTCCAACTCGTCCGCTATATCAAGGACGAGCTTTTGCTCGTGCTTGGTACATCCTCTTCTGAGGCCGCGCTGCCGACCTTAATGGAAAAGCTCGAGCGGGCGGGGTGCCGAAAGGAAGTCGTCGGCATCGTTTTGCCAACCGGCTATTCCTTCAATCTGGATGGCACGAATATCTATATGACCTTGGCAGCGACTTTCATTGCCCAAGCTGTTGGGATTGACCTTTCGCTGCATGACCAGCTTCTTCTGATTGGCGTGGCGGCCATCAGCTCTAAAGGCGCAGCAGGCGTTACAGGTGCCGGTTTTGTGATTTTGGCAGCGACCTTGTCGGTTGTACCGTCGGTCCCAGTAGCTGGCATGGCGCTGATCTTGGGGATTGATCGATTCATGAGTGAGTGCCGCGCTTTGACGAACCTGATGGGCAACGCGGTTGCAACCATTGTGGTATCGCGTTGGGAGGGCGCTTTGGATGATGCCCAGCTGAAGCAAGCGCTATCTTCAACAAGTAATTCACAGCCGAGCTTGCAAAGCACCACTGCGGCAAACAACTTAAATCCGGCGACCATTGATGTCGACTAAACTGAAAAATGACAAAACAGGGGGAGAGCTAAGATGAGAAAACTTTCAGGCCTTTTAGGAACCACGGCCTTATTCACGGCATTATTTGGTCAGGCGTTTGCACAAACCCCCCAAGGTCAAGCGCCTCAGGCTGCGCCTGAAAAAGCTGCCGAAACAATCATTGTTACCGGCACGCGCATTAAGGCGGCTTCTGATAGTGGTGCGGTAGCGGTCACGACAATCAGCCGTGACCAGATCGAGGCTTTAGGTCAGGCGTCCACGGGTGAGCTTATGGAGAATTTAGCCCAGGCTGGATCTTTCGAGATCAACGGGGCGGCGGACGGTCCAAATGATGCGCGCGGAGATATTGCAACCGTGAATTTGCGCGGGTTAGGGACAGGCAACACATTGATCCTGCTCAATGGTCGCCGGATTGCAGCCCATGCGGTCAATCAAGATATCGGCTCGACGCCCCGCCAAGTGACCAACGTGAATGCATTCCCCTCCGCCGGTATTGACCGGATCGAAGTGCTACGTGACGGCGCCTCAGCGCTCTATGGATCAGATGCGACAGCCGGTGTGGTCAACACGCTACTTACAACCGACTTTGATGAAACCCGTGTCAGTCTCAGAACTTCAAAATTAGGAACGGCAGATCATGGCGAATTCAGTGCCGATATCGCGCACGGATTCGGCTTTAATGGCGACAAGACCCGGGTGCTCGCAATTGGGTCTTGGTATCATAGAGACCCGCTCTACTCGTCACAATTGGGTGGCCAGTTTCAAAGTGTCGATAAGCGCGCATTCTTGGGCTCAAGCCCCTATGCAACCGCAAACACTGACTTCCGAAATACCTCATCTGCTTCCCCGTTTGGCGAATTTGTCGCCGGTGCATTTAACCCAGATGGCACGCAGTTTCTGTCGCGCCGGGTTCGCCGCGGCACCACAAACCTGACCAACACAGGTGGCGTGTTCCATATCCAACCTTGCGGATTTGCAGGCACCTTACAGCAATTTGGTGATCGAGGTGGACAGGGGTGTGTTGGCCTAGATGATAGCACTTTAGATATTGGCTTGCGATATGACTTTAACGCGCTCCAGCCAAACAATGCCCGCAATGAGGGGGTAGATCTCGTGCTCAATTCTGAGCAAGCCTTGGGCCGCCAGCTCTTGACCGAAATTGATCGGGTCAACCTCTATGGCTTAGTAAAGCATGACTTCTCAGATACAATGGAGGGGTTTGCTGAAGCGCTCTATTACACCGCTGAGACGGCAGGCTCGCGTGCAACCCAGCCAATGGATTCAGGATTGGCATTCCTGATTGTGCCTAAAACCAATTTCTGGAACCCGTTTGGTGCGGTAGGATCACCAAACCGGATCGCAGGGCTTAACACAACAGATGTACCAACCGCTGGCCTTGATGTTTTGATCCAGCAGTGGCGACCGATTGAGCTGGGCCTGCGCAACATTGCTACCGAGACGACCACTTGGCGGGCTTTGGCTGGTCTTAAAGGGAATTGGAATGATTGGGACTGGGAAGGGGCCTTCGGTTATTCCAGCAACAAGACAACGGACAGCGAAAACAACCGCATTTCCAAGACGCTTTTGCAAGCTGAACTCGCGCGCTCTACGGCCGACGCAATCAACCCATTTGGTGGTGCGAATGCCAACACATCCGCACAATGGGACCGGGTTCGCATTACCAGCATCAATGTAGGCGAGACCGTCCTTGCAACCGGCGACTTCCGTGTCAGCACAGACGAACTCTTCAAAGGCTGGGCGGGTCCAATTGGGGCAGCCTTTGGGGCAGAATGGCGCTATGAAAAATATGTTGAAGATCGCGATCCTCGTCTTGATGGAACGATCATTTTCAATAATGCCAATGTTTCCGGGCGCTCGGACGTCGTTGGGGTTAGCCCGACGAATGACTCGACAGGCAGGCGAAATGCTTATTCGGCCTTCGGCGAAATGTTTATCCCATTGCTCGAAGGTGAGGGACTGTTCCCCAATAGCCTGACCCTTCAGTTGGCCGCGCGCGGCGAATATTTCGATGATCTCGAGGACGGTGCGATTAAGCCAAAAGTGGCGCTTTCCTGGTTCCCAATCTCGTGGCTGAATGTACGCGGTGCTTGGAGCCAAGGATTCCGGGTTCCAAATTTGGTCCAACTTAATCGCGGCGATATCTCGCGTTTGAACTTGGGCGTCGATGACTTCTGGCGCGCACCTGTAACCCTTGATGCACAGTCGAATGGGGATGCTTATGTTGCGTCAGTCCGGCAGGCCAATCCAGGTTTGAAGAATGAAGATACAGAGACCGTCGTCCTCGGCACAATCGCAGACCTCAAAAAGGCGTTCGGGCAGTCTTGGATTCGCGATTTCCGCATAAGCTTGGACTATTGGAGCTTTAAGCAAACAGATGTCGTGGGTGCCTTCGGGGATCAAGAAGCGCTTGCGCTAGACTTCTTGCTACGCCGTACGGGCTCATCTAATCCCAACGTCGTACGAGCGGCAGTAACCGACGCGGATCGGGCAGCCTATGCGGCTTGGAACGCCCGCAATCCAAATGACCAACGCCAAGCTGCTGGCTTGGTCCAATTCGTTGTCGATCCATACATCAATTTGGATAGCCAGGACGCTGACGGCTTTGACCTCGGTGTCAATTTCACCATGCGTCCAAAGGGTGGCTTTGGAACCTTGGACTTTGACCTTGATGTAACCTACCTCAACAGCCTGAACGTCGTCCGAAACGACTTATTGGCAGCGCTAGCGAATGACCCATCCTTTGCCGGTGTGTTCTCTGAACTTCAAACTGATCGCATTCGTCTAGACGGAAATCCGCAATGGCGTACAAATCTGTCCGTGACTTGGACCAATGGACCTGTTGCCCTCGGTGTGTCTGCGCGTCAGATTTCTGACTTTCTTGATACCGCAGCCGATCCTGACCTGAATGGGGATGGCGTGCTGGAGTTTTGGACGGTTGAAAGCGCGACACGGATCAATGCCTATGGTGAGTTAAGGCTTGGCGGAGAAGGCCGCCCTTATCGCGTTCGGCTGGGCGTCAACAACCTAACCGATGAGTTGCCGCCTCTGGTCGATGATTCACTCGGCTATTCGCCAGAATTCCACTGGCTCAAAGGCCGCGAAATCTTCCTTCAAGTCCGGGCGACCTTTTAAGAAGCGGTCGCTATAGGCGAGCTTGGGAAGCGTAAAGGCGCTTCCCAAGCAATTTCCTATTAGCCTTGCCCATATCCAATGATAAGGTCCCGAATAGATTGGAGCAGTAAGGCCATGACAACAGCATCCCGCCGCGCGATATTGGCGCTTTCCTCTGGTGCCTTTTTTGCTGCCACGGCAAAAGCCAGCTTCGTTCATGCAGAACAAACTGTTCCCGCTGCACCAACGCTGCAGAAGCCCCCCATTAAGCGGACTTTTGTTGAATGGGCAGGGCCGCCAATCCCTGTGTGGAGTCACAGACCAGAGGGGCTAAGCGCAGACGCGCCTGTCTTGTTTATCATGCATGGTGTGGGCAGGGACGCAGATCGCTATCTGAGCGAATGGCAGGGTGTTGCCGACAAATATCGTTTCATCGCCATTTGCCCTGAATTTAGCCAAGCCTCGTTCCCCGGTGCTTTGAACTATAATCTTGGTGGGGTTTTAGATCTTGAGGGCAAGCCTCGGCCGCGGCAGCTTTGGAGTTATTCCTCCATTGGCCCATTGTTTGATTGGTTTGTGGCCCAAGAGCGATTGACCGCCAAAACTTTTGATTTGTTCGGCCATTCGGCGGGCGGCCAATTCGCGCATCGGTTTGCAGCGTTTGCTTCGCCACCTTCCTTGCGCCGCGTGATTGCTGCCAATGCGGGTTGGTACACATTGCCAGACCCAGACGGTGCTTGGCCGTTTGGGCTGAAGGGCGCTCCGGGCGGCGAAGAGACACTCAAAACTTGGCCCGCCTCAGACCTCACAATTCTTTTGGGCACGATGGACACAGACCCAAACCATCGCAGCCTCAATAATGACCCGCCACATAAGAGTCAGGGCCCGCATCGATTGGCTCGTGGGGTCAATTTCTATTCAACAGGCAGAGCCGTCGCAGCTAAAATGGGTCTCCCCTTTGGCTGGACCATAGATTATGCGCCGGGCATTGATCACAATAATGGCGGGATGGCCAGCTTTGCTGCGGCGCGCCTTTTCCCCTTGTAAATGCCGTTTCTGCAACTGAAAGATAGGGTGAGATGAAGCGACTCAAAGCTGATCTAGGCTGTTTCTTCAGACTGCTGTTAACGCTGGCGCTACTATGTTGTGTCGTTCGTCCGGCCGCCGCTGCAACAACTACAGACCAACCAACGCCAACCCCTTGCCCGGGGTTTTTACCGAGTGAGACCCAATGCTTCACGGGCAAGTCCAGCGCTGGTGCACCCTTCTTCATCGCCATGCCAAAGGATTGGAACCAAAATTTGATCCTGTTCGCCCATGGTGGTCCGCGCCTTGGGGTGCCTAAATTGGCGGAAACCGTCGAGGACTTGGAGCGCTTTCACGTGATGGTGTCGGAAGGCTATGCGTGGGCAGGGACCACTTATCGACGGGGTGGCTATGGTGTGCGGTCTGCCGCCGAGGACATGGACCAGCTGCGCACTTTGACGTGGCAATATTTTGGAAGACCAAAGCGCACCATCCTGCATGGGCAATCCTGGGGTGGAAATGTGGCAGCAAAAGCGGCCGAGCTTTATGCGATGGATCTTGAAGGCAAGCGCAATTTTGATGGCGTGATCCTGACCAGTGGGGTCTTGGCTGGGGGCACGAAAGCCTATCGGTTACGGTCCGACTTACGGGCAGTCTATCAATATTATTGTCGCAACCACCCAAGACCGAGTGAGGCCCAATATCCGCTCTGGCAGGGCTTGCCCGCTGGTGCTTCCATGACACGTGCCGAGTTGGCCGAGCGCGTGCGCGAATGTACAGGTGTCGGGACCCCGGCGGCACAGCGAACTGCGATGCAAAAGGCCAAGCTTCGCAACATCACAAGGGTTCTATCGATCAAGGAAGACCAAATTCTTCCCAATCTGGCTTGGGCAACCAACACATTTCAGGACATGATTTTGCGTTTGAATGGACGCAATCCATTTTCAAACCAAGGCACAGTTTACAAGGGTTCTGATAATGATCGTGCCTTGAATGCGGGTGTGGAACGCTTTGCAGCCGACCCGATCGCCGTCGCAGAACTCGCCTATGATAGTGACTTGAGTGGCTTGATCGTGGCCCCGGTCATCACGCTTCATGGCATTCATGATCCCGTCGCCAATGTATCTCACCAAGCGGCCTATCGGCGTACAATTGATCAAGCCGGTCGTGGTGAGCTACTGGTGCAAAGCTTTACGGATGAAGCGGAACATAGCCGCTTGAGTGGACCAGCCTACCCAAGCATCTTTAGCGCGTTGATGAAGTGGATCGAGACAGGGCAAAAGCCTACTCAAGCGAGCATCAAGGCAGCGTGCCCAGCATTTGCAGAAAAGTACCGCGAGCCGTGCTTGTTTGTCGTGCCTTTTTCACCTGGGCCTCACTATTAGGCTGGCTTCAACGCCAAGACTTGAGCCAGTCGAGCGGCTCGAATCTCGGCGATCTCATTATTGAGCTTTGCGGTAAAGAACGCATCACAGCCAAGGCAAACATTGGCAACCTCGCGGCCTTTACCGTCAATTTGAACCGAAGCTGCGCGGTAATCCTCCCGGCTCCAACCCAAAGTCAGACCCATGGCTTCGGGATCGCCAGCATTGATCGCTTCAAAAGCAGGGTGGCCCTTTAGGCTGTTGAGGATATCGACCAATCTTTCCTCGGTCAGATTGCCAAGTGGAGCTTTAGTTTTGAGACAACAGGGGTAGATCGACCCATCCGGCTCAATGGCGACTTCGCTGCCAGCTTGGCCATGATTGAGGAAGTTCTTACCGCCACTCCATCTGGCGCAAAAATTTGTTTCATAAGTCGCATCGGACAAGCCATTAGCCCAAGCCCTTCCCCTCGGCCATAATTCGCCAATCCAGAGGTCAGGTTGCGCGCCAAAGAAGAGGAAATAGGGGCCTTTACCCCGTTCTGACCGTGTGGGTGCCGGGGTTTTAAGTTTGGGATCACGCTGTCCGCCTAGCCCGACTTCTTGGACACCAAATTTCCCCATCATGGCGCGTATCTTGTCCATCAACTTGAATTTTTTATTGCCTTCAAGACCGACGTGGTAGTCATCAATTGACGCAATCGCGATAGTCCCAACTCCACGTGCTAGCATCGCTTCGATATGCTCAGGCTTTAGGATATCCCCTGTTGTTTGAATGGAGACATGAGGCGCTTTTGCCCCCCAGCGCCGTTGAATGGCTTCTAGAACCGGATAAAATAGTTCTTCGCGAACGCCATCGATCAAGAGCTCGCCGCCCGCCAGCACCAGCAGTCCTTGTCTGCGCCGCGATGGGTCTTTGGGATCCGCATAGGTAAAATCGTCAGGCAAATTGTCGAGGATTGCCGCGTAGGCGGACTGACCTTCGCCCACAACCCGCTTTAGATCATCGCGCACATATGGTCGGAACCGATCATCATAGCAATGGATGCATTTTCGGTGACACGCCCAAGTCAGAACCCAATAGATCGCTTCCATGATAACTCCGACTCTTCGCTTGTTCTTACAGTCGCGTATTTGTGGCCGGGAGCAAACCAGTCGCTCGCGCATGGCGACCATAAACCAGTTCGAACAAGGGTCCCGCCATGAGGGTGGTCACAATCGCCATCACGACCATAATGGAGAATAGCGCTGGCTCAATAATGCCGCGTTGCAGGCCAATATTGAGAATGATCAATTCCATCAGGCCACGAGCATTCATCAAGGCCCCAATGCCCATCGCGGTGCGATTGTCTTCCCCCGTTGCCCGTGCCGCCGCATAGCAGGCAAGGCCTTTGGCAGCGATGGAAATCACCAAGATGACCAAAGCGATAAAGAAGAGATGCCACGTATTCACAAGGGTCAATTGGGTATGCAAGCCAGAATAGGTGAAGAAGAGCGGTAGCAGCATCACGGCGGTGACTGGCTCAAGCTTTTCCCGAAGGGTCTCAGAGAATTTTCCCTTGGGCATGACCGCGCCCAAAACAAAGCCACCAAAGACGGCATGAATGCCTGCAATATCCATCGCGAAGGCGCACAGTGCAAACGCGATCAGGACATAGGCGAGGCTAATCTCACTAATCCCGCCATCGCGTTCCATCATCTTTGCCAAGGGAGCGGTCAGCTTCTGGCCAAACAAAGCCATGAAAATGGCAAAGGCAAAGGCAGCCCCGATCGCAATTACAGCAACCATCGGGCCGCCACCAAAGCTGGCGAGCACGATAGCCAGCACACACCATGCACCAGCATCATCGATTGCGCCTGCCGAGAGTGCGAGGGTTCCCAGAGGCGATTTGCTCAAGCCCTTTTCATGAATAATCCGCGCCAGCATCGGGAAAGCGGTAATGGCGATGCAAGCACCCATAAAGAGCTGGGCTTCCCACGTAGCCAGTTTGTCATTGAATAATCCAGGTGTCTGCATCAGCCAAGGCGTAATGAGAAATGCACAAACAAAGGGGACCGCAATGCCTGAAATTGAAACAGCCGCAGCACTCTTGGCCCGAGATGCAAAATGCGAGGTATCAAACGTCAAGCCGACAACGAACATGTAAAGGCCGACGGCCAATTGCGCGCCGACAAACAAAATCGGTTTGGATTCCGGCGGAAAAATCAGGCTTTGAAGGTCGGGAGCCAATAACCCAAACAAGGAAGGCCCCAAGCATACACCCGCGATCATCTCGCCCACGACTTGGGGCTGACCTAAAAAGCGCTTGCCAATCCAGCCAAAAACCCGGCATGCCAAAAGGATCAGGGCCAATTGGGCAAAAAAGGCAATACTCAGGTCCTGCGGGGTCATAAAGGTGGATGTCTCCATGCTGTTGGGGAGTAATTAGGCTGTTAAGCCAGCAACATTCGCTAGTGACAGAGGCAGTTAACCTGCACAAGTCTGGTTGGATGCCAAATCCCCGCCCTCATAGGGCGAAGAGGCTCAAGATTCAGTGATTTCCTCAGTCGAGCTTTAGCTGCCCCTATCGACAGGCTGGGCAATTTGGCTTTCACTGGAAGTAGGCAATCAAGCGATGGGTGCAATGCGATGTCTGAGCGAGATCAACAGATGATTGCTGTACCCATGACTTTGTCTAACGGCCTTGAGACACGTTTGCTGGACAGTGGAGGGAACAAGCCCGCTTTAATCCTAGTACATGGCCTCGCCAATTCATTAGAAATTTGGCAGCGCGTTTATGCGAGCCTTGCCGAAGATTTTCGTGTGGTTGCGTTCGACCTGCCGGGTTTTGGTCAAGCTAGTCGGCCAGACAGCGCCTATGATGGCCCGTTTTTTGGCGCGCAAATCGCGTCACTTATGGATAGATTGGAGATTGAAGCTGCTAATCTTGTTGGCTATTCCATGGGGGCCAGTGCCATTCTGCACTTCTCGAAAGCCCATCAACACCGGATCAAGCGGGCAGTTTTAGCGGCTCCAGGAGGGTTTGGTCGCCGCGTCCATCCCTTAATGCTGTTCCCGGCCTTACCGTTGATCGGCAAATGGCTTGGCCGCCCGACTGCCTTAAACAATCAGACCACACTTCGTTTGGCCATATATGATGCTAGCAACGTAACTAAGGAGCTGGTTGAAACAACAAACGCGCATGCTGCAATTGCCGGCAGCGAGATGTCTTTTCATCGCGCGCTGATCACGGGCGTCGGCCTATTGGGCACGCGCCATATGTTTGAAACGGCAGAGCTAGCGCGCAACTTCCAACCCAAATGCCTAGTGCTGTGGGGCAACCAAGACCGCGTATTTCCCGCCGAATATTCCAAGAATGCGGTAGCGCTTTTACCTGATGCGCGCTTGAAAATGTTCGAGGCCTGCGGCCACTATCCCCAATGGGAGCAGCCGCAAGCCTTCTATCACGCAGTTTATGCGTTCTTGAACGAGAAAGGATGAATGAAAAGCCGGTTACACCTCCGTCAGAGGTTTCTCCTCTGGACTTGCCTCTACATGAATCCAGTCGCGCTCAAGCAGCCTTGATGAGGCAAACAATAAGGCGGCCGCAATGAGGTAAAAGCTACTGCCGCACAGGATAGAATAGCGCAGCGACTCCTCGCCAAATTGGGCGCTTAACCCGTCTGACATGGCACCTAGCAGCAAGTCTCCCAGACCAATGCCGACTAGATTATTGATGAGCAGAAAAAGGGCCGAAGCGGTTGCCCGCATATTGGGAGGCACGATGCCTTGAAATGCGGCCAGAACAGGTCCGAGCCACGCAAGTCCCAAGGCGGTCGGAATAAGAAACACGAAGAACGACACCCAAATGGAGTCAGACAAAATACCAAAGGCGAAGAAAGGTGTAGTGGCAACAAACGCCAGCGCAGGAACAAGGGCATAAGCGCCTTTATTCTTCGCCCCAAAGCGATCTCCCAATTGGCCACCCAACCAGATACCAATCAGACCGCCAACCAGCACAATCGTGCCATAAAAGTAACCCGCATAGAGGAGGGGGCCTGCGCCTGCGGGGATCATCCAATCCGGCAGCCAAGACATGGCCTTGCCTAAGTCTTCACCCCAAGAGCGCACGAAGAAAGCTGGCAGCCACGCAAACAGGCCATAGCCCATCATCGACGAAGATGCGGCACCTAAGGAGAGGGTCCAGAAGCTTGGCTTTTTGACCAAGACAGACATGACTTCACGCAATTTCGCCGGAGCGACTTTGGCCCCTGGTGGATCATAGCGACCGCGCACGGGCTCCTTCATGAGGATCTTAAAAATCGGAGCAAGTAACACGCCCATTAAACCAACAATGATAAAGGCCCATCGCCAGTCCAACACCGTGGCAATCACGCCTCCAAAAATAATACCAACGGCTGAGCCAATCGGAATCCCGAAGGAATAAGCCGCCATGGCTCGCCCACGCCGGTCTGGCGGATAATAATCTGACAACAGCGAATAAGCTGGTGCAACACCGCCGGCTTCTCCCACACCAACCATCAGCCGAGCGGCGAATAATTGCCAAAAGTTCTGCGCAAGACCACATAACGCCGTCATGGCGCTCCACAGCGTCAGCGCAATGGTCATGATCCACGTGCGGTTAAACCGATCCGCCAACAAAGCGATAGGTACCCCCAAGGTCGCATAGAATAACGCAAAGGACAGGCCGCGCATAAGGCCCAATTGGGTATCGCTCAGTCCAAGTTCTTTTTGAATCGGGATCGACAAAATCCCAATGATCTGCCGGTCCAAGAAGTTGAAAGTATAGACGATGACCAAAAGGGTCAGAACAAGCGTGCGATAGGCAGGGCTTGGATCATTGGCCTGTGTGGGTTGCATGGTCACCTCTGTACGGAAAAACAAAATGCCCCCAGATTTCGCCGGGGGCACCAAGGGCTTCGGGGGGATTAGAATTTAGCAGAAAGGCTCAAGGTCACCGTCTTTGGCGGACCATAGAAGCTGTTTTGCACATTGCCGAACGTTGCCCCAGCGAAGGAGTAACCGCCGACTTTGTAGCGCTCGTCGGTCAAGTTGCGACCTGTCAACGCCATACGGAACACACCGTCTTCGCTGTTCCAGCCGATACCCGCATCAACCAAGGTCACGGAGTCTAATTGGTCCACCAAAGGATTGACGAACTCAAACATGCTGTATTCGCTGCGGTAAGAGCCCGACAAAGTTGCATCGATCGAGCCCATGTTGCCAAGGTCACGCGTATATTTGAACGCGACATTGCCATTCCACTCCGGCGTGTTTTGGAACACAGCGGTCGGGGCCAAATTGATCGGGGTGAGGACGCCTCCTACCAAGGTGAAGCTGCGGAACTCATTGAACTCCGCATCGGTATAGCCGAGCCCAAAGGTCATCGACAAATTATCGGTGAAGCGGGCACCACCTTCCAGTTCAAAGCCCTGAATGGTTGAAGAACCGGCATTGTCAACAAAGCTTGCGATACCAGCGGCTAATGTTGGCTCTTGGCGTGTGATTTGCTGGCCTTCATACTCGGCCCGGAAGACAGCAGCGGCAAAGTTAGCGCGACCATCAAACAAGCTGCCTTTTAGGCCCACTTCATACGAGTTCACATATTCAGGCTTATAGCCATCAACCGTCTTTGGCGTGAGAACGGCGTCACCGCGCATGTCAAAGCCTCCGGACTTAAACCCTTCCGAATAGGCCGCATAAGCGGTGAGGGCATCACTGAACTCATAGGAAACGCTGACGCGTGGGCTAAAGTCATTGAAGTCTTTTGAGTTGGTATAGTTGGACCGTAACAGGCCAGCGATTGCTGCCGTGTTGCCAAACAAAGGCGAGCCAAGGCCTGTGAAGTTTTGCCGATAGACTTGGCCAGTGCGCGAGTCTTCGGTGTAACGCCCACCAACCGATACCGACAAAGCATCGGTGACATCAAACGAGAAATCGCCATAAGCCGCAAAGCTTTCGGTATCGACTTTGCCAGAGGTTGCAATGGTCAGATTGGCGATGCCGACAATGGTGTCAAAGGCACCAGAGGCCTCTGCATCGAGATAATAGAGGCCAAACACGCCGTTCAAGCGTTCAGCCGATACCAACAATTGCAATTCCTGGCTAAATTGTTTGTCGTCATAGAGGGCCGGAACATCGAGTGCTTTGACTTGGTTGGTATCAAAGTCAATCAAGCTATTGCTTGCGCCTTCGCGGCTTGCAGTAATGGATTTCACGGTGAGGCGGTCATTGATCTTCCACTCACCCGTCAAAGACCAGCCTGAAGTTTCAACCGAGTTGGCGCTGCCAATGCCGGCATCCGTGTCGTAGACGTTAGGCAGAATGGCAACGCCTGTGGTTAGGCCAGCACCAGCCGCTTCGCGGTGCCCATGTTTGGCGTTTGAATCGTCGATGACCTTATCATAAGCGAAGCGGAAATAGAGGCTTTCGCTCGGTTCCCACTCAGCACTTACGCGGCCGGCGGTGACGTTCTTATCATAGTGCTCCGCACCGGTTGTGATGTTCTTGCCATAACCGTCGCGTTGATAGCGCGCTAAGGCACCCCCCACTCGGAAAGTATCGGACAAAGGCGTTGAGCCGCTAACGATAGCATCAATCTGGCCATAGCTACCCATATTCAAGCGGGCATTCAAAGCAGGTTCTGAAGCAAGTTTGCGCGTCACATATTTAATGGCGCCACCAATGGTGTTGCGGCCATAAAGCGTACCTTGGGGACCGCGCAAGACTTCGATCCGGCTAATGTCGAAGATATCCAATACGGCACCTTGTGGGCGCGCGATGTAAACATCGTCGACATAGAGGCCAACGCCGGGTTCAAAGCCCCACAATGGGTCTTGCTGCCCGACACCACGAATGAAGGCGATGAGGGTTGAGTTTGACCCACGCGCGACTTGAACGGTCGCGTTCGGGGCTGATTGCTGCAGCACCGTGATGTCAGGTGCGCCCGTTGCCTCGAGAGCTGCAGCACTGAGGGAAGTCACGGAGATGGGCACATCTTGCAAAGCTTCATCGCGCCGGCGGGCGGTGACGACAACAACTTCGGCGGCTTCGTTGCTGGGTGCTGCCGTTGTGGTTTGTGCTAACGCTGGGCTGATAAAACCCACGCTGGTTAGCGCGCTTGCGCTTAGCAATAGGCTCGAAAAGGTCTTGATGGCTGTTTTCTTCATAGTTGGTTCCTCCAGGGTTTTTATTAGGCGGTAATGTGCTGGCAAAGCGTCGGAGCCGGGGGGCCCCGTTTAGCCAAGGTACGCAGGTGGGCATTGAACGCTTCAGGGGCCTCAAGGTGAGGCGCATGGCCAACATCATCGAGCACAATGGCCCGACACTGCGGCATCAGACGGGCGATCTCATGACCGACCGTTTGGGGGTAAAGTACGCTACGCCCGCCGTGGATTGCGAGGGCAGGGACTTGAATTTGTGCGAGTTGGGCGCGGGCATCAAATTGCATAAGCGAGAGCCAAGCCTGCGATGCGGTTACTGGGTCAGCTTGAGCGGCAAGAGCTGCCATAGCTGTCCTAATCTCGGCCTTTGGTTCTGCAAGGATGCGATCGAGAAACAAATCACAATAGCCCGTCCAGTCGCTGCGCATAGCTTGAACGGCAAGCTCAATGGTCTCGCGAGTCATGCTGGTAGATAGCGCAAAGTCCCAGCCATTTTCTGGCGCGACGCGGGGGGACATGTCGATACTGACAAGCGCCGCCAACCTTGCTTGGCTAGTCGCTGCCAGATGCCAAGCGACACTGGCCCCCATCGACCAACCAAGTAAAATCACGTCCGACAAATCCAAGTCGTTGATCAGGTTACGCACTAAGTTCGCCATTGTGGCGATGGTGTGATGGACTTCCGCTACTGAACTATCGCCAAATCCGGGGAGATCTGGGGCGATGATTTCAAAGCCTTGGTCAATCAAAGCCAATTGCGGAGCAAAAGACAGCCCTCCCATGGCCCAACCATGAATGCAAACCAAAGGACGCCCCGCGCCAGCGCGATGCACCATAATGGCTTCGCCGCCAACGATCATGACATCATGACGGCCATTATGCGCAGCCCATGCTTGGTCGAAGACGGTTTGCATCTCCAATGGCTCGTGCCTCCCTTCGGCTGGTGATAGACTCACCTAGTCTGCCCGGATCAAATCGGGACTTGTTCTTTCTCTAACTCGTGGCATAAGTTGAAATATGAATCAACATTCAATTTTAAAGACGACACCTGTGACCCCTAGTCCGAAGACACCGAAGACCCGCAAGGGATTGGCGACACAGGCAAAACTGCTTGAAGCTGCCGAGGCCGAGTTTGGGGAACGGGGCTATCATGATGGCTCTATTGTCGAAATTACCCGCCGCGCAGGTGTTGGGCTGGGCACTTTCTATGTCTATTTCGAATCAAAGGAGGCGGTTTTTCGCGCCCTTGTGACCCACATGGGGCACGAAACGCGCGCTTATATTGCCCAACAGGTGGAACAAGCCCCCGACCGACTGAGCGCAGAGCGCATTGGCATGCGCGCCTTTTTCGAATTCGCCCGCGCACATCGCAATCTCTACAAAATCGTCATGGAGTCCCAATTCGTCGCCGAGGACAGCTATCGCGCCTATTATGATACATTTGCCGAAGGCTATCGACGCAATTTGCAAACCGCGGTTGATCGGGGCGAGATTAGGCCCGGTGATGCCGACATTCGGGCTTGGTCGTTGATTGGATTGTCGGTGTTCCTAGGCATGCGTTACGCCATTTGGGATGACCAATCAGATTTGGAGGCTGTGGTTGATGCAGCTCTTGATATGATTGAGCGCGGTCTTTCGCTGGGAACCAAGCCATGAAGCATATGACCAACCTTTTGGCGCGCCGGGCAGAGCTAACGCCAAACCGACCCGCGATGACGGATTTGGTCAGCGGTCAAGCTTGGACTTATCATGCCTTCCATGACCGTGTGTTGCGCCTTGCCAGCGTGTTCCTCGCTCAAGGGGCGCAAGACGGCGCTAGGGTCGCGGTGCTTTGCCGAAATCGCATTGGCTTTTTTGAAGTCCTGTTTGCCGCTGCAAATACCGGCGCGATTGTTACGCCCCTGAACTGGCGCGCGCCCCTACCAGAACTAGCCCCATTGATCCGTCAAGCCGAGCCCGTATTAATCCTATGCGGGCAAGAAGATTTGGACGTCGCAACTGATTTGGCGTTGGCCTCAAATGCAAAGCTGATCAATTTCGATGACCCAACTGATCAAGGCTATGAAACCCAATTGGCGCAATCGCCGGTGGCTGAAGCGCGCCGCCATTGGGCGTTTGATGACATCTGGTACCTACTCTACACTTCGGGCACGACGGGCCAACCCAAAGCGGTGATCCAGACTTATGGCATGGCGCATGTGAACGCCGTCAATGTGGGTCAGGCGATTGATCTGAGCAGCCAAGATGTCACTTTGAATTTCCTGCCCTTGTTTCACACAGCCGGGATCAATCTGCATACTTTGCCCACCCTTTTCGCGGGCGGACACGTCTTGATCTTGCCTGGATTTGAAGCCGATCAGGTGATGGAGCTTTTGGCCAAAGGCACCATCTCAACCTTCTTTGGTGTTCCCGCTGTTTATCAGGCCCTCAGTCTCCACCCGGAATTTGGAAATGTTGCGCTCGACAAGGTCCGACATTGGGGCTGCGGCGGCGCGCCTTTGGCAGATACCTTGGTTCACGCCTTTGCGCGCCGGGGCGCTAAAGTCGCTAATGGTATGGGGATGACAGAGACCGGCCCAACCGTCTTTTTGGCAGACCCTGAAACAGCCACGCAAAAGATTGGCTCTGTCGGCAAGCCGCAAATCCTGTGTGAGGCGCGCATTGTAGGTAACAATGGTGCTGAGGTTCCTACAGGTGATACCGGCGAGCTATGGCTAAGTGGGCCAGGTATCACCCCGGGCTATTGGGGCAATCCTGAAGCGACCGCGGCAAGCATTACGCCTGATGGCTGGCTAAAGACAGGCGACTTAGCCCGTAAGGATGCCGACGGTTGCTTCTACATTGTCGGGCGGCTCAAAGAAATGTTCATTTCGGGTGCGGAAAATGTCTACCCGGCTGAAGTCGAAAATGTGCTAGCCCTGCACCCCGCTGTGCTAGAAGCCGCCGTCGTCGGTGTTGAAGACGCGCGCTGGGGCGAAGTGGGTCACGCATTCTTTCTTGTTCGCCCCAATCATAGCGCGCCGGATCCTTCAGACTTACAGAATTGGTGTCGCGACCATTTGGCCCCTTACAAAGTGCCCAAATATGTCACTGTACTCGACGAATTTCCCCGCACGCCAGCAGGCAAAATCCAAAAGCATTTGATCCCGCGACCATGATCCTGACACCCACGCAAGACGATCTCGACCTGTTTGCAAAGCTATCCGGCGATGCCAATCCTATTCACGTCGATCCAGACTTTGCTGCTCGCAGCGGATTTGGGCGCACAGTTGCGCATGGGGCGTTGTTAACAGCTTGGCTGGTGCGCGCTGCCGGTCTCTCTGCTGCACCACAGACAACGTCCGCCATGTTTCCAGCACCCGCCTTTGCAGGTGAGGCCTTAGAGGTCTCCCGCGACGGCGGCACGTGGCAACTTGCCCGTCAGCATGATGGCGTCGTCGTTTGTCGGTTGCAGTTCAATGCTGCAGTGCCTCAGGAAGAATCCTTGGCAATTAGCTGTGAAGCCAGTGTACCGCTTACAGTCGGCATGACGACAACGAACGAAACTTCACTTGAGACCGATGCGTTCCAGGCCCTGCAAGACTTACAAGCCCGAGCAGGGGAAAAGCCTTTGACCGCAGTGGCCGCACAGACACTGGCCAGTCAAGCCTATATCTTAGGCCTAATCTCGACTTTGCTTGGCATGGACCTTCCAGGGCAGGGCACCAATTATCTGAAACAAGAGACCCAGTGGCTGGGCACCGTCATGCCGGGCCAACGCGTGCATACGCGGGTAGCCATCACCCGATTGCGGTCCGAGAAGGCTCTAGTTGATCTAAGCACGCACGTTCAAAGTGAAAGCGGGGAGGTGTTTGCTCAAGGGCGCGCCCTTGTTTCAGCCCGAGATGTCAGCGGTGCCTTTTAAAGGCTCAGAGCCTTCTTTGAACGACCCTTCTTGATAGCGCCAAATCGTGCGCGCTATCGCCCGATTGTCCGCTGCGAAATTCAGCACGCCAAACCCTGAACCAAAGCCACGTTCCCGCGAGGAAGCCAGAGACGGCACTGTCATGACCCTAACGCCCGCGAGCACAGGTGCCAGAAAGTCAAAGGCAGCATGTACATGGCCACATAAAAGCAGGTCTGGCTGATTGAGGTTAAGGCGCTTCACAAATCGATTGAGACCTAAAGGTTCACTTGTCACCGACGCGCCAGCTGGGGTTTGCGGCGGGTGGTGTAAAGCAAGGACTTTATGTTGAGCACGCGAACGGCCTAACCTATCCAAGGCCTTTATGACCCCTGATTGTCCATAGTCACCTTGTGACCAATCCAAACGCCATTGCAATCCTCGTGCGCTATTGGCAGCTTCAATATGGATTGAGCTATCGCTAGACTGCCACGTCGTTCGAAGCCCCAATCGATTGTAACGGTCAAACGGATTTGCTAGGCGCCGAGCTAGGTTAAACATCGGCGTGTCGTGATTGCCCGGACAACCAACAATCGGGGCCTTGACCAGTTTAAACCAAGCCTCAGCTTGGGCAAATTCTTCACGCTTGCCCTCTTGGGTCAAGTCGCCCGTCATCAAGACGCAATCCGGCCTAATCTTCTCGAAAGCGCTCAAAGCGGCCTCCAGCTTGGCTGAATCCGCGTCGCCAAAATGCACATCGCTGATGTGAACAAGAATGGTCATTTAGCGCTCTAAATTTCTAAAGGCACGACCCATATCATTTTTGCGACCGCTTTGTAGAGAGAACCAAAGCAGCCCGCGGCTGAACCCGTAAAACAAGGTGATTGCCAAACTGACACTTCTCGCCATCAACAAGTCCCATGATCTCGTTGTCGCCACAACTGATGCTCATGCGCTCTGAAATCTGGGTTGTCGTAAAGGACAGATTGCGCCAGCGTCGGAATAGGACGGCTATAGCTAGCCACAGGACCGTGCCAACACTACCGAGTCTCGCTTGCGCGGATTCTAGTCGCGTCTCGGGAAAGTTACGGTCCTTTGTGCCAAGGCCGAACGCGTCATCTACATGACTAGGAGCCGCGATCACGACGTCACAGGCTTGATTATTGGCGCTTAGTCGCAGCTTGCCAGCAAACAAGTCGTGCCGCAGCGTCTTCAGGGCACTTAGGCCTGCCCAAAGGCCATGACTGCGCAACGTCTCGCGCATGGTATGAAACGCCATCCATGGACCAAAGCCAGAGGCCACCAAAAACAAATGCTCGTTTGCCAAACCACCAGACAACCAAATTGGCTTGGCTTGACCAAAATCTCGCAAGGTCCGGTCGAGGTCGGCATGGCCATGAACCCGGTGGCAAAGGCGATTTAAGGTACCGCCCGGCAAAGGCAGAATCGGCACATCCAAGCCTCGCAAAGCTAAAGCGACTGTGCGTGCCGAACCGTCACCGCCGAGAATGCCAAGCGTTTGAACACCTTGGCGGACAAGGTCCAATGCGCGATCGTGAAGCTCACTGCCTGTGCATAGGATTAGCGGCACGTCCTGCGGAAGTCCCGCGCGACGCATCGCGGCTTTCAGGCGTGCCAACCCAAACAAACTGAAGCTGCCAGCGGATCGATTGACCAAAATCGCAAATGGAACACTGGCGAGATCTGCTAAGGAACCAATTGCAGCAACAGCGGTGTTCACGCCCACGGGCTGCGCTGGCTTATCAGATACCCGGAGCTGTTGGTACACGAAGATTTCCAATCGTCGTCAATCGCGGGACGAGAAAGAGGCAAGTGGCCCTTGCGCACGAACTGGGGGGCGAGCTCTGTACGCAAGGGCCGGGTAGGAGAATAGGAAGACCCGTTCTGATCTATATTCTCCCTAGGCAAGCGGTCGGGGCGGGTGCGCTTACCTTTTCTCGTAGGGCCTAATGGCTGAGCACCAAGGCTCGTTCAGGGCGCGGCGACATAACGCCCGCCGCGACCAATTGATCTTTTACTAATAGCTTTTGTCGCTTCAGCCTTGTGATCAATTCTGGCTCTGGAAACGGGCGCTTTGCTAGGGCCGCCAACTCAGTTTCAAGTCTTGAGTGCTGGCTCTTAAGTGCTTCGATACGTCCAAGGTTCATTTCATGCTCCTCTATGCTTATGCATGGCAGAGCCCAAGGGACGCGAATGGAGGGAATGAGTAGGGACCCTGACACCGCGCCTTACTAAGGACTCCGATGTGGCCGACATCGCAACTCAAATCGGAGTTGCCAGAGGGGCCCGGTCCACACGCACACAACATGGGGTCAGCTCCACAACCGCGCAACCGACAAAGTCGTGACCTCACTAGCTTGTGAGAGTTTGTTGATGAGACGGGTGCTGGACATGGGCTTTTAGAGCGTCGAGCGAACGACGGTGGGTTTGTTGGGCGTCTAACAATGTGGCGTCCGCCATTGCTTGCAGGTTGGTGAACCGCCGCGTCGTAGTCATTTCATCGACGTTTCTTAAGAGCCGCTGCCAACGACGCCGCACAGGGGCACCAGAGGCAAAATAAGACATCGGGGATTGTTCATTGAGTAATTGCCGGCGCAATAGCGCTGCATGATCCGGTCCGCTTTCAATTGCCACCGGCGCAGGTTTGATGCGCGCCCTAAACACCAAAGACGTCCCATGACATTGTGGGCTGTTGATGGGTTCAAATCCCGCAAAAGACAAGGCCGCCCTCAGCGTGAATGGAGAAAAATTCCAGACATGCGCATAATGGAAAAGGTTGCCCCGCTGCTTCTGGACGCCCTCGATATTCGGCACCTCAATGAACAACAGCCCACCCGGTGCCAGCCAGTGCTTGAAGCAGGTCAACGCATCCAGCGGATCAGCTAAATGTTCGAAAACATGATTCAAAGTGATCAAGTCAAAAATGCCAGTTCCAAATGCTTCGGGTTCCAATTTCTGATGGGAGACCTCAATTTCATAGGTCATCGTTCCGAACTGCCGATAGCCGTCATTGGGTTCAACCCCGCTCGCCTTGAAGCCAAGTTTACCCATCATATAGACAAATTCACCCGATGATGCCCCAATGTCGAGGACCCGACTACCGGGCTTAATCAGGCCTTTAAGGCGCACCGCCCTAAGGGCGGCACTCCGTTGGGCCCGCAACGAATGCTTAGCCTTTGGCTTTAAAATGCCTTTATAACTCTTCCGGTAGTCTGAGGCATAAAATGCATTTAACTCAGCCCTTGTCGGCAGTGGATCATGACTGACTAGGCCACACCCGTCACAGAGAACTGTTGTAAGTGGTTTTAATCCTCGTCCTACGGTGCCCACCACTGTCCGTTCGATCTCGCCGCACAACATACATGGATCGGCTTTGATTGTATCGCCCAGCTTCATGACTTACTCCACACAAGGTCAAAGAAAGCTGGATAAAGGTCAAGAATACGCAGAAGCCTGATCGACTTTGTCAGCAAACTGTCAGCAACTTTCAGCTAGGTGAAGTGCTGGAGGATAAATGCGCGTTCTAATCATTGAAGATGAACCAGAGATTGGTTCTATACTTGTACGCGCATTGGACCGAGCTGGCTTTCTGCCGACACTTGTTGCAGATGGCGAAGCTGGTTGGGCCAAAGGAGATACGGAACCCTTCCATCTCGCAATTCTGGACATGAATCTGCCAAAGCTGGATGGTCTTTCAATCCTAAAGCGGTGGAGAGCCGATGGGATAAAACTTCCTGTGCTGGTCGCTTCAGCCCGCGGCAGTTGGACAGAGCGCGTCGATGCCCTCAACGCCGGAGCAGACGACTATATCGTCAAGCCATTTATTGTAGACGAGGTGATTGCGCGTATTCACGCGGTCCTGCGCCGTGGGGCAGGGCAAGCGGAAAACCTGATACGGGACGGAGACCTTACGATCGACTTGCGCTTTCGGAGTGTTTCCGATGGGTCGGGACAAATCGACTTAACCCCTTTGGAGTTCCGAATTCTCACGGCACTTATTCGAGCGCCGGGCGAAACAATCTCTCAAGCTAGCCTCTGCGAGGATGTTTATGGTGATCATGAATTGCGGCGGGAGAATGCGATTGAAGCAGCGGTGATGCGCTTGCGTCGAAAGATTGGACCTGACAGGATTATGACCCGTCGTGGCTACGGCTATATGTGGAACCCAATAGACGCCATAGGGCAAATTTGATGGTCAAGTCATTACGCTTTGGGCTTTGGGCCGTAGGTCTTGCAAGCGCAATCATTCTGCCTTTAATTTCAGCAATCGGGTTTCGTGCAGCCTTTGAACACCACGTCCAACAAAGCACCATTGCCGAACTTGAAGCCGATTTGCGCTTCATGACACGTGGGCTGAAGCTGGAAAATGGCATCGTCACTTTGGTACCAAAGACTTTGCCGGATCCAAGGTTTGAGGAGCCACTATCAGGCCTTTACTGGCAGGTTGTCGATGATAAATCCAAAGCAATTGTTAGGTCTGGGTCTCTAGTGACATTCACGATCGACCTCCCAAACGACATTCTACCCTTAAACACCGTCCATCGACATATTGCCAAAGGACCAGATGGTGTGGACCTGCTGTTGCTTGAGCGCAGGATTCCAGAAGGCGTTGAAGGGAAACATAGTTGGCGATTTGCAGTGGCAATTGATCGTGCGCTGCTGAAGGACCAAGTCGATGCCATCATGCTGGATACGGCACCCGTTTTCATTTTTTTGGGCGTGGGTTTGTTAGTCATCACCTTTGTGCAAGGTGGCATATTGATGGGTCCTTTGAACCAGGCGTCACGTGCGTTGGCTTTGGTGCGCTCCGGCCGACGAGGACGACTAAAGGAAATGGTCCCCATCGAGTTGGACACGTTCGCGCGCGATTTTGATGCTCTGCTGGATGCCGGAGAGCGCCAAGCGCGCGAAGCGCGCGAACGCGCAGCAGACCTGGCTCATAGCCTTCGGACACCTTTAGCAGTTCTATTAGCACGGGCAGATGAAATCGAAGGTGCTGGCCAAGCCAATGCGGCCGCGACCATAAGAGATATTGTCACTGGTCTTGAACATCGCGCAACGCGTGATTTGGCGCGCGCTAATATCCACGGCCCCATACTTGGACGCCGTGTTGAAGTTTCACTCGCTCCACTCATTCATCAGATCACGAACGCTTTGGCGCGCACAAGCACAACAGAAAACCTAACTTGGGATGTCCAAGTCGATCCAGATCACAAGGCCAGATTGGATCAGAGTGACCTGACAGAGCTTATTGGGTCGTTACTCGACAACGCACGTAAATGGGCAAAATCGCGGATTAAGATTACCACCATCTCCGATCAGACATTGTTACGCATCTTGATTGAAGACGATGGGCCAGGCATTGAGCCCCATCAACGGCGCATGGCTCTTTCACGAGGACAAAAGTTTGACGTAAATCTCAGTGGCACCGGCTTGGGATTGAGTATCGCTCAAGAGATTGTTCAGGCTTACGGCGGCAGTCTTGACTTGTCCGATGGACTTTTGGGCGGGTTACGCGTCACCCTCGAGTTGCCGCACATAGACGTTGGTTCTGGACAATCTCAATTAACTTAAGCAGAAAGTGCCTCTTTGTTTTAGAGGCGGTATTGCAATAGGAACTCCGCAACTCATGTCCCAGCCTTCAGAATGGTGGCGCAGCTTGCCCACGACCAGCTTTGGATCAAGCCATTTGGAGGAGCGCCTTGCGGGATTGATCATTGCGGGGCGTAAGCGCGCGACTGTTTGGAACGGGCAAGAGGACAATCCAACAAAGCCAGGCATGAATTGGGTTGTTACCGCCAATGCCCGGCCAGTTGCTGTCATCGAGACCCTATCTGTCGGCCAATGTCGCTTTGATGCAATTGATGCTGAATTTGCCTTTGAAGAAGGTGAAGGGGATTGTGGCTTAGCCTATTGGCGCATTGTCCATCAGGCGTTTTTTGAGAAAGAGGGAAGTTTCAACCCAAACATGATGTTGTGGTGGGAGAAGTTCCGACTGATCGAAGTCCTTGATGCAGACTTGGCTGCTAAAAGTGAAGCGATGGTCGCGCTTGATGAAGCGGATGCGGCAGAGCTATTGGCAAACCAACCAGGGGCATAAGCTGTCAGAGGGCTTGTTTTAAAAACGCATGAAGTTCTGCCATGGTTGCGAAAACCTGATGGGCACCAACCGCGGTCAAATCTGGTGCTGGCGTCTCGCGGGCAAAGCCGATTACTTGCATCCCCGCGCGCAAAGCAGCGAGAACCCCGGGACTATTAGGAATTTCGTGCGTGGGAGAGCGGGTTATCATTTAGGCGGCTGCCTGAATGAAGCGCTCACCGAACGTGATGGCGAACTGGGATTTGGCTGCTGACCATTCCCT
>VYLK01000164.1_pt1 | contig 27754 bp, 28 predicted proteins | sample 5114321 | NCBI WGS metagenome assembly VYLK01 (sample SAMN12291792, study PRJNA351875) | freshwater metagenome | isolation source: freshwater lake | place: USA: Michigan, MSU2 Lake | collected 2011-08-16
GCGCCGCCGGCGGCGCGGGCGGCCAGGCGTTCATGCGGGGGGAGCAGCAGGGCTAGCAGGGACATCGGTGCTCAGGCGCCAGGTCAGCGAGGAAAGGGTGAACGCAAGCCGGTCGGCCACAGGCCGAAGGCCCGGGCGGCGCGTATTGTGGCCTCGCTGCAGACGCTCACTGTGTCGGGGCCGTGAAGCTGTGGCGCTCGCGCCGGCGCACGATGACGCGGTCGCCATCCCGTTGCAGCAGCGAACGCTCTTCGAGCACCCGCTCTTCCAGCCGCAGCCGCCCCGACACCAGGAACCAGGCCGTCGAGACCCCGATGCGCGCGCCCTCCACCTTGGCATCGGCCGGCAGCAGCGCCTGGACATCGGCCAGCGTGTCGAAGGGCTTGCGCTGGCGCGCCAGCACCATGCGCTCGGCGGTGCCGAGGTCGATGTTGTCGATGGCGGCCAGCAGCACCTCGCGCGGGGCGGTGTTGGCGTTCACGGGCGTGGCCAAGGGCAGCAGCTCGACCCACGGCGACAGCCGCGCCAGCGTGGCAGCGTCGATGCCGAACCAGCGCAGGTCGTCCACCTGCGTCGGCCGCAGCGGCGCACCCGCTGCGCCCGCTTCTTCAGGCGGCAATTGCGACAGGCGCAGGCCCTCGGCGATGCGCGCCGCGGTGTCGGCCGGTGCGCCGGCCAGGTCGGCCAGGCGCTGCAGCGCGGCCACCTGCGCCGGTACGGTCTTGCCGGTGCCATCCACCAGGCCCCGGAGATTGAAGCGCGACTGCGCATCGACGATGGCACCGCTGATGAAGGCCTCGGGGCCGCTGTCGGCGTTGTTGTCCTGGTCGGCGGCGAGGAAGGTGGACAGCCGCGCCTCGGCCAGCGGCGTGGCCCAGGGCTCGTCCAGCGAATCGCGGTTCTGGCCGCGGTTGCGCGCTTCGCGGGCGTCTTCCTTGAGGATGAGGCGCGACCAGTCCAGCGCGCCGGCCAGGATCCAGGCGGCCTGCGCACGTGCACGCTCGGCGGCTTCCACCTGCACGGCCCGCGTCTGCAGCCACACCATGCTGGAGGCGATGGTGACGATCAGCGCCACGATCACCATGGCCAGCAGCAGCGCCGCGCCGCGCTGCGCCCGGGGTGCGGCAGGGCGCTTCATGAGCCGGCGGGGCCCAGCGCGATGTCGCGCGTGAGCGGCTTGTCACCGAAGAAGATCTGCAGCCGCACGGCCTCAGGCAGCTCTTCACGCAGCTGCACGTTGCCCTGGGGTGCACTGGCGCCGCTGGCCGCCGGCGCGGGCGTCGGCGGGCCCTGCACCGCCACCACGTTGCCGCTGGACTGCGCGTTGCTCCACTGCCCGCCACGCGCGAAGTAGATCTGCCAGCTGGCCACGCCTTCGCTGAGCAGCACGGTGCCGGGCTCGGTGCCCAGCAGCTGCTGGCTGCGCAACCAGGCTTCCTGCAGTTCGCTGCCACGCACCACGGTGGGCCCCACCCAGCGCTGCCAGCGCCCGCTGCGCACCGCCCAGGCCACCAGCTGCACGCCGCCTTCGGTGCGGCGTGTGAGGCGCAGCGTCTGGCCGTCGAAGGCCAAGGGGGGCACAAGATCGGTGTCGTGCAGGGCCTGCAGGTCTTGTTCCCACTGCGTCAACACAGTGGCCAGGCGCACCGTGCGGTCGACCGAGGCCTGGCCTTCGTCGCGGGCGCGCACCACCGAATCCAGCGCCTGCCAGGCCAGCGTGGTGAGCAGCGCCATCATCAGCAGCGCCACCAGCACCTCCACCAGCGTGAAGCCGGCGGTGCGCCTGAGAGCAAGGTGGGTGCGCATCATGGCCGCGGCAGCACGGTGGACAGGGTCAGCAGCGGGCGGCCGTCGTTGTCCTTCACCACCGCGTCCACACGGCGGAAGTTCGGGTTGGGCGTGGGCCGCGTCACCAGCTGCCCGGGGTAGCTGCGGCCGAGCTGCTCGCAGGTGAAATCGGCCTCTCCCACGCCCGGGAAGACGCGGCTGATGCGCAGCGCGGTGAGCTCGTTCTCGGCGCACCACTGCGCGGCCACCACGTCGGCCAGGCGCGCCGCGTTGTCGGTCAGCACCCCGGCAGCGCGCAAACCTGCGCCAAGCGCGATGGCCACGATGGCCAGCGCCACCAGCACCTCCAGCAGCGTGAAGCCGCGGGGCCGACGGGCTGCCGGGCGCATGCGGCCCTTCACGGCTGCGGGCCTGCGGCCGTGGCCACGGCGAAGGGCCCGAGGCCATCGCTGGCGAGTTCCAGCCGCTGTGCGTCCAGCCGCAGCACGATGCGCTGCGGCGGCAAGATGGCCTCGGGGCCCAGCAGCACCTGCGGCGCGCCCACCACCTCGGCCCGCGTGGCGGGGTCGAGCCAGCGCGTGGGCAGGGCCTGCGTTGCAGACAGCCCGACGAAACGGAACTGCACCGCCGGGTCGGGGTCGGCATTGCCTTCACCCTTGGGCACCCAGCGCACCGCCACGCCCGAAACCCGGGCCTCGGCGCGCGCCATCTCCAGCAACGCGGCTAGGCGCGCGCCTTCTTCTTCCAGTTTGGCGGCCTGGCCGTCGCGCAGCGACAGCGTGATCAGGCCGGCCGACACCGCCACGATGGCGATGACGACCAGCAGCTCGATCAGCGTGAAGCCGCGCGAGCGAGCGCGCCGCAGCGCCGCGACGCGGCCCGGGCTGCTACTGCCAGGAGCCGATGTCGGCATTGGCGCCTTCACCCCCCGGCTGGCCATCGGCGCCGAAGCTGAAGACATCGATCTCGCCGTTCACCCCGGGGTTGAGGTACTGGTACGGGCGGCCCCAGGGGTCGGCCGGCAACTTGTCGAGGTAGGGCTTCCAGTTGGGCGGCACAGCGCCAGCGGTGGGCTTGCGCACCAGGGCATCGAGCCCCTGTTCGGCGCTGGGGTAGCGCTGGTTGTCGATCTTGTAGCGCTTGAGGCCTTCCACCAGCGTCTTGATGTCGGTGCGCGCAGCCGTGCTGCGGGCGTCGTCGAGGCTGCTGAAGAGGTTGGGCACGATCAGGGCACCGAGCACGCCGATGATGACCAGCACCACCAGCAGTTCGATGAGCGTGAAGCCGCGCTGGCGGGGCGTGGCCGCAGCCTTGGCGCCCGGGTGCGCGGCAGACAGAGAACGGTGCATCAAGGGCATGGAGGGCATGGGGCGCGGTGCCAGGTGCCGAGGGGGCGCCAGCGGCAGGCAGGAAGGCCGGAACGGCCGGTGGCTTGCATGATAATCCGCGCATGTCAGCACGCTGGTGGACGTGGGGGGTTTGGGCGCTGGTCGCAGGCTGCGGCCTGTTCTGGGGCCTGCGGCTCTTCGTCAAGGCGCCCGCTGCGCCCGCGTACACGCAGGTGGCCGGCGCGGCCACCGCCCCGCGCGGCGACCTCACCCGGCTGCTCGGCAACGACCCGCCGCCGCCAGCGGCCGAGGCCGCGCCCGAAGCCGCTGCCGACGCGCGTTTCCAGTTGGTGGGCGTGCTCAGCGCCCCGCCGCGCCAGGCCGGCCGTGAAGGCGTGGCCTTGATCGCCATCGACGGCCAGCCGCCCAAGGCCTACCGCGTGGGCGCCCGCATCGACGGCGACAAGATCGTGCAGAGCGTCGAAGCCCGCGGCGTCAACCTGGGCCTGCGCAACGGCCCGGTGCTCGTGGCGCTGAACCTGCCGCCCCCCACACCGCCCGCCACAGGCAACCTGCCCGACCTGGGCAACGGCGCCGGGCCGCGCCCGAGCACCGTGCCCCCGCTGCCCGGTCAGCTGCGCCAGCCCGGGCAGCCCATGCCGGCTGTCGAGCCGCAGGAAATGGTGGAGCCGCAGCCCAACCAGGCCGAAGCCCAGCCCCAGCGTTGAGCCAGGGCGCCGGGCGCCCCCTGCCGTTGCGGCGGCTCCCGGCGGTCAGGCTTCAGTACAGCGCGTCACCAAAGGGCGAGGGCTCGGGCGTCTCTGGCGTGAAGCTGTCGTTCATCGCATCCGGCACCGAGGGCCCCGGGTCCTCGCCATCGGCCACCTCGGTGAGCAGCGCCGCGGCGCTCTTCACCATCGGCCAGGCCAGCGTGGCGCCCGTGCCGTCGGTGCTTTCCATGCCCAGCTCCAGCAGGGCCGATGCGCGAAACAGGTTCAGCGCCTGGTCCAGCCCCAGGTGGCTGTGGCTGCGACAGAAGAGGCAGTAGTCGGTGACGGGCTGAGCGATGCGCGCGGCCAGCATCAGCGCGGCGCAGGCCGGCATGCCGTCGACCATCAGCAGGTGGCGCTTGCTGGCCGCCATCAGCATCACGCCCACCATCACGGCGACCTCGTAGCCGCCAAAGGCCGCCAGCACCTCGATGGGCTCGGTCACGTCGCGATGGCGTGCGTGCGCGGTCTCCAACACCGTGAGCAGGTGCGTGAGCTCGTCCTTGTTCATCTCCGGCCCGCTGACCACGAGATCGCGCACGGGGGTGTTCGTCATCCGGGCCAGCACCATGGCCGCGCTTTCGTGCGAGCCCACGCCCACGCCTGCCAGCACGGTGCAATTGCCGCGCAGCTTGTCACCGATCTCCATGCCGGCCCGCATGCCGGCGTGGGCCTGCGCCAGCGTCATCGCCGAGGCCACACGCGCGTTGCGCGTGCCGTGGGTGATCTTGCGCATCAGCAGGCGGTCGTGCGGCGCCAGCTTCTCGGCCATGCCGCAGTCGACCACCGTCACCTCCAGCTGCTGCGCCCGCGCGAAGACGGTCAGCGGCAACTGGTTGCTCAGCAGCATGCGCACGGTCTCGTGCGTGGCACGGCCATGGGCATCGCGGATGCCGTCCACGGCAATGCCGTGGTCGGCAGCAAAAACGAGCAGCTGCGGATGCTGGAAGCGCGGCTTCAGCGTGTTCTGCATCAGCCCCAGGCGGATGGCCAGCGGCTCCAGTTCACCCAGGCTGCCGCCGGCCTCGTTGCGACGCTGGAGCTTCTCGCGCAGGGCCTTTTCCAGCAGCGGGTTGCTGGTGGGCGTGACGAGGGAACGGTTCGAGCTGGCCATGGCGCGGCAGTGTAGCGAGGGGGCCGGCGCGGCTGTGAAGCTGGGCTACTGCAGAAAGAGCGTAACCACCGGGTTGCGGGTTTCTTCGGTGCAGGGGTAGGCCAGCGACCGCAGAAAGTCATCGAACGCGGCCTCGTCACCCGCCGGCACCTGGATGCCCACCAGGATGCGCCCGTAGTCGGCGCCCTGGTTGCGGTAGTGAAACAGGCTGATGTTCCAGCCCGGGTGCATGGCCGCCAGAAAGCGCATCAGCGCGCCCGGCCGTTCGGGGAACTGGAAGCGGAAGAGCCGTTCGTCGCGCGCGAGCTCGCTGCGCCCGCCCACCATGTGGCGCACGTGCTCCTTGGCGAGCTCGTCGTCGGTGAGGTTGACGGTGGCAAAGCCCTGCTTGACCAGCTGGCGTTCGATGCGATCGGCCTCATCGCGGCGCTGGATGCCCAGGCCCACGAACACATGCGCCACCTTCGCATCGCTGATGCGGTAGTTGAACTCGGTCACCGAGCGCGGGCCCAGCAACTCACAGAAACGCTTGAAGGAGCCGCGCTCTTCGGGAATCGTCACCGCGAACAGCGCCTCGCGCTGCTCGCCGAACTCGGCCCGCTCGGCCACGAAACGCAGGCGGTCGAAGTTCATGTTCGCGCCGCAGGTGATGGCCACCATCGTCTGGCCCTTGAGCTTGTGCTGCGCCACGTACTGCTTGATGGCGGCCACGCCCAAGGCACCGGCGGGCTCGAGCACGCTGCGGGTGTCCTGGAACACGTCCTTGATGGCGGCGCAGACGGCGTCGGTGTCGACCACCACGTAGTCGTCCACCAGTTCGCGCGCGACGCGGAAGGTCTCTTCGCCCACCAGCTTGACGGCCGTGCCGTCCGAGAACAGACCCACGTCGGCCAGCGTCACGCGGCGGCCCTTGCGCACCGACTGCAACATGGCGTCGGAGTCGGCCGTCTGCACACCGATCACGCGGACCTCGGGGCGCACGGCCTTGATGTAGGCGGCCACGCCCGAGATCAGCCCGCCGCCGCCGATGGCCACGAACACGGCGTCCAGCGGGCCTTGGTGCTGGCGCAGGATCTCCATCGCCACCGTGCCCTGGCCGGCGATGACATCGGGGTCGTCGAAGGGGTGCACGAAGGTCAGGCCGGCTTCGGCCTGCAGCGCCACGGCATGGCCGTAGGCGTCGGAGTAGCTGTCGCCATGCAGCACGACCTCGCCGCCCAGGGCCTGCACGGCGTCGATCTTCAGCCGCGGCGTGGTCACCGGCATCACGATGACGGCCCGGCAACCGAGGCGCTTGGCCGACAGGGCCACGCCCTGCGCGTGGTTGCCGGCGCTGGCGCAGATGACGCCCCGCGCCAGCGCCTCGGCCGGCAGGTTCACCATCTTGTTGTACGCCCCGCGCAGCTTGAAGCTGAACACCGGCTGCTGGTCTTCGCGCTTGAGGAGCACCTGGTTGCCCAGGCGGCGCGAAAGGTTGCGCGCCGGCTCGAGCGGCGTCTCGCGCGCCACGTCGTAGACCCGCGCCGTCAGCACCCGTTTCAGGTACGAGGCCGCAATGCGCTGGCCCTTGGCCGCCGGCGTGCGCGCCACGGGCGCCGGGCTGGGGCTGCTTTTGCCGGGACTCTTGCCAGCGGGCATGGGCAGGCTCTCTGAGTGAAGGGGCCGGGATGATAAGACGCCCCCTCTGCCCGGCCGGACTCACCAGGCCAGGCCGCGTGGGCAGAAAAAAGGCCCGGGGCTTGGGGCCCCGGGCCGAATCCACCGGTTGGAGGTGGAGGAGACAATCGGTGGTCGGCACGCCTTGCAACGCCAACCTTGAGGTCAATATAGCACCGGAATGCTGCGGTGCAATATGCGTTTTGCGCCGCGTTCTGGTGAGCGCTCTCTACAAATTCAAGCCGCGGCAGGCGGCGCGCCTGAAAGGGGCAGATTCAACATGGAATGCACCATCAACTGGATGCCGGGCACCGGTATGGGTTTCGTCGCGGAAACGGGCAGCGGCCACTTCCTGACCATGGATGGCGCCCCTGATGGAGGCGGCCGCAACCTCGCCCCGCGGCCGATGGAAACCGTGCTGGCCGGCACTGGCGGCTGCACGGCCTACGACGTGGTGCTCATCCTCAAGCGCGGCCGCCACGATGTGCGAGGCTGCCAGGTGAAGCTGAGTTCCGAGCGCGCCAGCGAAGACCCGAAAGTGTTCACGCGCATCCACATGCACTTCATCGTGACCGGCCGAGGCGTCCCGGCCAGCGCCGTGGAGCGGGCCATTGCGCTGTCACACGAACGCTACTGTTCGGCCAGCATCATGCTGGGCAAGACGGCGGAGATCACGACCAGTTTCGAACTGCAGGACGCCTGACCCGGGCGCGGTCGAGCCCTGGCGGCCTGGCCCGCGTCAGAGGTGGTGCGCCGTCCCGGTCATGACACGCGCCGCACCGCGCATCAGCCAGCGCACTGGCGCAGGCAGCGGTAGCGCGCCAGCGGCAAGGGCGTGGTCGGCATGGCGGGCCTCGTCGTCTTTCATCGCCGCGACGATGGCGCGGGAACGTTCGTCCTGTGCCGGCAGGCGGTCGAGGTGCCCGGCCAGATGCTGCTCGACCTGGCGCTCGGTCTCGACGACAAAACCCAGACTCACGCTGTCACCCAGACGGCCAGCCAGGAGGCCAATGCCGAAGGCACCTGCGTACCACAAGGGGTTCAGCAGGCTCGGCCGGTCGCCGAGTTCATCCAGGCGCTGCTGCGTCCAGGCAAGGTGGTCGGTCTCCTCGCGGGCGGCGTCGGTCATCTGCTGGCGCAAGGCGGGCGTGCGGGCCGTCAAGGCCTGCGCCTGATAGAGCGCTTGTGCGCACACCTCACCGACATGGTTGACGCGCATCAGCGCGCCCGACAAGCGCCGCTCCTCGTCGCTCAAGGCGCTGACGGGGCCAGGCTGCGCAGGCACGGGACGGGCCGCGTGGACCGCACCGCTCAGCGTGCGCAGCGCATGGTCGATGCTGGACAGAAAGCGATCAGTGGTTTCCATGATGGCTTCAGGATAGCCGATCCCCCACTTTTCCCAGGCCTCGGCACGCGTTGCTGGCAGACAACAAAGCGGCGTCCATTTCCTTGGTGGTTTCCAGAACCCGCCTTGGCAAGGCTTCGACCCGTCTGGTGCAATACCGTCAACTTCCGATGAGGAGGTTGGCCTGATCCGCCCCTCGCCGGGGTGACCACCCCGATCGGGACCTCACGTTCAACCTAGGAGATAGCTGCAATGAAAAAATCCCTGCTCGCCCTGGCAGCCATGACTGCATTCGCGGGCGTGGCTTCGGCTCAGTCGTCGGTCACCCTGTTCGGCATCGTGGACCTGGCTGCCCGTAACGTGAAGAACGGCAACGCTGGCTCCCTCAAGTCGCTGAGCACCAACGGCCAGGCCTCCAGCCGGCTGGGCGTCCGCGGCGTCGAAGATCTGGGCGGTGGCATGCGCGCCGGCTTCTGGATCGAGGGTGACCTCGCCGCTGACAACGGCAACGCAACGGGCTGGACCTGGCAGCGTCGTTCGACGGTCAGCCTGATCGGCAGCTTCGGTGAAATTCGTCTGGGTCGTGACTACAACCCGATGTTCAACACCTTCGTGACGCACGATCCCTTCGGCCACGTGGGCGTGGCCACTGGCGCCAACCTCCGCAGCCGCTACTACGCCACCCCCGTCGGCAACGCCGGTCTGGCAGCACGCAACGACAACGCCATCAGCTACTTCCTGCCGGCCATGGGCGGTCTGTACGGTCAGGTGATGCTGGCTGCCGGCGAAGGCGCGCGCGGCAACAAGCTGACGGCGTTCCGCCTCGGCTACGCCGCCGGCCCGCTGAACTTCTCGGGCGCCTATGGCAAGTCTGACCAGTCCGGCGGCATGGTTGACGACTCGACCACGCTGATTTTTGGCGGTTCGTTCAACGCCGGCTTTGCGACCTTCCACGCGACGTACGAACAAGCCGACTACAGCACCACCAAGCGCAAGGTGGCGACGGTTGCGGCCGTGGTGCCCATGGGTACCGGCGTCTTCAAGGCTCAGTACGGCAAGGCCTCGGGCGGCACGCTGATCGGCCTGGGTTACGTTCAGGGTCTGTCCAAGCGCACCTCGGTCTACACGACCTTCGGCCGCGTTGCGAACAAGGGCTCGTTCGTCTACACCGCTTCCGGCAGCGGCCCGGCCGGCATGCGCGGCGGTCAAACGTCGACCGGCTACGACGTCGGCATCCGTCACGACTTCTAAGCCGCGAGATCTGCCCCCTCGGGGCGGATCTTCATCGCCAGATTGGCCGCCTTCGGGCGGCCAATTTTTTGTGGGATGAATCGTTTGCGCGGCTCGCGCGACATGACGCTCACCGGCCGCAAGAATCCCCCTCAACCCTCCCAAGCTGAAGATGTCCACCCGCCTCCTCGGTCTGCTGCTGTGCTTGCTGACGACAGCCTGCGTGCAGGCACCCCGCCAGCCGGCCGCCGAAGGTCCGGCCGCGGACGGCTGGCACGCTGTGCTGCTGCCTGGCAAGTCGAACACCGACTACCGATGGGTCCAGAAAGAAGGCCGCCAGGCCATCGCTGCGGCTTCTGATGGATCGGCCAGCATGCTGCGCAAGCGTGTCTCCCGCGAAGCGGACGCGCTGGGCGAGGTGAGTTTTTCGTGGTGGGTGAATGAGGCGCCCGACAACAGCAGCGTCGCGCACGCCGACCGCGAAGACGCCCCGGCCCGCGTGCTGTTCGGCTTCCATGGCGACGTGAGCAGCCTGCCCACCCGCACGCGGATGATGTTCGAGCTGGCCGAGGCGCTGACGGGCGAACGCCCGCCCTACGCCACGCTGATGTACGTGTGGGACGCCACGGCCCCCGTGGGCACCGTGATCGTCAATCCGCGCAGCGACCGCATCCGCAAGATCGTCGTCGACTCCGGGCCCGAAGCGCGCGGCCGCTGGCGTGAGCACCGCCGCAACCTGGCCGAAGACTTCCGGATGGCTTTCGGCGAGGCGCCCGGCAGGCTGGACTCCATCGCGGTCATGACCGACACCGACAACACCAAGTCGCGCGCGCGCTCGTGGTACGGTCCGGTGGAATTGCACTGATGCACTGACGGCGGACCCTGCCGCTTCTCTCGACACCCATGCTGGTCTTCATCCTCCGTCGCCTCCTGCAGGCTGTCATCGTCATGCTGACGGTGGCCTTCATCGCCTTCATGCTGTTCCAGTATGTCGGCGACCCCGTCACCAGCATCCTCGGGCAAGACGCCACGCAGGAGCAGCGCGACGAACTCCGGCGCGATCTCGGCCTCGACCGCTCTTTCGCCGTGCAGTTCACGCGTTTTGTCGGCAATGCCGTGAAGGGCGAGTTCGGGCTCAGCCTGCGCCAGGGGCAGCAGGTCTCGACCCTCATTGCCGAGCGTTTCCCGGCGACGCTGGAGCTCGCGTTAGGTGCCGCCGTGGTGGCGCTCGTGGTGGGCATCCCACTGGGGGTGTACGCCGCGCTGCGCCGCGGGCGCTTCGGCTCGCAGCTGGTGATGACGCTGTCGCTGCTGGGCGTTTCGCTGCCCACCTTCCTGATCGGCATCCTGCTGATCCTGGTGTTCTCCGTCACCCTGGGCTGGCTGCCCAGCTTCGGCCGCGGCGACACCGTGATGCTCGGTGGCTGGAGCACCGGGCTGCTCAGCGTGGACGGCTGGCAGCACCTGATCCTGCCGGCCATCACGCTCAGCGTCTTCCAGCTGGCGCTGATCATGCGGCTGGTGCGCGCCGAGATGCTGGAAGTGCTGCGCACCGATTACGTCAAGTTCGCGCGTGCGCGCGGCCTGACCAACCGCGCCGTCTATTTCGGCCACGCGCTGAAGAACACGCTGGTGCCGGTGATCACCATCACCGGCCTGCAGCTGGGCAGCCTGATCGCCTTTGCCATCATCACCGAGACCGTCTTCCAGTGGCCCGGCATGGGCTTCCTGTTCATCCAGGCGGTGCAGTTCGCCGACATCCCCGTGATGGCTGCCTACCTGTGCCTGATCGCGCTGATCTTCGTCATCGTCAACCTCATCGTCGACCTGCTGTACTTCCTGGTCGATCCGCGCCTGCGCATCGAGAAATCGGCCGCCGGCCACTGAATTCCCCATGAGCACACCGTCTACATCCGCCCAACCGGGGCGCCTCGCACGCTGGCTCGACAGCGACATCTGGCACAGCTTCAAGACCTCGCCGATGGCGATGCTGGCGGCCGTCATCGCCGCGCTGTGCGTGTTCTGCTCGCTGTTCGCGCCCTGGGTCTCGCCGCACAACCCCTTCGACCTGGCGACGCTGAACCTGTCCGACGCACGCCTGCCGCCCGTGTGGCAGGAAGGCGGCGACAAGCGCTTCCTGCTCGGCACCGACGACCAGGGCCGCGACATCCTCTCGGCGCTGTTCTACGGCGCGCGCCTGTCCCTGGCCGTGGGCCTGGCCTCGGTGGCGCTGTCGGTGGTGGTGGGCGTGGGCCTCGGGCTGCTGTCGGGCTTCATCGGCGGCAAGGTCGACGCCTTCATCATGCGCGTGTGCGACGTGATGCTGAGCTTCCCGTCCATCCTGGTGGCGCTGCTGATCAACGGCGTGGGCCGCGCGATGTTCCCGAACGCGCAAGACAGTTTGGCGCTGGGCGTGCTGGTGCTGGCCATCGCGCTGACGGGCTGGGTGCAGTACGCGCGCACGGTGCGCGGCAGCACGCTCGTGGAGCGCAACAAGGAATACGTGCAGGCCGCGCGCGTGATCGGCGTGGCGCCGCTGCGCATCATGTTCAAGCACGTGCTGCCCAACGTGCTGGGCCCGGTGCTGGTGCTGGCCACCATCCAGGTGGCGGCGGCCATCCTCACCGAAGCCACGCTGTCCTTCCTGGGCGTGGGCGTGCCGCCCACCAGCCCTTCGCTGGGCACGCTGATCCGCATCGGCAACGACTTCCTGTTTTCCGGTGAGTGGTGGATCACCATCTTCCCGGGCGTGATGCTGGTGCTGATCGCCCTGAGCGTGAACCTGCTGGGCGACTGGCTGCGTGACGCGCTGAATCCGAGACTCCGCTGATGACCGCGCCCCTGTTGGAGGTGAAGAACCTCCGCGTTGAATTTCCCACCCGCCGCGGCACGCTGCTCGCGCTGGACGACATCAACTTCGACATCGCCCCCGGTGAGATCCTGGGCGTGGTGGGCGAATCGGGCGCCGGCAAGAGCCTCACAGGCGCGGCCATCATCGGCCTGCTGGAGCCGCCCGGCCGCATCGCCGGTGGCGAGATCCTGCTCGGCGGCCGGCGCATCGACAACCTGCCCTACGAAGAGATGCGCAAGATCCGCGGCCGCCAGATCGGCGCGATCTTCCAGGACCCGCTGACCTCGCTGAATCCGCTGTACACCATCGGCCGGCAGCTGGTGGAAACCATCCAGACGCACCTGCCCGTCGGTGCGGAAGAAGCCCGCCAGCGGGCCATCAAGCTGCTGCAGGAAACCGGCATCCCGGCGGCCGAACAGCGCATCGACCAGTACCCGCACCAGTTCAGCGGCGGCATGCGCCAGCGTGTGGTGATTGCGTTGGCGCTGGCGGCCGAGCCCAAGCTCATCGTGGCCGACGAGCCCACCACGGCGCTGGATGTGTCCATCCAGGCGCAGATCATTTCGCTGCTGAAGCGGCTTTGCAAAGAGCATGGCGCGGCGGTGATGCTGGTCACGCACGACATGGGCGTGATTGCCGAAACCTGCGACCGCGTGGCCGTGCTCTACGCCGGCCGCGTGGCCGAGATCGGGCCCGTGGGCGAAGTCATCCACCGCCCCAGCCACCCGTACACGCGCGGCCTGATGGGTTCCATCCCAGCGATGGACGAAGACCGCGAGCGGCTGCTGCAGATCGACGGCGCGATGCCGCGCCTGAACGCCATCCCGCGCGGCTGCGCCTTCAACCCGCGCTGTCCGCAGGTGATGGACCGCTGCCGCCAAGACCGCCCCGAATTGCAGGACGCCGGCGCCACCCGCGCCGCGTGCTGGCTGGTGAACAAGGAAGCTGCCGCATGAGCGCCCTGGTGGAAGTGCGCGACCTGGCCAAGACCTTCGACGTCTCGGCCCCCTGGTTGAACCGCGTCATCGAACGCAAGCCCAAGCTCTTCGTGCACGCCGTTGACGGCGTGAGCTTCAGCATCGAGAAAGGCACCACGCTGGCGCTGGTGGGTGAATCGGGCTGCGGCAAGAGCACCGTGGCGCGCCTGCTCGTGGGCCTGTACAGCCCCACGCGCGGCGACGTGCAGTTCGACGGCCAGGCCACCAACGCTGGCCGTAACGCGGCCGAGCTGCGCACGCTGCGGCGGCGCATGCAGATGATCTTCCAAGACCCTTATGCGAGCCTGAACCCTCGTTGGAAGGTGCTGGACATCATCGGCGAGCCGCTGCGCGAGCACGGCCTGGTGCCAGGCAAGGAGGCGCTGCGCCAGCGTGTGGGCGAGTTGCTGCAGCAGGTGGGCCTGGCCGCGGCCGACTGCGACAAGTTCCCGCACCAGTTCAGCGGCGGGCAGCGCCAGCGCATCAGCATCGCACGCGCCTTGGCCACGCAGCCCGAGTTCCTGGTCTGCGACGAACCCACCTCGGCGCTGGACGTCAGCGTGCAGGCCCAGGTGCTTAACATCATGAAGGACCTGCAGAAGACGCAGGGCCTGACCTACCTCTTCATCAGCCACAACCTGGCCGTGGTGCGCCACGTGGCCGACCGCGTGGGCGTGATGTACCTGGGCCGGCTGGTGGAAGTGGCACCCAAGGCCGAGCTCTTCGGCCATCCGCGTCACCCCTACACGCGCATGCTGCTGGACGCCATTCCGGACATCAACATGTCAGGCCGCGCCCGCACGCCGGTGCAGGGGGAGGTGCCCAACCCGCTGAACCCGCCCAGCGGCTGCGCCTTCCACCCGCGCTGCCCGCATGCCAACGCACGCTGCAGCAGCGAGCGGCCGGCGCTCACGCATTTCCAGGGCATCGAGGTGGCCTGCCACGCGGTGCAGGAAGGGCGCATCTAGGGCGATGGGCTGGCCGCGGCGGGCTGCTGCCGCCGCGGCAACCGGCTCATCTCAAAGCAGTCGTTCGCCGGCGAAGAGCTGGCGCACGTCTTCCCGCTCGCGGATCAGGTGCACCCGCGGGCCGTCCACCATCACCTCGGCGGCGCGCGGGCGCGTGTTGTAGTTGCTGGCCATGGTCATGCCGTAGGCGCCGGCCGACAGCACCGCCAGCACGTCGCCCGCCTCAACAGCCAGCGCGCGGGCGCGGCCGAGCCAGTCGCCCGATTCGCACACCGGGCCCACCACGTCCCACACCGGGGCCGGGCCCTCGCGCTGCACGCAGGGCTCGATGCCCATCCAGGCTTCGTACATGGCCGGGCGCACAAGGTCGTTCATCGCGGCGTCGACGATGCAGAAGTTCTTGCCCTCGGCATCCAGCGCGTGCTTGAGCACCAGCACCTCGGCCAGCAGCACGCCGGCATTGCCCACCAGCGAGCGGCCGGGCTCGAAGAGCACCTCGCGGTGGCCGTGCCCGCGCTCGTCCAGGCGCTGCAGCAGCGCACGCACCAGCGCACCGGCGTCGGGCGGGGTTTCGTCGGTGTAGGTGATGCCCAGGCCGCCGCCCACGTCGACGTGGTGGATGGGGATGCCGGCGGCTTCCACCGCTTCCACCAGATCGAGCAGGCGGTCCAAGGCATCGAGGTAAGGCGGCAGCTGCGTGATCTGCGAGCCGATGTGGCAATCGATGCCCACCACGTGCAGCCCCGGCAATGAAGCCGCGTGCCGGTACGCGCCCAGCGCCTGCGCGTGCGCGATGCCGAACTTGTTGCCCTTCAGCCCGGTGCTGATGTACGGGTGCGTGCCGGCATCGACATCGGGGTTCACGCGCAGGCTCACTGGCGCACGGCAGCCGCTGGCCAGGGCCTCGGCGTTGAGCGTGTCGAGTTCGTCCAGGCTCTCGACGTTGAAGCAGCGCACGCCGGCCTGCAGCGCCTGGCGCATTTCGGCGCGTGTCTTGCCCACGCCCGAGAACACCACGCGGCTCGCGTCGCCGCCGGCGGCCAACACCCGCGCCAGTTCGCCGCCCGAGACGATGTCGAAACCGGCGCCGGCCTGCGCGAAGGTCTGCAGCACGGCGAGGCTCGAATTGGCCTTCATCGCATAGCAGACGAGATGGCGGCGGCCGTGCAAGGCACGTTCGTACGCCTGGAAGGCCTGCAGCATGGCGCTGCGCGAGTACACATAGAGCGGCGTGCCGAAGCGCGCGGCCAGCTCGGCCAGCGGGTGGCCTTCCAGGCACAGCTCACGGCCCTGGCGGGCCAGGAAAGGGGCGCCGGGCAAGCTCATCGCGCGGGCGCCGAAGCGGTGGAGGCCGGCGCGGCAGGCACCGCGCCGGGCAGGCTGAGCGGGCCCTTCTGGCCGCATCCCGCCAGAGCCACGGCGCCCAGCACCAGGGCGGCCATGCGCCGCACCGTGCGCGGCCCTGCCACCGAGGGGGTGGCCGGGTACACCACTAAACTTCCCGCAATTGATCTGTCCATGAAAACGATTCTATGAGTGGCACCCCTGCAGGCTCTTCGCTCACCGACCAGGCCTATGCCCAGGAGACGGGTGCGCTGCTGGCCCGCATCGAAGCGGCGGCCGACCGCTGGCTGCAAGACGACGTCATCGACATCGACACCCACCGCAGCGGCGGCCTGCTGGAGTTGAGCTTTCCCGACCGAAGCAAGATCATCGTCAACACCCAGCCGCCGCTGCACGAGGTGTGGATGGCAGCGCGGGGCGGCGGCTTCCACTACCGCTGGGTGGACGGCGCCTGGCGCGACACGCGCGACGGCACCGAGTTCTTCGCGGCGCTGAACGCACACGCCAGCCGCCAGGCCGGCCAGGCGCTGCAGTTCTAGGTTCTGGCTAGCGCTTGAACAGGTCGAGGATGCTGCTGCGCTCTTCGGTGCTGGGCGGCTGCGGCACCTTGTCGTCCAGGCCCACGCTGGCGATGCCCTGCTTGCCGGCGAACTCGTCGAAGACCCAGTAGGGCCCCGACTGGATCACGCCTTCGGGCGGCGTGAGTTCCTGCACCGGCTCGCTGCGCAGGGCGTGCTGCATGTACTCGATCCACACCGGCAAGGCCAGGCCGCCGCCGGTTTCCCGGTCGCCCAGCTTGCGCGGGGTGTCGTAACCGATCCAGACCACCGCGGTGACGGTCGGCTGGAAACCGGCGAACCAGGCGTCCATCGAATCGTTGGTGGTACCGGTCTTGCCGTAGAGATCAGGCCGCTTGAGCGTGGCCTGGGCGCGGGCCGCCGTGCCCGAGCGCGTGATCTCCTGGAGCAACGAGCCCATCACGAAGGCGTTGCGGGCCGGCAGCGTGCGCTGGCTTTCGTCCAAAGGCGGCAGCTTGGCTTCGAGCAGCACCTTGCCCTTCTGGTCGGTGATGCGTTCGATCAGTTGCGGCTGCACGCCGAAACCACCGTTGGCGAACACGCTGTAGGCCGTGGCCATCTGCAGCGGCGTGACCGAACCGGCGCCCAGCGCCATGGTCAGGTAGGCCGGGTGCTTGTCGGGCTCGAAACCGAAATGCTGGATCCAGTCCTGGGCGAAACCGGTGCCGGTGCCTTGCAGCACGCGGATGGACACCATGTTCTTGGATTTGGCCAGCGCGGTCTGCAGCGGCATGGGGCCGTCGAACTTGCCGTCGTAGTTCTTGGGCTCCCAGGGCTGGCTGCCGGTGGTACCGGCATCGAAGAACAGCGGCGCGTCGTTCACCACGGTGGCCGGCGTGAAGCCCTTTTCCAGGGCGGCCGAGTAGATGAAGGGCTTGAAGCTCGAACCCGGCTGGCGCCAGGCCTGCGTCACGTGGTTGAACTTGCCGCCACCGAAATCGAAGCCACCCACCATCGCGCGCATCGCGCCGTTGCGGGGGTCGAGCGCGACAAAAGCGCCTTCGACCTCGGGCACCTGTGTGAGCAGCCACTCTCCTTTATTGAAAGCCGGGTGCTTGTACACACGCACGATGGCGCCGCGGCGGATCTGCCTTTTCGGCAACGCCTTGTCCGACAAGCCCGAGGCCACGGGCTTCAGCCCATCGCCCGTGACCGTGACCGTGTCACCCGACAGCAGCATCGCCACCACCTTGCGCGGCGATGCTTCCAACACCACGGCACTGCGCAGGTCGTCGTTGTCGGGGTGGTCGGCCAAGGCCTCGGCGACGCGCCCATCGATGAGGGCCTCGTCCGCCGGCAGCGTGGTGTAGGCCTCCGGGCCGCGGTAGACCTGCCGCAACTCGAACTCCATCAGCCCCCGTCGCAAGGCCCGGTAGGCGACGATCTGGTCCGCAGCCTTGACCGTCAAGTAAACGTTCAGGCCGCGGGTGTAGGTGTCTTCGCCGTACTGCGCAAAAACCAGCTGGCGCGCGGTTTCGGTGAGGTACTCGGCGTGGGGCGCGCTTTCTCGCTGGGTGCGGTAGCGCAGCTTTTCGGCCAGGGCCTCTTCGTGCTGGGCTTCGGTGATGAAGCCGGTCTCGAACATGCGGTTGATGATGTAGCGCTGCCGCACCGTGGCACGGCGCGGGTTCGAGACCGGGTTGTACGCCGAAGGCGCCTTCGGCAGGCCCGCCAGCATCGCGGCCTCGGCCACCGTGACGTCCTTGAGCTTCTTGCCGAAATAGATTTCCGAAGCCGCCGCAAAACCGTTGGCACGCTGCCCCAGAAAAATCTGGTTCATGTACAGCTCGAGAATCTGGTCCTTGCTCAGCAGGTTCTCGATCTTCAACGCCAAGAGGATTTCGTAAATCTTGCGTGTGAATGTCTTTTCGGTAGAGAGGTAGAAATTGCGCGCTACCTGCATCGTGATGGTGCTGGCACCCTGGCTGCGGGCGTCACGCAGGTTCTCGAGCGCTGCCCGTGCCACGCCTTTGTAGTCGACCCCACCGTGCTGATAGAAGCGGGCGTCCTCGGCGGCGAGTACTGCGTCCTTCATCACCTGCGGAATCTGGGCAATCGGCTGGAAGTTGCGCCTTTCCTCGCCAAACTCGCCAAGCAGCACGCCGTCAGTCGAATAAATGCGCAGCGGCAGCTTGGGCCGGTAGTCGGCCAGGCTGCTGATCTCGGGCAGGTTCGGGTAGGCCACGGCCAGGGCCACACCCACCAGCAGCAAGACAGCCAGCACCCCGGCTACAACCAGACCGCCAGCCCAGCCCAGGGCACGCAAGGCCACCCGGCTCCAGCCCGGCAAACGCTGACCAGGGGCTGGAGATGTTGCAGAGTCGCGGGCGGCGTCGTTGGCGGACATAAAGAACCCGGGAACCGGGCCGAAAGATTATAGGGAGCGGGTTTTCACGACCCGGTCGCGCTGAGCCGGGCTGGCACAGGAGGACTGCCGTGACATTGTCCACAGCCGCCAGGTCAGCGGCCGAAGGAATCAAGGGCGGGCTTTGCGGCTTGTTTCAACTGCGGCAGCAACGTCAGGGAATGGCAACGAGCAAGGGCCGTCAAAGCCGCCTTTTTCTTTGGTGCACAAGGGCTTTACTGCTAGCATTGAAGTAACTTCTTAACAAGCCTTGGGCTCTTTTCGGGTTCCGTGCGACTGAAGGCCGAGTGGCTGGGGAGTGTGAGACTTGGGTTTTCTTGACACATTGCTGGGCCGCAAGCACCCGCCCATGATCGGGCTGGACATCAGTTCTTCCAGCGTCAAGTTGGTCGAACTGGGCCAGACCGCCAGCGGCGAGCTGGTGCTCGAGCGCTTCGCCTCCGAGCCCTTCGAAAAGGGCTGGATCACCGACGGCCAGATCGAGAAGTTCGACGAGGTCGCCGCCGCCGTCAAGCGCGTGGTGAGCAAGAGCGGCACCAAGACCAAGCAGGTCGTGATGGCCATGCCGCAGTCGGCCGTGATCACCAAGAAGATCATGCTGCCCGCCGGCCTGCGCGAAGAAGAGATGGAGATCCAGGTCGAGAGCGAGGCCAACCAGTACATCCCCTTCTCGCTCGACGAGGTCAGCCTGGATTTCTGCGTGGTCGGCCCGAGCCCCACGTCGGCCGGTGACGTGGAAGTGCTGATCGCCGCCTCGCGACGCGACCGCGTGCAAGACCGGCAGGGCCTGGCAGAAGCCGCCGGCCTCAAGCCCGTGGTGCTGGACATTGAGTCCCACGCTTCACGCCTGGCCATGGGCCGTGTGGTCGGCGCCCTGCCCAACGAAGGCCGCGACGCGCTGGTGGCGCTGTTCGAGATCGGCGCCGACACCACGAGCCTGAAAGTGCTGCGCGACGACGAGATGCTCTACGACCGCGACCAGGCCTTCGGCGGTTCGCAACTCACGCAACTCATCAGCCGGCAGTACGGGTTCAGCTTCGAGGAAGCCGAGGCCAAGAAGCTCAGCGGCGACCTGCCCGAAGACTACGAGAGCGTGATCCTGTCGCCCTTCGTTGACAGCCTGTCCCAGGAAATCGGCCGTGCGCTGCAGTACTTCTTCACCAGCACGCCGCACCACAAGGTGCACTACGTGATGCTGGCCGGCGGCACTGCCACCCTGCCTGGCCTGAAAGACCGCGTCACCGATCTGACCGGCTTCGCCTCCAGCGTCGTCAATCCCTTCGACCAGATGCAACTCGGGTCTTCCGTCCGTGAGAGTCGGGTGCGCCGCGAAGCACCCTCCTACCTCACGGCCTGCGGTCTGGCGATGCGGAGGTTCCTCCAGTGATCCTGATCAACCTGCTGCCGCACCGCGAAGAAAAGCGGCGCCAGCGCAAACGGGCCTATTTCGCCAGCCTCGCGGCCTGTGCCGTGGCTGGCGCCGCCATCGTCGCCATCTGGTACACCGTGCTGGGCCAGATGACGGCCGACCAGGAATCGCGCAACGCCTTCCTGCAGGCCGAGATCACGCGCCTGGATTCGCAGATCAAGGACATCGCCACGCTGCGCGCCGAGATCGAGGCGCTCAATGCGCGCAAGAAGGCGGTCGAAGACCTGCAGAACGACCGCAACGTGCCGGTCTACCTGCTCAACGAACTGGTGCAGCAGACGCCCGAGGGCGTGTTCCTCACCAGCATCCGGCAGACGGGCCAGATCGTCTCAATCACGGGCGTGGCGCAAACCAACGAGCGCGTGTCCGAGTTCCTGCGCAACGCGCTCTACAACTCGACCTGGCTCGAGAAGCCCGATCTCGTCGAGATCCGCGCCTCCAACGTCACGACGGGCGCGCGCGACCAGCGCCGGCTGTTCGACTTCTCGATGCGCGTGACGATCAAGCGCCAGCGCACGGCCGCGCCAGCGCCCGGCGCGGCCCCCTCGGCGCCTGCCGTTTCCACGCCCGCCAAGGCGAGCTGAGGTCCGCATGGCCAAGCCCTCCACGATGAATTTCGATGTCACCGGCTTTGTCGAGCAGGCGGCGTCCCAGTTTCGCAACCTCAACCCCAACGAGCCCGGCCAATGGCCGCCGCTGCCGAAGATCGCCACTTGGCTGGCTGCTTGCGGCGCCGTGGTCTTCGTCGGCTGGTTCATGCTGCTGTCCGCCGCCACGCAAGACCTGGAAGACCTGCGCGGCAAGGAGCCGCAGCTCAAGACGACCTACAAGGACCGTCTGGCACAGGCTGTCAACCTGAGCGAGTACCGCAAGCAGCGCCTGCAAGTGCAGGAGTACGTGACCCAGCTGGAAAAGCAGTTGCCCGGCAAGGCCGAGATCGATGCGCTGCTGTCCGACATCAACCAGGCCGGCCTGGGCCGGGGCCTGCAGTTCGAGCTGTTCCGGCCTGGCCAGGTGCAGATCAAGGACTACTACGCCGAGTTGCCCATCGCCATCCGCGTGAGCGGGCGCTACCACGACGTCGGGTCCTTCGCTGCCGACGTGGCCAACCTGTCGCGCATCGTGACCTTGCAGAACCTGGTCATCACCCCCGTGAACGCCACCAGTGGCAACCTGACCATGGAAGCGACAGCGCGAACCTACCGCTACCTCGACACCAGCGAGATCGCCGAGCAGCGCAAGGGGGCCAAGAAATGAGCCGGCTGCACCTGACCGCCCTGCTGCTGACCGGCACGGCGCTGATGGCTGCCTGCAGCCCCGAACACGACGAGCTGCGCGAGTGGATGGAACAGCAGCGGCGCGAGGCCAAGCCCAACGTGCAGCCCCTGCAAGCGCCCAAGAAGTTTGACCCTGAGCCTTATGGCGCAGCCCAGGGCGTGGAACCATTCAGTACACAAAAGCTGTCGGTGGCGCTCAAGCAGGAAGCCCGGCAGCCGAATTCCCTGTTGGCTGCGGAGTTGAACCGCCGCAAGGAACCGCTGGAGGCCTACCCGCTGGACAGCATGAGCATGGTCGGCAGCGTCAACAAGGAAGGCCGACCCTTCGCGCTGCTGCGGGTGGACAACCTGCTGTACCAGGTGAAGGTGGGTGACCACCTGGGCCAGAACTACGGGCTCATCACGAAGATTGCCGAGACCGAGATCGTGTTGCGCGAACTGGTCATGGACGCCAGCGGCGAAATGATCGAGCGCCCCGCGACACTGCAACTGCAGGAGAGGGCGCGATGAAGACCTTTCAGGAGAGATGCACCATGTCGCATTGGCGTGCCGCCCTTGCCGCTTTGTCTGCCGCCAGCGCCCTGTTCGTGCCGCTGTCCTCGTGGGCCCAGAACGCGATCCAGTCGATCACCAGCAGCCAGCAAGCCGGCACGGAGGTCGTGCGCGTCGAACTGAGCGAGCCCCTGACCGTAGTGCCCAATGGCTTCTCGGTGCAGGCGCCGCCCCGCATCGCCATCGACCTGCCCGGCGTGACCAACGGCCTGGGCCGTAACAGCATCGACATCAACCAGGGCAACCTGCGCTCGGCCAGCGTGGCCCAGGCGGGTGACCGTTCACGCCTGGTGCTCAACCTCAAGCAGGCTTCGGGCTACCGTGCCCAGGTGCAGGGCAAAGTGCTGCTGGTCATCCTGGACACCGGAGGCCCTGCCCTGGCCGCGGAGGCTCCGGCCGCCGCAGCACCGGCAGCCGGCCCGGCGGGTCAGACCGTGCAGTTCGCCGCGCCGCAGAACACCGCACCGCTGGCGCTGCGCGACATCGATTTCCGTCGCGGCCAGGACGGCACGGGCCGGGTCATCGTGAACCTGCCCAGCACGCAGGTGGGCGTGGATATCCGTCAGCAGGGCCAGACCCTGGTGGTCGAGTTCCTGCGCTCCAGCCTGCCCGAGAACCTGCGCCGCCGGCTCGACGTCACCGACTTCGGCACGCCGGTGCGCACCGTGTCCACCTTCCAGTCGGGCGACCGCGTGCGCATGGTCGTCGAGCCCAGCGGCTCGTGGGAACACAGCGCCTACCAGAGCGACAACCAGTTCGTGCTGGAAGTGCGCCCGGTCAAGGTCGACCCCAACAAGCTGACGCAAGGCCCCGGCTTCCAGGGCGAGAAGCTCAGCCTGAACTTCCAGAACATCGAGGTGCGCGCGCTGCTGCAGGTCATCGCCGACTTCACCAACTTCAACGTCGTCACCAGCGACACCGTGACCGGTACCGTGACGCTGCGCCTGAAAGACGTGCCCTGGGACCAGGCGCTGGACATCATCCTGCAGAGCAAGGGCCTGGGCGTGCGCAAGAACGGCAACGTGCTGTGGATCGCGCCGAAAGACGAACTGGCCGCCAAGGAGCAGGTGGACCTCGAAGCCAAGAAGAAGGTGGCCGAGCTGGAGCCGCTGCGCACGCAGTCTTTCCAGCTGAACTACACCAAGGCCGAAGAAGTGGCCAAGGGGCTGACGGGCCAGACCAGCGCCGGCGGCGCTGGCACAGGCGCCGGTCAAGCCTCGCGCATCCTCTCACCACGCGGAAGCGTGATCTTCGAGTCGCGCACGAACCAGCTCTTCGTGAACGACATCCCTTCCAAGCTCGAAGAGATCCAGGCCTTGATCAGCAAGATCGACATCCCGGTGCGCCAGGTGTTGATCGAGGCCCGCATCGTCGAAGCCGATGACAGCTTCGGCCGCGCCTTGGGCGTACGCCTGGGTGGCAACGACCTGCGCGGCGTTCGCGGCGGCACCCCAGGTTACGGCGTGGGTGGCGACAACCGCGTGATCATCGGCAACAGCTACGCCGCCATCGGCGCACAAACGGGCCAGGGTGGCACGGCGCCGAACTTTGCCGACAGCGCCTTCATCAGCTTCCCGGCCAACACCACGGCCTTCAGCGGCAGCAACGCAGCCACCTTTGCGCTCTCTCTGTTCGGCGCCACGGCCAACCGGTTCCTGAATCTGGAACTCTCCGCGCTAGAGGCTGAAGGCAAGGGCAACATCGTGTCCAGCCCGCGCGTCATCACCGCCGACCAGACCAAGGCCCGCATCGAGCAGGGCGAGGAAATTCCGTATCAGCAGGCCACGTCCAGCGGCGCCACCTCGGTGTCGTTCAAAAAGGCCAGCCTGAGCCTCGAAGTCACGCCGCAGATCACGCCCGAGGGCAATGTCATCCTCGACCTGGAAGTGAACAAGGACAGCCGCGGTGCGCTCACCGCCGCCGGTCCCGCCATCAACACCAAACAAGTGAAGACCCAGGTGCTGGTGGAGAACGGCGGCACCGTCGTCATCGGCGGCATCTTCACGCAAGACGAGCAGACCGAAGTGAACAAGGTGCCGCTGCTGGGCGACATCCCTTACCTCGGCTACCTATTCCAGAACCGCGTGCGCAGCACCCGCAAGACCGAGTTGCTGATCTTCATCACGCCGAAGATCGTGACCGACCGGTCGGCGGCCCGCTGAAGCTTTGCCAGCGCGTACCAGTCATCGCGAGAACCCTATGAACCGTGTCCTACACATCGTCGGGGCCAGCCTGATGTCCCTGCTGCTGGCGGCCTGTGGCGGCGGCGGCGGCAGTGCCGGCAACGCACCTTTCGGCAGCGGCAATGGCTCGGGCGGCGGCACCGGTGGCGGCGGCACCGCCGTTACCTACAGCGTCACGCTGACCCTCTCGGCCCAGACCGTGACCTCTTCGCAACCTGCGACGGTGACGGCCCGTGTGGCGTCGAGTTCCGGCACAGCGGTGGCCAACCAAGTCGTCGCGTTCTCGACTTCCACGGGCTTGGGCGCCTTCAGCGCAGCCACGGCGCTGACCAATGCCGACGGCGTGGCCACGGTCACGCTCTCCCCTGCCACGGCCAGCGCCGTGGGTGCCGACACCGTGATCGCAACCACCACCGTCAACGGCGCGGCGGTCAGCGGCTCTCTGGGCTTCCAGCTCACCGCCACCAACGTCACCATCTCAGCATTCACCGCCGACATCGGTACGGCCAGCCTGGGCGCCTACGGCCAGACCCTGCTGACGGTGACCTTGGCCGGTACGTCACCCTCGAACCCCGTGAACGTGGCGATTTCCTCGTCTTGCGTCACCTCCGGTCGCGCGACGCTGACACCGGCCACGGCCACGACGAGCACGGGCACCGCCACCTTCACGTACCGGGATGCCGGTTGTGGCGCTTTCGCTGCGACCGATGGCCTCCAGGCTTCCGTCACAGGCACTGCAGCCACAGCCACGCGCTCGATCACGCTCACGCCACCCACCCCCGCCAGCATCGCTTTCGTCTCGGCGGCACCTAGCGAGATCTACCTGAAGGGATCGGGCTTCGCCGAGAACTCGATCGTGAGCTTCCAGGTGCGCGACGCGAACGGCCTGGGCGTACCGAACCAGGTGGTGACGCTGGAGGCCACGTCACTGGCCGGTGGTTTGCTGATCGATGACGGCTCGGCGCCGGTGACCAAGCGCACCGACTCCAATGGCAACGTGCTCGTGCGCATCAACGCTGGCACGGTGCCGACCCCCGTGCGGGTGCGCGCCACGCTGGCGGCTTCCAACATCTCCACCGTGTCCAGCAACCTCGCAGTGGCGGTGGGCCTGCCCTCGCAGCAGAACTTCTCGCTGTCGCAGGGCACTTTCAACATCGAGGGCTACAACATCGACGGGCGTCCGAACACCTACCTGGTGATCGCGTCCGACCGGCTGGGCAACCCGGTGCCCGAAGGCACCGCCATCAACTTCGTGACCGAAGGTGGCCAGGTGCAGGCCATCCGCTTCACGACGCTGACCAACGGCCTGGCCAGTGCGACGGCCAACTTCCAGTCGTCGTCGCCGCGTCCGCCCGACGGCCGCGTGACGGTGCTGGCGTATGCGCTGGGCGAAGAGTCCTTCCTCGACACCAACGGCGACAACGTGTTCACGCCAGGGGAAGACTACCAAGACCTCGGTGACGTGTTCCTCGACCGCCTCTTCAACGGCAGCTTCAACGGCAACGAAGACCAGTTCATCTCGCTGTCGATCTCCGGCGTCGATGCCTGCCGCACGGCCACTTCGCCCTTGTTGCGCCTGGGCAGCGGCGAGCCCTCGCGCGTGCTGTCGAACACCGGTGCTGCCTTGAACACCTGCGTCAGCGGCTGGGGTCGGGCTTACGTGCGCAAGGCCGTCCAGACAGTCTTCGCCACGTCCGAAACTCGACTGGGCTGGCGCTTGGCGCCGGATGCCCGTGCCGTGGTCAATGCCGTCGGGAGTTGCCAGCGTGTGAGTCTCATCGACCAGATCAGCGCTTCGCCTTACGCCAACAACGATGCGGCGTCGTCCGTTCCGTTCTACCTCTTGGGCGATGGCGCGGGCGTGGCCTTGGCAAACCTCGGCAAGACGGGCTCCGTCGGCTTCCTGGTGGCCGACAACAACCCCATCGCGCTGAACCCGGCAGCCGCCGGCACCACCATCAGCGCCGTGGCCACGGCTGGTCTCGCGGTCTCGGTCTTGGCCAACACGGTGCCCAGCACCCTGTCGCCCTCGGCCACGGCCATCAGCTACACCTTCGACGACACCACGACCTCGGGCACGGTCACGATCTCGGTGCGTTCGCCCGGCGGCCTCACCACGGTCTTTGCGCAGACCTTCTACCGCAACGCGGGGCCCACCTCGACACCGTGCCTCTGACAGTCTCGCTGGTCGGCATGCCCGGCTGTGGTAAGTCCACGGTCGGGCGCCACCTGGCCCGCCACCTGGACCTGCGTTTCGTCGACAGCGACACCGAGATCGAGCACCGGATCGGCATGCCGATCCGCGCCTTTTTCGAAGCGCAGGGCGAAGCAGCCTTCCGCGACATCGAGCAGGACGTCATCGACGAGCTGACGCAGCAGGCAAGCTGCGTGCTCGCCACCGGCGGTGGCGCTGTGCTGCGGCCCTCGAACCGCGATGCGCTGCACTCGCGCACCCACGTCGTCTACCTGCGCAGCACGGCCGAAGATCTGCACCGCCGGCTGCGGCACGACCAACAGCGACCGCTGCTGCAGGTGGCCGACCCGCTGGCCCGCCTGCGCGACCTGTACCGCGAGCGCGACCCGCTCTACCGCCGCACGGCGCATTTCGTTGTCGAGGCGGCACGGCCCTCCGTGCACTCGCTGGCCGGCATGGTGCTGATGCAGCTGGAACTGGCCGGCCTGGTCGACCCTGGCCAGGTGCCCTCCAGCGTTGACCACGGTCACGGCTGAATCCACCCGCCGCGGCCGGCCCGCCGGGCAGCGCACGAACCGGGCTTCGCCCGGGGCCTGCCCCGTAAACTTCGCGCCATGAACACAGCGCGTGCCCGCACCGTTGCGGTGGCCACACCCGGTGGCCGCTACGACATCCTCATCGGCAGCGGTCTGCTGCAAGACCCGGCCAGCTGGGCGGGCCTGCCGTCCTCCACGCAGGCCGTGATCGTCAGCAACCCGACCGTGGACGCGCTCTACGGCAACGCCCTGGCGGCGGCCCTGGCACCCTTGCACCGCCAGGTGAGCCGCGTGCTGCTGCCCGATGGCGAGGCGCACAAGACCTGGGATGCGCTCAACCTCGTCTTCAACCACCTGCTGACCCGCGCCTGCGACCGCAAGACCGTGCTCTACGCCCTGGGTGGCGGGGTCATTGGCGACATGACCGGCTTCGCCGCGGCCACCTACATGCGCGGCGTGCCTTTCGTGCAGGTGCCCACCACGCTGCTGGCGCAGGTGGATTCGTCGGTGGGCGGCAAGACCGCCATCAACCACCCGCTGGGCAAGAACATGATCGGCGCCTTCTACCAGCCGGCGCGTGTGGTTTGCGATCTCGGCACCCTGCACAGTCTGCCCGCGCGGGAGCTGTCGGCCGGGCTGGCCGAGGTCATCAAGTACGGGCCGATCTTCGACATGGCCTTCTTCGACTGGATCGAGGCGCACATCGACGGCCTGCGCGCTGGCGATGCCGAAGCCCTGGCCCATGCGGTGCAGCGCTCTTGCGAGATCAAGGCCGAGGTGGTGGGCCAGGACGAGCGCGAAAGCGGCCTGCGCGCCATCCTCAACTTCGGCCACACCTTCGGCCACGCCATCGAGGCCGGCCAGGGCTACGGCGTGTGGCTGCATGGCGAGGCGGTGGGCTGCGGCATGGTGCTGGCAGCAGCGCTCTCGGCGGAGATGGGGCTGGTGCCGGCGGCCTTCGTCGAGCGGCTCACGCGGCTGGTGCAAGCCGCCGGCCTGCCGACGCAGGCACCCGCCATGCCCGACGAGCGCTGGCTCGAGCTGATGCGCGTGGACAAGAAGGCCGAGGCCGGCGCCATCCGCTTCGTGCTGATCGACCCGCCCGGCCGCGCCAGCCTGCGCAGCGCGCCTGACGAGATGGTGCTGCGCGTCATCCACCGCCACAGCGCGCCCGTGGCCAGCGCGGCGTGAATCTCGACGATCTCGCGCCCTGGGCCAGCGACCCGCGCCGCAGCCGCGGCCGGCGCGTCGCCGAGCCGCCCTCGCCGC
>VYLK01000165.1_pt1 | contig 27721 bp, 25 predicted proteins | sample 5114321 | NCBI WGS metagenome assembly VYLK01 (sample SAMN12291792, study PRJNA351875) | freshwater metagenome | isolation source: freshwater lake | place: USA: Michigan, MSU2 Lake | collected 2011-08-16
ACAGAGGTAAGGGTGAAACGGTGGGGTAAGAGCCCACCGCTCCGACCGTAAGGAAGGAGGCATGGCAAGCCCCACCAGGAGCAAGACCGAATAGGGACACCATGTGGCACAGCTTGCTGGGTCACGGCTCGTTTGTGGGTTGGCGTGTCCGGGTAGGTCGCAAGAGGCCCTGCGCGAGCAAGGTCCCAGATGAATGGTCGCACAGAGGGGTCAAACCCTTGGACAAAACCCGGCTTATAGACCGTTTGACATTTTGCCTGATTTCCCAAAGGGAACATAAAGGCCAGTAGCGCGCTTCGCGCCGTAGGGTGCGTTCCGATAGGAATGCACCATGACCAAACAATTCCTGAGCTCGTTTATCTTGGGCCTTGGCCAGATGGCTTGGAACGGCTTCAGGCCGCACTCAGCTTGCCTTCAAGCCGCCCGACAATTCTCTCTGCGCAAACTTGAGCACGGCCTTTGCGTAGGCACAGCCTGCGGCAAAGGCTGTCCTAGTAGAAAGAGCTAAATTCAAGACTTCAGCTAACGAGGTGGTGCATTCCTGTCGGAACGCACCCTACCACGCGGAGTGAGTTACTAGGCTGAAATCTGCAATAACTTGGAGTTTATCTGGGTGCGCTGGGGTATTTCTGCTGAACCCAAGTGATCAGCGGAACCGTGCAAGTGTAACCAATACTTGCATATAATGACATCTTTAAACACTGAAATAGCGGTACACTTGAATCAACAGAAATAGCTACTGCTGTTATTAGGCTCGTCCCGACGACAACAAAATGTTTCTGCCAAGTATTCATGTCCGCTCCATAAGAAGTAGTGCGCTTCGCGTCGTAGGATGCATTCCATCATTGCAATGCACCATGGTCAAGAGATGCCCTAGATCGCTGACGCTGGGCGTCTTGCCCTGCCCTACAGTTTTTCTTGCGTGCTCAAACTCGATCTAAGCCTTTGCCAAGGCACACTCTGCCGAAAAGGCCGTCCGAGTAGAAATAACAATTGCCAAGACCGCAGCGACCAAGTTGGTGCAGTCCTGACGGACCGCGCCCTACGCGCGAACCGCATTGCTTCGCATGCGAGCAAACAAAAAAGCCCGGAGCGTAAGCTCTGGCCTTTGTTTCTCAACAAGGAATTAGAGATTACAGACCCAACACCATCTTGGCGATGATGTTGCGCTGAATTTCGTTGGACCCGCCATAGATGGAGGTCTTGCGCATGTTGAAATAGTTGGGCGAGGTCCAATGCGCGTAATCAGGGCCGACGCCCATATTGTCGCCTTCGTCGCGGAAGCCGCGCACATAAGGGGCGGCATAATTGCCAACCGCTTCCATGGCGAGTTCGGTTAAGCGCTGTTGGATTTCGGTGCCTTTGATCTTCAGGATTGAGGATTCAGGACCGGGGCCTTTGCCAGCTTGTTCGCGGGCCAAGGTGCGCAGCTCGGTGATTTCCAAGGTGGTGAGATCAATTTCGAGCTCGGCAATCTTGCGGGAGAATTCTGGATCCTCAATCAAGCTGGCCCCATCCATGGTTTCAGCGCGGGCGAGTTCTTTCAGGCGCTTCACACCGACCTTGGAACGCGCAACGCCGGCAATACCCGAACGCTCGTGCGCCAACAGGAATTTCGCGCAGGTCCAGCCCATGTTTTCCTGACCAACCAAATTGGCAACCGGCACACGGACGTTTTCCAACCAGACTTCGTTGACTTCATGGCCGCCATCGATGGTGATGATCGGACGAACTGTGATGCCGGGTGTCTTCATGTCGATCAGCAAGAAGGAGATGCCTTCCTGTGGCTTACCGTCTGCCTTGGTGCGCACCAAGAAGAAGCCCCAATCGGCATGCTGGGCCAAGGTGGTCCAAGTCTTTTGGCCGTTGACGACATAGAAGTCGCCATCACGTTCTGCCTTGGTCTTCAAGCTGGCCAAGTCCGAACCAGAGCCTGGCTCTGAATAGCCTTGGCACCACCATTCTTCACCCTTCAGGATCGGCGGCAAGAAGCGGTCTTTTTGCTCCTGTGTGCCGAAGGTGTAGATCACGGGCGCGACCATGTTGATGCCGAATGGTAGAATGGGGATGGTTTGGGCACGGGCCAATTCTTCACCGAAGATATAGCGCTGGGTTGGGCCCCAACCTGGACCGCCATATTGGGTTGGCCAAGCTGGAGCAGACCAGCCGCGCGCACCCAAAATCCGGTGCCATTCTAGAAAGTCTTCTTTGCCCATGTCGTCACGGTCCGCAAAGGCCCGCAGACGTGCAGGATAGTTCTCTTCGATGAAGGTGCGGATCTCGGTGCGAAAGGCAATATCTTCGTCGGTATAAGCAAGGTTCATAGGACGCTCCCGTTTAGCGCATCCTTCTCGCCGGATGCTGCCACTTAGAAAAGATCATAGTGCGAAGCGCGATGGGATCAAGCACAATTCGCCTTCATCCGCATGACCTTAACGCAAACGTCAGCTCGCATGCCGGCGTGGGGCAAGCTGCACGGCAGAGGCCTAACCCCATCGACAGGCTAAAGCCTCCTGTGTCACCTTTCGACGGCAAGCCTTTCATGAGACCCCGAGCTTATGTCGTTACCGCCTAATCGCCTCATTTCACTTGATGTTTTTCGCGGCGCGACGATTGGCGCAATGGTTCTAGTCAATAATCCGGGAACGTGGAGTGCCATCTATCCCCCCCTGAAACATGCGCCGTGGCATGGCTGGACATTCACCGACACCATCTTCCCGTTTTTCATCTTCATCATGGGCATCGCCATCCCGATTGCGTTGGAGCGGCGCCGGGCAGCAGGGCAAGCAGGCTTGGGTCTTTATCTGCAATTGGTAAGGCGTACCGCGGCCCTGTTTGGCCTAGGCCTCTTTCTGGCACTCTTTCCCTTTTACAATTGGATGAAGGGGGATTGGATTCAGATTGGCGACATGCGGATCATGGGCGTGCTGCAGCGTCTGGCGCTTTGCTTCTTCTTTGCCTCCATCCTCTTTCTATGGCTCCGCCCACGTGGGTTATTGATCGCGGCCTTTGCGCTTCTCTTGGGCTATTGGGCACTGATGGTGGTGGGTGGGCGTGGAGACCTTTCCCCGGAGGGTAATTTCTCAGGTCTGATCGATCGCCTCGTCCTCGGCCCGCACATGTGGAAGGGCTCACCCCATTATGACCCAGAGGGCCTTTTCTCCACCCTGCCCTCCATCGCGACGTGTCTATTTGGGGTGCTGACGGGCCAATTGATCCAATCGCCAAAATCTAACGATGCCAAAGTGGCGGAGATGTTGGTATGGGGCTTTAACCTAATGACCCTTGGTTGGATGTGGGGCGGCATTTTTCCGATCAACAAACCAATTTGGACATCCTCTTATGCCGTCTTCATGTCTGGCTTGGCCATGTGTGTCTTGGGGGTGTGCTATTGGTTGATCGACATCAAAGGCAGCATTTGGTGGACGAAGCCGTTTGTGATCTTTGGTGTCAATGCTCTGGCCCTATTTGTCGGCTCGGGCATGGTGGGGCGGGTCTTGAATATGGTACCGGGTAGCACCGCCCCGGACGGCAGCCTCATCTCGCTTAAGGTCACGATTTATGAGGGCGTGTTTGCACCTTTGGCGAGCCCGATGAATGCATCGCTCTTGTTTGCTATGTGCTTTATCGGATTGTGGCTGTTCCTGATGTGGCTGCTCTACCGCAAGAACATCTTCATCAAGGTGTAAGCTTGTGTCGGCGAGCCTAGGCCCGCAAGCCACCATCACTGATCTTGGCGTCACGGCCCAAAGCCTGCAGCACGGTCTGCACGATCCCCTCGGCATCGAGACCGGCGAGGCGATATTGCAATTCCGGTTTATCATGCTCTTGGAAGACGTCCGGCAGGGTTAAGGTCCGCACCTTCAGACCACGATCTAACAGGCCGTCGCTGGCGAGGAAGTGCAGCACAAAGGCCCCAAAGCCCCCGACAGCGCCCTCTTCAATCGTGATCAACACCTCGTGGTGGCGCGCTAATTGGCGGATGAGGTCGTGATCCAAAGGCTTTGCGAAGCGCGCATCGGCAACTGTGGTGGGCAAGCCCATGGCCGCAAGCTGGTCTGCAGCCATCAGGCTTTCCATCAAACGGGTACCAAAGGAAAGGATGGCCACTGTGCCGCCTTCGCGAACAATGCGGCCTTTGCCGATTTCTAGAGGTGTCAGGACCTGTGGGATTTCAACGCCACTGCCCTCGCCACGTGGATAGCGGAAGGCGCTGGGCCGATCATCGATGGCGGCGGCCGTCGCGGTCATTAAGGCCAGCTCTGCCTCATCCGCTGCGGCCATCAAGACCATGCCGGGCAAAGCACCCATAAAGCCGATATCAAAAGTGCCAGCATGGGTCTGACCATCAGCGCCGACGAGGCCCGCCCGGTCCATCGCAAAGCGCACAGGCAAGGATTGAATCGCCACATCATGGACGACTTGGTCATAGCCGCGCTGAAGGAAGGTGGAATAAATCGCGGCAAAGGGCTTCATGCCATCTGCGGCAAGGCCTGCCGCAAAGGTCACCGCATGTTGTTCGGCAATGCCAACATCATAGGTACGGCCCGGAAATGCTTTGCCAAATACATCCAAGCCGGTGCCCGATGGCATGGCTGCCGTGATGGCAACAATCTTGTCATCGGCCTCGGCCAGTTTCACCAAAGCGTCAGCAAAAACGCGGGTATAGCTGGGCGCATTGGGTTTTGCTTTGGCCTGTTCCCCGGTGACGACATTGAACTTGACCACGCCATGATATTTGTCGTCTGCCGCCTCAGCTGGCAGATAGCCCTTACCCTTTTGCGTGACGACATGAACCAGAACCGGCCGGTCTTCGATCTTTTTCGCGTTTTCCAGCACGTGCACCAAGGCTTCTAAATCGTGCCCATCGATTGGGCCGACATAATAGAAGCCGAGCTCTTCAAAGAAGGTGCCGCCAGTTGCCATACCCCGGGCAAACTCTTCCGCCTTACGGGCCGCTTCTTGCAGAGGTTTTGGGAAGACAGACGCTGCTTGCTTGCCGACCTTGCGAAGCGTCCGATAGCCTGTGCCAGACACCAAGCGCGCCAGATAATGGCTCATGCCGCCAACAGGGGGCGCAATCGACATATCATTGTCGTTCAAGATCACGATCAGGCGCTTACTGGTCTCCGCCGCCTTATTCATGGCTTCATAGGCCATGCCAGCGGTGATCGAGCCGTCACCGATGACGGCGACCACAACATTGTCATTGCCCTGCAAGTCCCGGCTCGCACAGAAGCCTAATGCCGCCGAGATAGAGGTTGCAGCATGTGCGGCGCCGAACGGGTCATAGTCGCTCTCAGTCCGCTTGGTGAAGCCGGATAGGCCACCGCCTTGGCGTAAGGTGCGGATACGGTCACGCCGCCCCGTCAAAATCTTGTGCGGATAAGCCTGATGGCCAACATCCCAGATCAAAATATCCTTTGGCGTGTCCAAGACATGATGTAGCGCGACGGTCAGCTCCACAACGCCTAAACCTGCCCCCAAATGGCCGCCGGTAACCGAAACCGCGTCGATGGTTTCAAGACGCAGGTCGTCGGCTACTTCGCGCAACTCACCAATATTGAGATTCTTGAGGTCTTTTGGAGATTTGATTTTGTCGAGAGCGGGCGTGAGAGGCGGCATCTGTTTCTATTCTTTTTTGTTAAAACAGAGCGGTGTAGCTCTATTCTATTCTGGACTGTCAGGCTTATGCACGACGTTGTGTAATCGTGTCGATGATTTGGTTCAGATATTGGGCTCGCGCGCCAAACATAGATAAGTGCGCACGCGCTTGATCTGCCAATAAAGTAACCCGCTGTTTGGCGCCATCAAGGCCTAAAAGGCTCACAAATGTGGCTTTTCCTTTGACCGCATCCTTACCAACAGCTTTTCCAACTTCTTCAGTACTGCCTTCGGCATCCAAAATGTCGTCAGTGATCTGAAAGGCTAGCCCCAAATCGTGCGCATACGCCGACAAGGCATGCTTGGCTTCATCGCTGGCGCGGCCCATCAGCGCACCCACTTCGACCGCATAGGTAATCAGCATACCGGTTTTGAGGCGCTGCATCCGGGTTACGGCTGCAATATCATCGCCCAATTCTTCCGCGATCATATCCATCATTTGCCCGCCAACCATGCCACGAGCACCAGAGGCCTCTGCCAAACGACCAACTAAGGCGATCCGAATATTGGGATCAGCGTGGGTTTGGGGATCAGCTAAGATCTCAAACGCGATGGTCAAAAGCGCATCGCCCGCCAACACGGCCGTCGCTTCGTCATAAGCGATGTGGACCGTTGGCCGGCCGCGACGCAGATCATCATCGTCCATGCAAGGTAAATCATCATGGATGAGGGAATAGGTATGGATGCATTCGAGTGCTGCGGCGACGCGCAATAAGCACCGCTCATCGACACCAAAAAGCCGGCCAGTCTCAAGCACCAAAAACGGCCGCAAACGCTTACCGCCGCCTAAAGCGGCATAACGCATCGCGCTCATCAATCTGGCTTCTGGGCCCTGTACGCGCGGAATCAGCGTGTCTAATGCAACCGTGATCCGGTCGGCCGTTTCTTCAAGTCGCTTCTCAAGATCGACCGATAGGTCCATGCCTTTAGACCTTATCCAATTCGTGCAGCTTCAAGGCTAACACCTTGTGGGCTCTCAACAATTTGATCGACCCGCATCTGCGCCCGCTTCAACCGATCCTCGCAATGCGCTTTGAGAAGTGCCCCACGTTCATAGAGGCTAATGGAGTCTTCCAAGCTTGCCTGACCAGATTCTAACTTGGCGACCAACGTCTCAAGCTCTTCTAAGGCAGCCTCGAAACTTAACTCTGCAAGTGCTGCCTGCATGGTTTCTGGTTCAACCGACATTACGACATCCCTCTAACGTTTTCTTCCTAGACTGTGCAGCGTACGTGGGCAACGAGGCAAGAGGATTAAATGCGGCAAGATTGCTTGCGAAAGCCGCGTCGCATCAATTCGGCTTGGGCCGATAAACCCGGTGGGACCAATGCGAATCGCGCCCGTCATAAACACACACCCAGCCGTTGGCCAATAAATGCGGCCGCATCATGCGGTTAAACCAGCCATGCGCCAGCAGTCCGACACTCCCTGACCGCTGCGCTTCTTCGATCAGCCACTCTGCAGCCTTTTTGGCGCGTATTTCTGCATCTTCCCGGCTCTCTTGGCCACGGTGGTTGCCAAAAAACCAAGTGATACGGGAAACGACGCCCCAGAAGCGCGGACGGAACAAGATAAAGTCTGGCAGAGCTGGCGGTGGCAGCGGCGCTTCTACAAAGAGCGGATCAACAATCAAATCGCGCCCTGGAGCCGCCATTTCAGCGGTCTCCAACGCACGGCGCAGGCTGGACGACACGACAGTTTTGCACGCCTGCAAGGCCTGTATCAGTCCATTAGGCACAACCTGATTTGCAGCAAGGCCACCTGCATCATACTGGGCCCACCAATCAAGATATTGCGTCGCGTTGATCCAGATATGCCGATTCAAAGCTGGTTTGCCGTGACGCGCAATGACGATCATTGGCGTATCGCTTGAGGCAACAGGCGGTGCTGGCCGTGGCGCAACACGTGAATCAGCCTGTGATCCTAGATCATCCAATTTGGTTTCAAACACCCGCTGTTTCGCCCCCAGAGCGTGGTTTGTAGTTTTGTAATGTTTGTACATGCGCCAAAACACATGCCGCTAGAGCCTGTAAGTGGTAGCCGCCCTCAAGAGTTGATACAAGTTTTCCGTGTGAGACGTCCAGTAATCGTTCAGTGATCCAACGATAATCGTCTGTTTCGAGGTTGAGGCCAGCCAAGGGATCTAAGCGGTGGCCGTCAAAACCGGCAGACACAATCACAATTTCAGGCTTAAAGGCGAGCAAGGCAGGCAGGATTTTGCTTTCAACGCCTGCCCGCCAAGCAGGCCCTGTTGTTGCCGCCGGAACGGGCACGTTCACCAAATTGCCCGCTGCGGTTTCCTCAGCCAGACCAGAGCCCGGATAAATGCCGCCCTGATGGATTGAGGCATAGAAGAAGTCAGCGTCACGTTCGGCCAGCTCTTGGCTGCCATTGCCATGATGCACATCAAAATCCACCACGGCGACGCGCTTAAGACCATAAGTCTGCCGGGCATAAAGCGCCCCAATTGCCGCTGAGTTCCAGATACAAAAGCCCATGGGCGTGTTGGCTTCTGCATGATGGCCGGGCGGTCTGGTGGCACAAAACGCCCGCTCAAGCGTACCCTTCATAACTGCGTCAACGCCGGCAATAACGGCACCAACGCCGCGCCTCGCCGCCTCGATCGAGCCGGCGGACAAATAAGTATCCGGATCGAGTTGGCGGCTACGACCGCCCGCCTCTGGCTCAAGGCGAATGATTTGTTCAATCAAAGCAGCCGGATGCACCCGGGCAATATCTTCAAGCTGGCCCAGTGGGGCCTCGATGCGGATCAAATTTGGGCAAGCCGCATCACTCAGCGCGTCTAGGACGACCCGCAACCGCTCTGGCGATTCCGGGTGGCCTGCTGGCGGTTGATGCTCAAAACAGGCTGCATGGGTGATGAGAGCTGTTCGTGACATAGAGGTACTGTTCCCAATTCAACTGCTAAGGACGAGCCGGTTCCAAAGCTTGCCTAAACCGATCCACATAATCAGTCATGATTCCATCGGCCTTGCGCCCTACCAAATGGCGCATCTCTTTGGAATCATTAATGGTCCAATACTGCACTTTCAGGCCGCGCGACTTCGCCGTTCTGACAAAGTGTGGGTCGGTCAGATCAAAACCTGCAGCAGAAATAGGTATCTGTAGCGCCACGCCAGGCGATTGGACGAACCGGGACAGGCGTAAATGTGAGGCAATCAGAAAGAGCCGCACTTCATCACCGGAATAGGCGGTGGCAACTTTTGGGCATACCTTACGAAACGTCTTCATCGCGCCATCATGAAACGAGGCGACAATCACCCGATTGGTTTCGTTAAACTGGCTGATGAGCGCGCATAAGAGGTTACTCGCGGCTTCCGTGTCATTCTTGATCTCAATGACCCAGCGCTTGGATGGGAAGCGCGTGAAAGCCTGCTCCAGTCGGGCGATCTTAATCCCCTTGCCGCGAAACGACTGACCATCGATGACGGTGTGATAGCCGGAATCAGCCTTTTGCAACTCAGCCCAGGTCTTGTCGGCAATTGGGCCCTTCATGTCGGTTATGCGGTCCAAGGTGTCATCATGGTGGAGAACCAAGACGCCGTCTTTAGTGATCTGCAAATCAATTTCCAACACATCCGCTCCCATGGCATCCGCCAGTTGTAGGGCTTCCAAGGTGTTGGGCGGTGCATGGCCCTGCCCGCCGCCATGGGCGATGTTTTCAACCGCTGCTGGCTTCAACTCAGTAAAATAGGGATGGCTAACAGGTGCAGGAGCTGGCCAAGCAGCCACCACCGCCAAGGCAATCCCTGTTAGTGCCAAGAGCATCCAACGACGGCGCATCATTCTTCCCCTCAATGACCCCTCTCGCCTTAAGAAGGTTCAGTCCTTATGCAGCCTGTGACATGGCATGGCTAGCGAGGCTGTTGCAAGTTGGGCTAGAAGACAGGCGCTGACGATCTCAACCACCCCAGAAAGAAAAAGTGTCAATGTCTTCAATGGAACCGACAAACCTGCGCCGTCTTGGCAAAAGCGACTTGATGATCACGAGCCTCGGCTGGGGTATGTGGCGTTTTGCTGGCATTGAAGTGAAGGCCGCGCAAGAACTGGTCGAATCGGTCTTTGACGCTGGCATTAATTTCTTCGACACAGCCGACATATACGGCTTTCAAAACCCAAAAGTAGGCTTTGGCGATGCCGAAGCCTTGTTGGGCGAAGTGTTCAAGCAAGCGCCAAGCTTGCGGTCCAAGATGGTATTGGCCAGCAAGGGCGGCATCATCCCGCCAACGCCTTACAATTCCAGCTATGATTATCTGGTCAATGCGTGCGAAGCTTCGCTTCGGCGCCTCAACACCGACGTGTTGGACCTCTGGCAGATCCATCGCCCTGACCTTTTGACCCATCCTGCAGAAATTGCGCGCGCAGTCGATCATTTGATCCAAGCGGGCAAGATTCGCACCTTCGGGATATCGAACTATACCGTGGCACAAGCGCGCGCGTTACATGCCCATCTCAACACTGACATTGTCTCGTTCCAGCCAGAATTTTCGCCCCTCGCGCTCGACGCCATGACGGACGGGACCTTGGACCTGGCAATGGAGATCGGCGCATCGGTTTTGGCATGGTCGCCTTTGGGTGGCGGCCGCTTGGCAAAGGATGGCGATGATGTCCGCACCAAGGCGGTGATCGCAGCGTTGGACGAGGTCGCAGCAACACATGGCGTCTCGCGCACATCAATTGCCTATGCGTGGGTTGCAGCACACCCAAGCCAACCAATCGCTTTGGTGGGCACGCAAAATCCACAACGCATTTTGGAAACCCGCGAAGTGGCCAAAATCCACTTGAGCCGCGATGAATGGTATCAAATTCTGGTCGCGTCGCGCGGCGCGCCTATGCCGTGAGGCCGACTAGCCGCTAAAATCCTATTGAAGCTGTGCCCTTAATCTTCGGCAGTTTGAGGGCCAGCATCAAATCGCGCAGTTCTTGACGGGCAGCGACGTGACTTAAAGTGAAAGAGGCTGCCGCCCCTTCATCGGTTAGATCGAGAAGGGTAAGCCCTGCGGTGAACATTTCGCGATAAATCACCCGCTCAGACAGACCAGGTGCGACGCGAAAGCCGATCCGCTGGGCCAATGCGGCCAGTGCATCACCGACACGGCGCTTATTCTTGGCATCGAGTGGTGACAGGCGGTTGCGCATCAACACCCAATCAATCGGCTTACCCTTTTGGGCGGCTTTTAGTTTGCGTGCTTCCCAAACCATTTCCGCATAAACGCTGGGCTTGCCAACATCGCCCGTCACAGGATCAATTTCCGCCAAAAGGTCGAAGTCGATAAAGCTGTCGTTCAACGGGGTAACCAATGTATCAGCACAGGCGTGGGCGGCGCGTGATGCAGGTGTATCGGCACCCGGGGCATCGATGATCACAATATCGTGGCTGTCCCGCATTTGGGCGATCAGCGCTTGTGTAGCAGCGGTTTCTTCAGCCTCTGCCTCATCGCGACGTTCTGCCGCCGCTTTACCCAAAAAGAAAAAATCCGGGGTTGGTAAATCAGCGTTGTTAGAATTGGACCAGCGTGCCCGATTTTCAAAATAACGCTCAAAAGTGCGTTGCCGCCGATCAAGATCGAGAGCGGCCACTTTCAGCCCAGAAATCGCGCAAGCAACGGCCACGTGAACCGACAAGGTCGATTTGCCTGCGCCACCTTTTTCATTTCCGACGACAATGACGTGACCCAAGATCGCACCCCCCGTGCCTTCTTGCCCAATCGGTTAAGGCGAAGACTTGGAGGTTGTTTTCGCCAGTTTTGCCTGTCTTGCCAATTGGCAAGCGCAGCAGCCAAGCGCCCAAAATTTATAGACTATTTGGAAGGCCGCTTCGACCGCTTCGCCACAACTTGCTGCGCCGGGGGCTTGGGGGCAATTTCTTCTTCTTCAACCCAGTCGGCGGGTGGTGGCAAGCGCTGCCCGATCGCCTCGGGGCCTTGTTGGATAGTGCTGCCTGTTACCAATGCGGTCGGTCGGGATTGCATTTCAGGACGACCTGAAGCACCTGGCCAAATCGGTCTGGGGCGAAATGGCCGATTGGCTGTGTCGTGTTCTGGCATCGACGTAACAGCCGCGCTTGGGGTGCCAGTGGCTGGCGGCTCGGCCAGTGTAGAAAGGCGCTTGGATAGCTCGCGCAATTCGCTCTCAGCGGGGTTAATCCATTCAGGATCTTTTGCTGAGGCGCGGCTTAGGTCGGAGGATACCCGCGCTAGCACCTGTTCAATCGGCTCATCCTTGTCGCCACGATCCACCCAAGGCAAAGCATCGGCCAAGGCTTCTGGAATGTCTTGCACGACCGATTTCTTGGTGTCGCGCCAAATACGTTTGAACGGACCGGCAGGCTTAACTGCCTTGGCCTGTGCTGCGGGCTGGGTCGCCACGTGAAGGATAGGTGCCGCGACTGGGGCTGGCGCAATTGTCACAGGTGCGGGCTGCTTAGGGGCTTCTGCAGGCAAGGCGATTGCGACGGGAACCATCGAAACAACAGCAGGCTTTGGCAAGGGTTCTGCCGGCTTACCGCGGAACATCACAATCGGCAGAACCTGACCAGCGGTGCTCGCGGTTTGGGTTTCTGGCTTCATCGGTTTGGCGCTAATGGCAGGAACGGCAGCGGGCTTTATGGCCGGGCATGCACAGGCTTCAGGTGCAGGCTTTGCTACTGGCGCAAACGGAACATAGGGGCTGGTCGCAAAGGCACCTGCAGACTGCGCCAAGGCGCTGGTGCTAAAGCACAATGCACCCAGTGCGCCCCAAAGTCGGGCGGTAGAGGATAATTTGAAAGCTCGGCTTGACTGGTTCATGTCAAAAACCCTAGCGCGACGTGGTAAAGAGGGGTTTAAGGCGGCGTCACTTCGGTCCTGCACCCTAAAGACCAGAAATCTTCGCTAAGTCGTTGTTTTGGAGAGAGTCATGTCGTCCTTGTCGATTGTGCGTACCAGAGCAGATTTGCGCACTTTGGTCTCCAACTGGCGGCGCGACGGTAAAAAGATCGCCCTAGTCCCAACGATGGGCGCCCTACATGCCGGGCATTTGGCCTTGATTGAGCAGGCAAAGGCATCTGCGGACGTCGTCATCGCGTCAATCTTCGTCAATCCGGCCCAATTCGCGCCCCATGAGGATTTGGCGCGCTATCCCAGACAAGAAGCCGGTGACATCGACAGCCTCAAAGCCATTGGGTGTGACGCACTTTATGCCCCGCATGTGGCAGAGCTTTATCCCGAAGGTTTTCAAACCCGCGTCGTTCCAGGTGCCGTTGCAGCCCGGCTTGAAGGCGCATTTCGCCCGCATTTCTTCGGGGGTGTTGCAACTGTGGTGGCGAAATTATTCTTACAGGTCGATCCTGACATCGCCATCTTTGGCGAGAAGGACTGGCAGCAATTGCAGGTCATCTGCACCATGGTGCGAGACTTGGACTTGAAAGTCGAGATTGTGCCAGCGCCAACCCATCGCGAAGCCGACGGCCTCGCGCTGTCGTCGCGCAATGCGTATCTGTCCGCGGCTGAACGCGAGATCGCACCAAGTCTAAAGCAAGCGCTCGACAAAATTGCCGAGACACTTACCAAAACTCCTGAAACCCTTGCAGATGTGCTGGAACAAACCAAGGCACAGCTTCTTTCTGCTGGATTTGGCTCCGTCGACTATCTGGAAGTGTGTCACAGCCAGACTCTGCAGCCTTGGCACCGCGGTGACCCTGCCCGCATCTTGGTAGCTGCGTGGCTTGGCAAGACCCGTTTGATTGATAATCGCGGCCTAGATTGAGTTTACCACGCCCCAAGGTCCAATAATTCCTTGCGGAGGGGTTCGGGCAAATCCTCGCCACCCGATACATGGGTTAGGTCTGCAGGGGCGTCTTTCGGTGCCAGATACCGCCAGCCTTGAAAGGCCGCTCGTCGCTGGGGTGCGGTTTGCACGTGGAAATGCTTGAGGACGATTTCACAGCGCGAGCGTCCATCTGCGTCGTCGAGCGTGATGATATCCTCAATCTCTTGGCGGACGAGAATTTGGCCCTTGATCACCCAATAGAGCGAACCGCCTTTGAGGACCTCATCGCGCCGCTTTGGTGACATACGCGTGTCGCAGACTGGGCGTGGATCAAGGCCAAGGCTTAGGCGGGTAAACGCCTGATGATCATGCCAATCCAATAGGTCTTGAATAGACTGCGCACCGACGCAAAGCTTGATGATGTGAAGGGCCATAGAACGGGAACTAAACCAAAGTGAACAAACGAACAGGGCCTGCGATCAGTGCAATTCTTGCCCTTGTTTCGCGCGCCAAGCCGCCTTCAGGCTGGCACTGGTTGGGCGTGATCCGTCCGGGCTCCAGCCCGGCGGTCCAAAAGCGAAATGGAGCCTCTCTCGCCAGGTCTTGGCCTGCCCTACGTCGCGCGCCATGCCCACCCACTCATGAAAGGCGATCCGAAACGGATTGAACGTGTGGATGTTCGAAACCACGCCATAAATGGGCTTATCGGCTTTGGTTTCTTCCACAAATGTGCCGAACAGTCGGTCCCAAATGATCAAGACACCCGCATAATTGGAGTCGAGATAGCGCGGATTGGTGGCGTGATGGACCCGGTGATGGCTCGGTGTATTCAAAACCCATTCCAAGGGTCCCATACGATCAATCGCCTCAGTGTGAATCCAAAACTGATAAACAAGGCTGAGCCCTGAGAAGAAGGCGATCATCAGCGGGGGAAAGCCGATCCAAGCCATGGGGAGCCAAAAGATAAAAGTGCCACCAATCGATCCTGTCCACGTCTGCCGTAAGGCGGTCGACAAATTATAATGCTGCGACGTGTGATGGACGACATGACTTGCCCAAAACCAACGCCGTTCGTGGCTGATGCGGTGAAACCAATAATAGGAGAGGTCTTCCAAAAAAAAGCAAGCAACAAAGGCCCATGCAGCATAACCAATGTCGAACAGACGAAACTGATGCACATAGGCAATCAGAGCAACCGCCAGACCCCCAGTTAGCAATTTAGCGACCGTGTTACCAAAACCCATGGTCATGCTGGCAGCGGCATCCTTGGCTTCATAAGTCACGTCGCCGGCTTGACGGGCGCGCAGCATTTCTGCGACCACTAAGACGCCAAACAACGGGATCGCCCAAGTAACCGGATCGGGAAGGTTCATAGGGGTGGACCTCTTCCTAGACTTGCCAACGCTTGCTGAATTTCATTGGCATTAGCCTGAATATAGACGGGCTCAAAGCCAAAATCGGGGAAAGAGATATGCAGACGATCTTCTGCTATAACCATGATTTTCGCCTGATCAAGACTTCGAACCAAGAGTTTATCGCCTAAAACCGTCACCACATAGCCCGTTTGATCACTGCCATAGGCCACAGCAGCCCTTTGGTTGTGGGAAATCAATACGTCAAACTCTGCTTGCAGGCCAGAGTGCGCCTGAACAGCCTTTACCACTTCGACTTTAGTATTGAACTTGCGGTCCACGCTCAGTCCAAGGCGGAAACCAACAAATGCCAAGAGCGCCGTGCCCGCAGCGGCCATCAGAACGGTAAGTAATGCCGCGTTCACGCCGCGACCTCTTGCGGGATAAGGCGGATCAGGACATCGGCCGCTTTGACTTGGCGACCCTCTTGAACATAGGTTTCAGCAATCACGCCATCCCGGCTTGCGGTCAAGGCATGCTCCATCTTCATCGCTTCTAACACGACCAGCACTTGGCCTTTTGTGACTTTTTGTCCGGCCTCAGCATGAAACATCGCAATTTTGCCAGGTAGCGGGGCCTTGATCTCGTCGCTGGCTTCAAGGCTATCCGCGCTGGCATCCGCAGATGGGAATGGATAGCGCCACACCTCACCGCGCTCGACCAAACTGGCACCCGACTCATCAACAAATAGGGTAGCGGCAATATCGCCACGTCCTTCCGCTTGAGGGCCCCTGCTCTCAGCTATCAAAATGGTCCAAGCGCTGGGCTCGCCATAGGCATGAATCAAACGGCGCGGCACGACCGCGTGATCGCCGCCAAAGCCTGCACTGACCTGCACCTCATCGCTATAAAGGTCGACCACCACGCGCCGCTCATCAAGGGTGAAGCCGACTGACAAATGGGCAGGGGCATTGAGACGCCAACCATCTGGCATATCGAAGGGCGACGCGTCGTCTGGCACTTCAAGCTCGCGGGCAATCTGCACACCAATGGCTGCCAGTCCTAACCGGCGCGCTGCAAGGGCATCTGGCTTCGCGAGTGCGCCCGCCTCATCTTCGATCAACCCTGTATGGACCCCACCTTCGACAAAGCTTGGCAACAGACAGAGGCGAGCCAAATAGCCGTTATTGGTGGTGATGCCCGTGATCACCCGGCTCTCTAGGTGAGCCTGCAACTGCGCCAGCGCTTCGCGACGATCTGCCCCGTGCGCGATCGCCTTTTCGACGAGGGAATCATAGGCGTCCGGGAAGGTGTCGCCGACTTCAAAGCCGGAATCGACCCGGATCGTTCCATCATCTGGGAGGCCCGCGATGACGCCAGACGATGGCAGAAACCCTTGTGCTGGATCTTCGGCGACGATCCGCGCTTCAATCGCAGCCCCGTTCAAGATGATTTTGTCTTGGCTGAGCGGGAGGGCCTCACCCGCCGCTACTCGCAATTGCCACTCGACCAAATCGAGGCCTAGGACTGCCTCAGTCACCGGATGTTCCACTTGCAAACGGGTGTTCATCTCCAAGAACCAAAAGCCATCTGGTCGCAAGGGGCCCGTGCCATCCGCCACAAACTCTACCGTGCCGGCATTGGAGTAATTCACCGCCTTGGCGATCTTGAGTGCGGCAGCGGTTAAGCTGGCGCGCACGTCTTCGGTCATCCCGGGTGCGGGGGCTTCTTCAATAAGCTTCTGTCTGCGGCGTTGGATGGAGCAGTCGCGTTCAAACAGATGGACAAGATTGCCATGCTGATCGCCAAACACCTGCACTTCGATGTGACGCGGGCGCAGGACCAAACGCTCTAACATCACGCGGTCATCGCCAAACGCTGCAGCCGCTTCGCGACGTGCTGACTCGAGCGCTGGAATGAAGGCCGCAAGCTCTTCAACCACGCGAATACCGCGACCGCCGCCACCCGCAACCGCCTTGATCAAGAGCGGAAAACCAATCTTTTCGGCTTCAACCTGCAGCCGCGCCGGGTCTTGGTCCACGTCCCAGTAGCCCGGCAAAACGGGGGCACCAACCTCAACCGCAATTGCCTTAGCGCGATCTTTCAAGCCCATGTCACGAATAGCATCAGGGCGTGGCCCGACAAAGGCGATGCCAGCCGCCGCGCAGCTTTCAGCAAACTCAGCATTTTCGGATAAAAAACCGTAGCCTGGATGAATAGCTTCAGCGCCAAAATCCAAAGCGGCCCGCAGAATAAGGTCACCTTGAAGATAGGAATCTTTGGCGGCCGCAGAGCCCAAACGCACGGCTTGGTCTGCTTCGCGGACGTGCTTGGAGCCCTTATCCGCGTCGGAATAGACGGCTATGGTCTTCATGCCCAAACGACGCGCCGTGCGGATGACACGGCAAGCAATTTCGCCCCGATTGGCAATCAACAAAGTTTTGAACACGTCTCGTCCCCAGAGATTCGTTAGCCCGTAAAACAAGTCCCAAAAACTCACTCTCAGACTGGTTGGGTGCATCCTTCGGCCACCCCTTAACCTTGGTCAAGACTTGTGGTCAGCCGACCGCGCCCAAGATGATTATGGATGTGAAGAAAAGCCCTAAGGCTATGGGTGCAAATACGAAAACGAAAATTGTCGTTCGCCACAGGGCTGAAAACCAACCGAGTGCATAGGCTCCCTTGAACTGGAAATAGGTATGGCAGAGCACGGCTAAGAAGATCCATCCGGCATGGTGTGACCAGTCAACCCAATGCGAAGTCAATGCAAGCGCAAGAAACAAAAACGACATGAAAGACAAGGAATAAAGGGCGAATACTGCGTGATCGTACAAAGTTACCCCGCGCTTCCAAAACAAAAGCAGCCAAATGAAAGGAAGACTTATCGGGATTAACAGGAATGAGAATTTATAAACGGTATTCTGCAATTTATACAAAAATAGCTCTGGATTCTCGAGCTTGTGTTTGAGTTTTTTATTGAACGTCGGCCAAGGGGTATCGACTTTTACATCCTCCTTTAAGAACTTGGCGAACGAGGCCTGAAAGTCCTCTCCTTCAATTGAAACATTCTTGGCTTCGCCTTTGGTCGCCTCTTTGGGGGCAGCCTTCACGAGTGCGATGGCGGCATCCACAGCGGCCACGGCCACCTGGTCCCCAGATGCCGCAGCGGCTTTACGTTCGGCTTGTAGGTCAGAAAGCTGTCTTTCCCTAGTCTGTACCGAATCAGCATCTTGACCAGCCATCGCCACTGTAGGCGCTGGCTTAGGCTCTGCGGCGGCCTTGGCTAGATCACGTTCCGCGTTACGGTAGCGCACGATCACCGCTTCTAAGGCCGTTGCGGCGGCTTTAACTTCTTGCTGGCTGCTTTTGAGGTCATAGGGATCTTGCTCGGCAAAAGGCTTGGCCTTTTCCGCCGCGAGCTGCTCTCGCGCCAATTTCAGTTCCGCACGCGCTTCTTGCAAGTCTTCGAAGGCGGATGTCATCCGGTCACGCGATGCGCTGAGCCGATCGGCCGTTGTTTCGGTATTCTGCTTGACAAAGCCTGGGCCCCCAACAAAGGCAAAGGCTAAGAACATGGCAAAGATCGACCCTAGGAATACAGTCGCGGGCGGCACATAGCGGTTGCGGTGGCCCATGACATAATTGCGCGTCATCGTTCCGGGACGAAAAACCAGCATCGGCAAAGAGCGCCATGTCTTTGAATCAACATGGGTGATCCCATGCACGATTTCTTCCAACACATGCAGGAAGGAGCGGTGAATATGGGCGGTTTGGCCGCACGCGTGGCAATAATCACCGGTTAGGATGGTGCCACAGTTTTTACACGCTGTGCCGATCAGGCCGTTGTGGTGCTTTCCAGCACTGCCAGAGGGCGCATCAACTGCCAAGGGGCCTGAATTTTCAAGATTAAGTTCTGCCGCACCGTCCATAGTCGCCCCTCGCCCGCCAGCCTAGCTTTGGCGGTGCGGGCGAAGGTGGTCAAGACCCTTTCAGGACCGATTTGCCCAAGCAGGCGGCCTTTTCTCCAGAAAAGCGGCTAGACCTTCTTGCCCCTCTGCGCTAGCCCGGCGCTTGGCAATACGTTTTGCCGTTTCGTGGGCAAGATGCATGTCAATGGGCCGGTCTGTTACATCGCGGACCAATTGCTTGGCTTCGCGCACCGCTTCTGGCGCCGCGGTAAAGGCCAAATCCGCAAGCTTTTCTTCCCGCTTTGCCAAATCATCAAGGTCACTCGCGACCTCTTGAATCAAGCCCAAAGCCAAGGCGCGCTCGGCATCAAAGGGCATGGCGGTAGCAAACAAGGCGCGCGCTTGCCGGGCTCCAACTGCCTCAACCACATAGGGTGAGATCGTGGCGGGCGTGAGGCCTAGGCGAACTTCGGTAAAGCAAAAGCGCGTCCCGGTTAGAGCAATGGCATAATCGCACGCGGCGACAAGGCCAGCACCGCCGCCAAAGGCACCCCCTTGAACCAAGGCAACCGTTAATTGAGGCAGGCTGTGAAGTGCCAGCAGCATTTTGGCCAGAGCGACAGCATCGGCTTCATTATCTTCTTCATCGTGACGGGCTTGGCGTTGCATCCACTCAAGGTCTGCGCCAGCACAGAAAGTTGTTCCGGCACCCTTGATCAAGACAATTCGGACCCCTTCAGACACACGCAGCGTCTCAAAAATGTCGATCAGAGAAGAAATCGTTTCTTCGTCAAAGGCATTCTTCTTGTCCGGACGGTTCAGCGTGACCATCGCGGCACCATCGGGCGAAATCTGCAAGAGAACGGGGTCGGCGCTTTGGTCGATATCTGTCATCTGAGTTTCTCTCCTATTACATCCGGAACACACCGAAACGTGGTGGGCCAATGGGGGCACCTGCGACACTGGCCAAAGACATAGACACCACACGCCTCGTTTGCGCAGGATCAATGATGCCATCATCCCACAAACGCGCAGTTGAATAATACGGATCGCCCTCTTCCTCATACTTCTGCCGGATGGGGCTTTTGAAAGCTTCTTCCTCATCGGCAGACCAAGCACCACCTTTGGATTCAATACCGTCCCGACGCAACGTCGCCAGCACGCTTGCAGCCTGTTCGCCGCCCATTACACTGGTGCGGGCATTGGGCCACGTCCAAAGAAACCGCGGCGAGTAAGAACGGCCACACATGGCGTAATTGCCCGCGCCATACGAGCCGCCAATCACGACGGTAAGCTTGGGCACATTGGCGCAGGCCACAGCGGTCACCATTTTTGCGCCATCCTTGGCAATGCCGCCTGCCTCATAATCCTTACCGACCATAAAGCCCGAGATGTTCTGTAAGAAGAGCAACGGGATCTTGCGCTGGCAGGCAAGCTCGATGAAGTGCGCGCCCTTTTGCGCACTTTCAGAAAACAACACGCCGTTATTGGCAATGATCGCCACGGGCCAACCATCAATATGAGCAAAACCGGTGACGAGGGTTTCGCCATAAAGCTTTTTGAACTCATGGAACTCAGAGCCATCCACGAGCCGCGCGATGATTTCGCGCACATCATAGGGCGTGCGCACATCGTCTGGAATGATGCCGTAAAGCTCAGCCTCCGACTCTACGGGCGCGCGTGGCGTAAGGCGGCGAATATGGCTTTCTGGATCGTCCAAAGTTGCCACACATTGGCGGGCGAGCTCTAAAGCATGGGCGTCTGACACCGCATAATGGTCAGCTACACCCGATTTTCGGGCGTGGACATCTGCGCCGCCTAGCTCTTCTGCCGTGACGGTTTCGCCTGTGGCTGCTTTCACCAAGGGCGGGCCGCCCAAGAAGATCGTACCTTGTTTACGGACGATGATGGTCTCATCACTCATCGCCGGGACATATGCTCCACCCGCCGTACACGAGCCCATGACGACAGCAATCTGGGCCAAGCCCATCGCACTCATATTCGCTTGATTGTAAAAAATGCGGCCAAAATTATCGCGGTCTGGAAAGACCTCTGCTTGGTGGGGCAGGTTTGCTCCGCCAGAATCGACCAGATAAATGCAGGGCAAACGGTTTTCCATGGCCACTTCTTGCGCCCGCACATGCTTCTTGACGGTCATAGGGTAATAGGTGCCGCCTTTGACGGTCGGGTCATTACACACAATCATCGCCGGACGACCGCAGACATGGCCAATACCCGTAATCAGGCCAGCACCGGGAATATCCTCCCCATAAAGTCCATTCGCCGCCAAAGCCGACAGCTCCAGAAACGGGCTACCCGGATCAAGGAGCGCCTCAACACGAGCACGGGGAAGCAATTTACCGCGGCTTTCATGGCGTTGTCGGGATTCCTCTGACCCGCCTAAAGCAGAGCGGCTGGTATGGTGGCGCAATTGCTCCACAAGGCCCGCCATCTTTTCCTGGTTGCGGGCGAATGCCGGCGAGGCAGAATCGATTCGACTGGTCAAACGGCTCAAGTGACTCTCCACAGTCAGATTTTATCGCACGTATCGCGCGTTGACACTCGTTTAACAGGCTTCTGTCACAATGTCATAGACATAGGCTCACTCTGGGCCAGTGCCACCTGCCCCTTACAAGGCTTTTGGTGCCTTTAGCTTGGCTCCGACCGCCAGTGTTTAGAATAAATGAGGACAGCCCTATGAAGACCATCACGACAGCCTTTTCTGCCATAGCTCTGATGAGTGCTCTTTCCCCAGTTGCCGCTTTTGCCATTGAACCCGCGTGGGTTGGCGTGCGTGCTGGTACCAATGGTGTCGGGGGCGAAGTCGGTGTTCGCATCTTGCCGACCTTTGTCGTGCGCGGCGTGGTGCAGGGTTATGACTATGGCTATGATCAGACGATTGACGACATTGCTTATGATGGCACGATGAAGCTCGGGTCTTATGGCTTGCAAGCTGACTTCCGTCCGCCTGTCGTGCCTTTCTATTTGACCGCCGGTATCTTTGCCAATGACAACGAGTTTGACCTGGTGGCGACCCCTGCCACCAATGTCGTGATCGGCAACACAACCTATACGCCAGCTCAAGTCGGCACGTTGAATACCAAGGCGACGTTTGACGATATCGCTTATTTCGTTGGTGCAGGCTTAAAACTGGAACTGGGCCCAATCGAAACAGCACTTGAAGCGGGTGTCTATTACCAAGGCGATCCGCAAGTGGTGTACACGTCGACCGGCTTAATCGCGTCCAATCCGACCTTCCAGGCAGATTTGGCACTTGAGACCGCGAAAATCGTAGATGAATTAGACGCAGCACGTTATTGGCCAATGGTCACCCTGCATGGGCGCTATAAATTCTAATTTTGTAAGGAGAGCCGCCATGAAACATAGTTGGACTTTGTTTCATGGCGGTTATTTCCAATGATACCCTTTGATTTTGCCGCCATTCCTTTTCTAAGAGATGCAGGCCCGGCAGCGATCAAGGACGTTGAAAAATCGGCAATTTGGTATTCATTGCCCGGCGGCTGGCCCCTATTCTTAGAAAGCGAGCCTGCTGACACCTTATGGTTTGTTCGCTCTGGATCGTTAGGCGCGTTTCGGCGTGGCAACGATGGCTCAAACGAGTTTATTGGCCATATTCGTCAAGGCGAACCTGTCGGCGAAATGGCATTGGTGGCGGGCGAGCCTCATAGTGCGTCTGTCTTTGCGCTACGCGACACCGAACTTTTAGCATTAGACCGTGCCGCGTTTAATCGCCTGATCCGCCGTCATCCTCAATTGATGCAGAATCTGGCGCGGACCATGCTGTTCCGGTCGCGCCAAAACCGCCGGCGCAATCCCCGCTCTGATCCACGCGTATTCGGGCTCTTAGCCGCTTCGCCCTCCATCGATATTCTCAAACGCGCCCATATGCTGAAGGATGCGCTCGCTAAACTCGGCAAACGGGCGGTCGTGGTTGGCCCAGAAGCCGTTACACAGACAGCTTCTTGGTTTGATGAAATCGAGACATGGAATGATATCGTCCTTCTGGCCGCCGACCTAGGTGATGGCGGGTGGACTAAGCTTTGTTTGCGGCAGGCAGACAGGCTTTGGGTATTTGGTCGCGCCGATACACCGCCGCCTGAGATGATCCTTCCTGCAGGCTCGTCCCCTGCCCGCCAGTTTCAATTGGTCGATACCATTTTGATCGCGCCGCAAGATCGTTCCGTCGTGGAGGTCAAGGGCTCCTATTCCAAAGCTTGGAGTAGCGCGGCGCAGAGCCAGCGGTTGTTTCATTGGCGACAGGATCAACCCCAAGATGTGATGATGCTGGCGCGTATCCTCTCGGGTACCTCGATTGGTCTGGTGTTAGGCGGCGGCGGTGCCCGCGCCTATGCCCATATTGGGGTGGTTCGGGCCCTGCGAGAGACGGGGATCTCGTTTGACTTTGTCGGCGGCACCTCGATGGGTGGGGTGATTGCAGCCTGTGTTGCCTTGGGCTGGGATGATGGCGAGATTGAACGGCGGATCTGGGACAGTTTCGTCCGCGACAATCCGTTGAATGACTATGTCTTGCCAGTTGTCGCCATGACATCTGGGGTAAAGGTGGACCAAAGGCTTTTGAAGAATTTCGGCGATATTCTGATCGAAGACATGCCGCGCTCCTTTTATTGCCTCTCGACCAATTTGACGCTGGGCATGCCTAAGCTTCACCGTAGCGGCGTCTTACGCGACGCCCTGCGGGCTTCCATCGCGCTACCGGGCATTCTGCCCCCTGTGGTGTCGGGTGATGACATATTGGTCGATGGTGCTGTGCTGGATAATTTCCCGATAAACTCGATGATCGATCTCCATCGCGGACCCAATATCGGGGTAGATGTGACCCGGCAGCGCGCCTTGAATCCAGACGAATTTCGTAAGCCTGAGGGTTTCTTCAGTTGGATTACCCGCCACGGGCTGCACGCCGCCCCGCCCATTGCCGAACTCTTGATGCGTTCAGCAACCGCGACACTCGACCCTGCGAAATCCCGCGAGAAAACCGATTTGTTAATTGTGCCAGATATGGCCGGGATTCAGTTGCGCGATTGGAAGGCCTTTGATGCCGCAGTCGAGACTGGTTATCGCGCCGCAACCCGCGCCATCCAAAGCGCACCCGATGTGCTGAAACCGCTTCTGGGTTAACATTTTGGGCGCGTGTGCGGCAGGTATCGGTAAATTTCCGCTGATTTTATGTCGCTTCTGCCCATTTTCTGCCGCAACCAGCCGCTAGAGCGATTAACCAAGCTTCTTTTTAAAGGGATTTAATGTGCGATTGATTGTGGCCTCTGGTGTGACGTTGGCAATTGTTGTGTCGTTTGGATTAGGCGTCGTGGTCGGCAAGTTCGTTTTGTCTCCGGACCAGCCCCTTGCCAGCGCGCCCACCAATGCGATCATGGGGCCAGTCGGCTTAGATAATCCTTTAGCCGATCCCGAAGCACTCCTCTCCACAGACCCCAGCGTCATAGCACCTGCCCCGCCCGCTGTGCCAACACCGCCGCTAACGGGCCCAAATGAAGTGGTGATCCCAACCCCAGGTCCTCTGGTCACTGGCGAAGGTCCACGCGCCGAATCAGACGCTGCCATGGCAGCAGGCAGCCCGGTCCCCCAATGCGACGTTAAAGTAAGCCAAGCGACAGCCATCCGGTCTTGGAAGGCAGCCGACCGCGTGACCATCATGGCGACTGGCAATGACTGTGCGTCTGGCAGCATAAGGGTGACTTTGGAAACCAATGAAGGGCGCGCGCTTTACACGCTACAAGCCCCGGCCCGCGACTTTGGCATCCCAGCAACCGCAAGCCCTGATCAAATTCGCGATCGCTTAACAACGCTGTTACCTGCTCAGGCGGTAAAGTCATCCGCCTATCCCGCTTGGGCGGAGGGCAGCGAAAGCCCAACACGCAGTGAGTTCACGCGCGAGACTTATGAAGCCATTCGCCAAGCCGATACGCCCGTGGTCTGCCTTAAGCTACCAACGTCGGCCCAACGCTGCGTCGCCCAAGACCCTAAATCAGGGCAATTGCGGGTGTTTGCCCGCGGCTGAGGATTGATGACGTTTCCGTGATTAAATTGCAGTCATGATTGCGTTCTGGGGGTGCATCCGCGCACAATTTGGCCCATCCATATGCCTAACGATAAACTTGGTTTCCTGTATCGCAAGGGTGTGTAGAACGATGGAACGTAGAGATTTCTTGGCGGGGAGTGTCGCAACTTTGACTCTGACTACTGGTTCGGCCGCACTGGCCGCAAAAGCGAAAGCAAAAGCTCCTGCGCGGGTAAACCCGCTTCTGGCAAAGTGGAATACCCCTTGGGGCGTGCCGCCCTTTGCCCAAATCAGAACCAGCGATTTTGAACCTGCGATCGACATTGGTATGGCGCGCGGTCGCGCCGACATTGACGTGATCTCGGCGGCAAAGACCCCTGCCACCTTTGAGACAGTTATCGTCCCAATGGAAAAGGCCGGGCAAGATCTCAACCGCGCCACCACGGTTTTCTATAATCTGACAGGCATGCTCAGCACGCCGGCAATACAAAAGATTGAAGGCAGCCTGTCCTCCAAGCTGTCGGCCCATGCCAGCGCCATCAATCAAGACCCAAGGATTTTTGCCCGTGTAAAAGCTGCCTATGACAATCGGGCCGCCCAAAATCTGACCGGGCCTCAGACCAAGCTGTTGGAAGAAACCTATGCTGGATTTGTCCGCAGTGGTGCCCTACTCAACGCGGCCCAGAAAAAGCGGGTGGCAGAGATTGATGCCCGCCTTTCCACGCTTCAGGTTGAGTTTGGTCAAAATGTGCTGGCAGATCAGTCGAGCTTTGCACTGCCCTTGAAGACTAAAGAAGATTTAGCGGGCCTTTCTGAAAGCTTTATCGCCGCCGCCGCTGCAGAAGCCAAAGAGCGTAAGATTGATGCCTTGGCTGTGGTGACCTTGTCGCGTTCAAGCTTTGAGCCCTTCTTGACTATGTCGACTCGGCGCGATCTGCGCGAAGCCGTCCAGAAAGGCTGGATGGCTGTCAGTGGCACCCCAGGCAAAAGCGATAACCGGCCTCTGATCCCAGAAATGGTCAATCTGCGCAACGAAAAGGCCAAGCTGTTAGGCTTTAAGTCGTTTGCCCATTTCCAGCTCGATAACAAAATGGCCAAAACGCCGGAAGCGGCGATGGACATGATGATGGGTGTCTGGAAGGCTTCGCTAGCCACCGCCAAGCGCGAACGCGCCATGTTGCAAGAATTGGCTGCTGCCGATGGCCTCGAAGGTCCGCTCAAGTCTTGGGACTGGTGGCATTATGCGGAGAAAGTCCGCAAAGCGAAGTTCGATGTCGATGAGTCTGAGACCAAGCCCTATTTCGAACTCGGCAATATGATCGAAGCCATCCATTGGCATGCGACACGTTTGTTTGGCATCTCGTTCAAGAAAATCACCGGCGTGCCAACTTGGCATCCCGATGTCGTTGTCTATGAAGTCTCAGACGCCGCGGGTAAGCCGATGGCCTTGTGGTATGGCGATTTCTTTGCCCGCCAAACCAAGCAATCAGGCGCGTGGATGAGCAGCTTCCGCGATCAACAGCGTCTGATCGGTGACATCAAGCCGGTCGTGTACAATGTGTGTAACTACACAAAGTCGCCAGCAGGGCAGCCCAATCTGCTCAGCCTCGACGACGTCATCACCTTGTTCCATGAATTTGGCCATGCCCTGCACGGCATGTTGTCGGATGTGACCTATCCCAGCCAATCGGGCACCAACGTCAAGCGCGACTTTGTTGAATTCCCAAGCCAGCTGATGGAACATTGGGTGACTACGCCCGAAATCCTGACACGCTTTGCCAAACATTATGCCACGGGCGAAATCATCCCCCGCGCCTTGGTGGATAAGATCATTGCGGCGAAGAATTTCAACCAAGGTTGGGCGACCAGCGAATTCATGATGGCCGCCATCATGGACATGAAGATGCACATGATCGAAGGCCCAGCCCCCACCAATGTGGACGCTTGGGAAGAAGAGATTTTGTCGGGCATCGGCTCCATCCCAGAAATCGTTGTGCGCTATCGCCCCGGCTATTTCAAACACACGTTTGAGGGTGGCTATTCGGCTGGCTATTACAGCTACATCTGGGCCGCCGTGCTGGAATGCGACGCGTTCCAAGCCTTTGTCGAAGCTGGCAATGTCTATGATCCTGCGGTATCAAAGAAGCTGAAAGACTTCATCTTTGCCAGCGGCGGCCAAGCCGATCCGATGGATAATTATGTCGCCTTCCGTGGCCGCGCACCGGGCGTCGAGGCCCTGCTGCAGGATCGCGATTTGACAGTTAGTTAGGGCATTCAGCCACTAAAGCCACGATGTCATCCCGGACGGCAATAGCCGATCCGGGACCTTGTGCCGCCTAAACCACCAAGGTCCCCGCTCTGCGCTAACGCTTCGGCGGGGATGACATTTTTGACTAGACCTTAGTCTTCGTCTTCTTCGTCTTCTTCATCTTCCTCGTCATCCAGGTCTTCTTCTTCGGCCTCTGGCTCGTCTTCCATCACAACATGATCATCGCTGTGTGCTGCAGCAATTTCTTCAAATTCGGCTACGATCTCTTCGTCTTGAACGCTCATGACATGTCTCCCTTTGGTTGACAGATGGGAGGCTCGCTCGCTTTCTTGTCGGGCGTGTGATGGCTATGCGAAGCTTGCGTGAAGATTGGCTTTAAAGCGCATTCGTTTCGCGCTCTTCGTTAAAACCCCTTCAGTCCGCTTCGGGACACATCGGCGTATACGCCGATGCCGGCGAAGCCGGTGAAGGGGTGCTTCAGCAGGGACAGATAAAAACTTATCCCCCTCCTATCAAACCGCCCGTAACCTAAGCCCATCTCCGACGAGAGGGCGTTGTTGCTGCAGCGGCGACACCGGTTGGGGATGGGTAAGCGGGGTTAATCGGGGTGGACGTGGCTGCCTCGTGTTTTCATAAGGATTAGCTCGTCCTTATGCCCGGTGTGCTCGAGCCCGACTGCCGTGTGAAGCCGGAGGTCAGGTCT
>VYLK01000167.1_pt1 | contig 27612 bp, 25 predicted proteins | sample 5114321 | NCBI WGS metagenome assembly VYLK01 (sample SAMN12291792, study PRJNA351875) | freshwater metagenome | isolation source: freshwater lake | place: USA: Michigan, MSU2 Lake | collected 2011-08-16
GCCGCTGGCAGCCCGGGGCCTGAGCGCGCGGCGCGGCGGGCGCCTCAGCCGGCGCGCAGCAGATCCAGCAGCGTGCGCGCCACCACGCGCGTGGCGCCTTGCAGGTCGCTCAGCACCAGGTGCTCGTCGGCGCGCTTGGCGTTGCTTTCCAGCACGGTGCGCGGCCCGGCGCCGTAGATGACGGCCGGCACGCCGGCCGCGCCGTAGAGGCGCACGTCGGTGTACAGCGGTGTGCCCGACTCCGGGATCGCTTCGCCGAAGACCGCCTGCCCGTGGCGCTGGATGGCGGCCACCAGCGGCGCGTTGCCCGGTAGCGGCTGCAGCGGCTGGGCCAGCAGCAGGCGCTTGATCTCCAGGCGGATGCCGGGGCAGGCCGCCACGGCCTGCTCGATGAGCGCGCGCACCTCGGCTTCCACGGCCGCCGGGTCTTCCTCGGGGATCATGCGACGGTCCAGCTTGAGCGTCACCTGCCCGGGCACCACGTTGGTGTTGCTGCCGCCTTCGATGCGGCCCACGTTCAGGTAAGGGTGCGTGATGCCGGCCACTTGGGACCGCCGCGTCTTCAGCACCGCGTTGTGCGCGTACAGCGCCGTCAGCAGCTGGTTGGCAGCCTGCAGCGCGTCCACCCCGGTGTGCGGGTAGGCCGCGTGCGAGGCCAGGCCGTGCAGCGTCACCTGCAGCTGAAGGCAGCCGTTGTGCGCCGTCACCACCTGGTAGCTGAAGCCGGCGGCGATCAGCAGGTCGGGCTTCGTCAGGCCGTGGCGCAAGAGCCAGCCGGGGCCGAGTTCACCGCCGAACTCCTCGTCGTAGGTGAAATGCAGCTCCACCGCGCCTTTCAAGGGCACGCTCAGCGCCTGCAGGGCGCGCAAAGCGAAGGTGTAGGTGGCGAAGTCGCTCTTGCTGACGGCCGAGGCCCGGCCGTAGAGCTTGCCGTCGGCCACCTCGCCGCTGTAGGGGCCGTGGGTCCAGCCTTCGCCGGGGGGCACCACGTCGCCGTGGGCGTTCAGCGCGATGGTCGGGCCGACCTCGCTGAATCGCTGCCGGACGATGAGGTTGGTCAGACTCTGGAGACCGTAGGCCTGCACCTCGGCCATCGGCACCGGGTGGGCCTCGGCGGCGTAGCCAATGCCGGCCAGCAGCGCAGTGGTGCGCTCGGCGTGCGGCGCGTTGTGTCCGGGCGGGGTGTCGGTGGGCACCTGCACCAGGGCCTGCAGGAAACGCACTTCTTCGTCGAAGTGCGCGGCGATCCACGTGTCGAGGGCTTGGTAAAGATCACTCATGCGGTCACTCAGGCCGTGGCCAGGTCTTCAAGCAGGTTCCGGAAGGCCAGCGCGCACAGCTCGGCGTCGTCGGCGGTGATGGTTTCCAGCGGGTTGTGGCTGATACCGGCATTGCCGCCGCGCATGAACAGCATGGCCTGCGGCATCAGTTCGTGCAGCTTCATCGCGTCGTGCCCGGCGCCGCTGGGCAGGCGGTAGACGGGCAGGCCCAGGCGCGCAACGGAACGCTCCCAGCGCTGCTGCCAGAGAGGATCGCTGGGCGCGGCGTTGGCCGCCAGCGTGGGCACCACGGTGTGCGTGAGGCCGCGGCGCTCGCAGATGCGCTGCAGCTCGGCCAGCACGTCAGCGCCCAAGGCGTCGCGCGCTTCGTTGGTGGTGGCGCGCAGGTCCAGGCTGAAGTGGCAGGCGCCGGGCACGACGTTGATGGAGCCGTTGGGCACCTGCAGCATGCCCACGGTGCCCACCACATCCGGCACCGACGCCGCACGCTTCTCGACGAACAGCACCAGCTCCGCCACGGCGCAGGCGGCGTCACGCCGGCGGTCCATGGGCGTGGTGCCGGCGTGGCTGGCCACGCCCTGCACCGTGCACTGGTAACGCAGGCTGCCGTTGATGGAGGTGACGACCCCCAGCGGCAGGTCCAGCTCGTTGAGCACCGGGCCCTGCTCGATGTGCACTTCCACAAAACCCAGGTACTGCGCCGGGTCGCGCTGCAGGGCCGTGATGCTTGCCAGCGTGCCCGGCAGGCCCGCGGCCTGCATCGCCTGCCGCATCGTGGTGCCTTCGGCATCGGCCTGTTCCAGCCACGCCGGCACGAAGCTGCCGGTGAGCGCGCCGCTGCCCAGGAAGGTGGCCGGGTAGCGCTGGCCCTCCTCTTCGGAGAGGGCCACCACCTCGATGCCGAAAGGCAGGCGCCGGCCCTGGGCGTGCAGGTCCTGCACCAGCGCCATCGGCACCAGGATGCCGAGGCGCCCGTCGTACTTGCCGCCGTTGCGCACGGTGTCGAAGTGGCTGCCGGTCAGCAGGCGCTGCGCACCCGGTTGCTGGCCTTCGTAGACGCCCACCACATTGCCCACCGCATCGACGTGTACGTGGTCGAAGCCGGCCTCATGCATCCAGGCCTGTAGCTGCGCCGTCACGGCGCGGTGGGCCTCGGTGAGGTAGGTCACGGTGAGCTGGCCGTTTTCCTTGAAGCCGGGGTCGCTGTGCGTGGCCAGGGTTTCGGCCCAGTCCCACAGGCGCTGGCCCAGCACCGGCACGTGGCCGAAACGGTCGTTCAGGCGGATCTCTGCGATGCGGTGGATGTGGCGCAGGCACTCGGCGAATTCGAAGTCGCGGTGGCCGGCCAGGCGGCGCTGGAAGGCCGCGATGATCTCGGCGCGCGTGAGGCCCAGCCCGCGCGGGCCGCGCACCGCCAGGATGAAGGGCCAGCCGAACCTGGCCTTGTAGTCGGCATTGAGCTGCTGCAGCCGCGCGAACTCCTCCGGGCTGCAGGCGGTGAGGCCCGCCTTGCTCTGTTCGTTCGTGCTTTCGGCGGTCAGTTCCCCCGCGATGGCCGCCTTGCCGGCCAGCTCGGGGTGCGCGCAGATCAGCGCCAGCTGCTGCGCACGCGGCGCCTGCCGCACGGCCTGGGCCAGCGCGTGTTTCAGCGCCGCCAGCGTGGCAAAACCCGCGGCCGGGCGCTGCGAGTGCGCGGTCTCGGCCACCCAGGGCGAGTGTTCGTAGGTGCCGGCCAGCAGCGCGACGAACTCGTCGCGGCCGGCGGCGTTCAGCAGGTCCATCGTCAGGGGGGTGCTCATCGAGAAAGGCTCATTCCCAAACAAAGGCCGTGGCCGGATCAAAGGGATGCGTGGCCTTCCAGTGCCGCGCGATGTCGATGCGGCGCGCCACCCACACGCGTTCGTGCGCCTGCACGTGGTCGAGAAAGCGTTGGAAGGCGCGCATGCGGCCGGGCCGGCCCAGCAGCCGGCAGTGCAGGCCGATGCTCATCATCGCCGGGCCGCCCTGGCCTTCGGCGGGGTCGCGCGCGCCTTCGGCGTAGAGCAGGTCGAAGCTGTCGCGCAGGTACTGGAAGAACTCGTCGCCGTGGCTGTAGCCCTGGGGCAGCGCGAAGCGCATGTCGTTGGCGTCGAGCGTGTAGGGCACCACCAGGTGCGGCGCCAGCGTGCCGTCGCTCTTGCGCACCTGCAGCCAGAAGGGCAGGTCGTCGCCGTAGTAATCGCTGTCGTACTCGAAGCCGCCGGCCTCCACCACCAGGCGGCGCGTGTGGGGGCTGTCGCGGCCGGTGTACCAGCCGGTGCAGGGCTGGCCCGTCACGGCTTCCACCGCCGCGCGGCCGAGCAGCAGGTGCTCGCGCTCGGTGGCATCGTCGATGTTCTGGTAGTGCACCCAGCGCCAGCCGTGGCAGGCGATCTCGTGGCCCAGCTCCACGAAGGCGGCCGCCACCTCGGGGCAGCGCTGCAGCGCCATGCCGACGCCGAAGACGGTGAGCGGCAGGCCGCGGCTTTCGAACTCGCGCAGCAGCCGCCACACGCCCACGCGGCTGCCGTACTCGTAGATGCCTTCCATGCTGAGGTGGCGCGCCGGGAAAGCCGGCGGGTTGAACATCTCGCTCAGGAACTGCTCGCTGCCGGCGTCGCCGTGCAGCACGCTGTTCTCGCCACCCTCTTCATAGTTCAGCACGAACTGCAAAGCCACGCGGGCACCGCCGGGCCAGTGCGGGTTGGGCGGGTAACGCCCGTGGCCGCGAAGGTCGCGCGGGTAGCGTTCAGAGGGCAAGGGGGCGTTCATCGCAGGCTTGGCAGTGTTCTTGCGTGGTGGCCGAGAATAGCTCGCACACCCTGCACACGTTTTCACCAGCAAGCCATGGGCCACCTCAGCACGCACGTCCTCGACACCGCCCACGGCTGCCCCGCCGCCGGCATGGCCGTCACCCTGCAGCGCATCGAAGCGGCGGGGCCCGTGACGCTGAAGCAGATCACGCTGAACCACGACGGCCGCGCCGACGGCCCGCTGCTAGAAGCCGAGGAGATGGCCGCCGGCCGCTACCGCCTGCTGTTTGCCGTGGCGCCCTACTTCCGTGCACGCGGCGTGGTGCTGCCCGAGCCGCCGTTCATCGATGTGGTGCAGCTCGACTTCGGCATCGCCGATGCCGCCGGGCATTACCACGTGCCGCTGCTGTGCAGCCCCTGGAGCTACAGCACCTACCGCGGTTCCTGATCGCAACGATGGACCTGAACTACCTGCTCGACTGGGCCAACCTGCTGCTGCGCTGGGCCCACGTCATCGTGGCCATCGCGTGGATAGGCTCGTCCTTCTACTTCGTCTTCCTCGACAACAGCCTCACGCCGCCCACCGACCCGAAGCTGAAGGAGCAAGGCGTGGGCGGTGAACTCTGGGCCGTGCACGGCGGCGGCTTCTACAACCCGCAGAAGTACTTGGTGGCGCCCAAGACGCTGCCCGAGCACCTGCACTGGTTCTTCTGGGAGAGCTATTCCACCTGGCTGACGGGCTTTGCGCTCTTCACGGTGATGTACCTCTTCAACGCCAGCACCTTTCTCATCGACCCTCGCGTGCACGCCTGGCCCGCGCCGTGGATGGCGGTGGCCGCGGCGCTGGCCTTCCTGGTGCTGTTCTGGGTGTTCTACGACCGCATCTGCCGCTGGTTCGGCGAGAAGAATGGCGCCGTGGGGGGCGATGCGCGTGTGGGCGTGCTGGTGCTCGTCTACGTCATCGCCGCCTCGTGGCTGGCCTGCCAGCTCTTCGCAGGCCGCGCCGCCTTCCTGCTGGTGGGTGCGATGCTGGCCACGGCGATGAGCGCCAACGTCTTCTTCTGGATCATCCCGGGCCAGCGCAAGGTCATCGCGCAGATGCGGGCCGGCCAGCCGGTCGAAGCCATCCACGGCCAGCGCGCCAAGCAGCGCAGCGTGCACAACACCTACTTCACGCTGCCGGTGCTGGTGGCCATGCTCAGCAACCACTACGGCTGGCTCTACCAGGGCGCGCACAACTGGGCCGTGCTGGTCTTGCTGATGCTGGCCGGGGCGCTGATCCGCCACAGCTTCGTGGTGCGGCACAAGGCGCTGGTGCTCGGCCAGCGGGTGCATTGGGAGTACGCCGCGGGCGGCACCGCGCTGCTGCTGGGCCTGGCGGTTTGGCTCGCGCCCAAGCCCGCGGCACCCGTGGCCGCCAGCGCCGCACCCGTGACGCTGGCCCAGGCCCACGCCGTGGTGCAGGCGCGCTGCGTGATGTGCCACAACGACCAGGTGCGGCAGAAGAACGTGGCCCTGCACACGCCCGAATTGCTGCAGCAGCAGGCCCAGGCCGTCTACCAGCAGACCGTGGTGCTGAAGCTCATGCCGATGAACAACGCCACCGGCATCACCGACGAAGAGCGTGCGCTGATCGGGCGCTGGGCGCAGGGCGGCACGAAGTAGGCGCAGGCCACAGAGTAGGCGCACCGCGGCGCCGGAAAACCGTGGCCCGTTAGCCTTGCGGCCCCGCACACATCTGCACGGAGCCCGCATGCCTACCGTCCACGTCCAACTCTTCAAGGGCCGCACGGCCGACCAGAAACGTGCCGCCGCGGTGGCCATCACCGAAGCCGTGGTGAAGACGCTCGGCGGCAACGCCGACACCGTCGACGTGATCTTCCACGACATCGAGCGGCACGATTGGGCCACCGGCGGCGTGCTGTGGAGCGACAAGGCGCCCGCGCCGCACCAGGCCCCGAAAGCGCCATGAAGCGCAGGCTGATCGCGCTGACCGCGCTGCTGGGGGCCATCGGCGCCGAAGCCAAAACCGCCAATCCCGCCGGCCTGGACTGGGCACGCATCGGCACCGGCCCCGGCAGCTTCGAGATCGCCCGCACCGAAACCACGGTCGGCCAGTTCCGCCGTTTCGTGCAGGCCACGAACACGCGCACGCTGGCCGAAGAGCGCGGCGGCGGCCAGGTCTACGAACTCGGCTGGACCGACCGCCCCGGCTGGACCTGGGCCCGCCCCTTCGGCCGGCCGGGCGTGGACAACGAGCCGGCCGTGCACATCAGCTTCGACGAAGCCCGCAACTTCTGCCGCTGGGCCGGCGGCGCGCTGCCCACCGACGCGCAATGGACCCGCGCCGCCTACCTGGAGCAGCGCAGCAATCCGCCCGCGCCCTTCACCACCGGCCGCCGTTACCCGCTGCCCACCGGCGACAGCGCCGAAGGCGCGCAGTGCCTGGACGACTGCGGCCGCGCAGCCCGCCAGCGCGGCCACCGCCAGGGTGCCCGCCTGATGCGCGGCCACGGCCACGCGCTGGCAGCCAGCACGCCCGCCGGCGTGAATGGCCTCTTCGAAATGGGCGGCAACGCCTGGGAGTGGGTGGACGACCCGGCCGGCGCCGCCGCGGGCGCCGAGCGCCGCACCCGGGGCGGCTCGTGGTGGTACGGCAGCGCGCAGATGCGCGAGGACCACGCCCAGTTCAAGGCGCCCGACACCACGGTGGTCTACATCGGCTTCCGCTGCGCGCGCGGGGGTTGAACCTCAGGCACGGCGGCCCCGCCTGTCGCAAAATCGGCGCGGACCTGCACGGCGCCCGGGCACTGCAGCCCGGGTGCGACAACAAGCTTCAAGGAGACCTATGAACGGCCAGATGATGCAGCAGCCGCTGCTGATCTCTTCTCTCATCGTGCACGCCGAGCGCCACCACGGCGAACAGGAAGTCGTGACGCGCCGCGTCGAGGGTGACATCCACCGCGAGACCTACCGCGAGATGGCCGCTCGCGCCCGCCGCATGGCCAAGGCGCTGGCCGCCCTGGGCGTGCGCCACAGCGACCGCGTGGCCACGCTGGCCTGGAACACCTACCGCCACATGGAGCTGTACTACGCCGTCAGCGGCAGTGGCGCCGTGCTGCACACGCTGAACCCGCGCCTGCACCCCGACCAGGTCGTCTACATCGCCGACCACGCCGAAGACCAGGTGTTGTTCTTCGACCTCACCTTCCTGCCGCTGGTGCAGGCCGTGGCCGCGCGCTGCAAGACCGTGAAGCACTGGGTGCTGATGAGCGACCGCGCCCACATGCCCACGGGCGACGCAGCGGCCAAGATCCCCGGCCTGCTGTGCTTCGAGGAGCTGATCGAGGCCCAGGACGACCGCTACGAGTGGCCCAGCTTCGACGAGAACCACGCCAGTTCGCTGTGCTACACGAGCGGCACCACCGGCAACCCCAAGGGCGTGCTCTACAGCCACCGCAGCACGGTGCTGCACACCTTCGCCATCAGCATGCCCGACGCTTTGAGCGTCAGCGCCAACGACAGCATCCTGCCCGTGGTGCCGATGTTCCACGTCAACGCCTGGGGCCTGCCCTATGCGGGCTGCATGAACGGCGCCAAGCTCGTCTTCCCCGGTGCGGGGCTGGACGGCAAGAGCCTGTACGAACTGTTCGAGGCCGAGAAGGTCACCGTCTCTGCCGGCGTGCCCACGGTGTGGCAGGGCCTCTTGGCCTACGTGGAGGCCAACGGCCTGAAGTTCAGCACCATGCGCCGCACGGTCATCGGCGGCTCGGCCTGCCCGCCGGCCATGCTGCGCAAGTTCGGCGACGACTACGACGTGCGCGTGCTGCACGCCTGGGGCATGACGGAGATGAGCCCGGTCGGCACCGTGGCCGCCTTCAAGCCGCAGCACATGGGCCTGAGCAAGGAAGCGCAGTACGGCGTGATGTCCAAGCAGGGCCGCGCGGTGTATGGCGTCGACCTGAAGATCGTCGGCGAGAACGGCGAAGAGCTGCCCTGGGGCACCGAGACCTCGGGCGACGTGCTCGTCAAGGGCCCGTGGATCGTCAGCCAGTACTTCAAGGGCGAAGGCGGCGACCCGCTGGTGGACGGCTGGTTCCCCACCGGCGACGTGGCCCGCATGGACGCCGACGGCTACATGCAGATCACCGACCGCAGCAAAGACGTCATCAAGAGCGGCGGCGAGTGGATCGGCAGCATCGACCTCGAGAACATCGCCATGGCCCACCCCGCCGTGGCCATGGCGGCGTGCATTGCCGCCAGGCACCCGAAGTGGGATGAGCGCCCGTTGCTGGTGGTGATGAAGAAGCCCGGCGCGGAAGTCACGCGCGAGGAGATCATCGGCTTCTTCGAAGGCAAGATCGCCAAGTGGTGGACACCCGACGACGTGGTCTTCGTCGACGCCATTCCGCTGGGCGCCACGGGCAAGATGCAGAAGAACAAGCTGCGCGAGCTGTTCAAGGATCACGTGCTGCCCACGGCCTGAGGCCGCCCCCACGGGCGCCGCTGCGGCGGCGTAGCATCGGCCGCCTCTGAAGCTGGAGGTTCGCCGATGCGACTCACCCTCACCCTGCTGGCCACCACCCTGGTGGCCGCAGCCGCCGCCGCGCCGGCGCTGGCCGCCCCGCCCGTGGCCGAGATCAGGAACGTGCCCTCGGTGCACCACGGGGTCACCGTACCCGACCCCTACCGCTGGATGGAGTCGGTCAAGAGCGCCCAGGCCCAGACGTGGTTCAAGGGCCAGGGCGCCGAGGCCCGCTCGGTGCTCGACCGCATCGACGGCCGAGAGGCCATCGCCCAGCGCCTGGCCGAGCTGGCCGATGCGCAGGGTGACGCCGTGCGCAGCGTGATGCGCCTGCCCGGCGAGCGCTACTACTACCTCAAGCGCAAGGTCGGCGAGAAGCAGTTCAAGCTGGTGATGCGCCAGGGGCTGCAGGGCGCCGAGAAGCTGCTGGTCGACCCCGAAGAGGCCACGCGCCGCGACGGCGTGCCGCACGCCATCAACTACTTCAAGCCGGCGTGGGACGGCCAGCACGTGGCCTACGGCATGTCGGCCGGCGGCTCGGAAGACGCCTCGCTCTACGTGCTGAACGTGGCCACCGGCAAGACCGTGGGCCGCCCGGTGCCGCGCGTGTACGACGCCGGCGTGCACTGGCTGCCCGACAGCCGCTCTCTGACCTACACGCAGACGCGCCTGATGAAGCCCGGCCAGCCCGTGGTGGAAACCTACATGGACGCGCAGGTGATGCTGCAGCGCGTGGGCAGTGCGCCCAAGCCCGTGTTCGGCCCCACGGTCACGCGCGGTCTGGGCCTGGTGCGGCTGGACGTGGGCCAGATCTACACCATGCCTGGCAGCCCCTGGGCGGTGGCGCGCACCACCGACACCACGGTGCCCGAAGGCAAGCTCTTCGCCGGTCGCCTGGCCGACCTGAGCACGCCGAAGATGCGCTGGCAGCCGCTGGGCAACGAGGCCGACAAGGTGATGGAGGTGGCGCTGCAGGGCGATCACCTCTACGTGATGCTGCAGGCCGGCGCGCCGCGCCGCCAGGTGGTGCGCGTGGACCTGCGCCAGCCAGTGCCGCTGCAGCAGGCACCCGTGGTGGCCGCGCAGCCGAAAGAAGGCGCGCTGGAAGGCTTCGAGCTCACGCCCACGGCCGTCATCGCGCAGTGGCGCCGCGGCACCTCGGTGCTGCTGCGGCGTTACACCCCCGGTGACGCGAATGGCGTGGAACTGCCGCTGCCTGGCCCGGGCACGGCCTGGACGGCCGCCGCCCCGGCGCAGGACAGCGAGACCCTGCTCTACGCCTACAGCAGCTGGACCGAGCCGCTGCGCTGGCAGCGCCTGGATTCCAGCGACAGGAACGCGCGCAACACCGAGGTCAGTTTCGGCAAGCGCAGCGCCCCGACGAACCTGCCCGAGGTGGTGGTGACCGAGGTGCAGGTGCCCAGCCACGATGGCGTGCTGGTGCCCATGACCATCCTGCACAAAAAGGGTCTGCCGCTGGACGGCCGCAACCCCGTGTTGCTGGACGGCTACGCGAGCTACGGCTTCTCGATCTCGGCCGGCTTCAGCACCGACAACATGGTGTGGATCGAACGCGGCGGCGTCATCGCCAAGATCAACCCGCGCGGCAGCGGCGTGCACGGCGACGAATGGCACCGCGCCGGCTTCAAGACCACCAAGCCCAACACCTGGAAGGACGGCATCGCCGGCGCGAAGTACCTCATCGCCAAGGGCTACGGCTCGCCCAAGACCATGGGCATCAGCGGCACCAGCGCCGGCGGCATCTTCGTGGGACGGGCGGTGACCGAAGCGCCCGAGCTCTTCGCGGCGGCCATCTTCAACGTGGGCATGATGGACACCATCCGCTCGGAAGACAGCGCCAACGGTGTCACCAACATCAGCGAGTTCGGCACCGTGAAGGACCCGGCCGAGTTCAAGGCGCTGATGGCCATGAGCACCTACCACGCCGTGAAGGACGGCCAGGCCTACCCCGGCGTGATGCTGGTGCACGGCATGAACGACCCGCGCGTGGACGTCTGGCAAAGCGGCAAGACCGCCGCGCGCCTGCAGGCCGCGCAAGCCGGCCTGCCGAACGCCGGCACCACGCTGCTGCGCCTGGACATGCAGGCCGGCCACGGCATGGGCAGCACGCACACGCAGCGCCAGGCGCTGGCGGCGGACATGCAGAGCTTTCTGCTCTGGCAGATGGGGAAGTTAGGTCTGAAAGACTGACGGTCGGCGGCCTCAGCCGCCGATCTGCGCCAGCGCCCGCTGCAGGCCGGCGGCGCTGGGTGTCTCGACGAAGACGCAGCGTTTTCCAGTGCGTTTGCAGTGGTCCTTCACGCGCCAGTAGGCGTTGTGGCTCACGCAGCCAGCCTGGCAGATGACGAGGTCGGCCGCCGCCAGCGTGGCATCCAGCGCGCCGAGCTTGTCTTCTTCGCCACCGTCGTGGTGCAGGAAGCGGCCCCCACTGGCTTCGATGAGCCGGCGGTAGACCGGCACGATGGCGGTGCGGCCGCCAACGCAGAGCACGTTGCGCTGGTCCAGCGTGGGGGCCGCGTTGGTGGTCTGCGGCAGCGCGGGCAATGGGTCCGCCGTTGCGGATGCTGCGGCGCGGGCGGGTGCCACGGCGGCCTGCCCGGCAGCGTTGGCAGCGTTGGCCGCCGCCAAGGCCCGCTCCAGCGCCACGATGCGCGCCGCCTGGCGATCGAGCCGCTGCGCATCCGCCACCATGGGCTCAGGGCGCTCGGCCAACCGCGCTTCCAGCGCCGCCAGCCGGCCGCGCAATGCGGCGCCTTCGCTGAGCCAGGCCGCACGTTCCAGCGCTTGCTCGGCGCCCAGCTGCGCGCAGCGCTGCTGGGCCGCCGCCAAGGCGCGCCCGAGCACGGCGTTTTCGTCGATCAGGGCCTCGAAGCGCGCCAGCTCTACCCGCGCCGCCTGCCCGGCCTGGAACTGCAGCATCTGCACCTCGCCCAGCACACGCTGCTGCAAGGCTTCGGTGCAACGCGGGTGGCTGAGCACGGCCCACAAGGCACCGGGCAGTTCACCGCGGGCTGACTGGGCCTGCCACCACGCCGCCAGTTCTGGCGTGGAGCCGGTTTCGGCCGCCTGGCGCAGAGCGCCCGCGTGCTGGCGCTCCAGCGCTTCCTGCAAGGCCTCGGCCAACGCGCCGCGGCGCCGGCACTCGGTCACCAGCCCCGCGTGCAGTTCGTGGCCATGCGCCGCGGGCTCGGCCCGCAGCACGCGGCGCGCCACGCGGCGCAGCGCTTCGTGGGGCAGGCCGATGCCCAGCACCATGTCCAGCGCGCGGGGGGGCAGTTCCCACAGGCGGCGGCGCCGGCCGGCGGGTTCGGCGGCGCCGTCGTTGACAGCAAGCCCTGCGGCAGCGTCACCTGGTGCGCGGCGGCGCTGCACGCGCGCCACCGCTCGGGCCAGGTTCTGCGGTGCTTCGGGGCGCAACATGGCTGGGGCCGGGTTTGGGCTGGGCGGCTCAGCCCCGCGCCGCAGGCAGCGCCTCGGCCACCGCCGCCCAGGGCACGGCGGGCAAGCTGTGCGCGTGGAAGGTCTCGCAGGCGCAGTCGCGGCAGCGGCCACAGCCGGTGGCCACGCGCAACTCGTCTTGCAGTTCCTCGAAGCTGGCGCAGCCCTCGCGCACGGCGCGGGCGATGTCGCGGTCAGAGACGCGGTGGCAGATGCAGACAATCATGTCCGCAACTGTAATGCGAATAGTTCGTATTAACAAGCACGCCCACCCCGCGCGCGGTGGGGTCGGGCAGCGGCCAGGCCGCTGCCCCCAGGCTTCAGCTGGCCGAGCCCATCTGCGACTGCAGGTAGTTCTGCTCGCCCACCTTCTGCGCCAGTTCGAGCTGGGTTTCGAGGAAGTCGATGTGCTCTTCGGTGTCTTCCAGGATGCCCTGCAGCAGGTCGCGCGAGACATAGTCACGCGCGGCTTCGCACGCGGCGATGCCGTCCTTGATGGTCGCCTGCGCGCCCAGCTCTGACTTGAGGTCGCAGGCCAGCGCTTCCAGCAGCGTCTCGCCGACCATCAGCTTGCCCAGGTCTTGCAGGTTGGGCAGCGCGTCCAGCGTGAAGAGGCGCTCCATCAGCGCGTCGGCGTGTTTCATCTCGCCGATGGACTCGGAATACTCCTTCTTCGCCATGCGCTCGAAGCCCCAGTGCTGGAACATCCGGTAGTGAACGAAGTACTGGTTGATGGCCGTCAGCTCGTTCTTGAGCTGGGCCTGCAGGCAGTGGATGACTTGAGAGTCGCCTTTCATGGGGTGCTCCGGTGCGTGGGTCGAGGCGCTTCAGCGCGCCCACGCATCATCGCTGAACTCGCCTTGCAGCCAGTCGACGAAGCCGCTCACCTTGGTCGGCACCAGGCGCGGTGACGGGAACACGGCATGCATCTCCTGCGCCGGCAGCACCCAGCCCGGCAGCAGCGCCTGCACCTGGCCTGTGTGCAGGCTTTCGCGTGCCACGTAACGCGGCAGCACGGCCAGGCCCATGCCGGCACGTGCGGCGGCCAGCAGCGCGCTGAGGTTGTTGCTGCGCAAGGGGCCGCGCACGCGCACGGCCTGCGGTACGCCGCCCGGGCCCGTGAAGTGCCAGAGATCGTCGCCCTGCACCGTGCTGTAGACCAGCGCGGCATGCTGCGCCAGCTCGGCCGGCTCGGCGGGCGCGCCGCGCTCCTGCAGGTAGGCCGGCGCGCCCACCAGCACCCAGTGGTTCAGGCCGAGATAACGCGCACCCAGCGTGCTGTCGGCCAGGCGGCCCATGCGGATGGCGAGATCGATGCCCTGCTCCACCAGGTTGACGTAGCGGTCTTCGAAGCTCAGGTCGATCTGCAGATCGGGGTGCTGCTGCATGAAGCGCAGCACCATGGGCGTCAGCACCCGCCGGCCGAAGGCCACGCTTGTGCTGATGCGCAGCGTGCCGCGCACGCGCTGCTGCATCAACGCGGCCAGGTTGTCGGCGTCTTCCAGCTGGCGCGTGATGCTCTTGCACTGGTCGTAGTAGGCCGCGCCCACCTCGGTGGGCGTGACGCCGCGCGTGCTGCGGTGGAAGAGCCGCGCGCCCAGGCGTTGCTCCAGCGCCGCCACGTGCTTGGTGGCCGTGGGCTGGGTGATGCCGAGGTCGGCGCTGGCCTTGCTGAAGCTGCCCGTTTCCACCACGCGGATGAAGAGGCGCAGGCCGGTGACGGTGTCCATGCGGGCCACTCTAGACCCGCGCCCTGCAAAAAAACATCGGGGTCCGACGCGGGGCCTGTCGATTGGCGGCCGGCCCGTGCATCAACATTGCAGGGCCAGCGATGTGCGCCGGCCCGCACCCACGCCAAAGAAGGATGAACCATGGACTACATGCTGCTGTTCTACGAAACCCCCGCCGAGCAGGCGCGCGCCGAAGACCCGGCCCAGGCCGAGGCCTACTGGGGCGCCTGGGGCGCCTACGTCGCCGCGCTGGAGGGCAGCGGCCTGGTGCGCGGCGGCAATGGCCTGCAGCCGCCGCACACGGCCACCACCGTGCGCGTGGTGGGCGGCCAGCGCGTCGTGCAGGACGGCCCCTTCGCCGACGTGCGCGAGCACCTGGGCGGCTACTTCCTCATCGAGACGGACAACCTCGACACCGCACTGGCCTGGGCCGCGCGCGCGCCCTGCGCCAGCGCCGGCAGCGTGGAAGTTCGGCCGGTGATGCACATGCCCGAAGACGGCGCGCCGGGCTGATCCAGCCATGACCCCCGCCGCGCTTGAGGCTCAAGCGATGGCCCAGGCCGTGGCCCGCCAGAGCTACGGCCGCCTCGTGGCCTGGCTGGCCTGGCAATGGCGCGATCTGGCCGCGGCCGAAGACGCGCTGGGCCAGGCCCTGGTGGCGGCGCTGACGCACTGGCCCGAGCGTGGCATCCCCGCGCAGCCCGAGGCTTGGCTGCTGAAGGCCGCGCAGCGCGAGCTGCTGCAGCAGCACCGCCGCCAGCGCCTGGCGCAATCACCCGAGGTGCAGGCGCTGCTGGAGGCCGAACCCACGGCCCCCGAGCTGCCTGCGCTGCCAGACCGGCGGCTGGAGCTGCTGCTGGTCTGCGCCCACCCGGCGCTGGCCCCGGCGGTGCATGCGCCGCTGATGCTGCAGGCCGTGCTGGGCCTGGAGGCGCGCAGCATCGCGCGGGCCTTGATGCTGCCGCCGGCCACGCTGGCGCAGCGCCTGGTGCGCGCGAAAGCCAAGATCCGCGATGCCGGCATCGGCTTCCAGATCCCCGGCCCCGAGGAACTGCCGGCGCGCCTGGGCGCGGTGCTGGAAGGCGTCTACGGCGCGTACACCATCGGCAGCGACTTCGCCTCGCCCGCGCCCGAGGCCGAACCCGGCCTGCGCGACGAAGCCCTCTATCTCGCGCGGCTGGTGGCGGCGCTGCAGCCGGCCTCGGCCGAAGCCACGGGCCTGCACGCGCTGCTGGCCCATGCCGAGGCGCGCCGGCCGGCCCTCTTCACACCCTGCGGCGAGTTCGTGCCGCTGGCGCAGCAAGACTCCGCGCTCTGGGACGCGGCCCTGCTGGACGAAGCCGAGACTGCCCTGCGCCGCGCCGCCGCGCTGCGCCAGCCCGGGCCGCTGCAGATCGAAGCGGCCATCCAGTCGGCCCACGCCGAACGCCGGCGCGGCCGGCGCACGCCCTGGCCACAGATCGCGCGGCTCTACGGCGCGCTGGTCACGTTGACGGGCAGCCTGGGCGCGCACATCGGCCACGCCGTGGCGCTGGCCGAAGCGGGGCAAGGCGCAGAAGGCCTGGCGCTGCTGGCGGCGCTGCCGCCCGAGCGTGTGCGCGAACACCAGCCCTACTGGGTGGCCCTGGCCCACCTGCAGCGCGGCGCCGGGCAAGACGCCAGCGCGGCCCTGCAGCGCGCGCTGGGCCTCACGGCCGATGAACGCGTGCGGCAGTTCCTGCGGCGCTCGGCAGCGCCGCAAGGCGCTGCGCCGAGCTAGTCGCCGCCGCGCCAGCGCGCCACGTCGAAGGCGTTGAGCGTGGTGACCTGCGGGTTGTCGCGCCGGCGCAGCCATGTGGCCAGGTCGGCGATGTCGGCATCGCTCAGCACATGCGCAAAGGGCGGCATGCCGTAAGGCCGCGGGTGCGCTGCCGTGGCCGGGCCGAAGCCGCCCAGGGCGATGGCGCGCACCAGGTTGGCCGGCGGGTCCATCGTCACCACACGGTTGCCGGCCAGCGGCGGCACCACGCGCTCGCCGCTGGGCAGCACGCCGCCTTCGCCCGTGCGGCCATGGCAATCGGCGCAGTGCTCGGCATAGAGCTTCTCGCCTTGGGCCAGGCGTTCGGGCGCGGGCGGGTCGACGTGGCGCGGCGCCGGCTCGGCCACCACGGGCAGCGATTTCAGGTAGACGGCCATCGCGCGCAGATCGGCCGCGGGCAGGTGCTGCGTGCTCTGCGCCACCACCTCGGCCATCGGGCCCAGGGCCTGGCCGCGTGGCGCGCGGCCGTCGCGCAGCAGCGCCACGATGTCTTCCACCGGCCAATCGGCCACGCTGGCCTGGCTGGCGCGGTTCAGTGCCGGGGCGTACCAGTTGCGCAGCGGCAGCAGGCCCCCGCCGAAGCCGGCATCGGCCGTGGCGCCCAAGACGTTGCGGCCGCCGTGGCAGGCCACGCAATGCGCCGGCCCGTTGACGAGGTAGGCGCCGCGGTTCCACTCGGCGCTTTGCGCTGCGTCGTCTTGCCACGGGCCGGGGCGGAAGAAAAGCACGCGCCAGGCGGCCAGCGCGAGCTGCGTGTTGTAGGGCCAGCGCAGTTCGTGCGGGCGCGCCGGCTGCGCCACGGCGGGCAGCGTGCGCAGCCAGGCGTAGAGCGCGTCGCTGTCGGCGCGCGGCATCAAGGTGGTCTCGGTGTAGGGGAAGGCCGGCACCAGGCGGCGGCCGTCGGCGCTGCGGCCGTGCTGCAGCGCGCGCCAGAAGTCGTCGGCGCTCCAGCGGCCCAGGCCCGTGGCGGCATCGGGCGTCAGGTTGCCGGCGTAGACAGCGCCGAAGGGTGTGCGCAAGGCCGGGCCGCCCGCATAGGCCGCAGCGCCGGGCGTGCTGTGGCAGCCGGCGCAGTTGCCGGCCAGCGCCAGCACGCGGCCACGTTCGATGAGCGCGGGGTCGTTCAAGGCCATTGGCGCAGACGCAGGCTGCAGCGCGGGCGCGGCATCCAGCGCCAGCACCGCGGCCGCCGCGGCCAGACCCAGCAGCGGCAGCGCCACCGCAGCACCCAGCAAAACCCTCAGCGATCGCTTCATGGCGCCACCGCGCTGCCGCACTTCATCGGCAAAGCCTCGCCCGCGCCAGGCGCAGCGGCCACGCGCGCGCCAGGTGGCACGGTCTGGCTGGCCAGCCAGGCGGTGACGGCGCCCAGGTCTTCGGGCGAGAGTTGCCGGGCGATGCTGGCCATGCAGTCGGGCGCGTGCGCGCGGCGCTGGCCGTTGCGCCAGGCGCCCAGCTGGCCGATGAGGTAATCGCGCGGCAGGCCCAGCAAACCGGGCGTGGCCGGCAGGCGGCCGGTGAGCGTGGTGCCGTGGCAGCTGCTGCAGGCCGGCAGCTGGCGCGCGGCGTCGCCTTGCAGCGCAAGCTGCTGGCCGCGTGCCAGCGTGGCTGCATCGGCCCGCGCGGGCGGCGGGGCGGTGTAGGGCAGTTCCAGCGCGGCGTAGTGCTGGGCGATCTCGCGCAGGTAGGCGTCAGGCAGCGGCGCCACCAGCGCCACCATCGGCCCGTACGCGCGCCGGCCTTCGCGGAAGTTCAGCAACTGGTTGTAGACATAGCCCGCCGGCTTGCCCGCGATGCGCGGGTGGTAGCCATCAGGCGCGGCGCGGCCCTGCGCGCCGTGGCAGGTGCTGCAGGCGGCCAGGCGTGCGGCCAGGGTGTCTTCGATCTTCGCCGGGGCGGCGAGCAGGGTGCGGGGCAGCAGGGCCCCCACCGCGAACGTGGCCCCGAGCAGGACCTTCCAGAGAGCGCTTTTCACACCGCCATTCCACCACGGAATAGCTCATATCCGCTGGCTGCGCTTCTCGCGCCCGGGGCCCCGCCCCAGCATCGCGCCACACCCCAACAGGAGACACAAAAATGGCAAAGATGAAGGCCGCGATGGCCGCCGTGCTGGTGATGGAGAAAGAAGGCATCACGCAGGCCTTCGGCGTGCCCGGTGCCGCGATCAACCCGCTGTACGCCGCGCTGCGCGAACGCCAGGGCATCGCCCACATCCTGGCCCGCCACGTGGAAGCCGCCAGCCACATGGCCGAGGGCTACACGCGCGCCAAGGCCGGCAACATCGGCGTGTGCATCGGCACCAGCGGCCCGGCGGGCACCGACATGATCACCGGCCTGTACAGCGCCGGCGCCGACAGCATCCCCATCCTGTGCATCACCGGCCAGGCGCCGCGCGCGCGGCTGTACAAGGAAGACTTCCAGGCCGTCGACATCGAGAGCATCGCCAAGCCGGTGACGAAGATGGCCGTGACCGTGCGCGAGCCCGGCCAGGTGCCGCGCGCCTTCCAGCAGGCCTTCCACCTCATGCGCAGCGGCCGCCCGGGCCCGGTGCTGATCGACCTGCCCTTCGACTTGCAGATGGCGGAGATCGAGTTCGACATCGACACCTACGAGCCGCTGCCCGTCTACAAGCCCGCGGCCACGCGCAAGCAGATCGAGAAGGCGCTGGACATGCTGCAGGCTTCGAGCAAGCCGCTGATCGTGGCCGGCGGCGGCATCATCAACGCCGACGCCTCCGCGCTGCTGGTGGAGCTGGCCGAACTCACCGGCGTGCCCGTGATCCCCACGCTGATGGGCTGGGGTTGCATCCCCGACGACCACCCGCTGATGGCCGGCATGGTGGGCCTGCAGACCAGCCACCGCTATGGCAACGCCACCATGCTGGCCTCGGACTTCGTGCTGGGCATCGGCAACCGCTGGGCCAACCGCCACACCGGCAGCGTCGAGACCTACACCGCGGGCCGCAAGTTCGTGCACGTGGACATCGAACCCTCGCAGATCGGCCGCGTGTTCACGCCCGATTTCGGCATCGTCAGCGATGCGAAGCTGGCGCTGGAACTCTTCGTCGAAGTGGCGAAGGAGCGCCGCGCCAAGGCCGAGCTGAAGGACCGCAGCGACTGGGCCTTCCGCTGCCAGGAGCGCAAGCGCCTGATGCACCGCAAGACGCACTTCGAGCAGACGCCGGTGAAGCCGCAGCGTGTGTACGAAGAGATGAACCGCGCCTTCGGCCGCGACACGGTGTACGTCACCACCATCGGCCTGAGCCAGATCGCGGGCGCGCAGTTCCTGCACGTCTTCGAGCCGCGCCAGTGGATCAACTGCGGCCAGGCCGGCCCGCTGGGCTGGACGCTGCCAGCCGCCCTGGGCGTGGTGGCCAGCGACACCACCAAGACCGTGGTAGGCCTGTGCGGCGACTACGACTTCCAGTTCCTCATCGAGGAACTGGCCGTGGGTGCGCAATTCAAGCTGCCGCTGGTGGTGGTGCTGGTCAACAACAGCTACCTGGGCCTGATCCGCCAGAGCCAGCGCGGCTTCGACATGGACTTCTGCGTGCAGCTGGCCTACGACAACATCAACGTCGACGACGCCGCGCTCAAGGGCTACGGCATGGACCACGCCAAGGTGGTGGAAGGCATGGGCTGCAAGGCGCTGCGCGTGACCGACCCGGCCAAGATCGAAGGCGCGCTGCAGCAGGCCAAACTCATGGCCCATGATCTGCGCGTGCCGGTGGTGGTGGAGGTAATCCTGGAGAAGGTGACCAACATCGCCATGGGCACCGAGATCGACAAGATCAACGAGTTCGAAGAGATCGACTGCCGGCATCCGCAGGGCCGCGAAGGCCTGCAGACAGCCGGCTTGTTGGAGTGACCCTGATGCCGCGTTTCGCCGCCAACCTGTCGATGTTGTTCACCGAGGTGCCCTTGCTCGATCGCTTCGAGCGGGCCGCCCGTGCAGGCTTCACCACCGTCGAACTGCAGTTTCCGTACGAAGCCCCGGCCGAGGAACTGCGCAAGCGCCTGCAGGCCAACCGCCTGAAGATGGTGCTGCACAACCTGCCGGCGGGCGACTGGGCCGCCGGCGAGCGCGGCATCGCCTGCCACCCCGACCGCGTGGACGAGTTCCGCGCCGGCGTGGCGCGCGCCATCGCCTACGCGCAGGCGCTGGAGGTGCCGCAGCTCAACTGCCTGGCCGGCAAGGCCCCGGCCGGCGTGCCCGAGGCCGTGCTGCGACTGACCTTCGTCGACAACCTGCGCTTCGCGGCCGCGGCGCTGAAGGAAGTGGGACTGAAGCTGCTGATCGAGCCGATCAACACCTACGACATCCCCGGCTTCTGGCTGCACAACACGGCGCAGGCGCTGGCGGTGCTGGACGAGGTGGGCGCCGACAACGCCTACCTGCAGTACGACATCTACCACGCACAACGCTACGAGGGCGAGCTCGCGGCGACGATGGAGAAGCACCTGAGCCGCATCGCGCACATCCAGGTGGCCGATAACCCGGGCCGCAACGAGCCGGGCACGGGCGAGATCAACTTCGCCTTCCTGTTCGCGCACCTGCAGCGCATCGGCTACAAGGGCTGGGTGGGTTGCGAGTACAAACCCGCCACCACCACCGAAGCCGGCCTGGGCTGGCTGGAAACCGCCAGACGCCAGCTGCGCAGCGCCTCCTGAAAGACCAAAGAATGAAACTCGGATTCATCGGCCTGGGCATCATGGGCACGCCCATGGCCGGCCACCTGCGTGCCGCCGGGCACGAGCTCTACATCACCACGCGCAGCAAGCTGCCGCAGGCCTTGCTGGACGCCGGCGCCGTGGCTTGCGCCAGCGGGAAAGAGGTCGCCGAAGCGGCGGAAGTCATCTTCACCATGGTGCCCGACACGCCCGATGTCGAGGCCGTGCTCTTCGGCCCGAAAGGCGTGGCCGCCGGCCTGCAGCCCGGCAAGACCGTGGTGGACATGAGCAGCATCTCGCCGATCGCTACCAAGAGCTTCGCCGAGAAGATCAACGCGCTCGGTTGCGAGTACGTGGATGCACCCGTCAGCGGTGGCGAGGTGGGTGCCAAGGCTGCCAGCCTGACCATCATGGTGGGTGCCAGCGAGGCAGGTTACGCGCAGGTGCTGCCGCTGCTGCAGCTGATGGGCAAGAACATCACGCACGTGGGCGGCAACGGCGACGGGCAGACCACCAAGGTGGCCAACCAGATCATCGTGGCGCTGAACATCGCGGCCGTGAGCGAGGCCCTGGTCTTCGCCAGCAAGGCCGGCGCCGACCCTGCCAAGGTGCGCCAGGCGCTGATGGGCGGCTTCGCCAGCAGCCGCATCCTGGAGGTGCACGGCGAACGCATGATCAAGCGCACCTTCAACCCCGGCTTCCGCATCGGGCTGCACCAGAAGGACCTGAACCTCGCGCTGCAAGGCGCCAAGGCCCTGGGCGTGAGCCTGCCGCAGACCGCGGGCGCCGCGCAGCTGATGCAGGCCTGTGCCGCGCAAGGCTGGGACCAGCTCGACCACAGCGCGCTGGTGAAGGCGCTGGAGCTGATGGCGGCGCATGCGGTGGCCGAGGCACCCCAGGGCTGAGGCGCCGGCGGCAGCACGCCGTCACTACGGGGCGGGCAAGAGACCTCGTCCGTGGCGGGCCGGCGGGCCCACGCAGAAGACTGGGCCGTCTGTGACATATGCCAGCAAAACCTGATTGTGCGAATAGCCGCGAAGGATTTCACGAGTTATCGATTCAACCCCAGCGCCCACTGTCGAAATATTTTTCAAACTAGGGGGGTCTTCCCGAAAAAAATAATCCAAGCTATTGTTTTGCAACACTTTTATTCCCTTGGCCCAGGGTTTGCTCATGAACGGTTGCAGGTGATGGCGCATGACGCCTCCACCCCTTTTGCAGGCAATCAACCCTTCCAGAAGAAACTTGGCCATGAAGAACAAAACCCTCATCGCAGCTGCCGTCGCGTTCGCCAGCCTGTCACTTTCCACCGGGGCATCGGCAACCACGGTCTACAGCCAGGGCTTCGAGTCCGGCAGCTTTGGGCCGGGCTGGACGGTGGGCTCGTCGTACTACAGCAATTGCTCGGGCCAGGGCAACTGCGTCACGTCCTCGGGCACCTGGCCTACGCGCGACGCCCTCGCGCAAGCTGGCACCTACTACTACGCCGGGCAAACCCATGGCGGCAGTGAACCTGCCGATCACCGCTTCTTCATCAGCGATGCCTTCGCTGTGGCTGCCAACACCACCTACAAGCTCAGCTTCTGGCTGGCTGACGCATGGTCGCTCGCCGAGGGCGAGCCCTACACCGTGCCCATCGTGGCGCAAATCAACGGCGTGGACTTGGGCGGTGCCGTGTTTGCCGCCGCCCGCGGCTGGAACCTGATCGAACTCAACTGGAACTCGGGCCAAGCAACATCGGCAGCCATCACCCTGAAGAACGAGTACCAGCTCTCGCAGTACATGCAAAGCGGTGGCACCGACTGGGGTTTCGGCAACGACTTCGCGGTGGACTCCATCTCCTTGACCTCCGTGGCCAGCACCACGCCGAACAACGTGCCAGAACCCGCCACGCTGGTGCTGGTCGGCTTGGCCCTGCTGGGCCTCGGCGCCATGCGCCGCAGACCCTGATCGAAGTGCAGGCACAGCCAGCCCCGCCCCGGCGGGGCTTTTTTCATGCCATCGCAAGCACAAGGGGCTGGATGCTCGCCGACTAGCATCTGCCGCATGGAGCCTCCCACCTATCGCCTCCGGCACACCCCACTGCTTGGCTGCGCCCTGCTGACTTTGGCCTTGCTCGGCAAGCCCATCGACGGCAACGCAAACCCAGCACTGCCGACGGCCCCCGTCGAAGACGTGCCCTTCATCACCACGCCCGACCACGTCACCGTGGCGATGCTGGAACTGGCCGGCGTGGGCCTGCAAGACCACGTGATCGACCTCGGTTCGGGCGACGGCCGCATCGTCATCACCGCCTCAAAACGCTTCGGCGCCAGCGGCCTGGGTGTGGAGATCGTGCCCGACCTCGTGGCGCAGAGCCGCGAGAACGCGCGCCGCGCCGGCGTGGCGGCGCGCACGCGCTTCGAGGTGCAAGACCTCTTCGCCACCGACCTGGCCCCCGCCAGCGTGGTGACCATGTACCTGCTGCCCGAAGTGAACCTGGCGCTGCGCCCGCGCCTGCTGGCGCTCAAGGCCGGCACGCGCATCGTCTCGCACGACTGGGACCTGGGCGACTGGGCACCCGACCGCACGCTCACCCTGGCCGTGCCCGAGAAAGCCATCGGCCGCGAGAAGCTCAGCCGCCTGCACCTGTGGACCGTGCCCGCCGCCGTGCAGGGCCTGTGGTGCGGCCCCGGCGGTGCCACGCTGCAGCTGCAGCAGCGCTACCAGGTCTTGAGCGCGCTGCTCACGCAGGGCGGGCTGGCTCGCAGCTACAGCGGCCGCCTGCACGGCACCGCGCTGGAGCTGCTGGGCGAGGCCGGCACGCGCTGGCAGGCCACGGTGGATGGCGAGGTGCTGCGCGGCGGTGACGCCACGGCCACCCTGCCCTGGCGCCGCGCCGGGGCGGCGGGCTGCGGCTGAAACCGCGGGCCCGGCCGATCAGCCCATCTTCACCGCGGTGCCGCTGACGGCCACCATCATCATGCCGTTGCTCTCACCGAGCACCTCGTAGTCGAAGTCGATGCCGATCACGCCGTCGGCACCCATCTCCTTGGCGCTTTCGATGAGGTCGGCCAGCGCCGCATCGCGCGCGCCCGAGAGCGCACGTTCGTAGCCGCCGGCGCGGCCGCCCACCACGTCGCGCACCGACGAGAACATGTCGCGGAAGATGTTCGCGCCGATGATGGCCTCGCCATGCACCACGCCCAGGTAACGCTGCACGCGCGGGCCGCTGCCATCGGCCGCCGGCGCCGGCAGCACAGTGGCGAGAAAAAAGCCGGCGTCCTGCTTCGAGAACCAACCCATCGTCTGCTCCTTGAAGGCCTGCCCCTGCAGGCCTGTGCGCCGCATTCTCGGGGCCCGCGCCCACGGCCCTGGCGGTGAACGGGCATCATCGGTTCACATGTCTGCTCCCGCCCCCCCGGCCCCAGCCTCGCACTCCATCCGCGCCACGCTGCGCCACACGGCCTTCCGCGCGTTGATAGGCGGCGGCACGGTCTACTTCATCGGCAACGCCATGCAGGCCATGGCCGCGGCCTGGCTGATGGTGGAAGTCTCGGGCTCGGCCTTCCTGGCTGCGCTGGTGCAGACGGCCGTGTTCCTGCCGATGTTCCTGCTGGCCCTGCCTGCCGGCGTGCTGGCCGACACCACCGACCGCCGCCGCCTGATGCTGGGCGCCCTGGGCCTGCAGGCGGTGCTGGTGGCCCTGCTGGCGCTGCTGTTCATCGCGGGCGTGGCGGGGCCGGCCACGCTGCTGCTGCTCACCTTCCTGGCGGGCTGCTGCACGGCCATGCTCTCGCCCTCGTGGAACTCGGGCATCGTCGACGTGGTGCCACGCGAAGAGCTGCCGCAGGCCATCACCGCCATCGGCATCTCGTACAACAGCGCGCGCGCTTTGGGCCCGGCCATGGCGGGTGCGGTGTACGCCTGGGCCGGGCCGGGCTGGGTGTTCCTGCTGGCGGTGCTGGGCGTGCTGGCGCTGATGGAGAGCGTGCGCCGCCACCCGCCGCGGCCGCACCCGCCTTCGCGCCTGCCGGCCGAGCGCCTGTGGGGCGGCATGCTGAGCGCGCTGCGTTTTGCGCGCCACAGCGACATCCTGCTCGCGCAGCTGGTGCGCACCGGCGCCTACAGCGCGGCGGGCTCGGCGCTGTGGGCTTTGCTGCCCGTCATCGGCCAGCAGAAGCTGGGCCTGGGCGCCACCGGCTTCGGCCTGCTCATGGGCTGCCTGGGCACGGGCGCGGTGATGGCCGGCCTGGTGCTGGGCCGGCTGCGCGCGCGCCTGGGCCTGGAACGCCTGGTGCTGGGCGGCGCGGTGGTGTTCGCGCTGGTGATGGCCGTGGCCGCGCTGAGCACCTGGCGCCCGCTGACCTACGCCGCGCTGGTGGCCGGCGGCGCCAGCTGGATGAGCGTGATGAGCACCTACAACACCGCCACGCAGACCAGCGTGCCGCCCTGGGTGCGCGCCCGCGCCGTGAGCCTGCACACGCTGTGCGCTTTGGGCGCCTTCGCCATCGGCTCGGCCTTCTGGGGCGCGCTGTCCGACATCGCCGGCCTCACGCCCGCGCTGCTGGTGGGCATGGCGGCGATGGCCGCGGGCCTGCTGCTGGCGCGGCCCTTCCCGCTGCGCATGGGCGAGCTGCCCGATGTGACGCAGGTGCCGCTGTCGGCCGACCTCTTCGTGAAGCACCAGCCCGACCCCGAAGCCGGCCCGGTGGCGGTGGAGATCGGCTACCGCGTCAAGCCCGAAGCCACCGATGCCTTTCTCGACGAGGTGAGCCTGCTGCGCGCGCCGCGCAAGCGGGACGGCGCCACCTTCTGGCGCGTCTACCGCGACCTGTCAGACCCGGCGCGCTTCGTCGAACGTTTCATCGTCACCAGCTGGGCCGACTACCTGCACCAGCGCGCCCGCGGCACGCTGGCCGACCAGCAGCTGGAAACGCGGCTGCTCGCGCACCTGGCCGAAGGCGCGGTGCCCGAGGTGCAGCACTACATCGCCGAACGTTAAGGCTGCGTCGCCGCGGCCTTGGCGAAGCTCTCCTTCTCTTCCTCACGGTCGTTGAAGGGGATGCCGTCGCGCATCCACGCCGGGGCCGGCGCGCCCTTGAGGAAGTGGTCGAAGAACTGCTGCATGCGCACCGCGAAGTCCTTCTGGTCGGCGCGGCGGCGCAGGTTGTGCAGCTGGTTGTTGTAGTTGAAGAGGTAGGCCTCCTTCTCCAGCCGGCGCAGCGCGAGGAAGAGCTCGATGCCCTGGACCCAGGGCACGGCGTCGTCAGCGTCGTTGTGCAGGATGAGCAGCGGCGTCTTCACCTTGTCGACGTGGAAGACCGGCGAGTTCTCCAGGTACAGCGGCAGCGCCTTGTTCATCGAAGGCCCGATGCGGCTTTGCCCCTGCTCGTACTGGAACTGCCGCGGCAGGCCCGAACCCCAGCGGATGCCCGAGTAGGCGCTCGTCATGTTGCCCACCGGCGCGCCGGCGCCGGCGGCCTTGAAGCGGTTCGTCTTCGTCACCATCCAGGCGATCTGGTAGCCACCCCAACTGTGGCCCTGGATGCCGATGTTCTTCTCGTCGATGCCGCCCTTCTTCACCAGCGCGTCGATGGCGGGCAGCACGGCGTCCAGCGCGCTGCGGCCGGGCTGGCCCACGGTGTAGGCGATGTCCGGCGCCAGCACCACGTAGCCGTTGCTGGTGTACAGCGAGATGTTGACGATGTTGCTCGGCGTGGGGTTCACGAAGTTGTGCACGTTCTGCGAGACCCGCTCGTAGATGTAGACCATCACCGGGTACTTCTTCTTCGGGTCGAAGTCGGCCGGCTTGTAGACCGCCGCCTGCAGCGCCACGCCCTTGGCGTTCTTGAAGTCCATCAGCTCGGCGCGGCCCCAGCGGAAGGCCTGCATCTGCGCGCCCACCTGGGTCACGCCCTGCGGGCTGGCCAGGCTGCTGTCGCTCAGGCGCAGTTCCGGGAAGGCGTCGAAACGCGAGGCCGTGGTCAGCGCCACGTCGGCCTCGCGCGCGCGGGCCACGAAGCGCCAGGCCTGGTCGCCCCAGGTCAGCCTCTGCGGCGCGGTCTTGGCGTCGAAGCTCGTGCGCAGGAAGCCGCTGGCGCGCGTGGCTTCGCTCTCGCCGCGCAGCGTGAGCGGCTTGCTGGTGTCGATGCCACGCTCGTCATCGTCTTCGTCCACCGGGTCCACACGCTGCACCACCAGGCGCGTGCGCGTCTTGCGGCCTTCGCCCAGGGTCAGGTTGCGCGGCGCGCGGCCGTCGACGAAGACCTGCCACACGTCGTAGCGGTCGTAGACCAGCGCCGAGAGGCTGTCGCTCGTCCAGCCCGCGGTTCCGTAGGCGGCGGCAGGCCCAGGGGCGTCGTGCAGCTCGTTGTGCACGGGGCGCGGGATGGCCTTGCTCAGCGGCTTGAGCGCACCGGTCTCGGTGTCCAGCGCCGACCACTGGCGGTCCTGGTAGTGCAGCAGCCAGCGGCCGTCGGGCGACCATTGGTCTGGGTTGATGCCGGCGTTGAAGCCCAGGCGCTGCATCTTCAGCGCCAGCTTGCGCTCACCGCTGCGCGGGTTGACGACGTACACGTCGTGGTACAGACCGTCGTAGTCGACACGGCGGCGGTAGGCGCGGTCGTCCAGGCCCAGGGCGCGCTGACCGTCGTCGCTGAGCGAGACGGTGCGCAGGCTCTCGTCGGCCAGCTGCACGTAACGGTTGCTGGCCAGATCGAGCACGCCGCGGAAGCTGCGGTTGCGGTCCACCACAGCGCGCACGCGCTGCATGGGCTGCACGAGGTCGTCGTTCCAGCGCCAGAGGTCGGCCACGACGCGGTCTTCTTCATGCGGCTGGCTCTCGGGCGTGCGCGGCGGCTTGGGCGGCGGCGCGGCCGGCACGTAGAGCTGCTTGCCGTCGCGCGAAAAGGCGATGGCGCCCTTGTCACTGATCACCTGCCCGGCCGGGAAGCCCGGCGTGGCGGCCGTCACCTTCTCCACCGCAGCGGCAGCGCCACGCGGCCAGTGGTAGAGCTTGAAGGCCGGCACCTTGGCGGCTTCGTCGTCGCGGTCGCTGAGGAAGGCCAGCTGCGTCTGTGCGCGGTCCCAGGTGAGCTTGCTGTAGCGGCCCTTGCCCGCAAGCAGCGCCACAGGCGCGGCTTCACCCTGCGGCGTGAGTACGTAGACGCCGTTGTTGGCTTCGTTGCGGCCGGAGACGGTGTAGACGAGCGTCTGGCCGTCGCGGGCCCAGCTCATCTCCAGCACATCGGCGAAACGGCGTTCGGTGCCGCGCGCGAGGTCGCGCACCACGAGTTCGGTGCCGAATTCCTTGCGCGGGGCGCCGGGGGCCGCAGCAGCGCCGGCCCCAGGGGCACGTGCAGCAGCTGGGGCTGCAGGGCCGGCCGCAGGCGCAGAGC
>VYLK01000170.1_pt1 | contig 27492 bp, 20 predicted proteins | sample 5114321 | NCBI WGS metagenome assembly VYLK01 (sample SAMN12291792, study PRJNA351875) | freshwater metagenome | isolation source: freshwater lake | place: USA: Michigan, MSU2 Lake | collected 2011-08-16
TGGAAAAACCGGGCCGAGGAATGAGCAAACAAAATCTTACCGGTTTCGGCTAGCTCCAATCCAATCGAAATCAGTGTGATGCCTTTCTGAAAACAAGCGACACGGCCAGGGCAATTCCCATGAGGGCGACTCCGGAGAAAAAGGGGAAACGGAAATTAATGCCATAAAGAAAGCCACTCATGGCCATGCCGGCTGCGCGCGCGAGTGATCCAAAGGACTGATTGACACCCAGCGTGTGGCCCACCTGGTCAGGGTTGGCATACTTGGAAAGCAGTGAAGAAATACTTGGCGTAATGCATCCGTTGGCGAGCGCCAGACAAAGCAGTCCGAGCAACTGAAACCCAAGAAACCACGCCACATCCCCAACCGGTAACAAGGCCAGGCCGGCCATCGTGAATAATGAGCCGATGAACAACAACCTTGATTCTCCCCACCGCTTGACGATGCGTCCGACAAGCAAGCCCTGGACCACGGCCGTGGCTACGCCCACATATCCCATCAGATAACCGATCTGCGCCTCATTCATACCATTGACTTCCTTCCACATGAGTGAAGAAGCCATTTGCATGAGCATAAACGCCACAATGAAGATGAAGTTAATCCACATCAGCTCGCGAATGGTGGGCTTGCGCAGTTCTTTGATGATCCCCGTTACAACCCGGAAGTTAAAGCGGGCGTCCGCTCTCTTTTCCTTCAGGGATTCAGGCAGAAAAAAATACGCTGCCACCAGATTGGCGACACACAATCCGGCGGCCACAAAGCCCACCATGTCCACCTGTCCCGGTGCGGATATCGATTTCAGATACCCGCCCAATGTCGGGCCAAAAACAAATCCCAAACCAAAGGCTGCCCCCAGCAGGCCCATCGACTTGGCGCGCTCCGCTGGGTTTGTCACATCCGCGATATAGGCTTGTGCTACCGAGATGTTGGCCGAGCCGATACCCGATAACAACCGGGATAAAAACAGAATCCAGAGCACATTTGCCTGCGAAAAAACAACGTAGGCAAATGCCGTGATGAACACACTGATCAGAATGATCGGCCTGCGCCCGTGCCGGTCGCTCAAGGTGCCCCAGAAGGGCGCGAAGAGGAAATTCATGATGGGATAGATTGCTGCAATCAATCCTACCTGCCAGTCGGCCGCACCCAGCTCTTTCGTGAAAATCGGAAGTATCGGGATGATGATCCCGAAGCCGAGGAGATCAAAAAAGATAGTGATAAACAAAACAAAGAGCGGAGATTTTCTCATGCGTGGTGCAGGTTAGGTGCGAAATTGCAACTTTGTGGGAATGGAGCCAAAGCGAATAGAACAAATTGCCGGTAAAGCGGTTCAGGAGTTTTTGTTTGCGAATGAGAATGCAGATGAAACCCGCTGGCTCCTGAGCGGCCTCGAAGTGGCCGACGTGCCCGCCGCTGCCCTCGCCATGCAGGTGGCCGGGCGGCGGAAAGCAAAGGAAAAACTTCCTACCCTTTATGCCCTGCCGGGGATTGTCTACCCACCCAGCGGAAATCTCGAGCAGACATCATCGGAAGTTACGGCATCCCACAAGGTTCAGATCTTGCGTAGTGAATTGGGTGACCATCTCGATACCGGAGCAGATCTGACCGGCGGATGGGGAGTGGATGCCTGTTTTCTATCCACACTCTGCACCGATTTTTACTTCAGCGACCCGGAACCCAGGCTCGTTGAACTGGCGCAGCACAACCATCGCCTGTTGGGCAGGACTAACCTCCGCTACCAAACGTGCGCATTACCCGAAAGCCTGGCCGGCCTTCCGGACCAGGTTTCCTTCATCTACCTCGACCCATCGCGCCGAACAAAGGCGGGCAAGGTGATCGCGCTGACCGACTATACACCCAACATCCTGGGTCTGCTGCCACAATTGTTCGCAAAAACACATCATCTTCTTCTCAAAACATCACCTCTGCTGGATATCTCACACACACTCCGGCAGTTGCCAAACGTGAAAAAAGTATTTGTGGTAGCCTGGAAAAATGAATGCAAGGAACTGCTTTTCTACTGCGACAAGGCTTACGCCGGACCTGTCGAAATCGAAGCAGTGGATCTGGCGAGGGCAAAACCATTCACTTTCTTTGCCGAGGACGAAGCCCGGGCCGCGGTCGTTCTCTCTGAACCAAAACGATATTTGTATGAACCCGGCGCTGCCATCCTGAAAGCAGGTGCCTTTCGGCTAATGGCGGAACGATTTCAGGTGTCGAAGCTTCACGCCCACACCCATCTCTACACAAGCGATCGGCTTGCGGAAGATTTCCCCGGACGAATTTTCGAGGTGACCAGCCTCCGCCCGGATGCGCTTCCGGAAAGAAAGGCCAACATCATCACACGGAATTTTCCGGAGGATCCGGATGTGCTGAAGAAAACGTTTCGGTTAACCGATGGCGGTGATTTCTTTTTACTCGCCTTCACGGGCCCCCGTTCGCGGCACGTACTGGTGTGCCGCCGCGTGCAGTAGGGCGAGCCGGGCCAAATCTGTATTTCCCATTCATTCCACCTCATGCCGATTGGTCGGCCTTGGGATATGCTTTCAGCTCATCATTCCAACGCACATCGGCTTTCGGATTTTGTGCTCCGGTGTGATGTGCCACATCACTCTTTTTTGTTACCCTTCTTTTTTGAAACTAGCTTGCACGATGCCTGTGCGGGGACGTCTACATCACCTCATTTTTTTACTTGATGGCACGGGTGCGCTTTTGTCTGCGGGTTTACTCCTCATGCTTTACACACTGGAAGTCGGATTACCCGACCGGGTGATGGTGTTCCTGGCAGGCGTTGCCTTGGTATTCGCGTTGTACGCATTCGGGTGCCATTTCCTCAGACCTGTGCGCTGGCCATCCTTCCTCCGTCTGGTCGCAGTTGCCAACCTCCTCTATGCCATCAGTACCGTTGGCTTCGTGCTTCTTTTTTACGAACAGACTCCAATTCCTGGCCGAATCTTTTTTTTCGCTGAAGCGGGAGTGCTGCTTGCTTTAGCAAGCTTTGAACTACGGATTGCATCAAACCCAGAGAAATGATCATCCGATAGTTGAAAATACATCACGGACAAGCTACCGCCTTCAGTTTTCGCACCCGAACCGGCTTTTGCAGATCAGTCATGTAACCCCTGTCTTTAGCTACTCCTGCCAAAAAAGAGCGAATGATCTGATACCTTTAGCAATCGAAATATGGAAGATTTACTCATCCAGGCGGCGCGATTGATCAATACCACCTCCCGGCATCTCTTCTTGACCGGCAAGGCAGGGACTGGTAAAACCACGTTTCTGAAAAATCTGAACGAGATCACCCATAAGAGTTATATTGTCGTTGCACCCACCGGCATTGCAGCATTACAGGCCGGTGGCGTTACCATTCATTCACAGTTTTTACTGCCTCCGGGTACCTTTCTGCCCGACCGATTCCTGCCCGAACAAATGGCCGATCAGGGGCGGGTGCTTACGCAACATTCGCTGGCCCGCAAACACCCGCTCAATAGTGCCCGAAAGCTGGTTCTCCGTTCTATTGATTTATTGGTGATCGATGAAGTCAGCATGTTACGAGCCGATTTACTGGATGCTATCGACTACCGCATGAAAGCCGCTCGTGGTAATTTTCGACATAGCTTTGGCGGCGCGCAAGTACTTTTTATTGGCGATCTTTTTCAGTTGCCGCCGGTCATCCGTACAGACGAGCAGGAGTTACTCGGACAATACTATAAAAGCCCCTGGTTCTACGAAGCACACGCACTGCGAAGCCAGCCTCCAGTATACCTTGAGCTGCAGAAGATCTTCCGGCAGACAGATGCCCATTTTATCTCGCTACTCAATCACCTGCGCAATAATGAGGTAACACGTGATGACATTAACCTGCTGAACCGCCATTTCAAATCAGCGGATGAAATTCGTGACCTAAAAGAGGTGATTACGCTCACCACCCATAACTACAAGGCGGATGAAATCAACCAGCGCGAATTACGTGCGCTGAGCACACCGGCTCATACATTTGATGCTTTTATCGAAGGGGAATTTCCGGAGAATATGTATCCGGCATTACCCTCGCTGCAACTCAAAGTTGGCGCACAAATCATGTTTATCCGAAATGATCCATCAGAGGAAAAGAAATATGTAAATGGCAAGCTGGCTACCGTATTGGAGATGAGTGGTCACGAGGTGTGGGTTGCGCTGGCGGAGAGCCACGAGCGCTACCCGTTGAAACGCGCCCGCTGGGAAAACAAGCGTTACTCGGTAGAAACACGTTCGCAGGAGGTAACCGAAGAAGTTATTGGTGTTTTCGAACAGTTCCCCGTAAAACTGGCCTGGGCAATCACTGTGCATAAAAGCCAGGGCCTGACTTTTGACCGGGCGATTATTGATGTGGAACAAGCATTCACCGGCGGGCAGGTATACGTTGCACTCTCCAGGTTGCGATCGCTGGATGGTTTGATTTTGCAGTCGCGCGTGCCGGCAACGGCCATCACCACCGATCAACAAGCGGTTGCCTTTGCGGAGGCACATCACCAGCCTGACAAACTAGATCAGGTGGTGGTGAGCGGGCAACGGGAATACGTGCAACAGCTTATTCATTCAACCTTTGACTTTTCGCCGTTGATCAGGGATATTCTCTACCTCCTGAAAACGTACGAACCGGACCCGGATACTGCAAACAGCAAACCGGTACTGGTGCATTTGGCAGAAACGCTGGATAACGAAAAGCGAAATACCGAAAAATTCCGGCAGCAACTCAGCGTGCTGCTGGCCGAGTACCCGGCCGGTAGCTTTCTTGAGCGCCTCCACAAAGGCAGTGCATATTACCGCACCCTACTAACCGCTCTCTTAGAACAACTGCTGCAACACGTCGAGGTGATGCGCTCGCAAAAACGCGTGAAATCGTACGTGAGCCAACTGACCGAACTTGACCTGGCGCTGAGCAAGAAAATGGAAGAAGTTGACAGAGCATGGATGCTCGCCTCTGGCATTCTGGACGGCCGGCATTCCTTCGATATGAAAGCGCTCGTACAGCAGCGAAACGAGACAAGAGCAGGAGCCCTTGCCCGTGCGATAGCCGGTGCAGCGCCTCTGCTTGCGGGAACAAGAAAGAAAGTAACAACCGGAAAAAGAAAATCGAAAAAGGATGAGCCTAGCACCTACGACATCACGCTCGACATGCTGGCCGACGGGTTAACACCCATCCAAATTGCCGAAAAACGGGGGCTGACGGTCAGTACCATCGAGAGTCATCTGGCAAAAGCCATAGATGCCGGACGGTTGACGTTAGATGCGCTCGTTACTACAGAAGAACAAACCGAAATCAGGGAAGGAGCCGATAGGCTGCCGGACGGCTTTGGATTGAAAGACTTGTTCGATCTGTTGAAAGGACGCTACAGCTACGGTAAACTTCGGGCAGTACTTAAAGACCGGGGTGCGGGCTGATGCGCGCTGGCTATCCGGCCGCCGTAAGAGTGGTTCCGTTTGCCGTCACCTGCAGTTCGGCCTTTGCACCAACAATCCAGCTGCGGTTGGGTACGGCATGACCAAACGGCAATCCGAAAGCAACCGGGTATGAAAATTGCGAAACATGGTGTCGGACAATCTCCTCACAGGTCTCACCAAACGGAAGTTCCGTTTCTTTCATGTCCGTCAGGTGGCCAATCGCCAGCCCCGCCAGATGATCCAGTTTACCGGCACGTCGGAGATGCACAAGCATACGGTCAAGCTTGTAGTGGTACTCATCGATTTCCTCCAGGAGGAGGATTTTGCCAGCAGTCTGGATTTCATCGCGTGTACCCAGCGAATCAACCACCAACGACAAGTTGCCACCCGTAAGGAATGCCTGCGCAATGCCCTGGCGGTTTCGTTGATGAACGTCAGCAGATAGCCGGAATTGACCCTCAAACGCACAGGTAACGAGCGATGCAAGCGACTCATGGTGTTCTGGACTTCGAAACTGAATGGGCATAGAGCCATGAATGCTCGCGATTTCTTCGCGCTGGAGGCGCAAATGCAGCGCCGTTACGTCGCTGAACCCAATAATCCATTTTGGATGCCTCCGAAAAGCTGTAAAATCCAGTTGGTCGATGATCCGCGTTGTGCCATACCCGCCACGAGCGCAGAGAATGGCAGACAAATCCGAACGATCCAGGAAAAATTGCAGATCACGTCTGCGTTCATCATCCGTTCCAGCCAGATAGGAGTGTTGGGGGCTGCTCAGCGCAGGCGCAAACTCGAATTGCAGGTTCCACGCCCTGAACCGTGCGAGTCCCTCCTCCAGGTCCTGGTCGCGGATTCGCCTGGCAGACGCTGCCACAGCAACCCGACAACCGGAAACAAGAAGGGGCGGAAAAAGCATGCTCAGTTTTTCTTTTTCTTGCGAAGCAGGTTATTCAGCTTGTTTTGCAGTTGCTCAACCGCATGTTGCTTGGTGCTGTCTTTGCTGGTCGTATCGATTTTCAGCAGGTTGTTGATGACCTGCTTTGGTTGTTGGCCCTCGGCAAGATCTTTCAGCAGTTGTTCTTTCTTTTCCTCCACCGCTTGTGAGACGTTCGCTTTTACTTCTTCCTTTACTGCCTCTTTGGCTTGCTGAACCTGTTGCTTTTGTTCGGTTAGCAGCAGCTTGCTCTGGGGGTTTGCGTAGGTACCTCCGATGGCAATCGACACAGGTATATCTTCCTGGGGATTTGCGTTGGTATTACCCGTGAGACCGGCTAACAAACTCTGATAGTGCACACCCAATGCCCCTGGTGGAACATTCATCTTGAGTAAATAATCAATTGATCCGTCTAATCCGGTGCTACCGCTGATATTGGTCACATATTTTCCAAACTTTACATCGAAAGGCTTCACACTGAGTTTACCGTTTTGTATAGTTGCCGACATGAGCACATCCTGTAATTTAACCTGATCGGCATCCTCCAGCTTGGTGAGTGCTGTTACGCTACTGACAATTTTTGATTGAGTAAGGGCTGCGTGGGAAATGTTGATCAATCCGGTGCCACTCACCGTGGCAAGATCAGGCATCATATCCTGTTTTAGCTCGCCGCTGACTTTGAAGTTTGTTCCGAAGGTGCCTTGCACCACACCGGCGATTGGCGCATACGTTTTCACGATCGAAAAAGATGAAGCCGCCTGCTGGATGGACAGGGCATCGACTTTCATATCGAAGTTGTAGCGCGGATGCTGCAGATCATTGGCAGTATAGGTGCCACTCATCAGGAAGGTGCCCCCCAGCAGATCAAATCGTAACCCATTCATGTTGGCCACGCCATCGCGCAGTACGATGTTACCAGTTGCATCGGTCATCACGTAATCCATCATTTTCACGGTTTTAACAGAGGAGCGGAGTGTAAAATCGATATCTCGGGGGATGGGGATAACGGTGAGCGAAAGTGAATCATCGGGCGCTGGCGGCTGCGATGTGTCGGTCATAAATTCATTTAAATCAAGTAAGCCGGCCCGGTAGTCCAGATTGCCTTTAATCGTCTCGTTCTCGCCGAACAGGTACCCCAGATAATTAGCCACTTCACCCGACAGCGAAAAATCGCTTTTACCAATTGTGCCGGAAGTATTCTGCAGTTCAATTTTTCGTGGATCAAATACAGCCTGTGACTGAGAAACCGTTATGGCATACGGAATGTCTTTCATGGAGAATGCAAAATCGGACACGGATACCTGACCGCTGGTAGGCAGCCGGTCGTACCGTTTCGCGGTCACATCACTCATCTTTCCTTTTGTTTCAAGATCTGCCTGAATGATGCCCGCGAGCGTCATCCCCTCAACAGGAAAAACTTTTGTCATTTTCGCAAGGTCTACTCCTCCTTTCGCTTTGAGATCCCAGGTGTAGTCATCCAGGTTGCTGAACCCCAGGCTGGCGTTGAATTTCTGCTGGTCGAGTACCATCCCGAAATCTTTTACATCCACAACGGTTTCCGCCATTCTGCCACTGGTGTTTTTTACCGTCGCCTTCATGCTCATCTGCTCCAAAGGCAGCGGAAACTCCTTTGCCTTCGCAAAGCCATCGGTAAGCGACATCGCGATGTCTAACGTGGGAATGATTTTTCGCAAGCTGTCGTACACACCACTCGCTTTTGCGTTCAGTGCAAAGTTGCCCTTCAACTCGAAGCCCTCCATCGGAAACATCCGGGTCAGCTCCGAAAGGTTGAGTTGGGCCACAACGGATGCATCCATGCGGTAATCTTTCAGATTTTCGATCAGGAGGCGCGCATCCACCGGGTTTGATCCGAAATCAAGGTGCAGGGTTTTCAGATTGACAACTGTTTGCTCCATGTTTCCGGTTTGATGATCAATCCCTAAATCGAGGTTGATATTTTTTACCGCCGTGGGCAATTCAGGGTATTGAAAGAGGCCGTCTTTCACGTTCAAATTGAGGTTGAAAGCGGGCACCTGCGTATCGCTGTAGGTGCCTTTTGCAAATCCCGCGAAAGCGAGATACCCCGAGGTCTTGAGGGTACCAAAGTCCCGGGTATAAATGCCCGGCACGAGCGACAGCAGACTTTTGAAACTGTTTTCAGGTGTGGTCACCCGGATGTCCATACCAAAGTCATTCGGATTCATCTTTACCCACCCCTCAAATGACAATGCGAAGTCGTTGATCTTCGTCTGATTATCGCGGAATGTGTAGCGCGTATAATCTTCCGCGATTTCGATGACGGCATCGATCGAAACCCGCTTGTTGGTGAGCAGCTCGAGGCCGTCGAAAGAAGTGGTGAGCGAGTCCACCACCGTGTGCGTGTGGAGATCAAAAGCGGTCTGATCGAAACTTCCATGCCCTTCATGCTGGAGCCCTTTCAGTTGCAGGATGTAGGGCATCGACTGATCATCATATACCACCTGCCCATCGCTGACCTGCCAGTGATCGATCCCAAACTGAAATGCCGTGGGTTCCTCGGCTGCCGGGGCCGCTGCTGCGGTATCCGGATACAAAATATCATAATTTGCCCGACCATCGGGAAGCACCTTTATGATAATCTGTGGCTGGATTAGCGACACTCCTTTGATTCGGATGTGATCTCCGAAAAGCAGGTCTTTCAGATTCAGTTCAATCTCCAGCCGCTGCATAACAAATAGCGGAACACCCTGAAATGGTGCCCGATTGAAAACGCCCAACTCGTCTATTTGGACAGTCATGCTCGGAAAATTGCGAAACAGGGTAAGGTTGAAGTTATTCACATCAAACACCACATCCGCATGGATACTTTTGGAAATCTCCCGATCAATTGCGGCTTTGATCTCGTCTTTATAGATACGCGGTAAAATGATAACAGCCGCAAGCAGGATGGCCAGAAAAATGACAACGCCGAAGAAAATTTTTTTTACCCATTTCATGTGTTACGAATAGTTAACAAAGTTACGAATTTCGCTGCCGGAAGGGCAGGTATCAGATCACTAAACGTAACACGAGGTTTAAAGAATCCACCGAAGGAGAAAATCCAATAACTTTCTTTTTAGGGGGGTGTAGGGAGGGTGAAAGAAATTGGTATTGGCCCAGACGGGCATTTGTTTTATTACCGGCTTTTCATTGGAGAAAGATTGAAAACCAAACTGGCCGTGGGCTTTGCCGATCCCGCTGTTATTTACTCCGCCAAACGGAACGTTGGGGTGCGTGTATTGCAAGAGGCAGTCGTTGAAAACCAGTGCGCCGCCGGATGTTTCCCGTTCCAGCCGCTTGCGAAAAGCCTGTCGTGAACTGAACACATACATCGCCAAAGGTTTGGGCCGGCTGTTGATGAAGGCGAGCACGTCGTCATCCGTGCGGTAAGAAATCACAGGCAAAATCGGACCGAATATTTCCTCTTCCAGCACCCGCGTGCGTAGTGGCGAATGCAACAATAAAGTAGGCGGATAAAACCGGGTTACCCGGTCTGGTGCGGTCGATTGCAGTACTTGGGCTCCTTCGGCTTTCGCCTGCTTAACCAGCTCGTTGATTCGGTCGAAATGCCGTTGATTTACCAGGCGGGCATAATCGGTTGATTGTTGGTCTACTGCGCTGCCATGTCCGAAAAGCGAACGTATTTCCTGCTGCAAGAGCTCAACGAAAACCTGCTCGTATCGCTCGGGAATAAGGAGGTAATCCGGAGCAATACAGGTCTGGCCGTTATTGAAGAACTTTCCGAAGGCAATTCGCCTGGCCGCGATAGCCAGGGATCCGGTACCATCCACCACACAAGGGGATTTACCGCCCAACTCCAGCGTAACGGAGGCGAGATTTTCGGCTGCGGCCTTCATCACGAGTTTTCCCACGGCCGGACTGCCCGTGAAAAAGATGTGGTCGAAGGGAAAACGCAGCAATTCCTGAGAGGTAGCAGCATCTCCCTGCACAACCGCCACCTCGTCGGGCGAAAACAACTCGTTGATCATTTGTGCAACCAGTGTACCCGTGTGGGGCATGTATTCGGAGGGTTTGATGACTGCTGTATTGCCAGCAGCCAGGCACGATACGAGCGGAGCCAGGCAAAGGTTAAAGGGATAATTCCAAGGCGCCAGAATCAGGCAGACGCCCTTTGGCTCGTATCGAATGTAAGTTCGTGTTCCCAGGTAGTGTAGCGGTGCATCAACAAGCTTGGAACGACTCCACTGCCGTAGGGCCGCCTGGGCATGGCGGACTTTACTTAAAACCCCGATTATTTCAGTTATCTCGATTTCGACTTCCGGACGGTAAAAATCGGCTTGCACCGCCTTAATGATAGCCGTGCGATTGGCTACTACCCAGCGTTCAATTTTTGCCAGTCGTGCGCGTCGCTGGGTAACCGACTGCGACCTGAATAGCAAACTGCGGACCTTCTGTGCCTCAAAAAGCGCAGAAAAGCCGGAAATAGGGTTAATTTCCATATTCGGTTAAAGTAGAAAAAATCAGGGAACCTTGATTCAGATTAATAAATTGTTACCCAAAAATTGGCTTATATTAATTTATTGTTAATTTTATGTTATGAATTTGATCTTTCGATGAAAATCTGTCTCGTTTTGGTGCTTGTGGCCAACCTGGTCTGCAAAGGGCAGACATTACTTGGATTCTGGGAAACCGGAACAGTTGACAAGGCCGGTTTTGAAGCATTTGAGGGACGCGTTGCCCGCCACGTAAACATGCTGAAGGACCAGCGGCATAAAGACGATGTGCAGTTCCTTTTTCAGGTTTACCGAAAAACCAGCAAGGCCTTCTTTGAACAATACCAGCCCCTGGTGGAATTTAATCAATTGGCGGACGGTGTCTATGATTGCCTGACTGCAACAGCATTATATACAGTTATTCTCAACGAACTCAACATCCCGTACAGGGTGTATGAAACGAACTATCATATTTTCCTGACAGTGCAACTGCCTTCGCGCGAAATTCTGATTGAAACTACAGATCGGCTGACCGGCTTTATCACTGATGAGGCTGAAATCAATCGCATCCGAACTAAATATGTACGGCAGGCGCCTGTCGCGCGCGCGAACAAGACAGTGTTTGATTATTCCGGTAATTTGGATCAGGCCGTGTCTGATGAGCAACTGAACGGACTACTGCTCTTTAACCAGGCTGTGAAAGCTTACAATGACGGCAGCTGGAAAGCCAGTGATGATAAGTTGCGGCAATCCGAGCAGTATTACCAGTCTGCCCGTACGCGCGAACTGCGCGAGCTGATACAGCTCACCCGAACGATCGTTTCTTAGTTTTCCAGAATCCGGACTTCCACGCGGCGGTTTAAAGCGCGAGCGGCATCTGTATTTTCCGTTGAGAGCGGGCGCGTGCCACCGAATGCCTTGGTTTTCACCTGACTCTTGCTGACACCTTTATCTATCAGGTATTTCCGCACGGCTTCCACCCGATCTTCTGAAAGTTTCATGAGCTGCTGCGGATTACCTTGAAGGTCGGTATGCCCTTCCAGTTGAATAACCAGCCGAGGATTGTTGCGAAGTATTTTCAGGATTTCATCGAGCTCCTGGTAGGACGTTTTATCAATGATTGTACTTCGTGGCTGAAACGTTAGATTAGGAAGCGGAATGATATTGCCGACATGCAATTCATGAGTGCGAGGTCGGGACGGTGCATCGGCTGCCGGTGGCGCACTGGCTACCACCTCCGTACGTACCAGTTCAATGTCAAGGGTTACGACTCGCTCCCGGGCTGTAGCCGGATCCAGCAGGAATTTGGCTTTATTATAGCCAGGGGCCTCAACAACAATTGAATATTTTTCGCGATCAAAGAAAGCAAACCGGTACTCGCTACCATTCAACATGCCCGCATGGCTGCCGTAGGGAAGGCTCTCATAGGTAACGCGCGCCACCACGGGTTCTTTCGTTGCTACGCTCACAATTTTTCCGGTGGCATACACCAAGGTATCCTCCTGACAGACACCCGCGTGGAAGATGGTCAGCCCAAAAAGAAAAACTATTAACCTCATGCTGCTTTAGAGTTTGATGATAATAAATTCCACCCGCCTGTTCTTATTTCTTCCCTCGCGGGTATCGTTACTCACCACCGGTCTGGCTTCGCCAAAAAAGCTGATCTTGATCCGGCTGGGCTGAATGCCCTTTGCGGTGAGATAGCTTGTTACTGCCTCGGCGCGAAACTGTGAAAGGAGGAGATTAAACGATTCCGGCCCAGACGAGTCGGTATGACCGGCAACCTCTACTTCCATCTGTGGCCTTTCCTTCAACAGGTCGACCAGACGATTCAACTCCGGAAACGACTCAGGGCGCAAAACCGCCTTTGAAAAGTCGAAGAAAACATTGTTAAGCGCAATACTAGCAGCGGGCACGATGGGTGAAACAATGATGTCTTCCAGCTTCTTTTCCTGCGGCTTCATAGCAATGTTCTGTTGGTCGAGTACCCGATCCTGCTTGATTTCCCGCAGATCAAGATTTTGGTTTTGGCTGATATGGTCGGGGGCCTCAGCCCGTACGCCGTACAACTGCCCCCCCGGTAATTTTATTTCGTATGCCCCGGTTTCCGGATCGGATTCAACAGAGCCAAGCTGCTTGCCCTCGGGCAGTAGCTCGTAAATTACTTTTGCTCCTATCGGTTTGCCGGTTTTGGCATCCACTAGCTTGCCTTTTACAACCACAAAAGCGTCTGGCGATTTATAGAACGGTAGTTTTGCCCGGTAGATATCCGCATTATCATCCGTAACACCGCGCGAATAGTAGGCATATTCACTGGTGCTGGGGACATTGAAAAATAAATCATCTGTCTTACCATTGATACTGGGACCCATGTTTTTGGGCTCTGTCCAATTCGTCCATGTATCGTCCAGCCGCTTGCTCATATACACATCAGCTCCGCCATAACCACTAAACCCATTAGAAGAGAAATAGAGCGTCTCGTTATCTGGGGCGATAAAGGGCGCCGTTTCCTCGCCAGCTGTATTTACGGTCTGTCCGAGGTTCAGCGGCTCTGACCACAACGAATCGCTTTGCATAAAACTCACATACAAATCACGTCCGCCTTCCGAATCTGCCCGCTCCACAGACATCAGCAGGGACGTGCGCGTATTGGATAAAAAGTAATTCGCTTTGTCGCTGAAATTATAATCATTCTTGATTTCGATCGGTTTTGGTTTAGACCACGTGCCATTTATGTTACTGCTGATCGATACCCCTGACATCATCTTTCCATTCGGTTTGTATTGATTTCCGAGAACCAACAGTACCGCTTTACCGTCCGGTGTGGCCGAACTCACTGCGTTCACAAAATTCGGGAATTCGTTGTTGAAGGTTGGTCCTGCATTCTTTGCGAGCGTCCATTTGCCGTCGGCCCCGAGTTCGGAATACCAGATATCTTCCTTGTCATTTACGCCGCCCATATTCCCGGGATGGTTCTGGCGGCTGAAATACAGTGTCTTTCCATCAGGAGAAAGCAAAGGATTGATGTCGTTCACAGCACTATTGACAGCTTCATCCAGGCGTTCAACGATAATTCCATCCAGCAACAGATTTGGCATGTCGATTAAGGGTGTAATTCTGTACGGTGAATCGGAAATGGCCACCGCATCAATGGAAAAATAATCTGGCAAAATTGAACCGTCAAAATCGAGTCGGATTGCCGTAACTTTATAAGGTGTTTGTTCGATGATAAAATTAACCATCCGGCTCAGACGGGGGACAACTATCGGTGTAGTTTGGCGAACGACATAGGCATTATCCTTTTCGTCGAAAAGTGTGATGGTTGTAAGTGCCGACGGGTTATGCGTTTCAACAATAGCGATCTGACGTACCTGAATGGCGTTGGAAAAGCCCAATTTGATCCATTCTTTTTGCTTCGGCTGGTCGGGTGTCCAGGCATTGGGGTTCTGACCGCCGGCCGGAAACACATTGGGTTTACCGAGAATTTGCCGGGCCGAATATTGAACAGGGGTTAATTCGCTTGAAAAACCAATTACCTTATCAGCCCATTGCACCACTTGCGCGTGTGCAAACTGCCCGAAAAAAAAGAGAACAGCACACCAGAGTATTTTCATTACTAATCTCATTCAAAGATTAAAGTTAGTATTTTTTTCTGGTATCGGTAAATCCAGGTCAGAAGGCCAGTGCAACCGTTTTCAAACACTAGAAAAAGACCAATAGCCGGTATTAGTCCAGAGATGGTCGGTTAAAAACCAAAAAACCGACATGCAAGAGCATATTCCACTGATTAGCCGGGTCGTCATAATAATTAACGCTCAGGCTTACCGGGCCCACGGGCGAATGCAGCACCAGGCCCGCGGTACCTGCAAAATAGACTTGCGTAATGTCTCGCACCAACGCGGCTTGTTGTACTCTCGACTCCACAATGGACTCAAAAGGCTTGAAAAGATAGCCTTCCAGCCGGAAATCCAAATTCTTCCGCAACGATAAAACGTTTCGCCAGCCGGCTGCTACGAAATTGAAGGCCCTGAAATTGCGCAGTAGTAATGTCCGACTATCCTGAAGAGGCAAGAATGCGGGTGCGCTGGAAATCGTTGAAAAATAATTGGCGAAAGGTTTTTGATTAGAAAAAACCCCATCCAGGTAGAGCCCTGAACTGTACACGCCACGTTTGAAATACTGCTCAAGGGTGAGCCTCAGTCGCCACCAATTCGCCTGACTGCGGACATCTTCAGCGGTTACGGATGTACTCCCAGGTTCCCAGCGCTGCAGAAGATTGAACCGATCAATAGAAAACCGGATGGCCGTTCCATCATCAGCATATTGTTTGCGGTTGAGTGTATTGGTCGAGATGCTCAGCCCGTAGCGGCTGCCATCCAGAGAAAGTTCATCCAGAGTATCGGTACTGACCAGTACTTTCGTATCGATAAACTCATCATCGTTGTTAAGGTGGAAGGCATGAACAGATGCCCGATACAACTCCCCGATCGGGCGGCCAAGGCTAACGCCCACCATGCGATCGATGCGCCGTAAGACCGTGGGGTTAAAACGACCAAACAACAGGTCTCTGCTCTGCAGGTAATCCCAATCATTAAAAGTCGCTTGGGGCTCAATGAAAAACTGTCCCGCATTGGGCACGTTGACTCGGGCTTTCAATTGGACAGATTTGTAAAAATTTCCTGCGTAGAAATTTGCTTCTCCGTGCGTGAGTGCACGATTAAAGTGAAAGTAGTTCAAACCGAGAAAAATATGGCTAATCGAGCGGGTGGCTATGACGCCACCAAAGTCGAGCTGGAAGTCATTTAGCGGACGGCGGGAAAACTCCAGCGCAAACTTTTCGTCTTCTTGTAAAAAGATCCGGGGATAAATGGTTTGAAAAAAACGGGTTGACATCAGGTTGAAGTATCCGGCTTTGGTATCGCGCAGGTTTAGTGGTCTGTCGTATCTCTTGAAAAACCGGCTGATATAACGCTGCTGCCCGGGGGTAAAGCCATCGAACCGCAAATGATCAATCAACAAGGGTTTATTTCGGCTATTGAATTGGTTTCTGCGGGCGGCCACAACATCGCAGGGCCGGAGACTGGCGGGCGCGATGCGTGATTTGATCTCAGCCATTTGCCGGAGCGTCTGTACGTAGCCACTATCAATCAAACTCTTTGCGCGGGCGAAATCAAATGCGGTGTACCGTTCCAGATTTGGTTGAATATAGACCCCGTTTGAGGGTATCTTGGAAGGATCCGATTTGTCGAGCAGCATATACAATAGTGACCGCGAAATCAGTTTTTCATCCTCACCAAAGGGATAATCTTGGTAGACTTTGGAAGACACGTTGCTGCCGATGATGATTTCGGGCTGAAACTCGCTTTGCGCAACATCAACCGGAAAGTTGTTATAAACACCTCCATCGAACAAAAACTTACCATCAATTCGGATCGGGCTGTAAAAGAGCGGAACAGTCTGGGTGGCACGAAGAGCATCGCTCAGCAATCCGCTGCGCAGAATGACCTGAGTCTGGGTGAATATTTCGGCTGCCACCACCCGCAAGGGGATAAACAGGCTATCGAAATTATTCCTGGCTGTAGCCGTGGGCTGTGCCAGGCGCTCAGCAAGTGCAAAATTCAATGTCAGGTCGCTGGCGATAGCGGTATTGATATTGAGTGAGAGGGCTGAATCGAGCGACAGATCAAAGCGCACAAACGATCCGTTGTCGTCCGGCTTATTGTAGTAGTAATTGAAACCCTTTTCAGGCTGACCATTGACCCAGCGCAAAAAGTCATCTGACAACACAAGCGCTTCGATCTGGTCGGGGCTCATGCCCGCCGCGTAGCAGCCCGCCACAATGCCCCCCATGGAGGTGCCCACGACATAGTCTATGGGTATCTCATTTTCCTCCAGGGCTTTCAGAACGCCAATATGAGCGAGGCCCTTGGCGGCACCTCCGCTGAAGACCAAACCTACTTTCTGAGCATATCCGATCCCCGAAAGGAAAAAGAAAAAAACCCAAACTAATTGTACCCGGATACGCATTCTTCTGATTCCCCCAAATTAACTGGATTTTAGGGCTGAGATTGCTTGACTTTTGTTAAAAAAATAACGCGGAGGTCACGACCGGTGCCGGCTTATCGGTTGGATCCGGAATATCGGCCAGCTGCCGGCGAATGGCTTGCTTCAGCAAGTTAAATGTGGCCCTGTTCGAGACATCTACCGGTTGAGACGGCGGAAGCTCTACGCGCAGTGCATCTACTTGTACGCCATTGCGCCAAAATCTGTAACACAGGTGCGGACCGGTAGCAAGGCCCGTGCTTCCCACATACCCGATGACCTGACCCTGACGTATGCGGGTTCCGGCCCGCACGCCTGCGGCTATTCGGGACATGTGTAAGTAGCCCGTGGTATACGTGCCGTTATGGCGGATTTTCACGTAGTTCCCATTATTCGCTTTGTACTGTGCTTCCTCCACCAGACCATCTCCGACGCTGCGAATAGGCGTCCCGGTAGGTGCTGCGAAGTCGGTACCCAAATGCGCACGAAAAACTTTGGCAACCGGATGAAAGCGCTTTAGGTTATACCGTGAGCTTATGCGGGTAAATTCAATGGGATACTTTAGTAAGGCCTTGCGAAGGCTCTTGCCCTCTTCGTCGAAATAGTCGAGCCCCTCGCCCTGGTCAAGGGGAAATGCATACAATGGCTGGCCTGCGTGCTCGAATATGATTCCATGTATGCGCCCAACTGCGTATGCCTTGCCAGCTACCTGCTGCTCGTCGTACAGAATCTTAAAACGATCTCCCTTTTGCAACCGCTGAAAGTCAACTACCCAGGCGAAAATGTCGACAAACTTATTGGTCAGCTCGGGCGAGATGCCGAGCTCCTCTACGGTCTCGCTCAGGTTACTTTGAATGATCCCGGCAATGCCCTTCTCCTGAATTGTAACCGGCAGTTGACAAGGCTCTACCCACATGGAATCTTTCTGGAAGTGAAAAATCACATAGTCTACAGGATTGGATTCATACACCAGAGCCCTCAGCGTGTTGACCGAATCCCGTTTTGAATAAATCGTGTATTTTCTACTGGCTACGATCCGGCGAAAGTCGAACTGACCTTTTGGTATACGTGCGATTTGCTGGATAACTCCTGGTGGAACAGCATATCCCTGGAGTAAGTCGGTAAACGTTTGATTCCGCTTTACCGTTGCTTCCGTTTTTTGCAGGCCGGTAATGATCATGCCATGTTCAATTTCGGGTGGAGACGGTGGTGCTCCGGCCGGGGGCAAACCGTTATCAAAATCCCCAGCCGAACTGAACCAGGGCGTGTTGTTGTCGACGTAAACAAACGCAAGAGCTGCCAACACGAATGCGATGAAACTAACCAATAGCTGCCGGCGCAGACGCATACGAAAAAAGGGTTTGATACGATTAAAAAATAATTCGTTTGACGAACCAGCTCAACACTCAAAAGTACGAATCCGGTCGGAATGAAAAAACCCTACGCCCGGCACCTCAGGACTACGATTGAAATCCGGATAGCCGACGGACATCAAGTCACCTGTTACAATAGATGGCTTAATGCCCCGGGCGTGTTTGCACTTCATCTAGCTGAGAGGGTGGATTGAATCGGTACACCTCGGGCAACTGGGCATTATCATTCATGGTTACTTTCAGGTCTTTGATTAACCCATTATGAATATCATACACCCACCCATGCACAAAGGGTAACTGACGCTTGGCCCAGGCATTCTGGATGATCGAAGTCTCTACCAAATCAAATACCTGTTCCACCACGTTGATTTCCGTAAATCGGTTCTCCCTTTCGCGACCCTCGGGTATTAACTTAAGTTCATCTTCATGAATTCGGTAAACATCTTTGATGTGGCGAATCCAGTTATCAATGAGCCCGAACTGTTTATGCCCCATGGCCGCGCGAATGCCACCACAGCCATAGTGACCACACACAATTACGTGGCGCACTTCCAGCACGTTGACGGCATAGTCGAGCACGCTTAACATGCTCATGTCCGTATGCACCACCATGTTTGCAATATTGCGGTGCACAAAAATCTCACCCGGATTGGTGCCCGTAATATCGTTGGCGGGTACGCGGCTGTCGGAGCAACCTATCCATAAAAATTTCGGTGTTTGCACCTCCGACAAGCGATTGAAAAATTCCGGATCTTCAATTCCCTTTTGCTCGACCCATGCGCGGTTTTGCAACAATAACTGTTCAATGAATTTCATAACGCCGGTTTGAAAGTGTGATCTGATTTAGCTCAACGTGAATATCTTTAGTTTTGGCCTCCTCCAGGAAGTCGATGATGGTTTCCTGAATATCCTGGTCGATGAAGCGGGAGTACGTACCATCAATGATGAGGCGCGCCCCATTGGGCACTTTTTGAAACAGGTCGCGCACGGTTGATTTATTTAGGAATGAAACGTCTTTGGTGAATTTGAGCAGGTAACTGTTTTGCTCATTGTTCACCAGCAGTACGGCCTGCTTAAAATTGGTACGCAGAATAAAAAGAATTGCTGCCAAAAGGCCGATAAAAACACCCGTGAGCAAATCTGAAAGCAAAACGGCAAAGGTTGTAATCAGAAAGGGTACGAACTGACTGTTCCCTTTCTGACGCGTCTCCACAAAAAGCTGTGGCTTGGTAAGTTTATAGCCAACGAACATGAGGATACCGGCCAGGCAGGACAGGGGAATAAGTTCGAGCCAGGTGGGAATAAGAAGCACCGCGAGCAGCAGAATGACACCATGAGTAATAGCCGATGCTTTGGATTTCGCCCCCGCCAGGATATTGGCTGAGCTGCGCACGATGACAGATGTGAGTGGGAGTCCGCCCAACAATCCGGATAATGTATTGGCAACTCCCTGGGCCTTCAGTTCCCGGTTTAGTGGTGTCATCCTGCGGTAGGGATCCATTTTGTCGCTGGCTTCAATACTCAACAGGGTTTCCAAACTTGCCACAAGGGCAAGAGTGAACGCCACGCGATAAACCTCCGGATTAGACCAGGCCCGAAAATCAGGAACATGCAGAAATGCTGATCCTGCTTCCCAAATGCGTGGAACAGAAACCATGTGGCGCGCTTCAATAGCAAAGGTCTCGGTGAATGTATTGAATACGTAACCCAGCGCCGTGCCCACCGCAACAGCCATCAAAGCGCCTGGTGTTCTTGTTACCCATACCTGATTCCGCAGGCGCGGGTGCTCCCATAAAAAAAGAATAAAGAGGGAAATAAGGCTGACCAAGACGGCTCCCGGCGAGATGTAATGGAGTGATTCTATGACTTCGGAAAAGGTATTTTGCCCATCGGCCTGGAAAAAAGTTTCGTCGCCTTCGTAATCCACATCGTAGCCGACCGCATGCGGGATTTGTTTCAGGATGAGGATGAGGCCAATGCCGGCAAGCATCCCTTTGATAACCGAGGCCGGAAAAAAATTACCGATTGTACCGGCACGCAAATAGCCCAGAACAAGTTGAATGATCCCGGCTACAACCACACTCATTCCAAAAACCTCAAATGAGCCCAGATCAGCAATAGCAGTAGCCACTATTGAGGTAAGGCCGGCCGCCGGTCCACTGACACTCAAGGGCGACTTACTGAGCGATCCGGCTACCAAGCCGCCCACGATCCCGGCAATCAAACCGGAGATCAACGGAGCGCCCGAGGCGAGCGCAATTCCAAGGCACAAGGGGAGCGCCACCAGAAAAACAACAACGGCTGCCCTCAAATCATACAGCCAATAATTCGAAAATTTCATGCAAGCAAGTTAGGAAAGCTACAACAAAAAATGTGTTGATCCCCGGGTATCACAGACCAGGCACCTGTTTACGAGAGATCGGACACTGTGGCGATAGGTGTCATGCGAATGTACGCATATATTCCCGGAAAGAAACGCCTGACGCCATTGGTTATGTGACTCTTTTGTTTTGATTGGACAATACACTCAAAACAAACTGTAGCGCCTTCGGCACGGAGTAGGCAGTTCCTTTGCCAACGTCCGACGAATCAGAAAATACTAATAGGCGAGCGTGCCCCATATCCGGCAGTATACACTACAATCAATGCCCCTAACTTGAATGTAATTCACTGCCCGGAGCCGGACTACTGCGCCATTTGCGATATCTTTTGGAGCGGAAGTGATCCGGCCCACTGGAGCACGTCACTCTCCGAGCAATCATAACCCTTTACGGAAAACAAGGTGTTATTGATCGGAATCTGCAACTCCCAATTTATCTTTTGCGATTCAGTTTCAACATTCTTGTTCAACAGGGCTTTGTACCCCTGCACTTTTACTGTTTTCTGGTTTTCATTTGTCATCATTCCCCCAAGCACGGGCATAGTTAGGATGGCATTAATACCTGACAGCAGGGGCGAATTATTGATGATTTCTATGCGGGCTGTCTTAGGTTCTGTTCCATATACCCGATCCACATATACACCCAGTGCACCCGAACCCGACAGATTATCTTGTTTTTCGTCAGCAGACAATACTCCGAGTTTAGCCGGTAACATTTTCAAAATCTCGCGGCCAATGACCACGTCCAGATCACGCAGCATTTGCTCCATGGCGAAGCGGGCATCCTGCAAATTTCCACTGGTGTAGGCGCTGCGCGCGGTACCAAGATTTTTATCAAACCCCTGTGCCATCAGTCCGGAGGTAATGCACAGGGCCGCCAGTATCATTGAATATAGTTTCATGGATATATTTTTTATTGCTCGCCCAACTGCTTTTTGATGTTGTCCAAATCCAGAGCCTCTGCCGCTTTGATCACTTCGTTTTCATTGGCGAAGTTTACTGCCTCATATACAATCAAAGAAGACTGGCCGAGCGGCACACTCAGGCGGTAGCCTGAGGCGTCATCGTATTCAATAACTGAACGATATCCCTTCACTTTCACGTGCTTCCAGTTTTGCTGTCCATTGTTGGTTTGCGCATAGGCCCCGGCCATGAAATACGCGTTTACACTAGCCATCCACACGGAGTTGTTGGCAATAGAGACGCGCAGCTCGCGGTCTTTTCCGTCGCCATATTCACGATGAATCGTTAGCCCTGCCCAGCCCCAGCCGGTGCTGGTTACCTGGTCTGCTGCTGCTTCCCGTCTTAGTGCTGCCACCATTTCGGGCAATGATTTTAAAATCAGGTTGCCGATTTCCATTTCCACACCGAGCATGGCCTGCTGAATGGAATATCGTGATTCGCCGTAGGCATTTCGTTTATATGATTCTTCGGCATCTGCCAGATTCTGCCTGACATCCGGAGGGGTCGAAATCAAACCACCGCCACGGTTTGCCGGACTGTTGCCTCCAGGAGAGCCACCGGGCCCACTGCCCATCCCACTCTGGCCATTAGCTCCTCCCTGACCATTCCCCTGACCGGTATTCTGGTCTTGCGGATTCTTTTTCTTTCCGTTAAACAGGTTATCAATCGCCTCGCCGGCCTTTTGCTCAGCATTGCCAGCGGCCCTGTTCTTCAGTCGGTTTAGCACCTGCGCGGAAGAACATGGTGCCAGAGCCAGTAAAAATACCAGAAGGATACACAGACGTGTTTTCATACGAATCCAGTTTTACGGGAGGAAAGTTAGTAAAAATCAACCTTTCCAGGCCTAATAAATGGTCAGTAACTAGCCAGACCGCCGGCACCACACGACCTAAACAATTTATTTTTTTACTCGTTTGTTTAAATCCCGAATGCTTTTTTTATAGCATCCACATAATCGAGCCGCTCCCACGGAAACAAATCCACCTTTACGCGAAGTTCGTTCTTCTTACCCTTGTTGAATATCTTTTCGGTAGTCTTTGGTTCGCGCCCCATGTGCCCATAGGCGGCTGTCTCGGAATAAATCGGGGAGCGCAAGTTGAACCTTTGCTCAATAAAATAAGGGCGCATGTCGAAGATTTTTTCAATCTTCTTTGCAATCTCTCCGTCATTTGATCCCACGCGAGATGTACCGTAAGTGTTAACATACAAGCCAACCGGTTTGGCCACACCAATCGCATACGCCACTTGCACAAGTACCTCATCGCATACGCCCGCTGCCACCATGTTTTTGGCAATGTGACGGGTTGCATATGCTGCGGAACGATCCACCTTTGACGGATCTTTGCCGGAGAACGCACCGCCTCCGTGAGCCCCCTTACCGCCATAGGTGTCCACGATAATTTTTCTTCCGGTTAAACCGGAATCACCATGGGGACCTCCAATAACAAATTTCCCGGTCGGGTTGATGTGATAGTTGATCTGGTCGTTGAATAGTTTCTGAATTCGCTTGGGCTCTCTTTTCATCACCCGCGGAATGAGGATGCTGACCACATCTTCCCGGATTTTTTTCAGCATGGCTCCGTCTTTGTCAAAGTCGTCATGCTGGGTGGAGATCACAATCGTGTCGATGCGCTGCGGTTTGTTGTCGTCCGAGTACTCGATCGTGACCTGTGATTTAGCATCCGGGCGGAGGTAGGTCATTACCTTACCCTCTCTGCGAATAGCCGAAAGTTCGCGCAGCAAGGCATGCGCCAACTCCAGCGGCAGCGGCATATAGTTATCGGTTTCGTTGGTGGCATAGCCAAACATCATGCCCTGATCGCCAGCACCCTGGTCCTCTTTCTTTTTGCGAACAACGCCCTGGTTAATATCCGGTGACTGTTCATGGATAGCGGACAAAATGCCGCAGCTGTTAGCCTCGAACATGTACTCGCTCTTGGTATATCCGATCTTCCGGATTACCTCGCGCGCGATGTCTTGCACATCCAGGTAGGCCTCCGACTTCACTTCGCCGGCCAGTACGACCTGGCCGGTAGTAACCAGCGTTTCACAGGCACATTTCGAGTTCTGATCGTACGCTAAGAAATAATCGATGAGCGCATCAGAGATCTGATCGGCCACTTTATCAGGATGGCCTTCGGAAACGGATTCGGACGTGAATAAATACGGCATGGTATTGCGATTGCAGGTTAAAGGCCGCAAAGATAGAAAGGTTCAGGAATTATTGGCATTGTTTACCGCGATCGCGCAGGCTCACCCGTTTCGGTGATGTTGAGGGGTGGCCGCCTCAGCCTTATTTCCAGCCGATTCAGTTCCGTTGAATTAAAAACACGGCAGGAAGCTTTGGCCAGGTGTGTTCCGTTCTGCGCCATTCGGCAACCGGTTTTGATTTAATCTGCTCGTGTTCACCGGTGACGTCGATCGCAACACACAGCTGTGTATCGGGGTGAAGTGTTTTGATCAGTTGCCCAAACAACGATTGATTGCGATAGGGCGTCTCAATGAATATCTGCGTTTGCCCCCGGGCTCTTGACTCCGCCTCGAGCGCCTGTAGTTGTTGGATGAGCTCCCGCTGCTCCATCGGCAGATACCCATGAAAAGAAAACTGCTGGCCATTCATCCCGGAACTCATAAGCGCCAACAGGATTGCCGACGGCCCAACGAGCGGCACGACTTTGATGCCCTTGCGATGGGCAAAGGCTACGGCACGCGCGCCCGGATCCGCTACTCCCGGACAGCCCGCCTCCGAGAGCAGTCCCATGGCTTCCCCACGAAGAGCAGGCTGCAATAATGCCGGCAACTGACTCTCGGTCGTGTCTTTATCCAACACATCAAATTGCAGGGCCTCAATCGAGGGATAGATTTTCAGGCTACTCAGGAACCGCCGGGCGGTGCGCACATCTTCGGCCAAAAAAAACCGGAGTTGGGGCAGCAGCGCCAGCATCCGAGGGGCGATCACATCAAGTGCGGTGCCGTCGGCAACCGGACTGGGGAGCAGGTAAAGGGTGCCGGCCATGGTTAGTGTTGCCCCAAAAAGTGTAGTACCACATCGGCAAACTCCCGCGGTCGCTCGGCTTGTACCCAGTGGCCCGCATCAAGCGTAACCCACTCGGCATGAGGAAAGAGTTGATTCGCCCGCTGTTCGTCTCCCACGCGGTAGTACGTGGAGCGGGCACCGTTGACAAACAGCGTGGGTCCATTGTAAACGCCTTCATACACCAGGCCTGCGCCTATCGACTCAATGTTTGCATCGATCGCTGCCAGATTTACTTTCCAGTAGAATTTTCCCTCAACATCCCGCGCCAGATTTTTCAGGAGAAACTGGCGCACATCGACCTCCTCGATAAAGCGAGCCAGGACTTGGTCTGCTTCACTGCGCGACGATAGGGCGGCCAGATCAACCGCCTGCAGGCCATCGAGGATATGATCGTGATGCACCGGATAATTTTTCGGCATAATGTCCACCACCACCAGGCCGCGGACACGGTCCGGGTATTTTAAGGCATAGTTCATTGCCGTTTTACCCCCCATGCTATGGCCGAGCAGAAACGGATTTTCAATCTGATGTTCCCGGACGAACGCCTCGAGATCTTCCGTCAGGGACCGATAATCGAATTGCGGATCATGAAAGGATTGCCCGTGGTTGCGTTGATCAACCAACCACACCTGATGGTGCTGCGCCAGCGTCTTGGCATGGGTAAACCAGTTATCAGAAGATCCAAACAAGCCATGCAGCACAATTAACGGCGGGCCCGAACCCGAAACGCGATAGAACAATTTCATGCAGGCAAGATACAAAGGGGCGCCCAAACGACTTTATATTTGCCACGGAAACACCGCTCATGCGCATCCAGGGACTTTCAGTAGCCGATGTTGTTAAGGAATTTGGAACTCCATTGTACCTGTACGATGCGGAGAAAATCATTCAACAGCTGCAGAACTTAAAAAATGCTTTTTCGGAAAATGAGGTAAAAGTAAAATACGCAGCGAAGGCGCTCACCAACATCTCGATTTTAAAACTACTCCGCCAATCCGGATCCGGCGTAGATGTTGTGTCGATCAATGAAGCCAAACTTGCGCTCGGTGCGGGCTTTGAGCCGGCGGATATCATGTACACCCCAAACTGTGTTGCCTTTGAGGAAATTGAGGAGGCTGTTTCGCTTGGGGTTACCGTTAATCTCGATAACCTTTCCGCACTTGAGAAATTCGGGCAACGCTACGGTACCGGCTACCCGTGTTGTGTCCGGTTGAATCCGCACATCATGGCGGGCGGCAATTACAAAATTTCCACCGGGCATAGCCATTCCAAGTTTGGCATCTCGGTCTATCAGCTGCCCCAAATCATGGAACTTGCTCAGAAATACCGCATCGCCATCCATGGGCTTCATATTCATACCGGCTCGGAGATCACCGACACCGAAGTGTTTTTAAAAATGGCGGAGATTCTTTTTGGAATCGCCCGGGATTTTCCCAACCTCCGCTTTCTGGATTTCGGTGGCGGATTCAAGGTTGCCTACAAAGAGGGCGATCTTATAACGAACGTGTACGACCTTGGACTAAAGTTGGGCAAGGCGTTTAAAGAATTCTATCACAGCTACGGAAAAAAGCTAGAACTATGGATTGAGCCCGGCAAATACATGGTAAGCGAAGCAGGCGTATTGGTCGTAAAAACAAATGTGGTGAAGACCACGCCTTCGGTAACCTTTGTAGGAGTTGACTCCGGATTGAACCACCTGATCCGCCCGATGATGTACGATGCCTATCATGAAATTGTGAACATCAGCAACCCATCGGGATCGCAGAAGCTTTATAACGTGGTGGGCAACATCTGCGAAACGGACACGCTCGGAGCGGAGCGCAAACTGAATGAAGTGCGCGAAGGGGATTTGCTGGTGATCAAAAATGCCGGAGCGTATGGTTATTCCATGGCCTCCACGTACAACTCCCGGTTTCGGCCGGCCGAAGTGCTGGTGATCAACGGACAGGCGCGCCTGATCCGCAAGCGCGACACGTTTGAAGACCTGTTGCGCGGACAGCTTGATATTTTCTGATGCCCCCGGCAGACGGTTACGATCTGGTTGTTGTTGGAGGTGGGGCGGCAGGTTTTTTCGGTGCACTCGAGGCGGCCCGGCTGCAGCCCGACTGGCGCATCCTCATCCTGGAAAAATCAACGCGTCTGCTCGCGAAGGTAGCCGTCAGCGGTGGGGGACGTTGCAACGTTACACACCATTGTCCCGATCCCACACCGCTCGCCAAACATTATCCGCGTGGCGAGCGGTTTCTGAAAAAGATTTTTCGAACATTTCATGCGCAGCATACGATCGATTGGTTCAACCAACACGGCGTGGCGCTGCACGTGGAAGCCGATGGCCGGATGTTCCCGGTTAGCAACAGCTCACAAACCATCATTGATTGTTTTCTGGAGGCAGCCCGTGAGCTGAGCATTGAAATCCGTATGCAGGCCGGTGTGGATCGCCTGACCGGCAACGGGCCGTATGAGGTGGGCGCCGGTAAAGAAAAATTTTTTTGCACGCACGTGCTTGTCGCGATAGGTGGCCACCCCAGGCCGGAGGCGTACTCCTGGTTAGCACAACGCGGATTGGACATCCATCAGCCGATTCCTTCTCTCTTTACGTTCAATGATCCTTCCCGAAAATTTGCGGGCTTGATGGGCCTATCGGTGCCAGAAGCCGAAGTGAGAATTACGGGCACGAAACTGGCTGAAACCGGGCCTCTCCTCATCACACACTGGGGGCTCAGCGGGCCGGCCGTAATTAAACTCTCGGCCTGGGCTGCCGAATATCTTCAACAGCGAAACTATCAATTTAACGTGCTGATCAATTGGATTAACCTGAATGAAGAACACGTGCGCCGGAAGTTGCAGGCTCACCGTCAGCAGCATGG
>VYLK01000171.1_pt1 | contig 27446 bp, 30 predicted proteins | sample 5114321 | NCBI WGS metagenome assembly VYLK01 (sample SAMN12291792, study PRJNA351875) | freshwater metagenome | isolation source: freshwater lake | place: USA: Michigan, MSU2 Lake | collected 2011-08-16
GCGGCCCTGCTGGGCGGCGCTGCGGCCAGCGCCAGCGCGGTGGCCATCGGCTGGGCCGTGGGCCTGCCGGTGGAGGTGCTGGCCTCGCTGGCGCCCAAGAGCGTGACAGCCCCCGTGGCGATGGGCGTGGCGGCGCAGCTGGGCGGCATTCCGGCGCTGGCGGCGGTGTTCGCGGTGCTCACGGGGCTGATCGGCGCGATCACCGCCAAGGCGCTGTTCACCACGCTGCGCGTGCAGGCCCTGCCGGTGCGCGGCTTCGCCCTGGGCACGGTCTCGCACGGCATCGGCGCCAGCCGCGCGCTGCAGGTGCACCCCGATGCCGGTGCCTACGCGGCGCTGGCCCTGGGCCTGCAGGTGCTGCTGGCGGCGCTGCTGCTGCCGGCCGTGGCCCGTCTGTTCTGAACCTTCTTTTCTCGAACCCTGGCAACGCGATGCAAACCAACCTGGCCCCCGAGTTCAAGGGCACCCGCCAAGGCGAAGCCGCCGAGGCCATCCTGCGCAAGTGCGTGCACTGCGGCTTCTGCACCGCCACCTGCCCCACCTACCAACTGCTGGGCGACGAGCTCGACGGCCCGCGTGGCCGCATCTACCTGATGAAGCAGGTGCTCGAAGGTGCGCCTGTCACGCGCAAGACGCAAGAGCACCTGGACCGCTGCCTCACCTGCCGCAACTGCGAGACCACCTGCCCCAGCGGCGTGCAGTACGGGCACCTGGTGGACATCGGCCGTGAGATCGTCGAGAAGAAGGTCGAGCGCCCGGCCGGCGAAAAAGCCGTGCGTTGGCTGCTCAAGGAAGGCCTGACCTCGCCGCTGTTCGCACCGGCCATGAAGCTGGGCCAGCTCGTGCGCCCGCTGTTGCCCAAGACGCTGCAGAACAAGGTGCCGGCCAAGAGCTCACCGCGCGCCGCGCTGTGGCCCACGCGCAGCCACCCGCGCAAGGTGCTGATGCTGCTGGGCTGCGTGCAGCCGGCGATGATGCCCAACATCAACAGTGCCACCGCGCGCGTGCTCGACGCCGTGGGCATCCAGACCCTGGTGGCGGACGGCGCCGGCTGCTGCGGCGCGCTGCGCACCCACCTCAACGACGCCGGAGGCGGCTTGGCCGATGCGCGCCGCAACATCGACGCCTGGTGGCCGCTGGTGGACGGCTTGACGTCTGACGGCCAGGTGGAAGCCATCGTGATGAACGCCAGCGGCTGCGGCGTGCACGTGAAGGACTACGGCCACGCGCTGGCCCACGACCCCGAGTACGCCGAAAAGGCGCGCCGCGTGAGCGCGCTCACGCGCGACCTGAGCGAGCTGCTGCCCGAGATCGCGCCCAAGCTGCAGGGCCGGCTGCGCGCCAGCCGCCAGCCGGCGCTGGCCTTCCACCCGCCTTGCACGCTGCAGCACGGCCAGCAGCTGCGCGGCGGTGTGGAAACGCACCTGCGGGCCCTGGGTTTCGAGGTGCGGCTGGCGAATGCCGAAAGCCACCTGTGCTGCGGCAGCGCCGGCACCTACAGCGTGCTGCAGCCCGAGCTGGCCACGCAACTGCGCGACCGCAAGCTGCAGCACCTGGCGCCCGCGCCGGGGCAGGAGCCGGTGGACGCCATCGTCAGCGCCAACGTCGGCTGCATCCAGCACCTGCAGAGCGGCACGCCGCTGCCGGTGAAGCACTGGGTGGAAGTGGTGGACGAGGCGCTGGCCTGAAGGCCAGGCCCGGCAGCGCCGGCGGGGCGCAGCGGCTCAGGCCGCGGCGGCGACGACGTAGATGTCGGTGTCCGGCAGCAGCCGGCGCAGCGTGTCGAAAGCCAGCTCGGCCGGGGCGGCGCCCAGGCGCGGGGTGACGTGCAGCGTGGCCTCGGCGTGTTCGCTGTCCAGGCGCAGTTCGCGCAGCCAGCGTTCCAGCGGCAGCGAGAAGCCCAGCGCCGGGCTGTCCATCGCCGAAGTCAAGGCATTCAGCACGCGCTGCACCCGGGCCGGCTCGCCGCTGAGCTGCGGGGCCTGCGCCTGCGGCCAAGAAGCGGGCGCGTGAGGAACGACGGGCGCGATGGGGATGACGCGGTACTGCATGCGGGGCAGTGTGCGCCCGGCCGCTGACGCCAGACTTGATCTTTGTCATGTCGGGGCTCATTCCGGGCCTTGGACGCTATCGTCCACCCCCTACCCATTGCCCGGAGAACAACGATGCGCTGGCTGCGTTTCACCCACCAGGGCCAACCCACCCTGGGCCTGTTGCAAGACGAACAGGTGCTGCTGCACCGCGGCCTGCCCTGGGCAGCGCCCGAAGCCACCGGCGAAAGCGTGGCGCTGGCCGACATCCCGCCCGGCGCCTGGCTGCCTCCGGTGCAGCCCGGCCAGATCATCGGCCTGTGGAACAACTTCCGCGCCGCGGCCGAGAAAAACGGCTGGGCCACCCCGGCCGAGCCGCTGTACTTCCTGAAGAGCCCGCACTGCGCCACCGGCCACGGCCAGCCCATCCCGGCCGCACCGGCCGAGGTGGGGCGCGTGGCCTACGAGGGCGAGCTGGCACTCGTGATCGGCCGCCCGGCCCACCGCATCGCCCGCGAGGAGGCCGCAGCCTGCCTCTTCGGCTGCACCGTGGCCAACGACGTGACGGCGATGGAACTGCTCAACCGCGACGCCAGCTTCGCGCAGTGGAGCCGCGCCAAGAGCCTGCCCGGCTTCGGCGCCCTGGGCCCGTGGATCGACACCGCCTTCGACCCCGCCGCCGCCACGCTGCACACGCGCGTGGGCGGCCGCGAGCGCCAGAACTACGCGCTGGCCGACATGTTCTTCCCGCCCGAAGAGCTGGTCTGGCGCATCAGCCAGGACCTGCCGCTGATGCCCGGCGACGTCATCCTCTGCGGCACCTCGCTGGGCGTGCTGCCGATGAAGCCGGGCACGCTGGTGGAGGTGGAGATCGCCGGGCTGGGCGTGCTGGCCAACACCTACGGCTGAAGCTTCAGCCCGGCGCCGCCCCAGGCGGTGGCACCGGCTTCACGCGCAGCGCGATCACCACCCCGGCGATCAGCAGCACCACGCCGGCCAGCGTCACCACCCCCGGCCACTGCGCGCGCCACAGGTAGGCATAGGCCAGCGCGGCCAGCGTCTCGAAGACGATCAGCTGCCCGGCCAGCGCGGGCGGCAGACGCTGGCTGGCCTCGTTCCAGCACAGCGTGCCCAGCCAGCTGGCGAACAGGCCGATGGCCAGCATCAGCCCGATGAAAAGGCCCGGCTGCGGCCCGAAAGGCATGGCGAAGGCCGGCGCGCCCGCCGCAGGCGCCTGCGTCGCCTGCCAGCCCCAGAAGAGCGCGTAGCCCACGGCGGCCATCGGCAGCGTGGCCAGGCCCTGCACGGTGGCCCAGGCGCGCGGGCTGCGGTCGGCATGCAGGCGCAGCCACTCGCTGTTGCGGATGGGGTACCAGGTCCAGCAGGCCACGGCCGCCACGGCCAGCAGCGCACCCAGGCCGTAGCGCACGAGGTCGGTGTCGGCGGGCAGCTGCGAGACCTCGGCGTGGTTCACGCAGGCCAAGCCGGCGACGATGAGCCCCAGCGAGGGCGCCAACCGCGCCCAGGGCAGGCGCCCTTCCTGCCGCTGGCCAGCGCGTGCGTTGCGCAGGTTGGCCGTGATGGCGATGACCACCGGCAGCGTGCCGATGATCATGGTGGGCAGCGGGCCGCCGGCGCGCTGGATGGCCGCGGCCAGGCACAGGTAGTACAGCACGTTGCCCACCAGCGCGAGCTTGGCGGCCTCCACCCAATCGGCGCGTGTCAGCTCGGCCAGGCGGGCGCGGTCCCACCAGGCCAGCGGCAGCGCGATCAGCCCGAAGGCCAGGTAGCGGCCCATGGTCAGCAGCACGGCCGGGTACTCGGCCAGCATGGTGGGCGCCACGAAAACCAGGCCCCACATGAGGCCGGCGGCCAGCGCGAAGAGCGTGCCGGTGACGAGGGCGTGGCGGTGGCTGGGCATGCGGGGCGAGATCGGAACAGGGCCGCCACGGGAGCGGCGCGCAGCCGGCGAATCTAACCCGCCGCCGTGCCGGCGCGCAGCAGCGCGAAGGAGCCGGAAGCCGGCGCGGTGATTCCCCGGGGCCGCGCGGGCGCCGCCCGCGCGTAGGCTCGGCACTCCCACGGCCGCCCCCTCATGCCATGCCCCACCTCCTGGCCCTCGACCAAGGCACCAGCAGCACCCGCAGCATCGTCTTCGACGACACCGGCCGCGTGGTCGCGCTGGCGCAGCGCGAACTGCCCCAGCACTACCCGCAGCCCGGCTGGGTGGAACACGACGCGCTGCAGATCTGGGCCGACCAGCAAGCCACCGCGCGCGAAGCGCTGGCCCGCGCCGGCCTGGCCGCGCGCGACATCGCCGCCATCGGCATCACCAACCAGCGCGAGACCACGGTGCTCTGGCACCGCCGCACCGGCCAGCCGCTGCACCGCGCCATCGTCTGGCAAGACCGACGCGGCGAGCCGCTGTGCGCCGAGTTGCGCGCGCAGGGCCATGCCGCGCTGATCCGCGTACGCACGGGCCTGGTGGTGGACAGCTACTTCAGCGCCACCAAGCTGCGTTGGCTGCTCGACCACGTGCCCGGCGCACGCGCACTGGCCGAGGCCGGCGAACTCGCCTTCGGCACCATCGACAGCTGGCTGCTCTGGCAGCTGAGCGGCGGGCGCGTGCACGCCACCGACGTGAGCAACGCCTCGCGCACCATGCTCTTCGACATCGGCCGCCAGCGCTGGTGCCCCGAGCTGCTGGCGCTGCTGCACATCCCCGCCGCGGTGTTGCCGGCGGTGCGCCCTTCCAGCCATGTGTTCGGCGAATGCGAGGCCCAGCACTTCGGCGCCGCGCTGCCGGTGGCCGGCGTGGCGGGCGACCAGCAGGCCGCGCTGTTTGGCCAGGCGTGTTTCGAACCCGGGCTGGTGAAGAACACCTACGGCACCGGCTGCTTCATGCTGATGCACACCGGCACGCAACAGCAGACCAGCACCCACGGCCTGATCACCACCGCTGCAGCCCAAGCGGGCGCACAGGCGGCGCCCAGCTACGCGCTCGAAGGCAGCGTCTTCGTGGGCGGTGCCGTGGTGCAGTGGCTGCGCGATGGCCTGAAGGCCATCAGCAGCAGCAGCGACGTGCAGGCCCTGGCCGAAACGGTGCCCGATGCGGGCGGCGTGGTCTTCGTGCCGGCATTCACGGGCCTGGGCGCGCCTTACTGGGACGCGAACGCCCGCGGCGCCATCGTGGGCCTGAGCCGGGGCAGCACCGTGGCGCACATCGCCCGCGCGGCGCTGGAAAGCATCGCCTTCCAGAGCGCGGCGCTGCTGCAGGCCATGGCGCAGGACGCGCTCGCCTCAGGCGGCACGGCCCCGCTCGAATTGCGCGTGGACGGTGGCGCAAGCGTGAATGCGCTGCTGATGCAGACGCAGGCCGATCTGCTGGGCCTGCCGGTGTTGCGCCCGGCCGTGACGGAAACCACCGCGCTGGGCGCGGCCTGGCTGGCGGGGCTGGCGGTGGGCGTCTACCGCAACACCGCCGAGCTGGCGCAGCTGTGGCGCGACGGGCAAAAGCAAGGCCAGCGTTTCGAGCCGCGCCTGCCGCGCGCGCACGCGCTGGCGCAGATGGCCGCCTGGGAGGCGGCGGTGCGCCAGGCGCGTGCCGGCAGCCTTACTTGACGGCGAAGTCGGCCAGCGTCTTGCCAGCGGCCAGCGCGTCGCGCAGCCATTGCGGGCGCTTGCCGCGGCCGCCCCAGGTTTGGCCGGCTTCATTGCGGAACTTGGCTTCGGCCGGTGCCTTGGCCACGGCCTTGCGGCCGCGCTTCTTGGCGGGGGCCTTGGCCTTGGGGCTGGCGGGGGCCTTGGTGGCCGTGGCCAGGCCCAGGTCGGCGGCGGTCAGGCCGTAGACGGTGATGGCTTCGCGAATGCGGCCGATCACGCCTTCCACTTCCTTGCGGCGGAGCTTTTCAGCATCCTGCTTCAAGACTTCGATTTGCTTGACGATCTGGGCGTAGGTCTTGGTCATGGTTGTGCTCTTGAAATGAGCTCCCTGTTCAGTACCGATGCGGCGTCGGACATCAAGATGGGCCTTTATTGAATTGGGCCTCTGTACGCCGAATTATGGCTGCAAATTCTCGGGCAGCTGTTTCAATCCGTCTACAGATTCATCAACGGCCGTTAGCGCAGCGGGTATTGCGCGCTAATGGCCACAGAAACAAATCAGTTCGCACGATGGAATCTGCAGGCTGCCCGGCAAAGCGTGCGGGGCCACGGCTGATTCAATCCACCGCCAATTCAGCCGCCTGCTGCAAGCCGCGAGTGGCCGTGGCGAAAAACTTGGAGAACGAACCCGCGCGCGAAACCGGCGCCTGGAACAGGCGCGGCACGGCTTGCCACGGCAAGCCCGCCCACGCGCTGCCAAGATGGGCGCTGTGCGTGCCGCTGCAGGTGGCGGCGGCCTGCAAGGCGGGCACCAGCTCGGCCGCTTCACCCCACCAGCGTTGCGCTGGCGCCAAGGCCTGCAGCCGCGCGCCCACGAACTGCCAACGCCGCGCGCTCCAAGGCCAGCGGCGGTGGAAAGCGGCGTCCAACACCGCCACGCTGGGCTGGCCGGCTTGCGCGGGCGAGGGGTCTGCCAGATCCCAGGCGTGCACAACGCACACGGCCTGCCCTTGCATCGCTGCAGGCGATGCCGCGCCGAACCAGGCGCGCAGCGCCTGCGGCGGCGTGGCGCACAAAGGCGGCTCGGCCACCGGCACACCGCGCCCGCCTGGCACGGCGCGGGGGCTGCGGGCCATGCGGTCGAGGCTGTCGTAATCGGTATCGACGATGCTGCCGCGGCTGTGCCAAGGCGGCGGCGCATAACGCTCGACATTCTCGGCATTGAAAAGATAAGGCTTGTGGCTGCCGGTGCCGGCCACCCATTGCCAACTGAGGTGGTTGCTGGCGAGATCGCCATCCAGCAAATGGCCGTAGAGCCAATCAGCACCGGCACGCCAATGCACCTTGCGCAGGTGCACCACGTATGACGCCAACCACATGCGTGCGTGGTTGTGCAGATAACCCGTGGCGTAAAGCGTGCGCACGGCTTGGTCGATCACCGGCACACCAGTGGCGCCCTCCCGGATATCGCGTGGCAATTCCCGCGCATAAGCCGCATCGGGCAACACGCCTTGGTGCAACGATTCGAAGATGCCCTCGCCCTCGTGCGCCCAGACATGGTGGAAATACTCGCGCCAGGCGAATTCATAGACCAGCTTGTGGTCCACCGGCAATGGCCCGCGTTGCAGCACCCCGGCCAGGGCTTCAGGCAGGGTGATGAAGCCGTGCGTGAGATAAGGCGACAAACGCGTGACGTCGCCGTCCAGCGCATTGCGCGTGCGTGCATAGGCCGCCGGCCGTACCGCGGCCAAGCGGGCGCGGGCCGCGGCGGTGCTGGGCTCGAACTCGTCGCTGTCGAAGAGACCGCTCATGCCGCGTCCCATTGCCCGGCACGCACGGCGGCGGCGCGGCTTCGGATGGCTGCGCGTTCGGGCTCGGCCAGGCGCGCCACGTTCTTCACCTGCAGCGCCATGCGCGGGTGGCCGGCGAAACGCGTTTCGTGTTGCATCAGGAAGTCCCAGTAAAGCGTGGTGTAAGGGCAGGCCTGCGGCCCGGTGCGCACGGCCGGCTTGAAGCGGCAGCCGCGGCAGTGGTCGCTCTGGCGTTCGATGTACTTGCCGGTGGCCGCGTAAGGCTTGCTGGCCATCAGGCCCCCGTCGGCGAACTGGCTCATGCCCAGGGTGTTGGGCAGTTCCACCCACTCCACCGCGTCGACATACACGCTCAGGTACCACGCGTGCACCTGCTTCGGATCCACGCCGTGCAGCAGCAGGTACAGGCCCGTGACCATCAGGCGCTGGATGTGGTGCGCGTAGCCGTGCTGCAGGGTCTGGCCTATGGCGTCACGCAGGCAGCGCATCGGCACGTCGCCGCTCCAGAACCAGGCCGGCAGGTCCTGCGTGGCGCCGAGTTCGTTGAGTTCGAGATACCCAGGCATCTGCTGCCAGTAGATGCCGCGCACGTACTCGCGCCAGCCCAGCACCTGGCGGATGAAACCCTCGGCCGCGGCGATGGGCACATGGCCGGCACGCCAGGCGGCCTCGGCCGCGGCGATGACCTCGCGCGGGTGCAGCAGCTTGAGGTTCAGGCCCACCGAGATATGCGAGTGGTAAAGCCAGGGCTGGCCTTCCCACATCGCGTCTTGCCAGCGGCCGAAATCGGGCAGGCGTTCTTCGATGAAGGCGTGCAGGCCGCGCAGGGCTTCAGCACGCGTGACCGGCCAGCCGAATTCAGCCACCGAACCCGGGTGCGAGGCGTAACGCTCGCGCACCAGCGCCAGCACCTGCTGCGTGATCGCGTCGGGCGCGGTGCGCACCGGCGGCGGTACGAAGCCGGGGCCGTTCGGGCCGAAGCCTTCGCGGTTCTCGGCGTCGTAATTCCATTCGCCGCCAGCGGGCTGGTCGCCGTCCATGAGCACGCGGTGGCGGCGGCGCATCTCGCGGTAGAAGTACTCCATGCGCAGCTGCTTGCGGCCGCGTGCATGCGCCGCGAACTCGGCGCGGCTGCACAGAAAGTGGCGGTCTTGCAGTTCGCGCAGCGGCACGCTGGCCGCGGTGCAAGCGGCCTGCAGGGCCTGCTGCACGCGCCATTCGCCGGGCTCGGTCATCACCACGGCCTGCACGGGCGTGGCGGCCAGCGTCTGTGCCAGCGCTTCGGCCAGCGAGCCCGGGTGCTGCTCGGTGTAGAGCACCGGCCAGCCTTCATCGCGCAGCGCCTGCGCGAAGTGGCGCATGGCCGAGAGAAACACCGCCAGCCGCTGCTGGCTGCACCACACGTGCGTGGCTTCTTCGGCGGCTTCGCACATCCACACCGCGTCTTGCGCGGGGTCGAAGTCGTCGAAGGCCGCGGCCTGGCGGTCGAGCTGGTCGCCCAGCACGACGATCAGATGGCGCAACTTTTTCATGGGGTGGCTTTCTTGCGTTGTCGGCAGGCGTCGGAGCAGTAGCGCACCTCGTCCCAGTTCTTGGCCCAGGCCTTGCGCCAGCTCATGGGTCGGCCGCACACCAGGCAGGGCTTGCTCGGCAGGGCGGCCTTGTTGCCCTTGAAGCCCGCTTCTCGTTTCATCGCGCGGCTTTCAGAAGAGCTCGCCTTGCGGGCTGGGTGTTGTCGAGGCCGTGGCCTTGCTGCGGCCCGCGCCGCGTTTCATGCCCGAAGGCGGCAGGCCGGCCTTGCGCGAGCCGTGGCGCTGCTGCACGGCATCGGCCTCGGCGCGGGCTTCGGGCTTGGCGCGCTGGCCGTACATCAGCTCTTTAGTGGCCTTCAGCGCCGCCTTCTCGTCGACGATGGGCGCGGGGTAGTCGGGGCTGCCGAACTCGGACACCCAGCGGCGCACGAACTCACCTTGCGGGTCCTGGTCCTGCGCCTGCTTGCTGGGCGAGTAGATGCGCAGCGTGTTGATGCCCGTGGTGCCGCTTTGCATCTGCATCTGGCTCCAGTGGATGCCGGGCTCGAAATCGAGGAACTGCCGCGCGAGAAACAGCCCCGGCTCGCGCCAGTGCAGGCCCAGGTGGTAGGCGGCGAAGCTGACCAGCATCGCGCGCATGCGGAAGTTCAGCCAGCCAGTGGCGCACAGGCTGCGCATGCAGGCGTCCACCATCGGAAAGCCCGTGCGGCCCTCGCACCAGGCCTGCAGACGCGCGGCATGCACTTCGTCCATGGGCACGCCGTCGCCCGGGCGCAGCCCGTCGTAGGCGCGCGCGAAGTTGCGGAACTCGATCTCGGGCTCGTCTTCCAGCTTCTGCATGAAGTGGCAGTGCCAGCGCAGGCGGCCGGCGAAACCGTGCAGCGCATAGGCCAGCGTGCGGTCGGCCGTGCTGGCCATCGCGCCTTCGGTGGCCTGGTGCACCTGGCGCATCGAGACCGTGCCGAAGGCCAGGTGCGGGCTGAGCCGGCTGCAGCCGCTTTCGGCCGTGAGCGGGCTGCTGAGCGCGCGGCGGTAATCGCGCCCGCGGCCGGTGATGAAGCTCAGCAGCGTGGCGCGTGCGGCGGTTTCGCCCGCGGGCTGCAGCGTTTGCGTGAGCGGCGGCACGCCGAGGCTGGCGAGCGTGGGCAGGTCGGGCTGGTCGGCCAGGGCCGCGCCAGAAAAACCCGTGGCCGCGCGGAACTGCGTCGGCGACGGCAGCAGCGGCGCGTCCATGCGCTGCGCCCAGCGGCCGGCCCAGCCCTGGCGCGTGGCCAAGCGCCGCACCACGCCGGTCTGCGTGAACTCCTGCCAGGCCACGCCTTGCGCGCGGCACCAGCGGCCCACGGCGATGTCGCGCTGGTAGCTCCAGCCGGTGCCGGTTTCCTCGTGGCTCAGCAGGTGCTGGAAGGGCCACTCGGCCTGCAGCTGCTGCAGCACCGCAGGCACCTCGCCCACGCGCACCAGCAGCGGCAAGCCGCGCGCGGCCAGCCCCTGCCGCAGCTCGGCCAGGCTCTGCAGCGTGAAGTGCAGGTGGCTGGCGCTGAACTCGGGGCTGTGCAACCAGGCCGGCTCGATGACGAAGAGCGCCGCGGCCGCACGCGCACCTTGCGCCGCGTGGAGCGGGGCGTGGTCGTGCAGGCGCAGGTCGCGCTTCAGCCAGACGAGGGCACTGTTCAGATCAGCGGGCATCGCGCGGCATTCTGGTGGCGCCCGCCGCGCGCTGCCGGCGCGGCCGCGCTTGCCCTACCAGGCCAGCGGGTCGGTGCGGTACAGCCGTGCAAACTCGGCGTAAAGGGCCGGGTGTTCGGCCGCCAGCGCACGCGGCTGTTCGAAGAAGTGTTCGCTGACCACCGCGAAGAATTCGGCCGGGTTGGTGGCGGCATAGGGGTCGATCACGCCCACCAGGCCTTGCGTGAGCCGCCAGCGCAAGGCGTCGAACTCGCGCTGCAGCACGGCGGCCCAGCGCGCATAGCCCTCGCGCCGGCCCAGCCAGGGCGCGCCGTTGGCGTGGCCGCGTTCCTGGTCGAGCTGGTGTGCGAATTCGTGGATGACGACGTTGTGGCCGTCATCGGGGTTGGCCGCGCCGGCCAGCACGTCGTCCCAGCTCAGCAGCACCTGGCCCTGCTGCCACGACTCACCGGCCAGCGCGCGGCGGGTTTCGTGCGTGAGGCCGCCCTCGCCGGGCTCGGCGCGCTGCACGATGAAGGCGCCCGGGTACAGCAGCACCTGGCGCAGGTTAGGGAAGTAGCCCGCACCGCGGTTAAGCAGCAGCAGCGCGGCCTGCGCGGCCACCAGCACGCGCATCTCGTCGTTCACCATCAGGCCGGCGCAGCCGATGAAGGGCTTTTCGGCCAGCAGCACCTGCACGTGCTTCTTCAGCTGCATCTGCAGGTGGGGCGGCAGGCGCGCGTAGGCCGGCATGCGCCGGCGCAGCACCTCGCGCCAGGCGCCCGGGAAAGGCTGTCGGCGGATGCGCGCCCGCCGCCAGGTGCGCCACAGCGCGGGCCCGGCCAGCCAAGCCAGCACCACGGCCGCCAGCCCCGCGAAAAAAAGCGCCACAGAAAGGGCCGGCTCCAGCCACGTCAACCAGTCATTCACCCCGCCATCTGGGCGCAGGCCGCTGCGCTTTCAAGCCCGGGGCCCGCAAGCCCGGGGGTCAGCCCCCCAGGCGGCCGGCCACGGGTGCGGCCGCCGGGTGCAGGTAACGCAGCGCGCTCGCGCCCATGAACTCGATGGGGCCGGTGTTCACCGCGCCCAGGGTCTCGGCCAGCTTGAGCGAGCGGGTGTTGTCGGGGCGGATCAGGCTGATGAGTTCGCCCACGCCCAGCGCGTCACGGCTGAAGCTGCGTGCGGCGAGTGCGGCTTCCCGCGCATAACCATGGCCCCAGGCGTCGCGCGCCAGCAACCAGCTCAACTCCATCCCCGGCCAACCCTCGGGGTGCAGCACGCCCACGCTGCCGATCAGGCGCCGCTCGGCGCGCAGTTCCACGGCCCACACGCCATAGCCGCGCAGGGCCCACTGGCCGAGGTGGAGCGCCAGGTGGCGCCAGGCGACATCACGCCCCACAGGCCCGCCGGCACCGATGTGCTGCATCACCTCGGCGTCGGCGCAGACGCCGGCCCAGGTGTCGAGGTCATGGGCGGTGAAGCCGCGCAGGCGCAGGCGCGGGGTGCTCAGGGTCGGCACGCTCTGCATCACGCGGCCTCCTGCGGCAGCACGCGCACCTCGGTCTTCACCGAGTTGGCGATGAAGCAGCGCTCGTGCGCGGCGTGGTGCAGCGCGGCCACGGCGGCCGCCTCAGGCACGGGCGCAGCGAAGGTCACGTGCGGGCGCAGCGTCACTTGCGTCATGGCCAGGCGCTGCTCGGCGTCGCGGGCCAGCAGGCCTTCGGCGGCATCTTCGTAGTGGTCCACCACGTGGCCCTGACCCGCGGCCAGGCTCAGGAACCACAGCATGTGGCAGCTGGAGAGCGATGCGACGAACATCTCCTCGGGGTCGACCGCGCTGGCGTCGGAGTAGGGCAGCGGCACCGAAGAAGGTGCCGAAGACGCAGGCAGCACGACACCCCCATCGAACTGCAGGGTGTGACGGCGGCTGTAGCGCTGGTCGGTGAAGGCTTCGCCAGGCGTGCGCTGCCAGCGCAAGTGAGCGGTGTAGGTAGACATGCAGGCGTCGAAAGGAACAACAGCTTCGCATGCTGCCATGGCCCTAGCATCCATGCCCATGATCACCCTGCACCACTACCCCAGCAACGCCAGCTTCGCACCGCACGTGCTGCTGCGCGAGATCGGCGCGCCCTTCCAGTTGCAGCTGGTAGACCGCAACCAGAACGCGCACAAGAGCGCGGCCTACCTGCGGCTCAACCCCAACGGGCTGATCCCGGTGCTGGTGGACGGCGATCTCGTGCTCTACGAAACCGCGGCCATCCTGCTGCACCTGGCCGACACCCACCCCGCCGCCGGCCTGGCGCCGGCCCTGGGCACGGCCGAGCGCGCGCACTTCTACAAGTGGATGTTCTGGGCCAGCAACACGATGCAGGCGACCTTGATCCACTACTACTACCCCGAGCGTTGGGCCGCTGAAGGCCACACCGCCGGCGCGGCCGCGGTGAAAGCCGCGGCCGAGGCCAAGGTGGGCCAGTGCCTGGCGCAGATCGACACCCACCTCGCCGGCCACGGCGGGCCGTGGTTCCTGGGCGCGGCCTACAGCGCGCTGGACCCGCTGATCTTCATGCTGTGCCGCTGGACCCGCGGCTTCGCCAGCCGGCCGGCGCGCGATTACGCGCACATCGGCCCCTACCTGCAGCGTTTGCTGGCGCGGCCGGCGGTGCAGGCCGCCATCGCCGAAGAGAAGCTGCCGCAGCCCTGGGTCTGAGCGACCCGGCCGTTGCACCTTACAGGCTGCCGGTGGTGCGCAGCCGCTCCAGGCGCAGCTGCAAGGCCAGGCGCAGTTCACCGGCTTCACGGCGCAGCGCGGCGGCCTGCGCGGCATCGGGGCTGGCCGCGGCCTGGGCTTCCAGCGCGGCAATGCGCTGCATCGTCTCCACCTCGGGCGGCACCACGCCGGCGTCCTTCAAGACCTTCATGGGCATGCGCAGCTCGACGGGCGTTTCGTCGTAGCCATCGCCGAAGTTCAGCGGCTTGCCGTAGCTGGGCGCGGCCTGCAGCTCACCGTTGCGCTGGCTGTCGGCCAGGGCGCGGCCGATGTCGTCTTCCAGCAGCTTCAGGCGCTGTTCGCGCTCTTCCGCGGTCTCGCGGCGCGGGGCGTTCATGCTTGGGCTGCCTCCGGTAAAGCCAGCTTCTCCAGCCAGTGCCGTGTGAGCGGCGTCACGGGTTTGGCCATGCAGCGTTCGTTCACCAGCGCACGGCCCAAAGCGCGGCGCTGGCCCAGGGCGGCGGCCGCGAGCAGGGTCTGGTCGATGAGGTCGCGCTGCGCGTGGCTGCCACCGAAACGTTGCGCGCCGCTGCGCACGGGGTAGACGAGGTCGACCGCGGCATCGGCGTCACCGCGCGCCAGCGCCAGCAGGCCGCGCATCAGCGGCAGGCCCACTTCACGCGCCATCAGGTGGTTGGTGCGGCGCGCATCTTCGGCGCCCAGCGCACGTTCGGCACAGCGCGCCACCCAGGCTTCGGCCTGGGCGTGGGCGCCGGCGGCCACCATCGTGGCCACAGCGTGCACATCGTTGAAGGCGTAGTCGCCGGCACAGCCTTCGCCCTGGGCCCAACCGGCCAGCACGCCGGCGGCGTGGGCACTGACGTCTTCACCCAGCAGGTGCAAACGCCACAACAGCGCCGCGGCGTCCACGCGCTGCAGCGTGATCTGCAAGGCGTCGCCGCTGAGGTGCGTGTCCACGAGGCGCAGCACGCCCTTGATGTCCAGCGCCTCCAGGCGGAAGAGGCTCTTGTGCCACCACAGGTGGCCGGCAAAGCCGTTGCCCTCGGCCCACTGCGCCTGGTGCTGGCGCAGCCAGGCCGAGCCTTCCTCGAAGCGGCCCTGCATCTCCATCACGTGCGCCACGGCATGCACGGCCCAGGGCACACGCGGGTTGCTGGCCAGCGCGCGGCGGCCGGCTTCTTCGGCCTGCGGGTAGAGGTTGTTCTCTTCCAGGCCGAAGGCGTGCAGCGCCAGCACGTGGGCGTAGAGCGGGTCGGCTTCGTCCCAAGCCGGCAGCACACGCGCCGGGCGTGCGCGCAGGCCGTGGGCGTCACCGCGGTAGAAATCCCAGAGCTGCACCCACTGCAGCGCCAGCGCGTCGCGCGGGTGTTCGATGAGCAGTTCGTCCCACACGCGGCAGGCGGCGTGCCAGCGGCCTTCCAGCAGCAGCTGCACCGCCTGCAGGTGGGCGCGCTCGCGCGGCGTGGCGTGGCGCGCCAGCGCGCGGGCGTGCGAGAGGTGGGCGTCGGCCTCGCGCGCCAGCGCGGGCTCGGTGAGGCTCAGCAGGAAGCCGGCCTTCATCACGTGCGGCAGGGCCCAGGCGGGGTCGGCAGCCATGGCCGCGTCCAGGTCGGCCAGCGGCGTGTCGTAGAAGGACATCAAACGCCACAGTGCCTGCTCGGCCGCCTCACGGGCGGGCAGGCTCGAGCTGCTGCAAGGATTGCCGCGCGCGTCGGGGTGGGCCATGGCGCGAATGTAGCGCGCTGGTGTGACGGGGCTGGCGGCGGGCCGGCCGCCGCTCAGCGCGGCCCGGCCATGAAGCGCGCCAGGTTCTTCGCTGCGGTGGCACGCACCTTCTTGCGCAACATCGGCGTCCAGCCCAGCAGCAGGCCCGGTGTGCCCAGGGCCTGGCGCGACCAGGCCCAGAAATCGAAACGGTCGCGGTGGCGCGTGATGCGGCCCTGCGCGTCGAACTCGAAGGCCGCATCGATGCGGTTGATGACCGAGCGGCCCGTGGCCGAAAAAAGGTAGTGCGCTTCCCAGTGCGCGCTGCGATCGGTGACCTGGCTCACCGCCAGCTTCCAGTGCGCGCGGCTCTCGGGTTTGGACTTCGTGGCCGTGCACAGCATGCGCCACATGCCACCGATCTGATCGGCGCCCTGCAGCGAAAAGGCCTCGTCGTCGAAACGCGCGTCGGGCGCGTAGCAGGCCTGCATGGCCTCGCCATCGAGTTGCGCAAAGGCGGCATAGAAGCGTTCGATGGTGGCGCGGCTCATGCAAGCTCCTGGCTGGGCAAGGCCAGCATTGTCAGCGCTTGCGGCGAGGGCTCAGCCGCCGACGGCCGCCGCGATCAAGCGCCGCGTGTAGGCCTGCTGCGGCGCGTTGAAGACCTCCGCCGTCGGCCCCTGCTCCACCACACGGCCTTCGTGCAGCACCAGCACCTCGTGGCACACGTGGTCCACCACCGCGAGGTCGTGGCTGATGAAGAGGTAGCTCAGGCCGTGGCGCTGCTGCAGGTCTTGCAGCAAGTTGAGCACCTGGGCCTGCACGCTGACATCGAGTGCGCTGACGGGTTCGTCGGCCACGATGAGCCGCGGACGCGTGATCAAAGCGCGGGCGATGGCGATGCGCTGGCGCTGGCCGCCGCTGAACTCGTGCGGGTAGCGCTGCAGATCGGCCGGGCCCAGGCCCACTTCGGCCAGCGCTTCGGCGGCGCGCTCGCGCTGCTCCGAAGCGCTGGCGCGGTGCAGCACGGCCAGCGGCTCGGCCACGGTCTGCAGCACGGTGCGGCGCGGGTCCAGCGAGCCGTTCGGGTCTTGAAAGACCATCTGGAACTTGGCGCGTGCGGCGCGCAAGGCGGCGGGCGCCAGCTGCTGCAGGTCTTGCCCATCCAGCCACACGCGGCCGGCGCTGGGCCGCTCCAGCGCCATCACCAGCCGCGCCAGCGTGCTCTTGCCCGAGCCCGATTCGCCCACCACACCCAGGCTGCGGCCGGCGGCGAGCGTGAAGCTCACGTCATGCAGCGCCTGCACCACGGGCGCGGCAGACCAGGGCCGCGCGCGCGGCAGCGTGTAGCGGTGCGAGAGGCCTTCGGCACGCAGCAAGGCAACACCGCTCATGCGCCACCCACCCGCACACACGCGGCCTGCCAGCTTGCCTCTGCAGTGCGCACGCCGCGCAGCGGTGGCACGGCACTTCGGCAGGCGGGCTCGGCGTGCGCGCAACGCGGCGCGAAGGCGCAGCCCGGCGGCATCTCGTGCAGCGCCGGCACGCGGCCCGGGATGGTGGCCAGCGGTGCCACGTCGCCCGCAGAGTCGCGGCGCGAATGCCCCGCACCCAGCCGCGGCCGCGCCGCCAGCAGGCCTTGCGTGTAGGGATGCGCCGGGTTCGCCAGCACCTGAGCCGTGTCGCCCTGCTCGACGAATCGCCCGGCGTACATCACCGCGAGGTGCTGCACGCTGCGCGCCATCAGCGCCAGGTCGTGGCTGATGAGCAGCAGCGCCATGCCGTCTTCCTGCACCAGGCGCAGCAGCAGTTGCAGCACCTCGTGCTGCAGCGTGGCGTCGAGCGCGGTGGTGGGCTCGTCGGCCACCAGCAGCGCCGGGCCGCAGGCCAGCGCGATGGCGATCACCACGCGCTGGCGCTGGCCGCCGCTCAACTGGTGCGGGTAGGCGTCGAGCCGCTGCGCGGCCTGTGGCAGTTGCACGCGCTCGAGCAGTTGCAGCGCGCGTTCGCGCGCCGCGGCGGCCGGCAAGCCCAGGTGCAGGCGCAGCGGCTCGGCCACCTGGCGGCCGATGGTGTGCAGCGGGTTCAGCGCCGTCATCGGCTCTTGGAACACCATCGCGAGGCGTCGGCCGCGCAGGCGGCACCACGCGGGCTCTGTCAGCTGCGCCAGATCCTGCCCGTCGAAGCGCATTGCGCCCTGCAGCACCGCGCCTTCGGGCAGCAGGCCCATCAGCGCCAGCGCGGTGAGGCTCTTGCCGCAGCCCGATTCGCCGATCAGGCCCAGCGTTTGCCCGCGTTCCAACGTGAAGCTCAAGCCGCGCAGCGCCGCCACCGGGCCCTGGGCCGAGGGCAGCGCGAGCTGCAGGTCTTGAACGTCGAGCAGGGGCACGGGCGCGGGCCGTGGCTGATCAGGCCGCGGCGGCCAGCAGGTCGAGATAAGCGCCGGCCAGTCGCTCGGCCTGCGCCAGGCCCAGCTGCTGCATCAACGCCTCGGCGGTGGCCTGGCCTTCGGCATCGCGCTGCCCGTCCTGCAGCACCACTTCGAGCTCCATGAAATCGCCCAGGCCTTCGACGCGGTCGATGTGGATGCGCGTGGCCCCGACCAGGCACAGCCAGCGCTGCTTGCGCACGCGGCCCTGCAGGCCGCAGGCACGCGCGAGGGCCTCGCGCAAGGCCGCAGGGTCGGGCACGGGCACGCGCACGTAGTCGCTGGCCTTGGCGTCCACGCTGTCGGCGCGGTGGTAGTGGATGAGCTCGGCGCTGCCGTCTTCGAACTGGCGCAGCTTCAGGCGGCCGTGGGGCACGGTGAAGAAGCTGTCGTCCTGCACGATCAGCACGGCCGGTGCGCCGGCCAGCGCTTCGGCGCGCGGGCGCAGGGCCTCCACGCTGTCGATGCGGGCCTTGATCTCGATGTTGCGGGGCATGGGCCGCGCGCCTCAGGCCTGGCCCGCGGCGATCTGCCGCAAGGCCTGCTCGAAGACTTCCGGCGGCTGCCCGCCCGAAATCAGGTGCTGCCGGTTGATGACGATGGCCGGCACCGAGCGGATGCCAGCCTGCTGCCAGTCGTGCTCAGCGGCGCGCACCTCTTCGGCATAACGGCCGCTTTGCAGCACCTCGGCCGCGGCAGCGGTGTCCAGGCCCGCCTTGGCGGCCATCTCCAGCAGCACCGCGGTATCGCCGGGGTTGCGGTTCTCGCCGTGGTAGACCTGCAGCAGCGCGTGTTTCAGCGCGCGCTGCGCGCCTTCGGGCTGGCCGGGTTCGGCCGCCCAGTGCAGCAGGCGGTGGGCGTCGAAGGTGTTCCACACACGCGCCCGGTCGCCGAAGCTGAAGCCCACCGCGGCGCCGCGCGCGCGGATGTTGGCGCGGTTCTGCGCGAGTTGCTCGTCGCTCAGGCCGTACTTGGCCTTCAGGTGCTCGGCGGCGTCTTCGCCCTCGGGGCCGAGCTGCGGGTTCAGCTCGAAGGGTTGGAAATGCAGCGTGGCCTGCACCTCGGGCGCCAGGCGCTGCAGCGCCACTTCCAGCGCGTTCAGGCCCACGGCGCACCAGGGGCAGGCGATGTCGGAAACGAAGTCGATCTGGACGGAGGTGCTCATGCGGGTCTTTCGGGAAGAAGTCGTCAGCGCTGGCGGCTGAGCCGGGGGTCGAGCAGGTCGCGCAGGCCGTCACCCATCAGGTTCAGGCCCAGCACGCTCAGCATGATGGCCGCCCCCGGCCACACGGCCAGCAGCGGGGCTTCGAACATCAGGGTCTGGGCGTCGTTGAGCATGCGGCCCCAGCTCGGCTGCGGCGGCTGCGTGCCAAGGCCCAGGTAGCTGAGCGCGGCTTCGGCCAGGATGGCGGTGGCAAACGAAATGGTGGCCTGCACGATCAGCGGGCTGGCGATGTTGGGCAGCACGTGCGCCCGCGTGATGCCCCAGGGCCCGAGCCCGGCCACGCGCGCGGCGGTGACGTACTCGCGCGCCCACACCGCCACCGCGGCGCCGCGCGCGATGCGCGCGAACACCGGGATGTTGAAGATGCCGATGGCCACGACGCTGGTCACCAACCCCGGGCCATGGATGGCCGAGAGCAGGATGGCCGAGAGCAGTGCCGGGAAGGCGAAGGTGAAGTCGGCGGCGCGCATCAGCACGCCGTCGATCCAGCGGCGGCCCTGCGCGCGCTGCGCCGCGGCCAGGCAACCCAGCGCCACGCCCAGGCCCATGCCGATGCCCACGGCGATCAGCCCCACGGCGATGCTGCTCTGCGCGCCCACCAGCAGCTGGCTCAGCACATCGCGGCCCAGCGCATCGGTGCCCAGCCAGTGTGTGGCGCTGGGCCCCTGCAGCTTGTGCGGGATGTTCAGTGCGGTCGGCGGCCAGGGCGTCCACACCAGCGAGAGCGCAGCCGCGCCCACCATCAGCGCGGTGAGCAGCGCGCCGAGCAGAAAGCTCGGATGGCGCCAGACGGCCTTCATGAGGCGCTCATGCGGCGTTCTGCGGCAAACGCGGGTCGACCCAGGCGTAGAGCAGGTCCACCAGCAGGTTCACCACCACCACCACGGCCACCAGCAGCATCACGACGTCGCGCACGACGATGAGGTCGCGGTTGCTCACGGCCTGGAAGACCAGGCGGCCGATGCCCGGCAGCACGAAGACGTTTTCCACCACGATGGTGCCGGTGATGAGGTTGGCGAACTGCAGGCCGGCCACCGTCAGCACCGGGATCATCGCGTTGCGCAGGCCGTGGCGCAGCAGCGCCTGGCGGCGGCTCAAGCCCTTGGCGCGCGCGGTGCGCAGGTGGTCTTCGCGCAGCACATCGAGCAGGGCCGAGCGGGTCACGCGCGCCAGGATGGCGGCCTGCACCAGCGCCAGGCTCAGCGCCGGCAGCAACAGGGCCTGCAGCGCCGGGCCGAGGCCGCCGCCTTCTTCGGCCGACCAGCCCGGAAAGCCGCCTGCGCCCACCCACTGCAGGTGCACGGCAAAGAGCAGGATCAGCAGGATGGCAAACCAGAAGTTCGGGATGGCGATGCCCAACTGGCTCAGCGCCATCACGCCCACGTCGCCCAGCTTGTGGTGGCGCGCGGCGGCATAGAGGCCCAGGCCCAGCGCCAGCACGGTGGTCAGCAGCATGGCCATCACGGCCAGTGGCAGCGTGACGCGCAGGCGTTCGGCCAGCAGCTCGGCGGTGGGGGTGTCGTAGCCGATGCTGCGGGCGGTCTCGCCTTGCAGCAGGCCGCCCACCCAATCGGCATAACGTTGCAGCGGCGGGCGGTCCAGGCCCAGCTGGGCCTGCAGCGCGGCCACGGCTTCGGGTGTGGCGGTGTCGCCCAGGATCACTTCGGCGGCGTTGCCCGGCAAGAGCTCGAGCACGGCGAAGACCAGCACCGAGGCCACGGCCAGCGTCACGCAGAACGCGCCGAGGCGCTGGAACAGGTACCAGAACATGGGGCGCGATGATGCCCGAGGGACGGCGTCAGGCCGTGCCGGCGGAGGCCATCGGCCGTGGGGTGCCGAAGGCGTGCTGGAGGGGTGCGAAAAGACGCGGGGCTGCGCCGCAACAGCGGCCGGCAGACCCCCGCGTGGCCACCACCCCGGGGCCAAAAAAAGAGAGGGCACCGCCGTCGCTAGACCGCGGCGCCCTGGTCTTCAGCGGCTCGCCCCTGGCGGGACGAGCCGGCTCAGACGGTCAGAACGAGTGGCGGATGCCGAACTCGTAGCCCGACGAACCGTCACCGCTGCGCAGGGTCGAGCCCGTGGCCACGGTCAGCGCGGTGTTGGTGTTGTCGATCTTGGAGTAGGTCGTGTACAGCGCGGTGCGGCGCGACAGGTCGTACTGGGCGCCCAGCGAGAACTGCTTGGCTTCGCGGTTGCTGATGCTGCCGCCACCGTCGGCCTTGTGGAACGAGGCACGCAGCGTGGTCTTGCCCAGCGGCACCGAGGCGCCGATCAGCAGGTTCTTCTGGTCGGCAGCGCCCACGTCGGTGGTGCTGTACAGACCGAACAGCTTGACGGCCTTCAGGTCGTAGGTGGCGCCAAGGGTGATCAGCTTGGCATCGATGCTGCCGGTGACTTGCGTCTCGCCGTAGGAGAACACGGCCAGCAGGTCGCCAGCGCGGTAGCCGACACGGCCACCGATGTACTTGTTGCCCACTGCGCCTTCGCCGGCCGCCACGAACGCGGTGCCGAAGAAGCCGGTGCTGCCCGGGGTGTCGTAGGAGATGCTGTTGCTCGAACGCGAGAACGAGCTGTAGGCACCACCCGTGGGCACCGAGAAGAGCTGGTGCAGGCGGCCCGAGGCGGCCATGCCGGTGTCACCGAAGACGTCCAGCTGTTCCCAGGTCAGGCCCGTGGGGTTCTTCTGGCGGCCGAAGCGCACTTCACCGAAACCGCCTTGCAGGCCGATGGTGGAGCGACGCTGCCAGGTCTGGCCGGTGGCGTTGCCGTCGTCGGCGTTGATCGCGCCTTCGATCCAGAAGTTGGCCTTCAGGCCACCACCGAGGTCTTCCGTGCCACGGAAGCCGAGGCGGCTGCTGTTCAGGCCGCTGCCAGCGAGCTGGTACTGGCTGGCACCGTTGTCCACCGAGCGCGCGGCCAGGTCGATGACACCGAACACGGTGACGGACGATTGCGCCATGGCCGAGCCGGCCAGGCTCAGCAGGGCCGCTGCGGCCAGGGTGGTCGTGGTCTTGTTCATGGGGTTCCTATCGGAATATCGCCAGGCGAACAGCCCGGCAGGTTGGCAAAGAAGTCCGGAGCGGCGCTCCGGCACAGGGCCTGAGACTAGGGAAAACGTGTGGCGTTCCCATGACAACGTTGTTTTTGCAGCAACGCTCTCTTCGCGTTCCGCGAAGAATCAGACCCGCCCGCCGAGCCAAGGGCTCGGCAGGGGGGCGGATCATGCCAGGGATAACCCGACCTCTTGTGGCGTCAGGACAACTTGTAGGTCTGCAGGTGGATGCTGGTCTCGGTACCGGCGATGCCCTTGATCAGCCGCACCCGCTCCAGCACGGCGGCCAGTTCCACGAGGTTGGGCGCTCGCAGGCCGGCCAGCAGGTCCCAGCGACCATTGGTGTCATGCAGACTGGCGACACCGGGCTCGCCCAACAAGTGAGCGATGACTTCACGTGTCTGGTTGCCCTCGACCGTGATGCTCATCCAGGCCGTGATGAGGTTGGGCTCGGTGTCCGGCCGCAAGCGCACGGTGTAGCCGGTGATGACACCAGCGTCTTCCAGCCGCTGCATGCGGTTGGTGACGGTGCCCCGAGACACGCCCAGCCGCGCGGCCAGGGTGGCCACGCTGGCGCGGGCGTCTTGCCGCAGCAGGGCGATGAGTTGCTGGTCGGTGGAGTCCATGCCGCCATTTGACAGGGAAGGCTGTCGAAACGCCAGAAGCCTGTCGGATTCGAGACATTCTTGTCGCTTCTGTTTGCCAGACCGGCCCCGAACAATGCTGCATCTGCCTGAAACAGCCCGGAGCCCTGCCATGACCACCCTGCTCAGCACCGCCGACATCGCCCACATCGTGGCCGCCCACGGCCTGCCCGAAGTGCTGCGCCGCATGGTCAGCGGCATCGAGGCGGGTTTCCGCCGCTGGCAGGACTTCGACAAGGTGGCCCGCGTGGCCAGCCACTCCGCCGAAGGCGTGATCGAGCTGATGCCGGTGGCCGACGCCGAGCACTACAGTTTCAAGTACGTGAACGGTCACCCGAACAACGGCCGCTTGGGCCTGCCCACGGTGATGGCTTTCGGGGTGCTGGCCGAGGTGGCCACGGGCCGGCCGCTGTTGCTGAGCGAGCTGACGCTCACCACCGCGATGCGCACCGCCGCCACCTCCGTGATGGCCGCCCAACTGCTGGCACGGCCGGGCTCGCGCACGATGGCGCTGGTGGGCAACGGCGCGCAGAGCGAGTTCCAGGCGCTGGCCTTCCACCACCTGATGGGCATCACCACGCTGCGCCTCTTCGACACCGACCCGGCCGCCACGGCGCGCCTGCAGCGCCACCTGCGCGGGGTACCGGGCCTGAAGACGGTGGCCTGCGCCAGTACGGCCGAGGCGTTGCAAGGCGCCGACATCGTCACCACCGTCACGGCCGACAAGCGCCGCGCGACCATCGTCACGCCCGAGATGCTGGCGCCGGGCATGCACCTGAACGCCGTGGGCGGCGATTGCCCGGGCAAGACCGAGCTGCACCCCGGCGTGCTGGAGGCGGCGCGTGTGTTCGTGGAGTTCGAGCCGCAAAGCCGCATCGAGGGCGACGTGCAGCAGATGCCGGCGGAATTTCCGGTCACCGAACTCTGGCAGGTGCTGCTGGGCCAGGCGCCTGGCCGGCAGGCCGAAGGCGACATCACCGTTTTCGATTCAGTGGGCTTCGCGCTGGAAGACTTCGAAGCGCTGCGGCTGATGCGCGCGCTGGCGGCCGAACTCGGCCTGGGCCGGTCCATCGACTTGGTGCCCGCCCTGAGCGACCCGAAAGACCTCTTCGGCGAACTGCTGCGCTTGCAGCCCGCAGGGCTGCAAGCGGCCTGAGGCCTGAGGCCTGGGGCCCCGGCCGCGCGGGGCGTCTTTACTCGGTGCGCTCGTGGCGGTCGGCGGCGGCCAGCAGGTCGCTGGTGAAACGCGGGTCGTGGCGCGCGAAACGCTGGGCATAGAGGCGCAGTTCGGCGGCTTCGGCCAGGCGCGTGGCCTGCAGATGGCGCTCGGCGCGGGCGCGGCTCTGGGCTTCCAGCCAACGCACGAAACCGACGGCCAGGGCGGCGGCGAGCTTGGCGCCGCGCGGTGCGGCCACCTTGATGGGCGACTGGACGGTGATGGTGCTGCTCATGGCTTGCTTCCGTTGACGCCCCGGGATGTGAGGCGATGGACGAGAGATTAGGGTTACCCCCAATGTCTTGCAAGTGAATAATCCTCATGGCCGATATTCATACGGCTCATGAGGCGGGCATGGCGCTGAACTTCCGAACCCTCGACTTGAACCTGCTGCGGGTGCTCGACGCCGTGATGAGCGAAGGCAGCCTCACACGTGCCGCCCAGACCCTGGCGATGACGCAGCCGGCCGTGAGCCACGCGCTCAAGCGCCTGCACGACGCGGTGGGCGAAGAGCTCTTCGTGCGCAGCGCCCACGGCATGAAACCCACGCCGCTGGCGCTGAGCCTGTGGCCGCAGGTGCGCGATGCGCTGGGCACGCTGCGCCAGGCGCTGGCGCCCGACAGCTTCGACCCGCGCAGCGACGCGGTGCAGCTGCGCATCGCGATGGCCGACGCCACGGCGGCCTTGCTGGCGCCCGGGCTGGTGGCGCGCATCGAGCAGAGCCAGGCGCTGGTGAACCTGCGCGTGCTGCCGCTGACCACGCGCGACCCGCGCAAGCTGCTGGACGGCGGCGAGGCCGATCTCGCGGTGGGCTTCTTCCCCGAGGCCGTGGCCGAGATCGTCGCCCAGGGCCACGACACCGCACTGCGCCGCGCACGGCTGTACGACACGCGCTACGTCTGCGTGATGCGGCGCGGCCACCCGCTGGCCAATGCGCCGCTCACGGTGGACAGCTTCTGCGCCGCCCACCACCTGCTGGTGAGCTTTTCAGGCCGCGCCTTCGGTTATGTCGATCTGGCGCTGCAGGGCCTGGGCCGCACGCGGCGCGTGGTGCTTACGGTCAACCAGTTCTTCACCGCCGGCCGCGTGGTGGCGCAGAGCGACCTGCTGACGGTGCTGCCCGAGGGTTTCGTCGAAGCCACCGGCGGCGGGCCGGAGCTGGTGACGCGCGAGTTGCCGCTGACGCTGAGCCCGGTGACGGTGGAGATGCTCTGGCACCTGCGCCACGACACCACGCCGGCGCACCGCTGGTTGCGCGAGCAGGTGCAGGGCGCGGCCGCCGAACGGCCGTCTGCCGCCCTCAGCCGATGACGGCGGCCACCGCGCTGGCGGTGCGCTCCACGTTGCCGGTGTTCAGGCCCGCCACGCACATGCGCCCGCTGCGCACGAGGTAGACGCCGAACTCCTCGCGCAGGCGGTCCACCTGCGCAGCGCTCAGGCCGGTGTAGCTGAACATGCCGCGCTGGGTGAGGAAGTAGCCGAAGTCGCGCCCTGGCTTCTTGGCCGACAACACGCCATGCAGGCTGCGCCGCATGGCGGCGATGCGCTCGCGCATGGCGGCCACCTCGGCCTCCCAACTGGCGCGCAGGGCCGGGTCGCCCAGCACACGGCTGACGATGCCGGCGGCGTGCAGCGCCGGGCTGCTGTAGTTGCGCCGCACCGTGGCCTTGAGCTGTCCCAGCACGAGTTCGGCCTCGGCGGCGCTGGGGCACACCACGCTCAGGGCGCCGGCGCGCTCGCCGTAGACGCTCATGCTCTTGCTGAAGCTGTTGGCGACGAAGAAGCTCAGGCCCTCGCTGGCCAGCAGGCGCACGGCGAAAGCGTCTTCGTCGATGCCGTCGCCGTAGCCCTGGTAGGCCAGGTCGAGGTAGGCGATGAGTTCACGCTCGCGCAGCACCGGCACCAGCGCCTGCCACTGCGCGGGCGTGAGGTCCACGCCCGTGGGGTTGTGGCAGCAGGCGTGCAGCAGCACCAGGCTGCGTGCGGGCAGCGTGCGCAAGGTCGCCAGCATGGCGTCGAAGGCCAGGCCACCCGTCGCCGGGTCGTAGTAGGGGTAGGTGTGCACCGTGATGCCGGCGCCTTCGAACATCGCGCGGTGGTTGTCCCAGGTGGGGTCGCTCACCCACAGCGCGCTGCCGGGCAGCCAGCGCTTGATGAAATCGGCGCCCACGCGCAGGCCGCCGCTGCTGCCCACTGTCTGCAGCGTGGCCACGCAGCCGCTGCGCAACACCTCGTGGCCGGCGCCGAAGAGCAGTTGCTGCACGGCCCCGCGCACCGCGGCCGAACCTTCGATGGGCAGGTAGGGCTTGGGGCCGCTCTCGGCCAGCATCTGCGCCTCGGCCTGCTTCACGCTCTGCAGCACGGGGATGCGGCCGGCGTCGTCGAAGTAGATGCCGATGGAGAGGTTGACCTTGTCGCTGCGCGGGTCCTTCTGGAAGGCCTCGTTCAGGCTCAGGATGGGGTCGCCCGCATAGGGCTCGAGGTGGCTGAAGTAGCTCATGGGCTGGGGTTCCGCAGGTCAGGCCGCCAGGGCCTTCTCGATGTCGGCGCGCAGCGCCTCGGGGGTGTCGGTGGGGGCGTAGCGCTGGAGCACCTGGCCGTCGCGGCCGACCAGGAACTTGGTGAAGTTCCACTTGATCGCCTGCGTGCCCAGCAGCCCGGGCTTCTCGCCCTTGAGCCACTGCCACAGCGGGTGTGCGCTGCTGCCGTTGACCTGGGTCTTGGCCATCATCGGGAAGCTCACGCCGTAGTTCATTTCGCAGAACGACGCGATCTGCTCATCGCTGCCCGGGTCTTGCCCGCCGAACTCGTTGCTCGGGAAGCCCACCACCACGAGGCCGCGCGCGCCGTAGTCCTTCCAGAGCTTTTCCAGGCCCGCGAACTGCGGCGTGAAGCCGCAGGCGCTGGCGGTGTTGACGATCAGCACCACCTGGCCCCTGTGGCGCGAAAACTGCGCCGGCTGGCCCTGGATGGTGACGGCATCGAAGTCGTAGAGGCTGGTGGCCATGGTGGGGTGCGGCAAGGGCTGGAACAACGCCGGATGTTATCGCCCGGCCGCCGCGCACACCGGGGTTTGACAGCCCGCGGGCCGGCCTCCAACATCGCCGACCTGCCCGGCTTTGCGGGGCTCCACGCAGTTCCACCGACATGCCGCACCGCGTTGCATTCCTGGGCTTCGGCGATTTCGAGCGCAAGGCGCTGGCTTCGTACTTCCGCCTGGCCCACAACCGCACGCCCGCCTACGAGCAGGTGGGCACGCTCACCGACGCCGACTTCCTGGTGGCCGATGCCGACCATGCGCCGTCGGTGGCGCTGGTGGAGGCCATCGAGCGCCTGGGCGAGACGGTGTTCATCGGCACGCAGCCGCCGGAGAACGCGCGCTCGTGGCTGGCCCGGCCCATCGATGCACTGCACGTGATGCGCGCGCTCGACGCGCTGGTGGCCCAGGCCCTGGCCGAGCGCGCGCCGCGCGACGAGTTCGCGGGGCCTTCCACCACCATCATCCAGCTCGCGCGCCACCGCCGCAGCCACCCCGAAAGCGAAGACGGCAGCCCGCTGCTCGGCGACCTGCCCTTCAGCGCCCCCGTACCCCCGCCAGAAGACGAACTGCAGCTGCGCGCCGAGCCGCTGCCCGTGAGCCCCGCGCCCGCCCACAGCCTGCTGCTGCCGGCCGAGCACGTGCTGCAGCCTGCGCCCGACCTGCCCGCGCACGAACCGCCGCTGCCGATGACGGGCCCGGCCGACCCCGGGGCCGAGGCCGAATGGCAGCCACCCCCACCCGCGCCACCGCCCCCGCTGCCGCCGC
>VYLK01000458.1_pt1 | contig 27410 bp, 28 predicted proteins | sample 5114321 | NCBI WGS metagenome assembly VYLK01 (sample SAMN12291792, study PRJNA351875) | freshwater metagenome | isolation source: freshwater lake | place: USA: Michigan, MSU2 Lake | collected 2011-08-16
ATTGATGCTCAATTCTGTTAACATTAACTTAATGGGTTTTTCCAACTATCTTGACCCCGCTAATATCCGAGGCCAAATTTTTACTATTTTCGTGATTACCGTAGCGGCAGCCGAAGCAGCCGTGGGTTTAGCGATTATCCTGACTATCTATCGTAACCGCGACACGATCGATATGGAACAGTTTAACCTGCTCAAATGGTAAGCTTTTAAATATTTACCCCCCCTCTCTCCCTTTTTTGGGGAGAGTTTTTTTTGGTTAATTTTTCCCTGTTAACGGGGATAAATCTCGGTGACAACTCGATCGGGGGAACTACTGGTAACAACAATGTTATTATCTTCTAAAGTGCCGATCGCTTTATCGCCGGTGAGATTAAATTTTGGTTCCTGTTGTTCATAGATAATATTCCCCTCGGCCTCGACAATTTTTTCCGACATTTTCCAAGTTAAGATCTGACTATACAATTGCGCCCCAGTTTTCTGATTAATTCCCTTAACCCCGTCCTTGAGATAAGCGATGCGATTGCCTAATTCCACCAGAACACGATTACCAGTAATAGCGATTTGATCTTGATATTGAAAAATTTCCGTGGGGCGATCGGACGTTAGGGTACGATTTTGATAGTTCCAAATTGCCTGAGAACCAGAAATCTGTAAAGGTGGTTCTAAAGAGCGATATTCGAGGTTTTCTTGCAGGATAACCTGATTATTTTTTCTTTCCCAACGACCGCCGACAGCAGTAAGGCGATCGATAATAGTTTTACTAATATAGCGATCAAAAGCGACTTTTTGATCGGTACTAATGACCTGTTGTGGAATTTCCCAGTACAGGCGCTCGGTTTGCAGGACGACACGAGATTCCTTAGCGGTAGCCACCACTTGACCTTGTAATTCTAGTTTTTCTTGGCGCGTGTCGTAGCGTCCTTGGCGCGCCTTAGCTTCTAGTTGTAGATGACTACCTTTGATCCCTTTGGGGGAGATTAAAATACCTTCCTTGGGTAGCCAACGCAATTCCGGCGCGTTAATAATGGCCTTATTGCGGGGGTCCACAGCCACAATATTATCTTTGAGGAGAATTTCCTGGCCTTCCTTATAGACTTCCCCGCGGTCAGCACTAACCTGTAAAACTACTTTCCCATCTTGATAGATATTACCCTTGATATTTTCCAGACGGGCAATTTTTTGGTCTTGGGTGTAGGTAGCTTTTTTGACCTGAATTTTCCAGAGGGGTTGTCCGGAGGGGTTAGCCTGTTCTAAGGTGGCATTATTGAGAATTAAGCGGCCAGTTTCCTCGATTTTAGGCGATTCTGTCGGCGAAATTTTCGGCGGATCGGGAGGTTGACAGGCTGTTAATCCCAGCAAACCGATTAGAAGGGCAGCCCCGCGCCCAATTGATAATTTTAATTGTAACCGCTGCCTCAATTTCGATCGCTCCGCTGCTATTTTCTCTCCTCCCAGTGTAGGGTAAGGGGTCCCCCCTTGACCAGTTGAAAGTAGTTCAATCGCTACTTTTGCTAGGGAAAACCCCCGGTTGAACGGTGAGAGTTTGTTGTTTACCCCTGCGGTTAATCTCGATTTCCAGATTACCACCGATCGCACTGGTTTCTACACCTTGCTGCACATCCGAAGCAGTTTTAACGGGGTTTCCTGCCACAGTTTCGATGATATCACCGGCTTGCATCCCGGCTTTTTGGGCGGGGGAATTTTCCACCACTCGCAGGACGATTACCCCTTCATTTTGGTCAATATTAAAGTTTAATTCTTTAGTTTCGTTCAATTGCTGCCGTAATTCTGGGTTTAGCGTCACCATGTGGATACCGATGTAGGGATGTTCCGCTTTACCCTTGCTAGATAGCTGTCCCGCCACTTTTTGGGCGGTTTCGATGGGAATGGCAAACCCTAAACCCTGGGCATCGGCCCGAATTGCCGTATTAATGCCGATAACTTCCCCCTTGGCGTTTAGCAACGGGCCGCCGGAATTGCCGGGGTTAATAGCGGCATCGGTTTGGATAAAACGAACCCGTTTATCGGGAACCCCCACTTCGCTGCTAGTCCGGCCCAAGGCGCTAATAATGCCCACCGTAACAGTATTATCTAAGCCTAGGGGATTGCCAATTGCGATCGCCCACTCCCCGGGTATTAAAGTTTCGGCCTTGCCAAAAGTCACCGTCGGTAAATTTTTCGCCTCGATTTTCACCAGGGCCACATCGGTCATATTGTCAACCCCCAGGACTTTACCCTGATAGGTCTGACCGTTTTTCAAAGTCACTTTTACTTGGGTTGTCCCTTCCACCACATGGGCATTAGTCAAAAGTAGTCCATCTGTACTAATGATAAACCCAGAACCGGTTCCCCGTTCCAAATGCTCCTTGGGAATCGGCACTTGATCACCAAAAAAGCGCCGAAAAAAGGGCTGTTTAAATTCTTCGGGAATTTGGTCGGCCACTTCCCGGGCCGAGTCAATCCGCACCACCGCCGGCCCGACTTTCTGCACGGCCTGGGCGATAAAATTAACATTGCCGTCGGTTTGGGGAATAACAGGGAGAGAGAGGGAAGCGGGGAGGATTGCCGGCGGTTTATTTACCTCTAGGGGTGCTTTTCTGCTTAAATACTGATTTCCCAGCACACCCACAGTACCACCTAGGGCGAGTAATCCCAGTGAAATCCCCAATCTTGTCAATAAACCCATAAGCTCTAGCCCTAAAATGTCGTGTGCGGTAGAATCGGCCCCAAACTTACCTATATTATAGGCTGTCTTTTTTGTCGGTAGGAAAGAATCAATGGGAACTTACCCCGTTTACGGGTCTTCTTTTAGGGGTAAAATCACGAAACAGCTATAAGAATCTCACTTCATGCAATTGTTTGATCGTATCCGTTTAGGGATAGCCGTAGCGGTGGCTAAAACCGTTACTGCTGTGGTTAAAGGACTCCGTTTAGGGGCCGCCAGCGTCTTGCCGGGGGAAATTGCCCGTCGTCTCCATCCCCGTTTGTTGCCGCTACTTTGTGGGCAAGTCCGAAGGGGGGTAATCTTGGTGGTTGGCACGAATGGAAAAACTACCACTTCCCTACTGCTAAGAACTATTCTAGAGCGTCAGGGGGCAAAAGTCACCCATAATACCACTGGGGCAAATTTAATTAATGGTTTAATCACTGCTTTATTAGCCGATGCCAATTTATTCGGCACTTTAAAGGCTGATTATGCCATTTTAGAAGTGGATGAAAATATTCTCCCTTTGGTTTTAAAAGATTGTCGTCCTCGCGCTATTTTAGCTCTTAATTTGTTTCGCGATCAACTCGATCGCTATGGGGAAGTGGATACGATTAGTCGCCGTTGGCAAGGGGCCATATCTCCCCTACCCACCGATACTTTAGTGATTCTCAATGCTGATGATCCGACCCTTTCCCATTTGGGTCAACAACTGCCCCAAAGAGTTGTATATTTTGGCTTAAGTGAGCCGGAATTATATCTAGAAGAAATTCCCCACGCTGTCGATTCTATTTACTGTCCTAAATGTGGTGCTTCTTTGGATTATCGCGGGGTTTATCTCTCCCATTTAGGGGATTTTAGTTGTCCTAGTTGCGGCTTTAAAAAGAGTAATCCTGCTTTTCATAGTCACGATTGGCCGCAGATTTTAATCGGTGTTTATAATAAATATAATACTTTAGCGGCGGGTTTAGTAGCCCAGGAATTGGGGATTAAAGATCGAGAAATTTTTGAGACAGTTCAGGGTTTTAAAGCGGCTTTTGGTCGAGCGGAAGAATTAGAAATTGAGGGTAAAAAAGTTAGGATTTTACTTTCTAAAAATCCCGTGGGTATGAATGAAACAATTCGCGCAGTGGCTGATATTTTACAGAAAGAAAAGTCTTCTACTACTCTCTTAGTTCTCAATGATCGCATCCCCGACGGGACGGATGTTTCTTGGATTTGGGATGTGGATACGGAAAAATTAACCCGTTTGGGAACAACTTTAGTGGTAACAGGCGATCGACTTTATGACATGGCTTTACGCTTACAATATAGTCAGGATAGTCTCGCTTATCCGGTTAATTTAATTGTTGAATCCGATCTAAAAAAAGCGATCCAAATTGCCCTTAATAACACCAAAAATGAGGAAACTTTACATATTTTACCCACCTATTCTGCTATGTTAGAAGTACGAGAGATTCTCACAGGTCGAAAGATTTTGTAGAAATTAGAAAAGAGTGAAGATTGGTGTTAGGTGTTGGGGTGTTAGGGTGTTAGTTGAATTCCCCCATTTCCCCATTTCCCCATTTCCCCATTTCCCCATTCCCTAATCCCCTAAGAAATTATGCAAGAACTAGAACTAAAAATCGGCTGGTTATATCCGACCTTAATGAGTACCTACGGCGATCGAGGTAATGTTATTACTATTCAAAGAAGATGTCAATGGCGTGATATTCCTGTGACAATTATTCCCCTAGATGCTCAAACAGAAGCCGAGACATTTTATCAAGTAGATATAATTGTTGGGGGTGGGGCGCAGGATCGGCAACAGGAGATCGTTATGCGGGATTTACAGGGGAAAAAAGCGGCGGCGATGAAAGAACAATTATCGGCAGGAATACCGGGGGTTTTTACCTGTGGTTCCCCACAATTATTAGGGCATTATTACGAACCAGCTTTCGGTCAAAGAATCGAAGGATTAGGATTATTAGACCTAGTAAGTAAACATCCCGGTCCCAATGCAAAACGCTGTATCGGTAACGTGGTTTTTGAAATTACGGCCTCTCCCTTAGCGGAGGAAATTAAAGCTATGACTGGGGAAAAACCGCTAGTAATTGGCTTTGAAAATCACGGGGGTCGTACCTATTTACAGACCGTTTCTCCTTTAGGAAAGGTGATTACTGGCTACGGAAATAACGGAGAGGACGGTTATGAAGGAGCATTTTACCACAATGCGATCGCTACCTATGCCCACGGTCCCTTACTACCCAAAAATCCCTTTTTAGCCGATTGGTTAATCCAAAAAGCTTTAGAACAAAAGTATCAAAAACCGATTTTTTTAACAAAACTTGATGATTCTCTGGCCCTGAAAGCACGATTTGCCATGTTTGAACGACTAGAACTAACCGGCGTGACCAATAAAGCCTAAACTGGTCATATACACTTATGGCAGGAGATAGTCAAACTAGCCATTAAGAATTTTAATTGTGGCAGCTTATGAAATTATGACTGGAAAAATTATCGATCGTCAAACGGCGGGGTTTCTCGTCCTCATCATCCCCCTAGCGGTGCTAATCATCCTTGTTTTTACCGCTTGGCCATTGATCCTACTTGTCTTCCTCTTAACTCTGGCAGTCAAGGTGTGGCAAGACTATCGCTGGTCAAAATTATCGACGGTGATTAACCCCTATTTCAATCAACTTTTACAGGACAATCAAGGTTGTCTCACCCCGATTGACCTATCGGCAAAAGCCAATCTCACGGCCAAATTAGCCAGACAATTTTTAGACAGAAAAGCTGAGGAATTTGGGGCGCAAAAAAAAGCTGTAGGCGATAAGGGTATGGCCTATTACTTTATCACCGCCAGTACCCTGGGTAGTATTTTTGATGAGAGTGACCCCTCTTTAGAAGAAATAGGGGAAAAACAAGTTCCTGCGATTACTGCCTCGAGATCTCCCCTGACCAATTTAGAGCCATCGCAGGAGGCTAAATCCCCCCTGATTGTCGCCGAAAAAAGCGAAAATTCTGTCCCGGAGGTTCCTGTTATTTCCTCCTCCCAACCCCTGACTAATTTAGGTAAATTATTTGAGGAAAAAGAGGAAGAAAATACCGCAGCAATCTCTGTTCAAGAAACGGTAATTCAAGAACCGGAGGAGATAATTAATCCTAGTTTAAACAGTTCTGCCAGTTCTTTGTTCCAGTCAGAAGCAGAAGTTAGGGAAGAATCACTAACCTCTGTATCTGAAACCATCTCATCGATGAGTTTGGCGGATTTGGCTAAACGTTTAGGAGTTACTCCGGCCGTTTTGGGTAGAAACAAGAAAAATAAATCCGAAACAGAATTCGCCGATTGGAGTCGCATCAGAGATCCCGATGGTATTGCTTGGAAATTTGACGCAAAAAACTCCCTATTTATGGCCAACTGATAGATAAATTTGTTTGGTTTTCTAGACAGGCTCCCTGCCTGTCTTTTTTGGCTCTAAGATAAGGGGGGAGGGAGCATCTCACCTTTGTAACCCCTAAATCAGGTTTTTATGTCAAGCTATTTTGAAAGCCTTGCTGGAAACCAGTTTTAGAGATAAGTATAATTACTCACTTGCATAAATGAGATGCTCCCAGGGGGGATCGACACCCCCCTTATCAAGGGGGGATTAAGGGGGGATCAAAGGAACGCTGATTCCCGACAAGATGAGTGATTGACTTTCCTGCTTTCATCCCAAAATAGTTGTGCTAGAATGGCGAAAAATTCTCGCAATTGATAATTATGTTAGCAGAGTTAGCCGCCGCCGAAATCGCTAAAATCGCCTTTGAAGCTGTTATCGGTAAATTAACGGAAGGAGCAATGGATAAAGGTGTAGAATTGTGGCAAAAAATTAAGCAAAAGTTACAAAAGGAACCCGCCGCCACTCAGGTTTTAGCGGCAGCAGAAGAAACCAAATCCGAGGCAATGATTGAACAGCAAGTGGTTCCTTTTTTACAGGTAGAAATGCTCAAAGACCCCAATTTTGCCCAAGAAATCCAAACCCTAGCACAACAAATTAAACAAGTTATCAACAGTGGCAATCAAGAAAATATCGCCATGAATGCCACAGCTTATGATAATAGTACCGTTAAAATAGTAGGAAAAATCGAGGCTGATACAGTTAGTTTCTAAATCCTAATGGCTCTCTTGGGTTAGTTGGGTAAAATGTATCACTGAATACATTTTATTATTCCCTATTTGCCAGAAGAGAAGGATGAACCACAAAGGCACAAAGGACACAAAGAGTAACTAGCGATCGATTAATCAAACTTATCACAGGAAAGACAAGAGAGCCATCCTAATTTTTATCTCAAGAAAACCCCCAATTTTTCTCATGACTTCAGAAACTAATTCCAACGAGATTAATCTATCGGCAACGGCCCAGGATCAATCTAAAGTAAATTTAATTGGCAAAATCGAGACTAAAAATCTAATACTTTCCGAGGAACTTTTAAACCGTTTAGAAACTCCATCGGGGGGTATTTTCAAGGGAGGAAATGCTCGAAAAAGTCTCGTCCATTGGCAGGGAAGGGAGGAGGAAATCACCCAAATTAAGCAGTGGTTTAATGATCAAAATGTTGCGATGATTGGCATCAAAGGAGTTGGAGGAATTGGAAAATCTACCCTAGCCAGTAAAATTTTTGAGGAGGAAATTACCCTCGATCCTTCCCTAGGAGACGATGAAGATTTATTCCCAAAACGCTTTTGGTGGGAAGCGGGAAATCTGGGCGGATTTAGTGGTTTAGCTCGCCAATTCCTGACGGAATTTGGTTATCCCGTCCCCAAAGAAGAAATAGATTTACAGGAAGCTTTAATCAGACAACTGCAACGCCATCGCCACCTAATTATTATCGATAATCTAGAGAGTTTATTAGGGGAAGATGGTTCTTGGAATAATGAATTTTATCAGCAGTTTTTCACTGCTTGGATAGAAAAAGGTGACACAAGCAAAATTATAGTCACCACCAGAGAAAAGCCAAAAACTAGGGGTTTTAACCGTTGGATTGAGCTAAAAGGGTTGAAACCACCTGAAGGGGCGCAATTGTTAGCGGAATCGCAAATAACAGGGGATCTAGAGAACTTTTCTCGACGGGTGGATGGTCATCCATTACTCCTGCGATTGGTGGCGGATTTAATCTTAGCAGAATTTCCGCAAAACCCCAGTTTAGAAAGGTTAGCGGATTTAGGATTAGGAAATTTATCGCAACTTTTGAGCGATCCGCAGGTGGTGGGGAGCCATCGTCAAGAGACAGTGGGAATTGCTTTAGTTTTAGATGCTAGTTTTCAGCGACTTAGCCAAAGACAGCAGGAATTATTCACTAAAACCAGCATTTATCGCCGAGAATTTGATTCTCCGGCAGCCAAAGCGGTGATGGATAATTACCCCGAGATCGCACTATCCGAGATCACGGCAGATCTGCGAGAATTACAGCGACGATCATTATTAAAAGAAAAAGAGGAAAATCGCCAGCGAATTTTTAGTTTTCAGCCTTTAGTTTGGGAATATGCACAATACAAAGCCGGCGATCAAAGGGAATTACACCAAAAAGCGATCGCCTATTATCTTTCTATTGCTAAACCCGACTCCTGGGAAATCCTCAACGATGTGCAACCTTACCTAGAAATTTTCTATCATCGCTATCAGTTAACCGAGTACGACAATGCTTTTGATATTCTCCGTGCTATCGATGATTTTCTCACCCTGGGGGGTTATTATCAAACCCTAGCGGATTATTACCTTGAATTAGTCACTGTTTACCAACAACAGCAGGAGCAAACCAACTGGAATTATGCCGCATCCCTCAGCAGTTTAGGCAATGTTTACGGTTCCCTAGGAGAATACCAAAAAGCGATCGAGTTTCATCAACAGTCCTTGGCAATCAAACGGGAAATCGGTGATCGGGGAGGTGAAGCGTATTCCTACATGGGTTTAGGCAATGTTTACGGTTCCCTAGGAGAATACCAAAAAGCGATCGAGTTTTATCAACAGTCCTTGGCAATCAAACGGGAAATCGGTGATCGGGGGGGTGAAGCGAATTCCTACATGGGTTTAGGCAATGTTTACCAATCCCTAGGAGAATACCAAAAAGCGATCGAGTTTCATCAACAGTCCTTAGCAATCAAACGGGAAATCGGTGATCGGTGGGGTGAAGCGGCATCCTACGGTAATTTAGGCAATGTTTACTATTCCCTAGGAGAATACCAAAAAGCGATCGAGTTTTATCAACAGTCCTTAGCAATCAAACGGGAAATCGGTGATCGGAAAGGTGAAGCGAATTCCTACAATAATTTAGGCAATGTTTACTATTCCCTAGGAGAATACCAAAAAGCGATCGAGTTTTATCAACAGTCCTTAGCAATCCTTCGGGAAATCGGTGATCGGGGGGGTGAAGCGGCATCCTACAATAATTTAGGCAATGTTTACGATTCCCTAGGAGAATACGAAAAAGCGATCGAGTTTCATCAACAGTCCTTAGCAATCACACGGGAAATCGGTGATCGGGGGGGTGAAGCGGCATCCTACAATAATTTAGGCAATGTTTACGATTCCCTAGGAGAATACCAAAAAGCGATCGAGTTTTATCAACAGTCCTTAGCAATCAAACGGGAAATCGGTGATCGGGGGGGTGAAGCGTATTCCTACATGGGTTTAGGCAATGTTTACCGTTCCCTAGGAGAATACCAAAAAGCGATCGAGTTTTCTCAACAATCCTTAGCAATCACACGCGAAATCGGTGATCGGGGGGGTGAAGCGAAAGCTTGGTTTAATCTGGGACTTACCTACTATAAACTCAAGCGTATATCGGAAGCGAAAGAAGCATTTCTTCAGTCGCGGGAATTATATCAAGCATTGGGGTTAGCAGCGGATGTTCAAGATTGCGATCAGGCAATTCGGCAATTAGAAACCCGAAAATATCCCTTAATCGTTGCTTTCTTTCTGGGGGTGGTTATGTTTCCTTTAGTTTTAATTGGGGGGATAATAGTGGCATTGTGGCGATTGTTAAAAAGATGGTTGAGGAAAGCATAATTATCGGTAGGATGGGTTAAATATCCCTTATTTTTAACCTGAGTTTCACATCTGCTAATTTCCCCTCATAACTACCCTAAAGTGAGAAATTATAGTAATATTTCTAAGGATTACCAGAAAAGAAAGAGCGCCACGCTGCTGTTCCGATCGCTCCTCCTAAAAGGATAATTAACGTCCAAACTTGATTTTTTTGGGTTCCTTCCAGCTTTTCTAGTCTTCTATCCATCCCATCGACTTTCTCAGTTAGTTTTGCTTGTCCTACCTCTAGCTTAGTTAGCCGTTCGTCGATTTTATCAAATTTCTGGTTAAAATCCTTCTGTAGGCTATCAAATTTCTGGTTAACATCTTGTTGGAAGGTATCGATTTTTTGGTTAACCTCCTTGATGCTGTCTTTGATTTCCTTGAGGACGGATTCAAGACTATAAGTAACGGTTTCGTTAGACATTTTGGTAACATCCCTGGGAGTAATGATAGTATAATAATTTTATTTTAATCCTAAATCTGGTTATTAGAAACTGATTACCTATTGCCTAGTATTTAGTCTTATGGTAATAAGTAGCTGGTTATAATTAAATTAAAATAAAAATGGACTTTAGGTTCGATCCCCCCTGCCCCCCTTGATAAGGGGGGTGCTGATCCCCCCTGCCCCCCTTGATAAGGGGGGTGCTGATCCCCCCTGCCCCCCTTGATAAGGGGGGTGCCGATCCCCCCTGCCCCCCTTGATAAGGGGGGTGCTGATCCCCCCTTAATCCCCCCTTGATAAGGGGGGTGCTGATCCCCCCTTAATCCCCCCTTGATAAGGGGGGTGCTGATCCCCCCTTAATCCCCCCTTGATAAGGGGGGGATCTGACAACTTTTAACGCCTACCTACTTAAGTTAGGTTTTTTCCTTAGCCAGAATAAAGACGCTGCCCTCGCTGCCGCGGCCGATGCGGAGATCTTCATCGAGATAGGTGATATCGAGCCAACCTTTTTGTTCGCGATTATTGAAAGAAAAATCGAGGGGAGGAAATTTTTTGCCACTTTCGATCGCTTCGATAAATTCTTGGGGAGAATGATAATTAAGAAAACGTTGCAGACCGAGGATCGATCGCTCAAATTTGACCATGACCCGACGCTCGGAGGTGGGTTCAAAGGTAGCGGCGACGATCACTACTCCTTCTAACCAAGGTACGCCGGTAATTTCAGCAATATTATAGAGTTTGGCCTTGTTCAGGTCGAGATATTGATAAATTTGCCCTAATTGAAAAAAAGGTAGGCGATCTAGCCCCAGAATGTCGCGGCTGCTGGTGAATAGTAAACGCCAATTGCCCCCTAATAGTTGTTTAACTTCGAGGGGATGAGGATGGGGATTGTGGTCCTCCAATTGTTCGATCGCCGCCAAAATCCGCACGCGGTCGCTTTCCGTGGCTAGGAGTCCGCGATTTCTACCAGCGATCAATTCTAGTAATTTCGCTTTGGCATCCATAGAATCTCCCTTATTTTATAAATTACCTCGACCCGCGAGGCACTCGATCGAGGTTTTTGGTGGCCCGAAGAGGCCCACCCGCGCCGATGATTTCAGGGGTTCAACGGAGTTTTAACCTCGGTGAGCGGCATTTTTAACTGTTGGCCTCACTATTTTAACACGGATTAAATGCCTCGGTTTTAAAACTTTTTCATCACCGTAATTAAGTGATCGAAATAGGGAGCAATTGCGGTTTTTTCTGAGTCGCTAAAATAATCTAAACTGTATTGTTTTAAGGCTTCTAACCCCGAAATCATCGCCCCTAATGGTACTTGTAATTCTTGGTAAAGAAGACGCATATTTTCCAATCCCTCGGCGCTGGTGTAGGGAATCTGCTGTCCGGCGACACCGTAGGTAATACAACGTAAAAAGTTCCAGAAATCACGCCAACAAGCTTCGGCGCGGTGGGGTGGATGAAGATCGCCTCCGGGTTGAAAAATGGTAGGAAATTGGCTTAATAAAGCCTGACGAGCGTTATCGACGATACTATTAGCATTATCCCGCAGTTTTCGAGCTTGCTGACTAGAAACCAGTAAATCAGGCTCTAAATTGACGATAGTATCTAAATCCCTATCGTCGAGATAGCGAGTTTGATTATCCGCTTGTTGCCAAATAGCGATCGCCGCTTGCTGATAGGGCCAATTGGCGAAACTGATAATTTTCGCTTTTGGGATTAATTGCTGGGCGCGCTCACTCAAAGGCATCGATCGCTCTCCGTCGGGTCAAATTAGGCGGTTAAGATCTCTTTTACCATAAATGATCGAAAAATTAGCGATAACTAGAGATTTTTTGCAATCTGCCCGGGAGGATCGCTTACAATGAACAAAGGCTAATTCATTATAATTTGATCATCATGTCAGTTTTAATAGCGATCGGTGTACTTGCCCTATTAATTGTCGTTCACGAATTAGGTCATTTTGCCGCTGCTCGTTGGCAATCTATCCATGTTAATCGCTTTTCCATCGGTTTTGGTCCAGCTTTAGCTAAATATCAAGGAAAAGAAACAGAATACGCCCTCCGCGCCATTCCTTTGGGGGGTTACGTTGGTTTTCCCGATGACGATCCCGATAGTCAAATTCCCAATAACGATCCTGATTTATTACGCAATCGTCCTGTTTTCGATCGAGCTATCGTCATTAGTGCGGGAGTAATTGCTAATTTAATTTTTGCCTATTTTTTGCTTGTTACCCAAGTCGCTACGGTGGGTTTTCCCCAAATTAACTATCAAGAAGGGGTAATTATTCCAGAGGTTTTCACCTCGGAAAATTCCGTCGCTAAACAAGCGGGAATGAAGGCGGGTGATATTGTTCTCGCTATCAATGATCAGCCCCTTGGTGCTTCTCAGAATGCCATTATTGACTTCCGTGACATTATTCAATCTTCCCCCGATCAACCCCTAAAATTAACCATCAAACGCCCGACAGAAACTCTCGATTTAATCGTTACTCCGGAATTGGGAAGTGATGGTCAGGGTAAAATTGGGGTTAGATTGGCTCCTAACGGTGAAGAAACTCGCCTGAAAGCCGATAGTTTTGGTCAAGCTTTTAGCTTAGGTGCGGGTGAATTTCAACGATTAACCCTATTAACCGTGCAAGGTTTTGGGCAGTTAGTTAGTAACTTTAAAGACAGTGTTCAACAGGTAGCAGGACCGGTTAAAATTGTTGAATACGGAGCAGCGATCGCTCGTAATGATGCGGGTAATCTTTTTCAATTTGCCGCCCTAATTAGTATTAACTTAGCGGTGATTAATATTCTACCTTTACCTGCTCTTGATGGTGGTCAGTTGGTATTTTTATTAATCGAGGCTTTAGTAGGTAAACCTCTCCCAACTAAACTGCAAGATAACATCATGCAAACAGGTCTAGTTTTACTCTTAGGATTAGGAGTTTTCTTAATCGTGCGCGACACGGCTAACCTAGCAGTTTTTCAGGATTTATTCCAGTGATGGCCCCGCGAAAAAAAACTAAGCTTCAACTGCGCGCCCTAGAGATTTTAAGCAACCTAAAGCGATTATATCCAGAGGCAACCTGTAGCTTAAATTATCAAACTCCCGTGCAGTTATTAGTGGCAGTTATTCTCTCGGCACAATGCACTGATGAGCGGGTAAATAAGGTGACTCCTGCTTTATTCGCTCGTTTTCCCGATGCTAAATCCTTAGCTTTTGCCGAGCGAGAGGAGTTAGAAACCCTGATTCGTTCCACGGGATTCTATCGCAATAAAGCCAAAAATATTCAGGGTGCTTGTCAAAAAATTCTCAAGGATTTTCAGGGGGAAGTACCCAAGACAATGGCGGAATTATTGACTTTACCCGGGGTAGCTAGAAAAACGGCTAATGTGGTACTTGCTCACGCTTACGGGATTATTGAGGGGGTGACAGTAGATACCCACGTTAAGCGCTTAAGTAATCGTTTGGGTTTAACTACTAATAACGATCCAGTGAAAATTGAACGGGATTTAATGGCTTTACTACCTCAACCGGATTGGGAAACTTTTTCTATTAGTATTATTTACCACGGCCGGGCGGTTTGTAAAGCAAGAAATCCCGCTTGTTTTTCCTGTCAATTAGCCTCTCTTTGTCCCGCAGCAAACAGTAAACAGTAAACAGTAAACTCACACCTGATAACTGGTAACTGAATCACTGATAACTGAATCACTGGTAACTGAATCACTGATAACTGATAACTGATAACTGATAACTGATAACTGATAACTGATAACTGATAACTGATAACTGATAACTGATAACTGATAACTGATAACTGATAACTGATAACTGATACTGGGGGCTATAATGGGAAAAAATAACTCATCCATCAATCTTATGAGTCAAGGATCACGGCAAGAAATAAAAACCCAAGCAATAATCCTCGCTACTTTTGTGGCGATTTTTTGGCTGTTAGAGATTTTAGATCAATTTGTTTTTCGGGGCAGTTTAGACTATTTCGGGATTATTCCCCATCAAGTCATCGGATTGCGGGGTATTCTTTTCGCACCTTTCCTACACGGGGACTTTCCCCATCTTATTGCTAATACGGTTCCTTTCCTGATTCTCGGTTGGTTGGTGATGTTACAGGAAACCAGTGACTTTTTTATTGTGACCGGGTTAACTATGCTGGTAGGGGGGTTAGGAGTCTGGTTATTTGCTGCTCCTGGATCCATCCATATCGGGGCAAGTATCTTGATTTTTGGCTATTTAGGTTTTTTATTACTGCGGGGCTATTTCCAAAGAAATATTCCTTCTATACTCTTGTCAATTCTAGTCTTTTTACTCTACGGTGGCACAATTTGGGGCGTTTTGCCTTCCCGTCCGGGGATTTCTTGGCAAGGACATTTATTTGGCTTTCTAGGCGGGGTTTTAGCCGCCAAATTAATCGCCACCGAAAAGAAACATTATTCCTAAATGGGGGAACCTTCTATCTCGCTACATACTTCGTAAAAATCGGTGACAGGCGGTTTTGCAAATAGAGGAGCCATGGATTTCAGCAATAATTCATGGTCTTCGCTTTTATTTGCCTCCATATCATCGATTTTATCCCAGATAATTACGGCAATTCCTTCGTCGGTTCCGGGTTTTTGCAACAGAAAAGCCCCCTGGAATCCCGTAGAATAGGTGGAAACGGCTTTTTCGTAGAGTTTTTGGGCTTCGGAAAAACACCCCGGTTTAAATTCACCAATAGCCACATAGGCATATTTATGTTTGAGAAAATCGAGAAATTCTGGCATGGCAATGAGGGGAAATGGAATAAATCTTTCTTTCTATTCTCATTAAAACTTAGATCGATCGCTCTCCCCGCCCCATCGACATATTTTTTTAACTAAGCTTGCCCCAATTGTCTCTTTTTTTTGTTAGCTTATATGTAGTCGTTATGAGTTCGTATAAATTCTATGATCAAAATCGTTGGTATTAATGGCAGTTTACGCCCGGGATCCTATAGTGCGATGGCGTTAGAAGTTGCTATCAGTCGAGTAGGGGCGTTAGGAATAGAAACGGAGATAATTGACCTCAGAAAACTCTCTTTACCCTTCTGTAACGGGGGAGATGACTATTCTGACTATCCCGATGTGGCCAAAATGCAGCAAACGGTTAAATCGGCAGCGGGATTAATTTTGGCGACACCGGAATATCATGGCAGTGTCAGTGGTGTGATGAAGAATGCCTTAGATTTAATGAGTTTTGAGGAGTTATCGGGAAAGGTTGCGGGGTTAATCAGTGTTTTAGGCGGCCAATCCAATAGTAACGCCCTCAATGATTTAAGAATCATTCTCCGTTGGGTTCATGCTTGGGTAATTCCCGAACAAATTAGCTTAGGACAAGCGTGGAAAGTCTTCAACGAAGAAGGAAAAATCCTTGACGAGAAGCTTTCCCAACGTTTTGACGCTTTTGCGCGAAGTTTAGTCGATAATACCCGTAAACTCAACGGGATCTAGTAATATCGATGGTGATTTTACCGGTGAAATTAGGAATTGGGGCGGCGGGTTTCGATAATTGTACTCTTACCTGTCGCACGCCCTCGAGTTGTAGGATATCCTCAGCGATAACCGTGGCCAACTTTTCCACGAGGGCAAATTTGCCGGTTTCAATCTGGTGTTTGACAATTTCGATCGCCTGTCGATAATCTAGGGTATCTTCAATTGCGTCACTTTTGCCAGCAATGCTGATATCAACTTCTAGGGATAAATCCACCTCAAACCATTGACCTAAAACCTGTTCTTCGGCCAGATATCCTGTGTAACCGTAGGCACGAATTCCTGTAACGTGAATAGTATCCATAGATAGTTAAATTAAAAAACTGGTAGCGTTGGTCACAAATTTACGAGAAACTCTATAAGTAAAAAGCAATCTCGGAGTCTCGGAGTCTCGGAGTCTCCTCAAGTATTTTTACATTTTTGCAAAGGAATGTTAAGTTTTAGGGTATTGAATGAGTAACCTTGATAGCCATGGCTCCTAAAATAGCAGGGATTATCTGTACCCACAACCGCGATCACTACCTAGAAGGAGCGATCGATAGTCTTTTGGCGCAAACCTGCCCAGATTGTGAGATTTTAGTGGTTGATAACGCATCTACCGATAAAACCCGTCAAGTGGCCGAGTCGCGTCTGGGAGATGGGCGGCTAAAATACGTTTACGAACCTATTTTAGGGCTATCTACCGCCAGAAATCGCGGAGCGAAGGAAACTAGAGCGCCGATTTTAGCTTATTTGGATGACGATGCGATCGCTAGTCCTCAATGGTTGCAAATTCTGTTAAATGCCTACGAAAATAACGAAAAACTGGCAGTAGCAGGAGGAAAAGTCACATTAATTTGGCCGCAAGGCTACAGTCAACCCAATTGGTTATCCGATCAGTTAGCAGGGGGTTTAGGGGCTTTCGATTTGGGCGACAATGTGGTATATATCAGCCAAGCGGATTTAACTCCGCGAGGAGTTAATTACTCAATCCGGCGAGATTTCTTGGAGAAGATTGGCGGTTTTGACCCTAATTTGGGAAGAATAGGCAAAAAACTCCTCTCTAACGAGGAATTATACACTACAGAACTGGCACTCGCCCAGGGATGGCAAGTGGGCTATTTTCCCGCAGCATTGGTGGAACACAATGTGGCCCCAGAAAGAATCAATCGTCAATGGTTTATGCGTCGCAGTTGGTGGCAAGGCATCAGCGAACACTACCGGGAAGAAGTGGCAGGAAGGACGGGATTGGCTCAATTTAGGCGAGGAGGTGAGCGATTAGCGAGAGGATTGGTTAAATCTGTCAAATTTATCAATGATCCTGCTAAAAGCTTTGATAATCTTCTCTATGCCTATGGACAAATCGGTTATTTAAGCGAGGCCGCCAAGGCGATGTTAACCCCTCAAAAGTAAATCATTGTAAATAAATGGGTAAAAAAGCGTTAATTTGTGGTATATCGGGGCAGGATGGAGCCTACCTAGCCGAATTACTGTTAAAAGCAGACTATACAGTTTGTGGCACCTCCCGGGATGCCCAAATGTCCTCTTTTAGTAACCTGAAACGTTTGGGAATCAAGGAACAGGTAAAACTAGAATCAATGGCACTGAATGACTTTCGCAGTGTCCTACAGGTGTTAATTAAAATTCAGCCGGATGAGGTCTATAATTTGGCTGGACAAAGTTCTGTGGGTTTATCTTTTGAGCAGCCGGTGGAAACCTTAGAAAGTATTGCCACGGGAACCTTAAATCTCTTAGAAGCAATTCGATTTACCGGAGCAAAGATTAAATTATATAATGCCGGATCGAGTGAGTGTTTCGGGGATATAGGCGATAATTCTGCTGATGAAAATACCCCTTTTCGTCCTCGCAGTCCCTACGCTGTGGCCAAATCGGCGGCTTTTTGGGAAGTGGCTAATTATCGAGAAGCCTACGGAATTTTTGCCTGTTCAGGCATACTTTTCAATCATGAATCTCCCCTCCGTCCCGAGCGCTTTGTTACCCAAAAAATTATCGCTGCCGTGGCTAGAATTGCCCAGGGAAGTCCTGAAACTTTGCAACTAGGAAATATGGATATTGAAAGGGATTGGGGTTGGGCGCCGGAGTACGTTGAAGCGATGTATTTAATGCTGCAACAGGAGCAACCCGATGATTACGTCATTGCCACGGGAAAAAGTTCAAAACTAGAGGATTTTGTCGCCACAGCTTTTGCTACTGTGGGCTTAAATTGGCCAGATCATGTAATTTCCGATCGAAGTTTATTAAGACCAACAGATTTAGCTATTAGTCGCGGTAATCCCCGCAAAGCTAAGGAAAAATTAGGTTGGCAAGCACGATACAAAATGACCGATATTGTCCGCATGATGGTGGAAAATCGTTTAGGGAAATAGCTATGAATATCTTAATGATTAGTTCCATCTTTCCCTATCCACCCAGCAAAGGAGGAACTCAGGGCAGAACTTTTAATTTACTCAAGTATCTCAGCAAAAATCATGATATTACTGTTATCGTTCAGCCTAATGCTGATGTTAGCAATGAGGAGGTAGAAAAGTTAGGTAAATTTGTTAGTGAATTGGTAGTTTTTACCCGTCATCGAGATGCCAAAACTGGAATAATTGCCAAACTGCAAAGATTAGCTCAATTCCTGCAAACGGGAACCCCTCCCAATGTACTTTTTGGCTATTCTCAAGAGATGCAGAACTGGATAGATAGAGCAGTTAAGAGTCAAAAATTCTCAGTAATTACCAGTAAAAATAGTGTTAATGAAATTTATATTAGTCCCCAATGTAAACAGCAAATTAGGACAGTAATTTATCTGCATAGTTACCTATATCAAACCTGCAAAAGTCAATTAGAAATCGGTGTTTCTAGTCAAGAATTCCGGGATCGTCCCTACCTTCCTCTTCTGCGTCGCTATCTATGAACAAAAAACTGTGCAGAAATTCTCAAAAATTGTCGTCACTACTTTATCTAGTTCAAGATTGTTATGGTTTTGAAAATCGTGAGCAAGTTACTGATAAAATAAATTAAAATTAAGATACTGACAAGAGGAGAATTAAATCTATGAATACCGAAATTTTTCAGCAATTTTTTGCCTATTGTATCGGTAGTTGGCAAACCGAAAGAACCTATCATTATCTAGCTGCTCAAGAAGTGGAACGTTCCCGTACAGAATTTCTCATTCAACCCCTCACTAGGGAGATTAAACAGAAAGTTCTGACAGATAATCACTATGCTGATATTGCGGATTTAGAAACTATCCCGGGGTTTAATTTAGGTTTCTATACGATCTCGGAAAAAGGGGAAGAAGTACGACAAAATCTTAATCTTTTATTTGTGGTTAAAGCAGAAAATAACGGTTATTTAGAAGGGGATTATCTTCGCGATCGCGCCTACGAAGAAGCAAGACCAATTGTCTCCGCTTTTCGCTTTGATTCCACCACCAGAGAGTTATTAATGACCACCAATTATACTCGCAGTGTTTCCGTGGATTCAATTACTTTAATTAATCCAGACCTGCGAATTCGCAAAATTATTAACTATCAACGTCCCCAGGAGGGGGAACCCTTAGAAAAAGTTCTCTTGGTCGGTTTTGGGGTTGAGTGTAAAGTCAGTTAAAAAAATATTTCTTCTCCCCCCTTGATTCTCCAGTCAAGGGGAGATTTTATCATGGAGTAACGATAGGATTAAGAAGCAAAAATAATGCTCAAAATCGGTCAACTTTCCCTAGAAAGTGGTGTTTCGATTAAAACAATTCGTTATTACGAAGAATTAGGACTAATTCAGTCCCCTGAGAGGACAGAGGGACAATTTCGCCTATTTACTCCCGATACTGTCCATCGCTTGCTATTTGTCAAAAGATTGCAGTCCTTGGGTTTGAGTCTGCAAGAGATCCGCGAATGTTTAGTAATTCATGACCATGGAGAATTACCCTGTGGAGATATTCAGGAAAAATTAATTAAACATATTGCTGAGATCGATAAACAAGTGGAACAATTGCTTTTATTGCGTCAACAATTAACCGAAACCCTGCAAGGATGGACGGATACACCAGCAAAAGACGATCAATTTATTTGCCCTAATCTCAAGGTTTAACTATCATGAAAAAGTTAATTTTATTGGTAACTGTAGCACTGATTTCTACTCCTGTCATTGCTCAACATTTACATCTTGGTTCACCTCAACCTCATACTTTACAAGCAATTTCTGACAATATACCAGCTTGGATGTATAACAAGCAACGTAATCATATTTATCCCCAAAGAGGGGTTTATAATAATGCAATTTATAATGTCAGAGATTTAGCTTTAGACTTAAATGCGATCGCTGTTGGTCATGCCTTTGCTTACGAAGATATCGTAACAGGAAAAGCGAAAGATTTAGAAACTAAGACATACCAAAAAATTAATTGGGTTTTAAAAAATCCGCCTAAATTTATGCCCGACGAGGGCAATATTTCCCCAACTTTTGGCAGAAAATACGGCGTTTTAGAACAGGTCTTCGAGTGGGCGCATATTTTCCATGCTCAAACCGTTGATGTTTTAGCCAGCAGCAAATTAACCAACGAGGAAAAAGAAGCAGAAATTGAAAAATTATATCAATTTTACTTGACAAAAGTTCCCTATGCTATTACTGGATTACCGATGAATATGGGTTATCTGGATTCCCAACCCTATTCTAAAGCTTTTCGCCAGAAATATCCGAAAGTTAATGGCTTATTTTGGGGCTACCATTGGTTACAAGGAACAATGTATGACTTGCTTTATGAGAAAACTTTAGAGGAACAAAAACAGGCTTATAAACAGGTGGGTAAACAATACCATAGTCAGGAATTGTATCGCACTGATCGAGCTTTTATGCCCATGTTTGCCGAACTTAGTCCCAAGTTTGCCCGACGTTTTCCCGCAATATCTAACACCTTCGATAACCTGCATATGTTACACGATATGGTTAATGATATTCTGGCATCAGATTGGCTAACTCCCCAACAAAAAGATGAACAAATTACCCGCGCTATTTGGTTAGTAATGGCTGCTAATCATCAAGGAATGGCAGCAGGAAAAAATCATGGTGGTGAAGGACTACACGATCATCGTTTTCAGTCAGGGATTCCGGGTATGGGATTAATGCCAGCAGATATCCCTCACGAAGGTCATAATCACGAAAATCCTGATAATTCCGAGAAAAAACCTGATGATTCTCAGGGACATGAGGGAGAAGATCACCAACACCATAACCACGAAAATCACTCTCCAGAAATCCCTCCTAATACGGAGAAAAAACCTGACCATAGCAATGCTCAAGAGGAACCGAGAAAATGAGAAAATTTTTATTAATTGCTGTGAGTTTAGTCGTTAGTTTAACTAATCCAGTTTTTGCCAACGATCATAATAATCTGGATTCTGGTCGTCCCCTTTCTTTTGATGATGCTGAAAGTCTCGGTTTTGGAGAACAATCTATAGAATTTGGTACTGGGTTAGTCTTTCCTGAAAACAGCAATGTCGGTGGTGAATTTGATATTGAATACCTCAATGGTATTATTCGTAATGGTCATATTATTATCGGTATTGATCCACAAGTGGGAGGACGAGTTAATAGTGATGACACGGATTTTGATGTGGGGAATTTATCCGTAGGTTTTTTCTATAATTTCAATCGCGAATACGATAATGTTCCTGCTTTTGCTATTCGTACCGATGTGGGATTACCGACGGGAAATAATGCTAGTGGATTAGATTTTCGTCTGCGGGGAATTGCCAGTAAAACTGTCGGTCAATTTGATCGCTTGCATCTTAATCTCGATTTAAACATAAAAACTGACCCCGATAACGGCGATCGATCTTTTTTACCCGCTGCCATTCTCGGTTATTCGCGACCGATTGGTTATCCGAAACGTTTTGATCGCACTTTTCTAGCAGAATTGGGCGTAATTACCAGTGATAATAGTAATGGTGGGGCTTTAATTCGCACTGGTATGGGAATTCGTCAGCAAATTAATCGTCAAGGTGTGATCGATTTCGGTATTGAGGGAGATATTGCCACTAATAGCCATGACCAAAGTCAGTTAAAGCTAAAAATTGGTTATTCTTTCGGATTTTAGCCTAGTAAACTGAAGATTAATCTTCAGGTGATATGGCATAGAACGAGTTAGTTAGGACGCTTTCAATTTTCAAACTCTTATCGGTCAAGGGTTTCAGCGATTGATTGTCCTAACCACCCCGCTCTTTGCTATAGGATGCCATTATGATACTAAATCTGGTTATTAAAAACTGATTATTTATTCACCCTTTTGCCTCTTGCCTTTTTCCTGTCCTCATAAGTAGCCTATACTCAACGGATTTAGTATAAAGCATTGAAAGGTTTTGTCCTTTACATCAAAAAAGGAATAGAGCCTGAAACTCTACTCCTCAATCAAAAATTGCAGTTAATTTCTAACCCTATACTACCACAGAAGTCAAAGCTTCTTTGAGGATAGCGGCTTTATCGGTCTTTTCCCAGGGTAAATCGAGATCATTGCGACCAAAATGACCATAAGCGGCCACATCTTGGTAAAAACGATCGCCTCTTTCACTGGGTAAACCGCGCAGGTTAAAGGTTTGGATAATGCCGGCCGGACGAAGTTCAAAGTATTTATTGATTAAGTCCAGAATCACATCATCGGCGACTTTGCCAGTGCCAAAGGTTTCCACGAAGAGACTCACCGGACGAGCTACCCCAATCGCGTAACCCACTTGAATCTCGCACTTATCGGCCAAACCAGCGGCGACGATATTTTTAGCCACATAACGGCAAGCGTATGCCGCAGAGCGATCGACTTTGGTAGGATCCTTACCGGAGAAAGCACCGCCACCGTGACGAGAATAGCCACCGTAGGTATCGACGATAATTTTCCGTCCCGTTAATCCCGCATCGCCTTGGGGTCCACCAATGACGAATTTTCCGGTGGGATTAACCAGATAACGGGTATTGGCATCGGGTTTAATCTCTAAATCGCTGAAAACCGGCTCTACTACCGCTTTCCAGAGATCACTTTTAATCTTTTGTTGGACGAGATCATTATCAGTGATATCGCCGATAGTCGCATCGTGTTGGGTAGAAACAAGGATAGTATCGATACCCACGGGATGACCATCTTCATAAATGACCGATACTTGCGTTTTACCGTCGGGACGCAGATAGGATAGTTCACCAGTTTTTCTGACTGCCGCTAGACGGCGAGCGATGCGGTGGGCTAAACTAATCGGTAAGGGCATAAATTCGGGGGTTTCATTGCAAGCGAAACCGAAGACAATACCCTGGTCTCCCGCACCAATTTTATCGAGTTCATCATTGCTGAGAAGTTCGCGATTTTCCTGAGCAGCCGTGACACCCTGGGAAATATCGGGAGATTGTTCGTCTAAAGCGACTAAAACGGTGCAACTATTCGAGGAAAAACCGTTATCGGCGTTGATATAGCCAATTTCAGCAATTTTATTGCGAACTAAATCGACGAAATGAACCTGTGCTTTCGAGGTGATTTCACCGGTAATCAAGACTAACCCTGTATTGACAACCACTTCAGCCGCTACACGACTGTGGTCATCTTGGGATAACAGAGCATCAAGAATGGTATCAGAAATCTGGTCACAAATTTTATCGGGATGTCCCTCTGTCACCGATTCGGAGGTGAACAAATAACGTTTAGACAAGTGATGTCCCTCACATAGTAGTACATTTGAACGCAAAAAGATTCCAAGAAATCTTTGATAATACAGTGTAACAGGGAATTTGCAGAGATCTAGTATTTTCAATAAGAAACCGCCCGAACATTGTCCGGACGGAGTGTGGTGTGAGGAGTGAACGGAAACTTTCGTCTCCGCTAATTCCATTGTAGAGGACAACTTAGAATCTTGAACGACTTGAAAGAAACTGGCCAAAAAAATTTTTATCTCTGGAAGGGGTTGACTAATGCCCGATCCCCGTCTCGATGATGTAGCCTGAGTAATAGAGGTCGCAGAGCTATATGCCAAGATTATGACAGTCACAGCCGATTATTTAGAACAACTCAATCCTTCTCAGCGCATTGCTGTGGAGCATTTTTGCGGCCCCCTGTTGGTGGTTGCTGGAGCAGGATCGGGAAAAACCAGCGCTTTAACCTATCGTATCGCCCATTTGATCCGTCATCACGGGGTCGATCCGGAAAATATTTTCGCGGTCACTTTTACCAATAAGGCGGCCCGGGAAATGAAAACGAGAATTGAAAAAACTTTTGCTCAACAAAAAGCACAGGAAAAATACGGTCAAAGATTAGAACTTTTGGAAGAATACGAACAGAAAAAACTCTTTTCTCAAGTTTATCGGAATTATACTAAAAAACTCTGGATTGGGACTTTTCACAGTCTTTGCGGTCGGATTTTGCGCTATGACATTAATAAGTATCAGGATGAATATGGTCATAGTTGGCAAAGAAATTTCTCAATTATGGATGAATCGGATGCCCAGAGTTTGGTGAAAAATATCGTCACTAAACAAATGAATTTAGACGATAAAAAATTTGACGCTCGCAATCTACGTTATGCGATTAGTAATGCCAAAAACTTAGGTTTAACTCCCGGGGATTACGCCAGAGAAAACCCTCATTTTCGGGGAAAGGTCATTTCTGAGGTTTATCAGGCTTATCAGATGCAATTGGCACAAAATAACGCCCTAGATTTTGATGATTTGATACTGGTTCCAGTCCGCCTTTTTCAGCAAAATGAATCTATTCTCGGTTATTGGCACACGCAATTTAAGCATATTTTAGTCGATGAATACCAGGATACTAACCGGATTCAGTACGAGTTAATTAGGCTTTTGTCCACCAATGGTGAAACGAAAAAAAGTGAGTGGAATTGGACGGATCGATCGATTTTTGTGGTGGGTGATGCCGACCAATCTATCTATAGTTTTCGGATGGCGGATTTTACTATTCTGCTCAATTTTCAAGCGGACTTTGGCGATGGTTTACCCGATGATGATACTCGCACGATGGTGAAACTACAGGAAAACTATCGTTCACGGGAGAATATTCTACAAGCAGCTAATAAATTAATTGAAAAGAATAGTCAAAGAATCGATAAAGTCCTTGTTCCCACTAGAGAAGGTGGCGAGAGTATCTATGTTTTTAAAGCCAGAGATGAACAGGAAGAAGCGGCTTTTGTTATCGATAAAATCAGAGAATTTACCCAAGAAAACCCCGAATTAAATTGGGGTAGTTTTGCCATTCTCTACCGAATTAACGCCCAATCTCGTCCCTTTGAAGATGGGTTGATTCGCAATAATATCCCCTATAATATTGTCGGGGGATTTAAATTTTATGATCGACAGGAGATTAAAGATGCGATCGCTTATTTACGAGTGATTGCCAATCCTGCTGACACCGTTAGTTTACTGAGAATTATTAACACTCCCCGGCGCGGTATTGGTAAAACCACAATCGATAATTTGCTCAAAGCTGCCCAAGAATTAGGAGTACCTTTATGGGAAATTATCAGCGATGAAACTTCCGTTAATACTCTCGCTGGTCGTGCCACTAAAAGCATCAATAAATTAGCTAAAATTATCCAAAACCTGCAAGAAAAAATCACCGATTTATCCGCTAGTGAAATCCTAGACCAAATCATGGAAAATTCGGGATATATTGATGAATTAAAACAGCAGGGAACCGAGGAAGCTGATACCCGGATCGAGAATGTTCAAGAATTGTATAGTGCCGTGGTACAATTCCAAGAGGAAAACGAAGAAACCAATCTCCAGGAATTTCTCGCTAGTGCTAGTTTAGCCTCGGATTTAGATAATCTTCAGGAAGGTCAAGAAAAAGTCTCGTTAATGACCCTTCATTCGGCCAAAGGTTTAGAGTTTCCTATCGTCTTTTTAGTCGGTTTAGAACAGGGCATTTTTCCCCATAATCGTAGTTTAAACGATCCCATTGCCCTTGAGGAAGAACGCCGTTTGTGTTATGTGGGAGTGACTCGGGCCAAGGAACAATTATTTTTAACCTACGCAAAAGAAAGATATGTCTGGGGGAATAAAGAGATGAAGGTAGCTTCCCAATTTTTGCAGGAATTGCCCCCAGAATTGCTCACAAGCAACCTGAAACCGAAAAAGACCCCAAAAGTGGTTGCCATGGAAAAAACTGTCTCTGATCAAAGAAAATGGCAGGTAGGCGATCGAGTGTTACACTCTACTTTTGGAGAAGGAGAAGTGACCCATATCCTTGGTGCGGGCAGAAAAATGAATCTAGCGGTCAAATTTTCGGGTTTAGGTCAGAAAATCATCGATCCTCGCACCGCACCCATGCAACTTATCCAGGAATAGAGGAGGATCTTAAGCTGCAAAAAGTAAACAAGCTTGGATATCTGCGAGTTCCAAATCGGGAAAGTCTTCTAGAATTTCAGTTATGCTCACATTCTCCGCTAACATTTCCAAAATATCCGTTACTCGAATTCGCATCCCCCGAATACAAGGACGACCACCACACTGGCCGGGTGTTTGAGTAATGCGGGTAAGCAAGCTAACTGTGGAGTCCATAGAACGCATCTCGAAGATATTTAGTCTGCATTTAATTATCTTATCTGGTAATCCTAACAACCAATCCCTAACAGCCAACTGACACCCCCTGATTCCTCAACTCCGATCGCTACCTGCTGTTAAAATAGAGAATTGCGGTCAGACTAACGATAAAATTGAGAAGCTAAATCCTTGATTCTTAATAGTTGTTGAGAAACTTTCCGCCTACTATCGCAATTATCCGATAATATGGGCAACAGCGAGTTAGTCTATTCAGTCTGTTAAAATTGACCCCCGTTGGTCGTATTCGCGCACTGTCTAACCTTTATGATGAGGATCAGTTAATATGGAATCAATGCAACCCACCGAAACACAAAATCCGATTAGAACAGATTTACCCGGGTCTCTGAGCAAACCCAGCAGCAGCAGCACCGAACAGATTTGGTCTGAATATGTAGAACCAGTTTGGGATTCGGTAATGTCCTATCTGGCTAATGTCCCCGATTATATCGGTAGTTTCTTCTCTGGATACAAAAAACCTTTAATCGTTCTAGGGGCAATTTTAGCGAGTTTTGTCACCGTGAAAGTTACCCTAGCGGTTTTAGATGCGATCGATGATATTCCCCTCCTTGCTCCTATCCTACAATTAGTTGGGATCGTTTATACTGGTTGGTTTGTCTGGCGCTATCTGCTCAAAGATGAAAATCGTCGCGAGTTATTAGCCGAAATTGATGCACTAAAAGCGCAGGTTTTTGGCAGTCACAATAACACTTTATAGAATCAAGCATAGAAAACCAAGGAGTTGAGTGTTTCCGCTCAACTCCTTGGTTTTTGGACAACAGCTTACAATAAATCCGTTGAGTATAGGTTACATATCAGGACAGGCAACAGGCAAGAGGCAACAGGGTGAATAAATAATCAGTTTTTAATAACCAGATTTAATAGAGTTCTTGCAGAATTAATTTTTGAGAGGGCAAAAATGAGAAAAATAAGCACAAAATTGCCTAAAATCTCTAAATAGAGCATTTAATTGATTAATGCTCATTCTTAATTCTCCTGACGACCGACTCGGAGAATACTGACTCCTAAGGGACTTGCGCTTTGATAATGTACCTTTTGGGCGAACGCAGTTCGCCCCTACATTGTGGACAAAATCCGTTACTGTAGGGGCGCAATGCTTGCGCCCTCCGATCGATCAGGTT
>VYLK01000174.1_pt1 | contig 27308 bp, 27 predicted proteins | sample 5114321 | NCBI WGS metagenome assembly VYLK01 (sample SAMN12291792, study PRJNA351875) | freshwater metagenome | isolation source: freshwater lake | place: USA: Michigan, MSU2 Lake | collected 2011-08-16
CCCTTACCGCAACACAATCAAGATGTCTTGTCTAACAACGCTTTACCAATAAAGCTTAGAGGGAATCCGAACTAGGGAAGTATTCGGAGGTCTGTGCCAGATTGTGTCTCGATGCGGTAGTCTCTACTTGCGTCGCCTAAATTGGTTTAGACAAGCCCCGTCGCTTTTATGGCTGGGTTAGTGACCGATCGTGCTAAATTGTAAACCGCATTGATTGTGATTTGGATAGGCAAACCATGCGATCGGAAACCGAATCGTCTCCTTTAGAGGTTAGCAAAACCACAAAACCCCCTCGATTAATTCTAGAAGGTTTATACGCTTTCTCGCCTAATCGGGAAACCCTAGGGGGAACCTCTTATCTTATTGTAGAAAATACTGGTAATATTCTGGTGGATTGTCCTGGCTGCGACGAGAGCGAGCGGGATTTTCTCCGAGAAAAGGGAGTCCGTTACCTATTTTTTACCCATCGCGGGGGTCAGGGTAAACAGAGCGATTCTCTGCAAAGTTGGCTTGATTGTGAGATTATTCTACAGGAACAGGAAGCCTATCTGCTTCCTCACCGTCAAATTACCGTTTTTCAGCAACAAATCCAGTTATCTCCAACTTGTAGCGGTTTTTGGACTCCCGGCCATTCTCCCGGTTCCTCCTGTCTCTACTGGAACCGTCACGGGGGGGTTTTATTTACCGGTCGTCATCTTCTCCCCGACACCAAAGGTCAACCGCAACCTCTACAGACCGCGAAAACTTTCCACTGGCCGCGGCAATTGCGATCGCAAAAGGCCATTTTAGACCGTTTTAGTCCAGAAACCCTCTCCTATCTTTGTCCGGGGGCTAATACCGGCTTTTTGCGTGGTCGGGGAATTATCGATCGCGCCTACGAAAAAATCAGCGCCAATCCTCTTAACTAAAGACTTTTTAGAAGCTGCATCGTTCAATTCTCAAACATCATGAATTTAACCGTTAAAGACTTGGGTGAACAGGGATTGCTACCGATTCTGCAAAAATATTGTCCTGCGGAGATTATCGGTGATGATGGGGCGATTTTATCCCTCAAGGATGGTTACTCTCTCGTTGTCACCACTGATGTTTTAGTCAATAACGTCCACTTTAGCGATCTTACTACCTCTCCGGAAGATGTGGGCTGGCGAGCGGCGGCGGCTAATTTATCCGATTTAGCGGCTATGGGGGCAGAACCCCTGGGAATTACGGTAGGATTGGCTTTAACTCCCAATCTAGCCATCGATTGGCTAGAAGGACTCTATCGGGGTCTTAGCTCTTGTCTGCAAGTATATCAGACGGCGATCGTTGGCGGCGATGTCTGTCGGGCCACGGAGATTAACATCAGCATCACCGCCCTGGGACAAGTGGCAAAAAATGAAGAAATTAGACGTTTTAATGCAAAAGTGGGCGATAGTATCGTTATTACAGGTTATCACGGTTTATCGCGGGCTGGATTAGAGTTACTCTTCCACCCTGAAACCGGGAGTAATTTAAATTCCGCCCAAAAAAAGCGCTTAATCCAAGCTCATCAACGGCCGCGACCGAGACTCGATTGCATACCACATTTACAAAAAATTGTCAAGCAATTTCCCATCGCGGGCATGGATAGCAGTGACGGGTTAGCAGATGCCATCATGCAAATTTGTCGCTGTAGTGGGGTTGGTGCCGAAATCGAGCGGATTCCCCTGCATCCAACCCTGAAAGAATATGTAGGAGCCGAAAAAGCTCTAGAATGGGCTTTATACGGCGGTGAAGACTTTGAGTTAGTTTTGTGTTTGCCCCCAGATAGTGCCAGAGAATTGCTGGAGAAAGTGGGGGAAGAGGGGGCGATAATCGGTCAAATCGTCCCCGGGAGAGAGATAAAATTGGCCGATGGTAGAAACCTCAGTTTAAGCTCCGGATTTCAACATTTTTAGCCCCTATAAATCGCCAAAACCTTTCTTTTTCTTGATTTTCTTCGGTTTTTTCGGGCTGCCACCTTGACCGCGGAACCCCGGTTGATTGCCACCCCCAAACATTCCGCCACCCATCCCGGGCATCCCGGGCATAGCGGGCATTTGTCCCCGTCCCATCTGTTGCATCATCGATCGCATTCTGGTGAAATTAGTAATTAGTTTGTTAACTTCTGTTTCCGGATGTCCCGAACCTTTGGCAATGCGACGACGACGATTAGGAGACTTAGCCAATAAATCGGGGTTAGCGCGTTCCTCCGTGGTCATGGAATTAATCATCGCTTCCGTGCGTTTTAACTCTTTTTCGCCCTTTTCGATGTCTGTCCCGCTCAGTTTGCCCAGACCGGGGATTAACTTCAAGACTCCCCCCAGGGAACCCATATTTTTTAACAGCCGCATCTGTTTGAGGAAGTCGTTAAAATCAAACTTAGCCTCTAAAATCTTGGCCTGCATTTTGGCCGCGTCTTCTAGGTCCAACTGTTCCTGAGCTTTTTCCACTAGCGTCAGGACATCACCCATATTGAGGATGCGACTGGCAAGGCGATCGGGATAAAATGGCTCTAAAGCTTCTACTTTTTCCCCAACCCCAACAAATTTAATCGGTTGTCCCGATATTTGCCGCACTGATAGGGCTGCCCCACCACGAGTATCGCCATCAAGTTTGGTGAGAATTGCCCCCGTGATGCCGATTTGTTGGTGAAAAGTGTTGGTAAGACTGGCCGCTTCCTGACCGGTCATGGCATCCACCACTAATAAAGTGTCGTCGGGCTTGACAATTTTCTTGATTTGTGCTAGTTCGCCCATCATCTGGGTGTCTATCTGCAAACGACCGGCGGTGTCGATGATAACGGTATCTACGCCCAATTCTTTGGCTTTTTCCACACCTTGACGGGCGATATCGACGGGATTAGCCTGAGAACCCATCTCGAAGACGGGAACATTTATCTGTTTACCGAGGGTGATTAATTGGTCAATGGCCGCCGGACGGTAAACATCGGTGGCCACCATCAGGCAGCTTTTGGACTGTTTGCGGAGATATAGGGCTAATTTGGCGGTGGCGGTGGTTTTTCCTGTCCCTTGTAACCCGGCCATTAAAATTACGGTGGGGGGTTTATCGGCCTGAGCTAGGGGAACGTTGCTTTCCCCCATAATTTTAACTAATTCATCATAGACAATTTTGATAAATTGCTGACCGGGATTGACTCCGGAAATCACTTCAGCGCCGAGGGCTTGTTTCTCGACCTCAGCAATAAATCCCTTGACTACCTGTAGGTTAACATCTGCTTCTAATAAAGCCCGCCGGACTTCTTTGAGGGTTTCTTGTATATTGGCCGAGGAGATTTTATCTTGACCTCGTAATTTTTTCCATGCGTCTTCTAAGCGGTCGGCCAGTGCGTCGAACATAGTTTCGGAATTAAATTTTTAACTAGATCGATTTTATCTCAAATGTCAGGGGAAGACCCCCCTTACCCTGTCATTGGTCGGGGATCGGCGGCAAAGTTCGATCGAATGTTAAACTGAGTCTGTCTTAGCTTCGGAAGTATTCGATCGCTGCAGGAATCGATTAAAGAGAAAACCGAGGAGCAGGGCCTTAAATTCAAGGTCGTCAGTGAACTTTTTATAAAAGCTGAAGTTGATTTCCACCATGTCCTGCATGATGTCGGATGCCAGGATATCAAAGGCAAGTTTAACATTTTCGGGAGTATTGATCTTAAGGCTCGCTTTCAGGGGTGCGCTGTCATCCAGTTTAGTTTCAAGGTGTTCGATAAAAACTCGCTCATCCTCACTGAAATCAGTACCAAATCGTCGATTAATTTCTTCAATGATTTTCGAGAGGGGTTCTATCTTTTTGGTGGGGGGTTGGCCCGTGCCGGGGGAATAAACCCTAGGACTTTCCCGGACACCCCGTTTTAGTTCAATTTTGCCCCTGTGGGTCTCTTGGATGCGGTAGGAGTTTAGTTCAATGCTTTGTTGAATAGGCAAGGGAAGTCCCTCTGAGGAGGTGGGAAGTTTGCAGATTAAGTGGCGGGAGAACTGATAGAACTTCTCTAATTCTGCAGCAGGTCTGGGGAGTAATTGAGAGAGAAACCCATAAAGTCGGATAAATTCTGTGATTTTACCGCGAAAACCGAATTTTTCTTCCTCAGAAGCTTCTAGGTAACGATCGAGTACGGGGTCGAGGCTGCCATGAAGCTTGGCCTGGGTTCCCTGGGAGTGAAAGAATATCTGCGCGAAGCTATCGATGTCCGAGTCTTGGTAAAACTGATAGTCGTCAAGCTGTGCTTGGATTTCGTAGAGCCGGTTGGGGTCGGTGGCTTCCGTCAAGATGGTGCGGTCGTAGTAATCTTTAAAAGCTGCTTCGATTTCATCGGCCTCGTTGGCGAAGTCCAGCACCAGGGTCCCGGTTTTGTGGGGGTGGATGCGGTTGAGACGGGAGAGGGTTTGGACAGCGTTAACCCCGGCTAATTTCTTATCGATGTACATCGCGCCTAGGAGGGGTTGGTCAAAACCGGTTTGGAATTTGTTGGCAACGACGAGAAAGCGGTAGGGAGCTTGTTGAAAGGTGTCTGCGGTGGCTTTGTCGGGGATATGAGTACCGGAGGAGGCGCTATTCATGGTGGTTTCGGTGAAGTCTTGGCCGTCTCTAACTGTCCCAGAAAAGGCGACTAGGGACTGATAGGGATAGTCTTTTTCCTTGAGATAGCGGTCTAGGGCCAACTTGTACCGCACGGCATGGAGACGCGATCGCGTGACAATCATGGCCTTGGCTTTGCCTTGCACCTGTTCGGCCACCTGCTCATGGAAGTGTTCGACGATGATGGCGACTTTCTGCTTAATGGTGTGTTCGTGTAAATCGACGAAGTGGCGCAGCAGCGAGGCAGTCCTGGCGCGATCATAGTGGGGGTCATCTTCGATGGTTTTGAGCAGATTAAAGTAGGTCTTGTAGGTGGTATAGTTCTCCAGCACGTCGAGAATAAAGCCTTCCTCAATCGCCTGAGCCATGGAATAGAGGCTAAAGGGAGCAAAGCTGCCGTCTGGTTGTCTGGTGCCGAATACTTCTAGGGTTGTGGGTTTCGGCGTGGCGGTAAAAGCAAAATAACTCAAATTAGCAATTTTTCCCCGTTTTTTTGCCTCGGCGACGGTTCGATCTTCTGAATCCTCCTCTTCTCCCCCTTCCTCGGCGGCGGCCGCTTCTAGGCTGGTTGCGGTCAGGACGCTTTTGAGTTTTTGGGTACTTTCTCCGGTCTGGGAAGAATGGGCCTCATCGACGATTACTGCGAAGCGCTGTCCGGAGAGGGACTGGATCTGATCGACGATGACCGGGAATTTTTGCAGGGTGGTGACGATGATCTTTTTCCCGGACTCTAGGGCCTCTTTGAGTTGCCGCGAGGTTTTGTCGATGTTTTCCACCACCCCAGAGAGCCGTTCAAACTGGCGGATAGTGGCCTGTAGTTGCTTATCCAATATACGGCGGTCGGTGATGACGATGATAGAGTCAAAAACGCAGGTATTATGATCATCGTGCAAGCTGGCCAGTCCGTGGGCCAGCCATGCTATTGAATTACTCTTACCACTGCCGGCACTGTGTTGGATGAGATAGGATTTTCCTGTCCCTTCGGCCTTGGCATCGGCCAGCAAACGGCGCACGGCATCTAATTGATGGTAGCGGGGAAAGATGAGGCTCTTTACTCCTGTTTTTCTGTCCTTGTCGTCCTTTTTTTCCTTGAGGGTGATAAAGTTCTCGATTAGGTCAAGGAAGCTATCTTGCCGCCAGATTTGCTCCCACAGGTAGGCGGTGCGGAATTTGGTTGGGTCTGGGTTTGCCGCTACGCCAGTCTTTCCGGGGTTGAAGGGTAGGAAGAGGGTTTCATGGCCCTGAAGGTGAGTGGTGACATGGACCTGATCTGGGTCAACGGCAAAGTGGGAGAGACATACGCCAAACTTGAGGAGTGGCTCTCTCGGATCTCGATCCTCTTGATATTGTTTAATCGCTTGTTGGAAGTTTTGCCCTGTAAAAGGGTTTTTTAGTTCGGCGGTGAAGATGGGTAACCCGTTAAGAAAGAGGACAATATCGATGCTTTTGAGGGGATTGTTCTGGCTGTAGTACAGTTGTCTAAGGACACTGAAGCAGTTTGTCTGGTAGAGTCTTTGGGTTTCTGGATTGAGACTGTTGGAGGGTTGGAAGTAGGCGAGTTGGAAGCGGCAGCCGTTGGCTTTGATGCCTTTTCTTAATACTTCTAAGGTTCCCCGATTCTTGATGACTTCGGCAAGCCGTTTGAGGAGTTGGGTGTTTGCGTCGTCACCATACTGGGTTTGGAATTGCTGCCACTCTTGGGGTTGGCTGGTTTGGATGAAGTTAAGGACATCTTCGCTTAGGAGGCAAAGTGAGCGATCATAATCTCTGGAGCTGCGGCGCTGGTAGCCGCTGTTGAGGAGGCTTGCTTCGATGGTGGCTTCAAAGTTTTTCTCGGAGGTGTCTATCATCGGAAATTTTGGGTCTGAAACCCCGCCGTTCTACGGCGGCTTTACGTTAGAATTAAAAGGCCAGTCTCGAAAACCAAGTGGACGGCGCAGCACCGTTCGGCTGAGCTCACGGCCGAAGCCTTGAAAACTCGGCTTAGGGGGTTCCGACCAGAAAAGCTTGGCCGGGTAAAAAGTCTAAGCAACAAGTACAAGAAGCGTTTAGCTGGAAACGTACCGTGGGACACACGGAATCGGGCTTCTGAAATGGGGCGAAAGTCTGTGAACTCTGTGTAAGACAGTACATGGTTTTTTAACTGTGGTATGCGACGGTGGTGGAAGCAGAAACTTAAATCGTGAGGTTTAGGAATCGCCGCCCTAAAAGTGCGGCGAGGATGTCAATGTCAACATTATGCCCTACTTAAGTAGGTAGCCGTTAAAAATTATCAGATACCCCCCTTATCAAGGGGGGCAGGGGGGATCAAACCTAAAATCTATTTTTAATTTAATTATAACCAGCTACTTATATAAGTAGGTAGCCGTTAAAAATTATCAGACACCCCCCTTATCAAGGGGGGCAGGGGGGATCAAACCTAAAATCTATTTTTAATTTAATTATAACCAGCTACTTAAGTTAAAGTTATCACACAAAGAATAGGAGAGCTACAGAGCGAGAAACAAGGTTTGTAACATTATTCCCCAGTTAGGAGCAAGGAACATGAAATTTGAACTATTTTCCCAAGTTTCTTTAAGAGAAGATATTCCTGAATATGGTTTAAAAAAAGGGAGTATTGGAACAGTTGTTGAATATTACCAGAGGGCTGAAGGTGAGGAAGATGGATACAGTTTAGAAGGCTTAATTTTTCAAGATACGGTAGAGGTAGCAGAATCACAAATTGAATTATTAACCACACCCGCACTCAGTTATCATGTCTAGTGGGAAATATTTATGTAGGGTTGGCTGAAAAAGTACGGGCGAAGCATTCGGATAAAAAATCTACAGTTTCACCGATAGGTTATTGCCCGAATGCTTCGCCCCTACAGGACGCAGACTGATGAAGACGCAAGGTTTTGAAGCACGATTCTCTCAAAATCTGGCACCTGTTTCACGAGAAAAACCACAAAACCCTTACCTTGCCTACATTTCACATTTATTCAGTCAACCCTACTTAAGTAGGTAGCCGTTAAAAATTATCAGATACCACCCTTATCAAGAGGGGACTAAGGGTAGGGTTGATTCATGAATCAACCCTACTATAAATTAACCCTAGTATCTCTCCGCAAATTCGTTTAAACTCTTGCAAGTTATAATGTGCATGGCTTTAATGTTCCCTCACATCTATTTTACCAGTAACGGCGGCTGAAATTAACGCGGTGCGATATTCTTTGAGATGGTCAATGCTGGTGCGAGTTTTGGTGATTAGGTTGTCAATTTTGCTGGTTTCTCGGTCTAAGAATTGGGCGATTTTTTGTTGTTCAGGAAGGGGGGGGAAAGTAATAATAGTTCCTCTTAATTCTTCAGCATTAAGATGAGGCTGTGCAGCTCTCAATTGATGAAATGCAAATTGTATATATCGAACTTCTGATGATAGAAGCTGCCATGCTATAAATTGATTACTACCTTCTTTTACAGTTGTTACCATATCATAGCCGGCTATTGAACCGTGATACTCTTCAGGAATAAGAGCAGAATCTCCTGTATATGCACCACTTCTGACCACAATTATTTCTCCAGCAGCAAGAACAGCATTTCTACTTTCTGGCACTTGTTTGGGGTCAATATAAATCATATCTTTTTGAAAAATTCGACCGCTTTTTACATTTGTAGCTCTTATTAAAGGTGTTCCATATAAAATTTCTGGTGGTGGTTGTCCAAGTCCATAACGAATGTTAGCAATTCGTTTTAATAAGAGTACCTTCCAATGTTCTGGAATTTCACCCAACCACTCAACCCCGGAATCCTTCATCGGAACATCTGGGTTAAGTCCTTTGGTGACTGCATGGCTAATCAGTGCGGTGCGCTTCTCTTTAAGAAGTTCGATTAAGCGCTCTTTCTTGGTGATTAGTTTATCAATTTTGCTGGTTTCTTCGTCGAGAAATTCGGCGATTTTTTGTTGTTCAGGAAGGGGGGGGATGCCTGTTACATAATTACTTAGAAAACTTTCTGGAACTCTTTTTTGTCCAGCCACTCCATATAATTCTGAAGAACCTAAATTTGTAAATCTTGTTGATTTAGTTAAGTAATATGTAAATTCAGGTATTGTCTTGTTTGAAATCACTCTTATTACATGAAATTCCGTAGATCCAAAACCAATTGTATTATGCAAATTACTACATAAAGCTCCCTTTCCATTCTCAAAACAGGGAGTTATTTTAGCAATAATTACATCTTTATTTTGAAAATAAGTATATCCTTGCGAAACTTCCTTAAGTGTTTTTGTTTCTCTTAAATCTATATTTCCATAATTATCTACATATTCCATTGGCACAAAAGAAATTTCTGTATCAAGTGATAAGTTAGAGATTGGAGACTTTGATGGATTAATACAACAAACATATTTTAACCGCTTCACCTCCCAATGTTCTGGAATTTCACCCAACCATTCAACACCGGAATCCTTATAAGTAGGATAAGGCTGCCATTTTTTTGTAATCATATTAATCTAGCTCCCAATGTGTTATTTTACTTGATATTTTGTCTGAAAAAGAGAAACTGAAATAATCTTGGTATTGCCTAGATTTTTAACTTCATCAAAGTCCTTATCTCCTGTAATAAAGTAATCAGCATTATTAACAATTGCACAAGCTAAAAACTTAGCATCTTTTCTATCTCTGGGGAAATCAACTTCTAAATTAATATCGACGACAAAAGTAACGGCACTTGTAAGAGTCAACCAGTATTGTTTCTGCTCATTAGTTAGCTTTAACCGTTTTCGGGATAAAACCTCTCTATATTCTGCTAAAATATCCGGTGATACTATCCAGTAAAAATCTGGGTTAGATACTACAAAGAGAATTATTTTTTCTGGGTTTCTGTCAGCTATTGCAGCAGAAATAACAACATTAGTATCGATTACAACCTTCATTTTCCTCTTCTATAATCCTCAATTTCAGCCTCAATTTCCTCTTCAGTCAAAGGATTGTCAGCGTGTAAAGCTTGGACTTCTTTAAAGAAATCTCGTAACTTATTAGCTAGAGCTTCCCTGTCATAATTTTTGGCAATAATCATTACTTCTACTTGCTGACCTTTTTGAAAAGGTAAATCAGACAAAACAAGCTGATTAGAATCTTGAATAACCACGGTTTTCTGATAGATATTCATCACTGGGGACTTAATAAGCGAGAAGCGTTATCTGTATAAATTTCTGTTAACACCCATTTGATAGCTACATTAGCATCAACAACAAAACTCGTCACCTTTGTCTATCCTCTCTTAATAATTCTGTGCTATCCAAAAAATTTCTTCCTTGAAAATGTTCTCGCACTTTAGCAAATCTTTCCCTTGCTTGAGATAAGGTTTCCTTTGTTTTGGTTTTCTCCTCTGTAATAGGTTCAACAGTTACCGTTACATCCACTTCCTGACCCTTAAACTCAGGGGTAATATCTAAATGTAACATCCCATCTTCGCCGATATGAGAGCGCAATTTAAGCACTGGCATTTTGACACCTCTTTTTTATTTTATTTGCTTCTCCCCCCTTTTGAAGGGGGGTGGGGGGATCGTCTAAATCTAAAACAAAATCAGTTAGAATATTCTCACCTGATAAGTAGGTAGGGGTTAAAAATTATCAGATCCCCCCGCCTATCGGCACCCCCCTTATTAAGGGGGGCAGGGGGGATCGGCTCCCCCCTTTTGAAGGGGGGTGGGGGGGATCGTCTAAATCTAAAACAAAATCAGTTAGAATATTCTCACCTGACAAATGTGTGGGATTGTGCAGAATTTCTACTTCTTGATTAGCTCGATAAATCTCAACGGTTTTACTTTTCGGATCGATTAACCATCCTAATTGTAAGCCATTTTCTAAATACTCCCGCATCTTCTCTCGTAGGGTTTTCATCGAGTCAGTTTTTGACCGCAATTCAATGACAAAATCTGGACAAATAGGCGAAAAATCATCCTGTTCCTCTGGGGTTAAAGATTCCCACCTTTCCCGACGTATCCAAGCAACATCAGGAGAGCGATCCGCACCATTAGGAAGATGAAAAGCAGTCGAAGAGTCGAACGCTATTCCTAATTGATACTTTTCATTCCAAATATAAACTTGACCAGCTAAATTGAGATTTCTTCTGCCTGTATTGCCTCCTGTGGGTGGCATAATGATCAGTTCTGCTTGGGCGGTTTTTTCTAATCGTAAATCTCTGTTAGACGCTGCTATTTTCTGAAACTGCTCTTGAGTAATTGTCAAAGTTTCTGGCCAATTAACTAAGGGATTATTCATGCTCAAATCCTCTCCTCTAGACTTGTTAACATGGCTAAAATCTCCCCTTCCACTGCCTTAATATCAGCTTCAATTGCCTCTAAAGTTCGCGGTGGCTGATACTTATAAAAATAGCGATTAAAATTAATCTCATACCCCACCTTTCCGAGCGCACCGTCCCTAACATCGCGCACCGTGTCACTAATCCAAGCATCGGTCACATGGGGAAGAACTTCTCGATCGAAATAGTCATTAATATCCTGCTTAAGTGGCACATTTTCCGTATCTCTTAAATCCGTATCCGGTTCAGGATTACCCTGTTTATCCAGACAAATATTAGCCGTTTCGTCCCCCTCAGAAAGAGCCGAAAGAATCGCCTTATAAACTGCTGATGCGACGGCTATTCCCCTGGTTTTGATCTCTTTCTTTAGCACCTTCTCAAACTCCCCTCGATCGTGATATAAAGTATCGGGAAAACTATTAAGCATGGCTAAAATCAGCTTTTGTTGTTCCTTGCCGGCCTGTTCCTCGATCCCCTTCATTTCAGCACTTTTCTTCTTGCTTACTGCCAGACTAGCAAACGCGCTCTGCTCTTTCAATCGCTCAATCCGCTCCGGTGATGCCTGAAAATTGAGCCGCAAGGGACGCTCTACGGTAATCTTGCGGTAGCCGAAATCTTCCCTATCAAAAATTTTACTCACTTCCGAGGGTTGAAAACTCTGGAAAATTTCAGTTATCTCCCGAATATGCTCGGAACTAATCTCCCGGCGCTTGCTGCCAAGACTCTTCCGCATCGGCAGCCAAAACTCGGAGGCATTAATTAGCTGCACCTTCCCTCTCCTCTCGGCAGCCTTGTGGTTGGTCAATACCCAGATATATGTGGCGATGCCGGTGTTATAAAATAGGTCATTCGGCAGAGCGATGATGGCTTCGAGCCAGTCATTTTCCAAAATCCAGCGCCGGATCTCGCTCTCCCCACTTCCGGCATCTCCGGTAAACAATGGCGAACCGTTCATAACAATCGCCACGCGGCTGCCTCCCTGGGTCTCCGACTTCATCCGTGCAATCATCTGCTGTAAAAAAAGAAGTTGTCCGTCACTGATACGGGGTGTTCCTGCTGAAAATCGGCTGCCTGCTTTTTGTGCCTCTGTCTCCACCGCGTCCTTATCTCGCTTCCAGTCCTTGCCGTAGGGTGGATTGGCCAGGAGATAGTCAAAGGTTTTGTCGCTGTGCTGGTCCTGGGAGAGGGTGCTGCCAAACTTGATATTTTCAGCGTCTTTGCCGTCCACACTTTTCATGTAGAGGTCCGATTTACACATGGCAAAAGTCTCCGGGTTGACTTCCTGGCCAAAGAGAAACACCTGGGCCTTGGGGTTGAGTTCCAGAATCCGCTCCTTGGCAATGGTCAGCATTCCCCCGGAACCGCAGCAGGGATCGTAAACGCTGCGGGTAATGTATTCTTGGCTTAACTGTGTTTTGTCCGGGGAGAAGATGAGGTTAACCATTAACTGAATCACTTCCCGGGGTGTGAAGTGTTCCCCCGGATTCTCATCGAGAGCTTCGTTAAACTTGCGGATGAGTTCCTCAAAGATGTATCCCATCTCTAGGTTAGAAACCTTATCGGGGTGCAAATCGATGTTCTTAAACCGCTCGGTGACGAGAAAGAGCAGGTCTGATTGTTCCAGCTTGTCGATGGTGTTGGCAAAGTCGAACTTCTCTAATACCTCGCGCATATTGCCGCTAAAACTGTTGATGTAGAGCTTGAGGTTAGCGGCCAGCTGTTTGGGATCGTCGAGGAGCTTCTCGAAGTCGTAGGGACAACTGTTATAGAAGGCAAATCCTGATTTTTTGCAGAGGAGAGGATCGAGATTGTCGAGCTTGTCTTTGTACTGGTGGTAGGCTGCTAAGACCTCCTCTTTAGTCGGTTCTAACACGCAGTCGAGGCGACGCAGCACGGTGAAAGGCAAGATGACATCTTGATATTTGCCGCGCTTAAAGGTATCGCGGATCAAATCCGCGATACTCCAAATAAAACTTACCTTGTCACCGAAGTTGTTCATCTGTTAAGACCGCAGTTTCCCCGCGACCAACCCCATTCTTCCACTCCCACGGAAATTTGCGAACCGGGACGGACATCTCCTTTGGATAAGTCTATCAGAGTGACAGTGACTGCGGCGAATAAACTGCCGCGATAAATCGGCTGTCCTTTGTTGTTGGTATTTTTAAAACTAAGGCTAGAAACTTGGGGAGGTTGACCGGAACGCTTCCAGCGAATGCGCTCAAAACGTCCATTGATAAATTCTGCTGAATAGGACCAACCGTTATTCATGCGGCCTCGACAAAAAAGCTGTTGTGTGGCTACGGTAGCGGGAATATTGACAGATAAACTCAGAAGGCTGAATGTAGCAAGAGCGATCGGCAAAAATTTCATAAAAGTTGGCACTATAGGGTCAAATAATCTCATTATAAGTTTTTAGTTCGCAAATTTAACTATCGCAGCCGCGGTGAGTTCCGGTTTTTCGAGGTGGGGAACATGACCACAGCGAGGAATCCAAACCAGTTGATTATTAGGTAAGGCCTGCTGAAATTTCTCCGCGTCTTTTGTGCCTAAAATTTGATCGTTTTCTCCCCAAATAATCAGAGTTTCTCGGTTTATTTGGCTTAATTTCGGCAAAAATGCCCCATAACCGCCACTTTTGGTAAAGGAGATTAAAGCCTCACTCCAGTGGGGACAATTCAGGTGCAGATTAGCACAGGTGCAAGCATCAACAGTGGCTAAAGTTGCATCAAAATAGGCAGTACGACTGATATTTTGACGCACGCGGGGATTGGCTAAAAAATTAGTTGCCCACTTATCGAGGGGAGAAAACATCAATTTACCCAAAACCGGGGGGTTAGCTAGTCCTGCGCTGTCAATCAGGACTAATTTCGCCACTATTTCCGGGTAGGAGAGGGCAAAATCTAGGGCCACTGCACCCCCCATAGAAGCACCGACTAAAATCATTGGTTGGGCGATCGCAGTTTGCCAGAAATGGTAAAGATGGCTTTTAATAGTTTTCGGAGATACTTCTAAATCTGGGTATCGCTCAGTAAAACCGAAGCCGAGCAGATCTATCGCCCAAGTTTCCCTATTTTGGGCGAGTAAAGGTAGTAAACGCCGAAATTCCAGCAGGGAACTATCAAAACCGTGCAGGAGGAGAAAAGGCGGTTGACCTTGCCCTTGTTGACTATAGGTGGTTAGAATCGATCGAGGATAGATGGGGCTATCGATGGCAATTTGTTGGATATTTTCGAGGAGAGCAAGGGAGGTATCTTCACTCAATCCCTCGCTAACAGTGGGTAAAAAGTTAGGATAATTCACGGATGAGGGCGAAAGTTTTCTAGATTTTCCGAGCATCGGTGCTGATTTTAAGCTGTTGACTATCTAAATTACTCGTTAGGACTGTCTATGAGCAGGAGAGCGAGGAGAGAGAGTTCGAGCATTTGTACTAAAATACTCAATAGGCAGTTTAAATGCAGTACAGCTTAACTGATAGCTAAAGGTTATGTTAGTAGCTAATTTCGAGGGTGACAGCAGCCCGCAGGGTTTGTTCCCCTCCGATAACCGGGCTACTGGCAGCCTCGGCACTCCGAAAAACCGCTTCTGAGCGGGCTATTGGCACGGGATTACTGGTATTACCCACTTGGATAGAAACCGTTTCTTTCGGCAATAAACCGAGGGCCTGTAACACGATTGTCGCCTGTTCTCTAGCTTGTTCCGTGGCTTTGATGAGAGCGGTTCTTTGGGCAGCTGCGATCGCTGATTCTCCAGCAGTAAAACTTACCCCATCGATGCGTGTTGCCCCGACTTTCACCGCTTCATCGATTAAACTCCCCGCTTCGGCTATATCAATCTGAAAACTAATCAAATTAGCCCCGACATAACCGATTAAACGTCTTTGATTGTTGCTGAAGTCATAATTGGGCTGTAAACTAATGCCGGTGGTTTCCAATTTTTCCACTTGACGGGAACGGAGAAATTTAACCACCGCATCGCTACGAGTGGCGGTTTCCCGCTGCACTTTCCCCGCTTCTTTGCCTTGAACTTCTACCCCTAAGCGCACTATTGCTTGAGAAGTGGCGATATTTTCTATTCCTTCTCCCGTCACGGTAATTGTTCTCAATTCTCTTGCGTCTGCGTAACTAGGCATAACTAATCCAGTGTTGATGAGGATAAGGGACAGCAAAAAAGCCAAGCAAAATTTTTTGTAATTCATCAAAAATCTCTAGCGATCGATACTATATTTCGATTCTAGCCTTTTTTTGGCAATTGAGTGGAAGATTATCCCTTTTCCGTCACTTTCAGAATATTGGTGACTAAGCTCTGGGAACTTGAAGGGGCCTTTAAGCAATGAGTGTAAAGAACCACAGAGACACAAAGGACACAAAGACCGATCGCTACTATATAAGTTAAACTTGTTACACAAAGGATAAGAGAGCCGATAAATTCTCAAAACTTGCTATGATTCAAAAAGATTGTTAATGCACTTTCTCGGCTTAATTATCCACTGCAATGACTCGCCAAATTCACGACCAATTTGCCAAGGAATATTTAGAAGAACTCTTAGGGTCTCTAGGAACGATTAAAAAGAGCAAGAAAGTCAAGAGTGAAGTCCAAGAAATCGATGTCTGGTTTGAACCAGCCAGTTCTGTATCAAGGACGGAATTACCCTTGGGGTTACTCGCTAAAATGGCGGCGACTTGCTGCTTATTTGAACCCTTCCGTAACCCACCCTCCGAGGTAGAGATTCGCAGTTGCATCTCAAAGTTATACGCGGTTCATGGCGAAGTCTTAAGGAAGGCGAAAAGGACAAGCAAAACTCTAACAGAAGCTGAACTACCAGTTCTCTGGATTTTAACGCCTACTTTTTCGGCGAGAATGATTGAAGAAGTCGTGGGAATCCCCCCTTCATTCCTACCGGAAGAGGGGATGAAAGAGGAGTGGGGAAAAGGAGTTTATTTTTCCCCTAGTCTATTCAAAACAGGAATCGTTGCCATCCATCAATTACCAGTCAATGAGGAGACTTTATGGTTGAGGGTGCTAGGTAAAGGAGGAACTCAAAAACGAGCAGTAGAAGAATTAGTGCAATTGCCTGAAGGTAATCCCTTCCAAGAGAATTTACTGGAAATTCTGGCCAACTGGCGCAAGAATTTAGAGTTGAGAGATAATTTAAGTGCAGAAGAACAGGAGGACATCATGAACTTATCACCAGCTTATTTACAACAACGGGAAGAGTGGAAACAAGAAGGGATGCAAGAAGGGATACAACGAGGCAGTTTAGAAGGACAACTATCGCTGATAACCAGTCTTCTGGAAGGACGCTTTGGCAGCCTAGATGCAGAATTATCTGGTCTGGTGGAACAGATTGCCCAACTTCCTATCTCGGAACGCACCGGGTTACTTCTTTCTCTGGCTAATTTATCTCGCTCAGAACTGTTAGAAAGATTCAGGGAAAATTAAACTTTCACTCCCCCTAAGCTAGGAAAAACTATTCCCAAGCATTAATAGAAAACGGGTTTCTCGGAGAAACCCGTTTTCTGTGCGTTACTCAACAGATTTAGTATGACAAATGATAAAAACCCCTCCAATTAATGAAGGGGAATTGTCGGATTTTATTGATGGTATTAGGAGACTTTTGCGGTTTCTTTTTCTGAGGATTTAGAGGATTTCAATTGGCGCTTGAGGGTTGAAGCTGCGCCGAGTGTGCCGAGGGCGAGGAGGCTTAGGATTGAGGAGGGTTCGGGGATAGCTACAGGTCGGAAGGTAACATTATTAGTAATAGGAAGATTGCTAACTGGCAGACCTGTACCTGGATCAATAACTGGTTGACCTGTGCTTGGATCAATAACAACAGGGTTAGAAAAAGTTCCAGAACTTACTATCTTTCGTCTATTCCACAATCCAAACAATGTCCTTACCTCTACACCATCTTCATAATTAAGAGTATCTTGAAATAAGTCAAAATTATATGCTGCTTCTGCTAGCGCAGGAAGAATTCCTTTCACACTAAGTACACCAATTGCGGCTTCTAAACGCAATTTTTTCTCATCAAAATTTTTGAGTGCTGATAATGAAGCACTTACCAACCCATTAGAAACGGTTCCTGTAACCCCTAACTCCTGTTTAAATGGATTAATTGTCACCCCGACAGTTTTCTTAATAGGATCTTTTGGACTTAGCTCAAGTTTTCCATTTCCCTTTCCACTCCATACATCTGTTCCCACTGTTCCTTCACTGTCAAAAGCCAACTCTGGATCGCCTACTAAGACTCCACGATAAGTTACATTAATAGGAAGAAGTGCATAAGTTCCTGTAAGAGTACCTGTCCAGCCTCGATCATCTGTTATAGATGAATAGCTAAACACACTATTAGAATAGAAAGGCAATTGACTTCCTAACAGCAAAATGTCATTTTTGATTATTATTGACTGTAATAGCAGATTGACTTCAGTTTTTACTATCTGTTCTTCAGTAATACCTTCGCCTAAAGCACTAGATGGAAAAAAAGCGAGAGCAAACACAGTAGAGGATACAGCTGTTGTAAATACTGTAATACCTACTGCAAATATATTTTTCTTTTTCATGATAAACATCAGGATAATGCGAATAACAAAACAATACACATTACCCCCCCCCGAACTGTATCCTAAGCTACATTTTTAAAAAATTTACATTCCTCTTCGTCAGGCTTCTTTAGCAAGGTTAAGAGCGATCGCCTTCTATCTTTTAGTAGTCAATAATGCCGATGACAAGAGCTAAGTTAAGATTGAAGGGCATTCAGTTGTTAATTCGTGTAATTCTTGAGTAGGGGGAAAATATGACGACACTACTTGTACAAGCGACCTCGGCTCCTTTGATGATTGATCTTCCTTGGATTATGCCGATGACGGAGGAGCAGTTTTATGAATTTTGTTTAGCCAATCGAGATTTACGCATTGAACGCAGTGCTAGTGGAGAAGTGATCGTTATGCCCCCTGCTTTTTCAGATACGGGTAATCGCAATTTTAATATAGCTCTGCAACTGGGGAACTGGTCAGAACTAGATGGAACGGGGCTTGGGTTTGATTCTAGTGCGGGTTTTACGCTGCCCAATGGCGCGACTCGTTCACCGGATGCTGCCTGGATTAAATTAGAACGCTGGAATGCTTTAACAGAAAAACAAAAAGCCTCTTTTGCCCCCATTTGTCCCGATTTTGTCATTGAATTGCGTTCTGCTAGTGATACGGTATCCAGTTTGCGGAAAAAGATGGAGGAATATATTGCCAATGGTACTTTATTGGGTTGGTTAATCGATCGCCAAAATCGCCAAGTCTATATTTATCGTCCCCATCAAGAACCGGAGATTTTAAATGCTCCTGAAACCATTAGTGGTGATCCAGAATTGCCGGGGTTTGTATTAGTAATGGCTAAGATTTGGTAAATGCGATCGCTGATGAAAGGTTCCGTCAATATAGAACAACTAAGCACGATTAACGCTGTCCTATATTGTTGCTCACGGGAATCCTCAACACCGATAGAACAGCGATAACTAATCATCCTATTAAGATTGGGTCAGGGTAGCCAATTCTAAGGCTAAAGGATCAACCCGGCGTAAATTTGCCCCTAATGCTCTTAATTTACCCTCTAAATTATCGTAACCTCGATCGAGGTGATGGAGTCCCTGCACAATAGTAGTCCCCTGGGCTGCCAATGCTGCTACCACCAAAGCTGCCGAAGCGCGTAGATCCGTGGCCATCACCGGCGCTCCGGAGAGGAAAGGCACACCGCGCACTAAAGCCACATTTCCTTTGACCTTGATATCTGCTCCCAGACGCTTTAATTCGGCCACATGACGCAGACGATTTTCAAAAACCGTCTCATTAACCACGCTACTGCCCTCGGCTAAAGTTAATAGAGCCATAAATTGGGCCTGCATATCCGTGGGAAAACCGGGATAGGGCAGGGTTTCCATATCGGTGGCTTTTAAGTCTTTAGGGATAATCCGGAGACGATTGGGACCATCTTCCACCACTTCTGGACCGATTTCGTGCAGTTTGGCAATTACCGAAGCTAAATGGCTGGGAATCACGGGATAAAGACTAATTTCTGAGCGGGTAATCGCCCCGGCTATCAGTAAAGTCCCGGCTTCAATGCGATCGGGAATGATATCATAATCGGTACTGTGCAGACGGGAAACTCCCTCGATGACAATTGTATTGGTCCCAGCACCGCGAATTTTTGCCCCCATGGAAACACAAAAATTGGCTAAATCAATCACCTCTGGCTCCTGGGCCGCATTACCGAGAATGGTTTCCCCTTGCGCTAAAGTCGCCGCCATCATTAGGGTTTCCGTCGCTCCCACACTGGGATAATCCAGATAAATATTCGCCCCTTTCAGACGACCATTACCCTTAACGCGGGCGTGTACCATGCCGCCATCGATTAATACATCTGCACCCATTGACTGTAGGCCTCTAACGTGCAGATCCACTGGTCTGGCCCCAATGGCGCAGCCGCCGGGGAGGGGAACTTTTGCTTCTCCTAAACGGGCTAAAATCGGTCCGATGGCGAAAAAACTGGCTCGCAACTGGGAGACGAGATCGTAGGGTGCTTGAGCTTGTTTGAGGTCTCTGCCATCAATCTCTAGTCTATCTCCGGTGTGACGGACTTGCACGCCTAAAGCCGAGAGAATTTGACTCATCCGCTCGATATCGGCTAGAGCAGGTACATTACTAATCTGGCACTCGTCGGAGCAGAGTAAAGCTCCCGCCATAATCACTAGAGCGGCATTTTTGGCACCACTGATCTTAACTTCACCCTTGAGAGAGTGACGACCTTGAATTTCTAAATAGGGATGCTCGATATCGATAGTCATAGGATCATTCATTTATCTTAGTTGGGAGTCTTGGCTAAGGAAAGCTTCGGTAAAATTAGACTGCATCTTATCAGATTTTTGAACGAATTATCGGTGATTCTACCTCGAAAAACGATTTTTGTCTTAATTATCTCAACTATCTTGACTTATGGATTGTCCGATAGTATAATAGGAGATTGTGAAAGAAAAATGCGGAACTGGCGGAATTGGTAGACGCGCTAGATTCAGGTTCTAGTGTCTGCAAAGACTTTCGGGTTCAAGTCCCGAGTTCCGCATTATCTCCCTCAAAACGTAGTTATTTAGGGCAGCCCTAGCGGGTTAAAAAATCCGATTGGCTATGATTAGCAGTGTTCAAAACCCTTTAATCAAGCAAATTCGCAAGCTACACCGCACTAGAGAGCGACAGGAGCAGAATTTGTCCTTAATTGAGGGAACCCACTTACTAGAGACGGCTTTAGCCGTGAATTGTTCCCTAGAGACGGTTTGTTATACTGAAAAGTGGCAGCAAAGACAGGGACAATTAGCAGAGAAGCTTCCAAATCAAGCGAAACGAGTCGAGATAGTTTCCCAGGAAGTCCTCGCTTCCCTAGCAACAACGGTTAATCCCGATGGTGTGATTGCCACTATTTCCCGTGATCACCTTCATCCAATCCCCCAAAATCCGCTACAATTGGGCTTAGTTTTGGAAAGATTGCAGGATCCAGGTAATCTAGGCACTATTATCCGCACTGCCGTGGCTACAGAAGTACAGGGTATCTGGTTAAGTCTCGATAGCGTCGAAATCGATAACCCCAAAGTGATCCGCAGTTCCGCCGGGGAGTGGTTTCGATCGCCCCTGGTGGTAGAATCGGATTTATCGGCTTTAGTGAAAAAATATCAAGCACAGGGGGTAAAAGCGATCGCGACTTTACCCACAGCCACCAAAAACCACTGGGAGATTGATTTTACCCGTCCGACTTTAATATTATTAGGCAATGAAGGAGCCGGTTTATCGCCCCAATTAGCGACTTTAGCCGATGAAACGGTGAAAATTCCCCTCTTTGGTGGTGTGGAATCTTTAAATGTTGCGATCGCTACTGCTGTCATCCTCTACGAAGCTAGAAGACAATTATCCTACAGTAGGGTGGATTAGCTTCAGCGTAATCCACCGTTAAAACCGACAGTTATATTACTTCATTTTCATCGGATGATAATGCAAGCTTTTCAACGATTACAGAACCTCCAGTAACTAACATTCCTATCTTTTCGCTTTGTACATCGGACTGTTTATTTGATGTTGCTGATACTAGATTAATAACGGATTTTATAAATGCCTCAAGACGTGGAAGTATTAAAAAAACAAAAATTGATAAACTGGCTAATGATAGCAAGGGAGATATAAAAATATCAATAATGGAGATAGAAGAAAAACTTGTTCTTATCAAAGGTAGCAACACAAAAGCAAAAAGACAATTCGTCAAGAAAACTCTTACCTGTTCAATGTCGTCTGCAACTTTTTTTTCTTCAATTTTGATAAAACGTACATCATCATCATTTTTAGTGTGGTGCTTGAAGTCCAGAGCTTGACTTTTCAGTCCTTGTACAATAAATCTAAATCCTAGTTTTTCTTGTGGTTTAATAACACCTATTCTAAACTTTTTCTCATGCTTGCCAAGACTGGTTTCGGTAAGTTCTTTAAGCTCCATTTCAGGTTCTATTTTTTGGGGACAGTAAAATACATCTAAGACTTCATCGATATTTGTGAATTCAAATCTTATTTCTTGATTTTTAATTTGTTGATTACCTGTATTCTCAATATCAAAAAGTGCATAAAACATATTTTGTGCTGGCTTTCCATTGTACAAGATACCAATTTTATTCTCGATATCTTTTTCAATATTGCCAATAATTCCGCTTTTGACAAGCTTGCTATAAGAAATTTGCTTTCTTGGTTCACTTTTTTTCTTGAGTCGTTCAATAATAAAATTGGCAAGAAATCCAATTATTCCAGAAACAATTGCAATAATTATTCCATTTAATAATTCATTGGAAGTAGGAGAAGATTGGTTGCTTAAATTACTTGTTTGAGCAATTGCTTGTGAACTAGAAGCAAGAAGCAAAAATTGTGAACTAAGACTAGCAAAAATAGCAGATAAGAAAAAAATAATCGAGAACTTAACCACTCGATTCGCACTTATATCAGTTATCTTAATGGTGAGGTACGAAGTTTTCATGTTAGGTAGTCAGGAGTCGGTCGTCGATATCGAATCAGGTTACACTTCATCTTTATGAGAAACGCTGTAATAGACATCGGCCTAATATTGTATCACGACTGAAAATCTTTGGGAACCTCGAAAAATATAGTTGAGTAGATTGGATTAGCTACAGCGTAATCTTCCGTTAAAACTAAGATTAGCATCCGGGTAATCCCGCCTTAAACCTTCTAAATTGCTTATTTTGCGTTTCTAGTCTTGATAGAATTACCGCGAATAGTGAAATTTGAGACAGTCAACCAATTTTTTACACTTCCGTTTTTTTGGCAAGTTTTGGCGGAATTTGCTCGGCTGTTAAGGTGACGATTTGGCCATCTTTGAAAATGCTGATAGATTCTCCTAAGAGGCGGTGTCTCTCAATTGCTTCTGCGATTGCGATTCTAACACCTGTATCGATTCGCTCCGATAATTGATCAGGAATTGGTTCATTCATGGGCTGCCTCGGTTATTTGTTGCCAGATAGAGGGGTCATAGATTTCTGGGGTTGCTGATTTGCGATAGGAATCTTCTTGTGTGGGGTTTTTAAAACCTAGAGCCAAACTAACTTTTGGATAGGATGCACGGTTTTGTGACTTTCTCTCACTTATGATGAGCAGCAAAAGTTATTCAAAGAGGGCGAATGCAATTCGCCCCTACAATAAACAATATTATTGCGCCAATGGTAGGGGCGCATCGCGTGCGCCCAAAATGTAATAGATAGATATTTCTCCAAAGCAGAAAAATTAATTCTGACTCAAAAATAAACTGGGCAATCCGATAAGATTATCCTGCTTAAAAAAGATCGAATTTTGTTGTCGCAATTTACCGATTAATCTTGTTACTGTTACTCTGGTAGTGCCGATGGCACTGGCAATTTGAGCGTGAGTTAGGGGATAGGGGAGATAATAGCCTTCTACACAGGGTTGACCGTATTCTTCCAGTAATAAAACCAAGAACCCCATTAATCGATCGAGGGAGCGTTTTTGACCGAGAATACTCAACCAAAATAACTTACGCTGGTATTGATGGCGAAAAGTTTCCATAACAGCCGATCGCAATTGCGGCCATTGTTGTAGGTCTTCCCAGTATAACCAGACTAACTTGGTTCCGTCTAGATGAGCTTGGGCTTGTAATTGAAAGGGAAATTGAGAAACAATCTCAAAAGGTTGACCTGCACCCACAAAACCGAGAAATACTTCCTCACTATCGGCAATAGGTAGTTGACGGGGAAATTTTTGGTCGATAACGTTAACTTGTGCCTTACCAACAATACGAATCGCCCCAGATTCCACAAAGTATAACAGTCCGGGGCGTGTGGCGACTTTTTCATCTTTGGCAAAGGTATGGTTACGATAATGGGATTTTGCCCAGTTAAAGATTTCTGTTTCTTGACCGATTAAGGGTACAAAATCCGACGAAGGAACCGAAGAAGACATTAAAATTAATAACCCACTGGGGCGTTGAGGGAACTGTAAACTAATGTAACAAAAAATTGCTGCGATTGGGGGGGGTCTTGTGGCCGCTAGATGGTTATCGGTCAATAATCCCTAAAAGTTGCGGGGATTGAGCAGATAGGAGAATTATTAAGTATTCTTAACAGAATACCCGCCCCAATGTTACAAAAGCGAGATAATCACCTTATCTATTCTTAACTTTTTCTCGCTTTTCTGGGGACTATGGCATAAGATAGGATGCGTGACTATTAGTTTTCTATCTATGATATAGCGTTTCTCTTAAAGATGAAGTATAAAGAAATTTGGCATTATCTCTTGGCGACCGGCTACTGTTAACCGTTCCCTGTTCCCTAAAACCAGATACTTCGTACCTCACTATTAAGATAACTGCTATAGATGATAGTTGATAGATAATTTAAATTTATACTTTTCCTTAAAAACTTCGGTCAAACTTGTATGAATAGCATTAGACAAAAAGTTGAATCCCTCTTGAATCAATTACCGGATGATTGTTCAATTGAAGATATTCAGTATCATTTATACGTTCTGGAGAAGGTGCGCCAAAGTTTGAGCGCTGCTTCTCTAGAGAATACAATCCCCCAAGAAGAAGTTGAGGGTCTTTTAAACAAATGGCTGATCGAGTGAATTATCGCCTTGTCTGGTCGCCCAAAGCAATTGAAGACGTGGATGCGATCGCATCTTATATTAGTCGAGATTCCCCGTCCTATGCGGCGGCCGTCGTGCGTCGAATTCTTGATATAAGCTATTCTTTAGAAAATTGTCCCCTAGAAGCGAAAAAATGCGCCGAATTTAGTGATGATACCATCCGAGAAAAGTCTGCCTATGCCTACCGTCTGATCTACCAAATTCAAGGGGCGGTAGTTATTATAGCGGCGATCGTCCATAGTAAGCATTTCTTGGATTGATCGAGTCAGTAATTAGTGATCACTGATCAGTGATCAGTGGTCAGATCTGAGTTTTCAGTTCACAAGGGCCGAATCTAAAACCCAATTTGTTAAGCTAAAAGCTTTAATCTACTCAGTTTCTAACCTTCTTTTTAGGTAGGAGAATTGCCAGATTCTTTCTGGGAGCCTATTGCCTGTTGCCTGTTGCCTCTTGCCTTCAGTTGACTGATTACTGATTACTGTTTACTGATCACTGAAAAGTCCCCCACCCCCCAATTTTGAGCCTAATTCCCGCTTAATCCGGTTGAGAATCGAGGTTTCATCGAGGGAATCGAGAATACTGGCTACCACTGCCTTCGGGCCATCGGGTCCCCAGGTGGCCCCATTAGCGAGATAGGTTTTCGTCACTTGGCCGATCGCATAACAGGATACACCGGCAACTCCCGCTTGAGTCAGGGCGATCGAAGTATAGGGAAGGAGAGAAATGCCGCCAGTGGCAGGAATCGAGAGGCCGAGCAGTCCTTTGAGGGAACTTAAGCCCAAAACCGCTAAAAATTCGCTGGCACTAATACCCCCCATATTGAGGGCAATTTTTTGTAAAAGAGCGATCGCTCCCCGACGAGTTAAATCGATGCCGTATAAGCGAGAAAGAGCGAGAATCATGGCTAGATCGATAACTGCTCCCGTAAACAGATCCAACACCGTCACTGGATTGAGAGCGATCGCCGATGCTTTGATCATCACTGCTTTTTGAATCAATTGATTAGCCCCGCGATCACGGATAGCCATTTTGCGGGCGACAATTTGCTCGTTTACCTCGTCCGCATACAGCATAGAATTGAGTGCTACGAGCGATTTACCCTCTCGCTCTAGAATTTCCAAAATTTTGAGTTTCAGAGCTTCTATCTGGGGTTTTCCGCGAAATCGTTGCGTTTTTAGCCGCCCATCCTGAGCCTTGACGGTCTCCGTCAAGAGGGGAGAGGCCGCCACCATAACAATCTCATCGGGGGAGAGTAATTCTTTCACCCGTTCTGAGGCGATTTTCTCATAGATAGCGAGGCGATCGACTTCTGGATACTGATCTATTTTATTAAAGACCAAAATCATCGGTTTTCCCGCTTCCCGCAACTTGGCCAGGGCGGAAAATTCCACTTTGGTCATATCACCAGAGATGATAAAAAGGATTAAATCCACCTGCTGCGCCACCTGACAGGCGAGAATTTCCCTCGTTTGCCCATCTACCTCATCAATACCGGGAGTATCAAGCAATTGCACCTGAGCATTACCCTGGCCGTTCAGGGTCAGACGCGCTAGATTGGGGAAAGTATCATCGCTGCTCAACTGCCAATTTACTCCTTTAATGGTGCGGGTAACTCCGTGTAGGGGACCGGTCGTAAAGATTTCTTGACCGACCAGAGCATTTAAAATCGAGGATTTTCCCCGGCCCACCAGGCCAAAAGCGGCAATTTGAATCAGGGATCGATCAAGTTTTTCCAGCAGGGCCACTAGGCGATCGATCTCCGCTTCTAGACCAATTTTCTCGATCGAGGTAAGATCGAGACGCTCAACAAGTTTGCCCAGAGAATTGCGTGCCTGATTATAGTTGAGTTCTTCTTGAATAGTGCCGACACCTCGAAGTGCTTGTTCTAGGTCTTCGGTATTCCAAGCTCGATCGAGGAACGGGTCAGAGGTCATTTCAGTTATCAGTTATCGGTTATCAGTGATTAAGTGGGTGGGTGTTAAAAATTGTCAGATACTTCCCTTATCAAGGGGGGATTAAGGGGGGATCAAGGGGGGATCAAGGGGGGATTTATCTTCAATTATAACCAGCTACTTTATTAAGGATAATCAGGATGAGTGTAATCTACGACTTGGAACACATCACCACCTATCATTATCGTAAACCGGTAACTTTTGGGGAACATCGGGCGATTTTTTTGCCTAGTGCCGGTCACGGTGAAAGAATTATCAGTTATTCTGTAGAAGCGAATATTGCCGCCAAAACGCGCTGGACTATGGATACTCTATCTAACAATGTGGTAGGGCTTGAATTCACTGAAGCAGCGTCAGAATTAATCGTTACCTGTCGATTACGGGCGGAACATTTTGGCTTAAAAGCGATCGCTGATTTTCCCCTCGCTCAACGGGCGATCGAAATTCCTGTCCAATATACCCCCGATGAATGGTTAGATCTAGTGGTGTTTATGCGTCCCCACGCCGAGGATGCCGACGGCAGCCTGGCAGCTTGGGCCAAAAGTTTTGTAGCGGGGGACCAAGATAATACCCTCGATGCCATGGCAAGAATGATGGCGGCTATCAAAGATAATTTTACTTACCAATCCCGGGAGAGTGAAGGAACTCAATCCCCCGGAGAAACCCTGCGGCTAAAGTCGGGAACTTGTCGCGATTATGCTTGGTTGATGATCGAAGCTTTGCGAAGATTGGGTTTAGCCTGTCGTTTTGTCAGTGGCTATCTCTACGATGCTGCCCTCGACGGTGGTGAAGTGGGGATGACTGGCTCTGGCGCTACCCATGCTTGGTTACAGGTTTATCTACCGGGGGCCGGTTGGCGTAATTATGATCCGACTAATCAAATTACCGCCGGCTTTGATTTAATTCGAGTGGCGATCGCTCGTCATCCCGGTCAAATCATACCTCTTTCCGGTTCTTGGTTTGGTGATGCTGATGACTTTTTGTCGATGGATGTTAAAGTGACCATTCGCAAGCTGGGGACGCTGCCAGATTTTGATCCGAGGGAATAGCGCAGAAAACGGGTTTCTCGGAGAAACCCGTTTTCTACTCATGCAATAAAGCGAAGATTGCCGTTAGGTCATAGCATTTTTATCGATTTTTGTCAAGATATATTTGACACAATTTATTACTGGACTTCCCCGTTGACAAAAAGCCATAACCCGTGCTGTAGAAAGGATTAAGAAAATTTCCAGCGCCCCGTTACTGGGTACAAATCAGAGAAACTCTCAATAAATCTAACGCT
>VYLK01000176.1_pt1 | contig 27244 bp, 28 predicted proteins | sample 5114321 | NCBI WGS metagenome assembly VYLK01 (sample SAMN12291792, study PRJNA351875) | freshwater metagenome | isolation source: freshwater lake | place: USA: Michigan, MSU2 Lake | collected 2011-08-16
GCAGCACGGCATCGGCCAGGCCGCCCAGGCGGCCGAGCGTGGCCGGCTCGTCGAGGTTGCCGATGAGCGGCACCGCGCCGAGCGCGCGCAATGCCGGCGCACGCGCCGGGCTGGAGGTCAGCGCCAGCACGCGCCAGCCCGGCTGCACCAGCGGCAGCACCCGCAAGCCGACATCGCCACAGCCCACGATCAGCAGCGTGGGGCGGCGCGCAGCGGCCAAGGGTGTGGATGCAGGCAAGGGCATGGCGGGCGGCAAGGCAGGCGGCGCCCGGGGCCCGGGCACAATTCGCCCTTGAGTTTACGAGCGCGCCCAGGCGCAGAGACCCGCCACCATGAGCTTCCAGATCACCCTGCAACCCTCCGAGCGTTGCTTCACCGTCGACGCCGACGAAGCCATCCTGCCCGCCGCCATCCGCCAGGGCGTGGGCCTGCCCTACGGCTGCCGCGACGGCGCCTGCGGCTCCTGCAAGAGCCGGCTGCTCGAAGGCCGAGTGGTGCACGGGCCGCACCAGTTGAAGGCGCTGACGGCCGAAGAAGAGGAGAAGGGCTACATCCTCACCTGCTGCGCCCACCCGCAGACCGATTGCGTGGTGGAAGCGCGCAGCGTGCCCGGCGCGGGCGAGTTCCCGGTGCTGAAGCTGCCCTCGCGCGTGCTGAGCCTGAGCAAACCCAGCGCCGACGTGGCTGTGGTGAAGCTGCAGCTGCCCGCCAACCAGAACCTGCAGTACCGCGCCGGCCAGTACGTGGAATTCATCCTGCGCGACGGCGCACGCCGCAGCTACAGCATGGCCAACGCGCCGCACCTGCTGGGCAGCCCGCCGGCCATCGAGCTGCACATCCGCCACATGCCGGGCGGCAAGTTCACCGACCACGTCTTCGGCGCGATGAAGGAGAAGGACATCCTGCGCATGGAAGGCCCCTTCGGCAGCTTCTTCCTGCGCGAGGAGTCGAACAAGCCCATGGTGCTGCTGGCCAGCGGCACGGGCTTCGCACCCATCAAGGCCCTGATCCAGCAGCTGCAGCACAAGGCCCTCACGCGGCCGGCCGTGCTGTACTGGGGCGGCCGCCGGCCGGCCGACCTGTACGAAAACGCGTGGTGCGAGCAGGCCGCGGCCGAACTGCCCTGGCTGCGCTACGTGCCCGTGGTGAGCAACGCCCTGCCCGAAGACGGCTGGACGGGTCGCACGGGCTTCGTGCACCGCGCGGTGATGGAAGACTTCCCCAGCCTCGCCGGGCATCAGGTCTACGCCTGCGGCGCGCCGATCGTGGTGGAGTCGGCGCAGCGCGATTTCGTGGCCCAGTGCGGCCTGCCGGAAGACGAGTTCTACGCCGACAGCTTCACCTCGGAAGCCGACAAACAAGCCCAGGAGTGACCCCGCCATGAACCGCAAGCGCTTCACCCGGGTGCTGGCCGCCGCCGCCATCGCCGCTGCCCTGCCCCTGGCCGCTTCGGCCCAGGCCCCCGACTGGAAGAAGGTGCGCATCGGCGTCGAAGGCGCCTACCCGCCCTTCAGCGAGATGGGCCCCGACGGCAAGATCAAGGGCTTCGACATCGACATGGCCAATGCGCTGTGTGCGCAGATGAAGGCCGAGTGCACGCTGGTGCCGCAGGAGTGGGACGGCATGATCCCGGCGCTGCAGGCGCGCAAGTTCGACGCCATCATCGCGTCCATGGCGGCCACCGACGAACGCCGCAAGGTGGTGGCCTTCACCGACAAGTACTACAGCACCCCGGCGCGCCTGGTGGCCAAGGCCGGCACCCCGCTGCAGGCTACGCCAGAAGGCCTGAAGGGCAAGCGCATCGGCGTGCAGCGCAGCACCATCCACGACCGCTTCGCCACCGACACCTTCAAGGGCAGCGAGATCGTGCGCTACGGCAAGGCCGACGAGGTCTATCTCGATCTGGTGGCCGGCCGCATCGACGTGGCCATGGGCGACTCGGTGGCCATCGACGGCGGCCTGCTCAAGAAGCCGCATGGCAAGGCCTTCGCCTTCTTCGGCCCCAACTACACCGACGAGAAGTACTTCGGCACCGGCTCCAGCATCGCCGTGCGCAAGGCCGACACCGCGCTGGCCGCGCGCTTCAACGCCGCCATCAAGGCCATCCGCGCCGACGGCACCTACAAGAAGATCCAGGACCGCTACTTCAACTTCGACGTCTACGGCGACACGAAGTAGGCCGCGCCGCCGATGTTCCTGCACGGTTACGGCCCCAGCCTGCTGCAGGGCGCGCTGCTGACGCTGGGGGTGGCCGCGGCCTCGCTGGCGCTGGCCCTGGTGCTGGGGCTGCTGGGGGCCACGGCACGGCTGTCGCGCTCGCGCTGGGCCAGCCGCACGGCGCTGGCCTACACCACGCTCGTGCGCGGCGTGCCCGACCTGGTGCTGATGCTGCTGATCTTCTACGGCGGCCAGATGGCCATCAACCACCTGGGCGACCGCCTGGGCTGGGGCTACATCGACATCGACCCGTTTGTGGCCGGCGTGCTGACCATGGGGTTCATCTTCGGCGCCTACATCGCCGAGGTGCTGCGCGGCGCCCTGCTCGCGGTGCCGGCCGGCCAGCGTGAGGCGGCGCTGGCCTACGGCTTCACGCGCTGGCAGGTGTTGCGGCGCATCGTGGGGCCGCAGATGCTGCGCCACGCGCTGCCGGGTTTGTCGAACAACTGGCTGGTGATGCTCAAGAGCACGGCCATCGTCTCGGTGATCGGGCTGTCGGACCTCACCAACCGCGCCGCGATGGCCGCAGGCAACACGCGCGAGCCTTTTCTCTTCTACGGTGCGGTGGCGCTGGCCTACCTGGCCTTCACCGCCTTGTCGGAACTGGGTTTTGCCTGGGCGCGGAAGAAGCTCTCGGTGGGCCAGGCCCCGCAATCCACACAAGGGGCGCACTGATGCAGTGGGCCACCATCGCCGAGGCCTTGCCGCAGTACGCCGCCGGGGCCTGGCTCACGCTGCAGCTGCTGGTGGCCGCGCTGCTGCTCGGCGGCCTGGCCGCGGTGCCGCTGGCGGTGGCACGCGGGGCGCGTTCGCGCTGGGTGCGCGGGCCGGTGTGGGGCTTCACCTATGCCCTGCGCGGCACGCCGCTGCTGGTGCAGCTCTTCCTGCTGTACTACGGGCTGGCGCAGTTCGAGGCGGTGCGCGAGAGCATCTTCTGGCCCTGGCTGCGTTCGGCCTCGTTCTGCGCCATCCTGGCCTTCGCGCTCAACACCTGCGCTTACACCACCGAGATCTTCCACGGCGCGCTGCATGCCGTGCCGGCCGGCGAGATCGAGGCCGGGCGAGCCTTGGGCATGTCGCGCTGGGTGCTGTTGCGCCGCATCGTGCTGCCCTCGGCGCTGCGCCGCGCGCTGCCGGCCTACGGCAACGAGGTGGTGCTGATGCTGCACGGCACCGCGCTGGCCAGCGTGGTGACGCTGGCCGAACTCACTGGCGCCGCGCGCGAGTTCAACAACGTGCACTACCTGCCCTTCGAGGCCTTCCTCACCGCCGCCGTGTTCTACCTGTTGATCACGGGCGTGCTGGTGGCCCTGTTCCACGCCGCCGAGAAGCGCTGGCTGCACCCGATGCAGCGCAACGCCTGACCCGCCCCCTGCGACCCCGCGCATGACGATCCGACACCACGAACTCCTCAGCCCCACGCCGGGCACCACGCAATCGCTCATCAGCCTGCACTATGGCGAACCCGGCCGCGGCCCCAAGGTGCTGGTGCAGGCCTCGCTGCACGCCGATGAGACGCCCGGCATGCTGGTGGCGCACCACCTGCGCCAGCGCCTGGACGCGCTGCAGGCCGAAGGCCGCGTGCGTGGCGAGGTGGTGCTGCTGCCGGCGGCCAACCCCATCGGCCTGCACCAGTGGATGCAAGGCCAGCACCACGGCCGCTTTGAACTCGCCAGCGGCGAGAACTTCAACCGCGGCTACACCGACCTCACCGACACCGTCGTCAGCGCTGTGCAGGGCCGGCTGGGCAGCGATGCCGCCGCCAACCTGGCCACCGTGCGCGCCGCGCTGCGCGAGGCCGTGGCCGCGCTGCCCGTGGCCACCACGCTGGACAGCCTGCGCCGCCTGCTGCTGGGCCTGGCCAGCGACGCCGACCTCGTGCTCGACCTGCATTGCGACGGCGAAGCCGCCCTGCACCTCTACACCACGCCCGCCTGCTGGCCGGCGCTGCAGCCGCTGGCCGGCTACCTGGGCGCGCGGGCCGTGCTGCTGGCCGAACGCTCGGGCGGCGACCCCTTCGACGAGGCCTGCTCCATGCTGTGGCCGGCCTTGGCCGAGCGCCTGGGCCCCACACAACCGCTGCCGCCCCAGCCCAGCCTGGCCGTGACGGTGGAACTGCGCGGGCAGAACGACGTGGCCCACGCCACTGCGGCCACCGACGCGCAGGCGCTGCTGCACTTCATGGCCCAGCGCGGTGCGATCGATCTGCCGCCGGCCCCTGTGCCACTGCTGCTGTGCGCGGCCACGCCGCTGGCCGGCTCCATGCCCATCGTGGCGCCGCACGGCGGCGTGGTGGTGTTTGCGCGCGAGCCGGGCGACAACGTGCAGGCCGGTGATCTGGTGGCCGAGCTGATCGACCCCATCACCGGCCAGACCACACCGCTGCACGCGCCCACCAGCGGCGTGTTCTACGCGCGTTGCAACAGCCGCTACACGCGCGCCGGCGGCCGCCTGGGCAAGGTGGCCGGCGCCGAGGCACTGCGTCACGGCCGGCTGCTCTCGCCATGACGGCGGCCGCAGCTGGCGGCGGCCTGCGGGTCACCGACCTGCACCACCGCTACGGCACGCGCGAGGTGCTGCAGGGCATCACGCTGCACGCGCCGAAGGGTGCGGTGCTGGCCCTCATCGGCGCCAGCGGCTCGGGCAAGAGCACGCTGCTGCGATGCCTGAACCTGCTGGAGACACCCTCGCGCGGCACGCTGCAGCTGGGCGACGAAACGCTGGCGCTGCGCCCGGGGGCCGACGGCGCCCTGCACTGCCCCGATGCCAAGCAGCTGCAGCGCTGGCGCACGCGGCTGGCGATGGTCTTCCAGGGCTTCAACCTCTGGGCGCACCGCACCGTCACGCAGAACATCACCGAGGCGCCCATCCATGTGTTGGGCCGCGGCCGTGACGAGGCCATCGCGCGCGCCCATGCGCTGCTGGAGCGCGTGGGCCTCACGCACCGGCGCGACGCCTACCCGGCGCAGCTGAGCGGCGGCGAGCAGCAACGCGTGGCCATCGCCCGCGCGCTGGCCATGGACCCGGAAATCCTGCTCTTCGACGAACCCACCTCGGCGCTGGACCCCGAGCTCGTGGGCGAGGTGCTGGCCGTGATGCGCGGCCTGGCCGCCGAGGGCCGCACCATGCTCGTGGTGACGCACGAGATGGGTTTCGCGCGCGAGGTGGCCAGCGAGGTGGTCTACCTGCACCAGGGCCGCATCGAGGAACAGGGCCCGCCGGGCCAGGTGCTGGTGCAGCCGAAGAGCGAACGGCTGCGCCAGTTCCTGTCGGGCAGCCTCAGCCGCTGATTCAGCCGATGAATCGGCCGCTGTGTCAGCCGCTGAGGGCGTCGAAGATGTGCACCTCTGTCTTGCCGCTGCTGCCGCCGTCGGTCAGCACCGCATAGACCTCGCCGTTGCTGCGCAAGGCGAACTGCCAGGCCTTCGTCACGGGCGGCAGTGGCGTTGGGGCCTGGCGGCGGAAGGCGCCATAGCGGCGCGAGGCGTCGAGCACGTGCACCTCGCTGCGTGCCGAGTTGCCGCCGCGGTTGAAGGCCACGATGTCGCCGCTGGGCAGCACGCCGAAGTCCCAGGTGGTGTCGGTGGCGTGCAGCGCGGTGTCGGCCTGCAAGGCCACGCGCTGGTAACGGCTCTTGGCATCGAGCACCAGCACCTCGGTCTGCCCGGTGACGGACAGGCGGTTGATGCACACCAGGTCGCCGTTCGAGTTGGCACCGAAGGCCCAGCGGCGGTCGGTGGCGGGCAGCACCGTGGGGGTCTGCAGCTTGTAGGCGCGGTAGCCGGCGCTGCCGTCGATCACGTGCACCTCGGTCTTGCCAGAGGCACCGCTGCGCCGCACGGCCATCACGTCGCGGTTGGCCAGGGCCACGAAGTCCCAGCCGGCGTCGGCGGCCTCCAGGGCGGTTTCGGTCTGCTGTGCAAAGCGCTTGAAGCCGCCGCTGGCCGAGACGATGTGCAGCTCGGTGCGGCCGCGCGCGCCCTGGCGCTGCACGCCCACCAGGTCGCCGTTGTCGAAGACCTGGAAGGCCCAGGTCTCGGGCGTGGGGGGCAGCGCCGTGGCCGTCTGCAGGCGGAAGCCCGGCGCGGCTTGTGCGGCGCGCTCGCCGGCCAGCGCCAGCAGCAGCGCCGCACCGCCGAAGCCCAGGAGTTCGCGCCGCTGCACGCTCATTCGCCCAGGTAGGCGGCGCGCACCTTCGGGTCGTTCAGCAGCGCCTTGGCATCGCCCGTCATCGTGATCTCGCCCGAGTCCATCACGTAGCCGCGGTTGGCCAGGCCGAGGGCGCGGCTGGCGTTCTGCTCCACCAGCAGCACCGTGGTGCCGCGGCTGTGGATGTCGGCCACCACCTCGAAGATCTTGTCCACCATGATGGGGCTCAGGCCCATGCTGGGCTCGTCGAGCAGCAGCACCTTGGGCCGGGCCATCAGCGCGCGGCCCATGGCCAGCATCTGCTGCTCACCGCCGCTCATGGTGCCGGCCAGCTGGTTGCGGCGCTCCTTCAAGCGCGGAAAGATCGCAAACACCTTCTCGATGTCGGCGTCGATCTCCTTGTCCTTGCGCACGAAGGCGCCCATCTGCAGGTTCTCGGTGATGGTCATGCGCGTGAAGGTGCCGCGCCCTTCCGGCACCATCACCAGGCCCTGCTTGACCAGATCCCACGGACCCTGGCCCTTGATGTCGCGGCCCAGGTACTGAATGCTGCCTTCGGCCGCAGGCTGCGTGCCCGTCACGGCCTTCAGCGTGGTGGTCTTGCCGGCGCCGTTGGCGCCGATCAGGCTGACGAGTTCGCCTTCGCGCACCTCGAAGCTCACGCCCTTGACGGCCTGGATGCCGCCGTACGCGACCTTCAGGCCGCTGACTTTCAACATGGTCTGGCTCATCGTGTGCCGCCCCTCAATGCGCACCGGCGCCGAGGTAAGCCTCGATCACCTTCTCGTTCTTCTGCACCTCGGCGGGGTGGCCTTCGGCGATCTGCTTGCCATAGTCGAGCACCGTCACGCGGTCGCACAGGCCCATCACCAGCTTCACGTCGTGCTCGATGAGCAGGATGGTGCGGCCGTCCTTGCGGATGCGGTCGATCAGCTCGCGCAGCACCACCTTCTCGGTGGCGTTCATGCCGGCGGCCGGTTCGTCCAGCGCGATGAGCTTGGGGTCGGTGGCCAGCGCACGGGCAATCTCCAGCCGGCGCTGGTCGCCATAGCTCAGCGTGCGGGCCTTGAAGTCGGCGTACTTGCCGATGCCCACGTAATCCAGCAGTTCCTGCGAGCGCTGCGCGATGGCGGCTTCCTCGCTCTTGAAGCTGGCGGTACGGAAGATGGCGCCACCCAGGCCCGAGTGGCTGCGGACGTGGCGGCCCACCATCACGTTCTCCAGCGCCGTCATCTCGGCGAAGAGGCGGATGTTCTGGAAGGTGCGGGCAATGCCCGCCTTGGCCACCTCGTGCACGGCGCTGGGCTTGTAGGGCGCGCCGCCGAGTTCGAAGCTGCCGCTGTCGGGGATGTACAGGCCGGTGATGACGTTGAAGAAGGTCGTCTTGCCGGCGCCGTTGGGCCCGATGAGGCCGTAGACCTGCCCGGGCAGGATGGTGATGCCGACATCCGACAGGGCCTGCAGGCCGCCGAAGCGCTTGCTGACGCCCTGCACCTTGAGGACGGGCGTGGTGCTCGTGTTCATCTGCGCTCTCCGCCCTTCAGTTCGCCACCGGCTGCGGCGCCGCCTTGCCGTGTTCACGCGCCGGCCACAGCCCGCGCGGCCGCGCCAGCATGATGCCGATCATGGCCAGCGCAATGAGCAGCTGGCGCAGGATGGAGGCATCGAGCCGCCCGCCGGTGAGTTGCTGCAGCGGCCCGGCCACGTAGCGCAGCACCTCGGGCAGCGCGGCCAGCATCACCGCGCCGAGAATCACGCCCGGCAGGTGGCCCATGCCGCCCAGCACCACCATGGCCACGATCAGCACGCTTTCCTGCAGGCTGAAGCTCTCGGGCGAGACGAAGCCCTGGAAGGACGCGAACATCGCGCCCGACACGCCGCCGAAGGTGGCGCCCATGCCGAAGGCCAGCAGCTTCATGTTGCGCGTGTTGATGCCCATGGCCTTGGCCGCGATCTCGTCTTCGCGGATGGCCATCCAGGCGCGGCCGATGCGGCTGGTCTCCAGGCGGTGGCAGATGATCACGCTGATCACCACCAGCAGCAGGAAGAGGTAGTAGTACAGCACCACCGAGCTGATGCGGTAGCCGCCGATCTCGATGGCCTTGCCGAAGCTGAAGCCGAAGAGGTTCATCGAGTCGATGCGGTCCAGCCCCCGCGGCCCGTTGGTGATGTTCACCGGGTGCTCGAGGTTGTTCATGAACACGCGGATGATCTCGCCGAAACCCAAAGTGACGATGGCCAGGTAGTCGCCGCGCAGCTTGAGCACCGGCGTCCCCAGCAGCACACCGGCGATGGCCGCCAGGCCCGCTGCGAGCGGGATGACCACCCAGATCGGCGTGTGCAGGCCGTCAGGAAAAGCCTGCGCGATCCAGGCGAAGTTCTCCCACAGGTGCGGGCTGGCCAGCAGCGCGTACATGTAGGCGCCAACCGCGTAGAAGGCCACGTAGCCCAGGTCGAGCAGGCCGGCATAACCCACCACGATGTTCAGGCCCAGGGCCAGCAGCACGTACAGCAGCGACAGCGCCATGATGCGCACCCAGCCCTGGCCGAAGTACTGCGCCACCAGCGGCAGCGCCAGCAGGGCCAGCGCGCAAATCACGAAAACGAGGATCTTGTTCTTCATCTTGGCGGCTCCTTCGTCAGGCGCGGTCGGCCACGCGTTCGCCCAGCAGGCCCTGCGGGCGCAGCGTGAGCACCAGGATCAGCGCCACGAAGGCGAAGATGTCTGCATAGTGGCTGCCCAGCAGGCCGCCCGTCAGTGCGCCCAGGTAGCCGGCGCCCAGCGCCTCCACCAGGCCCAGCAGCAGCCCGCCCACCACGGCACCGGCCAGGTTGCCGATGCCGCCGAGCACCGCCGCCGTGAAGGCCTTCAGCCCCGGCAGGAAGCCCATGCTGTGCTGCACGGTGCCGTAGTTGGCCGCCCACATCACGCCGGCCACGGCGGCCAGCGCCGCGCCGATGATGAAGGTGGCGCTGATCACCACGTCGGGCTTGACGCCCATCAGCGCGGCCACGCGGGGGTTCTCGGCCGTGGCGCGCATCGCGCGGCCCAGCTTGGTGCGGTTCACCAGGTACATCAGGCCGGCCAGCAGCACCGTCGTGACCCCGAGGATCAGGCACTGCGTGACCGTGATGACGGGCCCGCCCAGGTTGATGGGCTCGGTGGGCAGCAGCAGCGGGTAGGGCTTGGGATTGGGCTTCCAGATGATCATCGCCAGCGTCTGCAACAACAGACTCATGCCCATGGCGGTGATCAGCGGCGCCAATCGCGGCGCATTGCGCAGCGGCCGGTAGGCCGCCTTCTCGATGGTGAAGTTCAAGGCCGCACAGATGGCGATGGAACAGATCAGGGACAGGCCCATGATCACGTAGCCGGGCATGCCGGAATCGGCCAGGGCCGACACCACCGTCCAACTGACGAGGGCGCCGACCATCAGGACCTCGCCGTGCGCGAAGTTGATGAGGTTGATGATGCCGTAGACCATGGTGTAGCCCAGGGCCACGAGCGCGTACATCGCGCCCAGCACCAGACCGTTGATGATCTGCTGGAAGAAAGTTTCCATCGAGTAGGAGCTCCGGTTGCCGCGGCGCTAGGCCGGCTCGCCAGGGCACATGCAAGAAACCGGCCTCGCTGTGCCCGGCAGGCCGGTGCAGCCTGCAGTGCGGCGGCATTCTAGGTGCGCCGCAGCAGAGGGCCGGGCGCGGGCTTACCCCCTCGACACCCAGATTGGAAACGGTTGCAGAACCCGCGAAGTGTGCGGCGTGGTCGCCGGCTCAGCCCCCGCCGCGGGCGGCCTCGTCGCGCGCGCGCAGTTCGGCCAGGCGTTCGCCGATGCGCAGCTCCAGCCCGCGCGGCACCGGTTCGTAGAAGCGTTCGGCCGGCAACCCTTCGGGCAGGTAGCGCTCGCCCGCGGCATAGCCGCCTTCTTCGTCGTGCGCGTAGCGGTAGCCAGCGCCGTGGCCCAGGCCCTTCATCAGCTTTGTCGGCGCGTTGCGCAGGTGCATGGGCACGGGGCGAGTGCCATCGCTGCGCACCAGCTCGCGCACCGCGTTCCAGCCCTTGTAGACGGCATTGGACTTGGGCGCCACGGCGAGATAAGCCACGGCTTGTGCCAGCGCCAGCTCGCCCTCGGGCGAGCCCAGGCGCTCGTAAACCTCGGCCGCATCCAGCGCAAGCCGCAGCGCCCGCGGGTCGGCCAGACCCACCTCTTCCGACGCCATGCGCACGATGCGACGCGCCGCGTAGCGCGGGTCCATGCCGGCGTCGAGCAGGCGCGCCAGCCAGTACAGGGCCGCATCGGGGTGGCTGCCGCGCACGCTTTTGTGCAGCGCCGAGATGGTGTCGTAGAACACGTCACCGCCCTTGTCGCCGCGGCGCAGCAGCTCGCCGAGCGTGGCTTCGAGCGCGGCCTCGCCCAGTTCGGCGGCGCCGGGGTGGGCGGCCACGAGGTTGTCGTAGGCGTTGAGCAGGCGGCGCGCGTCGCCATCGGCGTGCGCCACCAGCTGCTGGTGGGCAGCTGCGCTCAGCGGCGGGGCACCCAGCACCGCGGCGGCGCGCGCGATCAGTTCGCCGAGCTCGGCCTCGTCCAGCGCCTTCAGCACGTGCACGGTGGCACGCGAGAGCAAGGCCGAGTTGACTTCGAAAGACGGGTTCTCGGTGGTCGCGCCGATGAAGCTGAAGAGCCCGGCTTCCACGTGCGGCAAGAACGCGTCCTGCTGCGCCTTGTTGAAGCGGTGCACCTCGTCCACGAAGACCACGGTGGCCTTGCCGCTGCGGCGCACGCTGGTGGCTTGCTCCACGGCCTCGCGGATGTCCTTCACACCGGCCAGCACCGCCGAAAGCACGATGAAATGCGCGCCCGTGGCGCCGGCCAGCAGCCGGGCCAGCGTCGTCTTGCCCACGCCCGGCGGGCCCCAGAGGATGGTGGACGGCAGGCGGCCCGATTCAAAGGCCACGCGCAGCGGCCGGCCGGGTGCCAGCAGGTGGCGCTGGCCCACCACCTCGTCGAGCGTGCGCGGGCGCAGCCGCTCTGCCAGGGGCACGGTGGTGCCAGGGGCCGCTTCGGCACCCGTGCCTGGGCTCAGTTCAGGGAAGAGCGCGTCCTGCGGCAGCATGCCGGCATTGTCGCAGCGCGCCCCGGGGCCGATCCCCCCTGCGCGCGCCACTGCGCGCAGACTGCACCGCGATTCACCCCTTGTTTGGCGCTTTGCTTCCGGGCCGGCTGGCCGACACTGCCGCGGCGAAGCGCCCTGTGTCGATGGACCGACCGGGCCCAACGAGATGGAGCAACCGCGATGACCACCGCCCTGACCCCCACCGCCAGCAGCAACCCCAACCCGGCCGCCGCGCTGGCTGCCGCCGCTGCGGCCCCCGTCACCCCGCGCGAGGTGCTGTCCTTCAAGCTCGGCGCCGAGGAATACGGCATCGACATCCTGCGCGTGCAGGAGATCCGCGGCTACGAGCCGCCCACGCGCATCGCCAACGCGCCGCACTTCATCAAGGGTGTGGTCAACCTGCGCGGCGTGATCGTCCCCATCGTCGACATGCGCCTGCGCTTCGGCCTGGCCGATGTCTCGTACAACGACTTCACCGTCGTCATCGTGCTCAACGTGGCCAACCGCACCGTGGGCGTGGTGGTCGATTCGGTGAGCGACGTGCTCGAACTGCCGCCGGGCCAGGTGAAGCCGGCGCCGGAGTTCAACGCCGCCATCGACGCCAGCTACATCATCGGCCTGGGCACGCTGAAGCAAAGCGATGCCGAGCGCATGCTGATCCTGATGGACATCGAGAGCCTGATGCGCAGCCCCGAGATGGGCCTGTCGGACGACGGCTTCGCGCACTGAACCAGCGCGCCGCCCGGCGCCCCTGCCCTATTGGCGGATGACGTCTGCCCCGGGGGGCGGCGTGAAACGGAAGGCCTCGGGCTGCAGGCTCACGTTGGCCTCGAAGCGCGTGAACTGCAGCAGCGAGCGCTGGCCGAAGGCATCGACGATGTCCACCGCGGCCAGGTCACGGCCGCGGAAGCCCAGCTTCAGGCTCTGGAACGGGCCGTCCTTGGCGCGCGGCCTGGCCTGCACCCACACCAGGCCTTCGGCCGAGGGCAAGGCGCTCAGCACGAAGTCGCGGTCGATGTCACCGCCCGTCAGCAGCGCGGCGGGCGTGGCGCCGAGCGCCTGCGCCACGGGGCGCGAGCTGACCTGGTTGAGATCGGTGTCGTGGATCCACACCAGCGTGCCATCGGCCACGATGAGTTGCTCGAAGGGCTTGGCATAGCTGAAGCGGAAGCGGTTGGGCCGCAGAAACTCGAACTGTCCCGAGCTCGACTTCTTGCGCGCGCCATCGGCCGAGGTCACCGTCTGCGTGAAGCTCGCCCGGCCGCTCTTCACCTCACGCACGAACTCGCGCAGCGTGTCCACCGCGTCGGCCTGCGCCGAGTTCAGCGCGCCAAGCGCCAGGACGAGGCTCACGCCCAGGGTTCCCAAAAACCGCCGCTTCATTCGTCGCGCTTCGGAACGATGATGTCCCGGTTGCCGTTGTGTCCCATGGCAGATACGAGCCCCGATTGCTCCATTTGTTCCAGCAATCGCGCGGCGCGGTTGTAGCCGATGCGCAAGTGGCGCTGCACCAGCGAGATGCTGGCGCGCTTGTGCTGCAGTACCACGGCCACGGCTTGGTCGTACATCGCGTCGCTTTCGGTGCCCCCCGTGGGCCCGGTGCCGCCCAAGGCCGCATCGCCTTCGCCTTCCAGCACGCCGCCTTCGAGAATGCCTTCGATGTAGTTCGGCTCGCCCTGGCTCTTCAGGTATTCGACGACACGGTGCACCTCGTCGTCGCTGACGAAGGCCCCGTGCACGCGTACCGGCAGGCCGGTGCCGCTGGCCATGTAGAGCATGTCGCCCATGCCCAGCAGCGCTTCGGCGCCCATCTGGTCGAGGATGGTGCGGCTGTCGATCTTGCTGCTGACCTGGAAGCTGATGCGCGTGGGGATGTTGGCCTTGATCAGGCCCGTGATCACGTCGACGCTGGGCCGCTGCGTGGCGAGAATGAGGTGCATGCCCGAAGCGCGCGCCTTTTGCGCCAGCCGCGCGATCAGTTCTTCGATCTTCTTGCCCACCACCATCATCAGGTCGGCGAGTTCGTCGATGACGACAACGACATGCGGCAAGCGTTCCAACGGTTCCGGGGCTTCCGGCGTCAGGCTGAAGGGGTTGGGCAGCTTCTCGCCGCGCTCGGCGGCTTCGGCGATCTTCTTGTTGTAGCCGCCGAGGTTGCGCACGCCCAGCTTGCTCATCAGCTTGTAGCGGCGCTCCATCTCGCCCACGCACCAGTTCAGCGCGTTGGCGGCCTGCTTCATGTCGGTGACCACGGGCGCCAGCAGGTGCGGGATGCCTTCGTAGACGCTCATCTCCAGCATCTTCGGGTCGATGAGGATGAGCCGCACATCGCGCGCCTCGGCCTTGTAGAGCAGGCTCAGGATCATCGCGTTGATGCCCACGCTCTTGCCCGAGCCGGTGGTGCCGGCCACCAGGCAGTGCGGCATCTTGGCCAGGTCGGCCACGATGGGCTTGCCGACGATGTCCTTGCCCAGGCCCATGGTCAGCATGCTGCTCGAATCGTTGTAGACCTCGCTGCCGAGGATCTCGCTGAGCTTGATGGTCTGGCGCCGCGCATTGGGCAACTCCAGCGCCATGTAGTTCTTGCCGGGGATGACCTCCACCACACGGATGCTCACCAGCGACAGGCTGCGCGCCAGGTCCTTGGCGAGGTTGACGATCTGCGCGCCCTTCACGCCCGTGGCGGGTTCGATCTCGTAGCGCGTGATCACCGGGCCGGGGCTGGCCGCCACCACGCGCACTTCCACGCCGAAGTCCTTGAGCTTCTTCTCGATCAGCCGCGAGGTCATCTCGATGCTCTCGGGCGTGACGAGTTCCTGGCGCACGCCGGCCGCGTCCAGCAGGTCGACCTGGGGCAGCTTGGTGTCGCTCAGCTCCTTGAACAGCGGCTGCTGGCGCTCCTTGGCCACACGCGGCGAAGGCGGCAAGTCCACCAGCACGGGCTCGATGACGACGGGCACGTGCTCCTGCACCTCCAGGCGCTGCTCGGCCACCACAGCCTCGCGCTCGCGCGCCGCCTGCTCGCCCAGCAGGCGGTCTTTCTCGGCTTCCTTCTTGTCCTGCCGGCTCTCACGCAGGCGGTCGAAGGCTGCGCCCAAGGACTCGGCCAACTGCAGCCAAGAGAAACGCAGCGCCAGTGAGGTGCCCAGCACCAGCATCGCGATCCACAGCACGCCCGAGCCGGCGAAGCCCAGCCACTGCATCGACAGCGGCCCCAGCGTGTAACCCAGCACCCCGCCCGCGTGGCCGGGCAGCAGCGCCTCCCAGCGGTACAAGCGCGTCCACTCCAGCGAGGCGCTGGCGGTCAGCAGCAGCACCAAGCCCAGCCAGAACATCCAGCGCGGCGTGGCGGACGTTTGTGAGGGACCGCGCAGCAAGCGCGCCAACGCCGAGAGCCAGGCCCGCAAGGCCACCGGCACCAGCCACCAGGCCGAGAAGCCGAAGAGAAAGAGCGCCATGTCCGAGACGCGCGCGCCCAGCAAGCCGGCCTTGTTGCGCAGCGCCTCGCCGGTGCCGGAAGTGGTGAAGGCGGTGTCGCCCGCGTGGTGCGTGACCATGGCCAGCACGAAAAGCAGCCAGGCCAGCGCGCCGCCGATCAGCAGCGCTTGCTGGCGCCAGCGTGGTGGCTGCGCGTCGCTGTGCGCGCGCAGAGCGGCAGTGCCATCGCCTTGCAAGGAACCGAGGGGAAAACTCATGCCAACGATTGTGGCGGATGCTGCCCTCGGCCCAGATCAGTCGTTGGGGAGCCGTTCCTTGATGACGACCGAGCCGTTTTCTTGCGTCTCGATCACGCCGCGCTCTTCCAGGTCCTTCATCACGCGGCTGACCATCTCGCGCGAGGCGCCCACCACCTTGGCCATGTCCTGGCGGCTGACCTTGTGGCGGATGATCTTGATGCCGTCGGCCTCCTCGGCCATGTCCAGCAGCGTGCGCGCGACGCGGCCGTAGACGTCCAGCAGCGCCAGGCTCTCGATCTGGCGGTCGGCGTTGCGCAGGCGCTTGACCAGGCCGCGCAGGATGCCGTAGCTGAGTGTGCTGTTCTCGGGCAGGCAGCGCGCGAAGTCGGCGCGGGCCAGCACCAGCATGTCGGTCTGGATCTCGGCGCGCACGGTGGCGCTGTGCGGCTCGTTGTCGATGAGGCTCATCTCACCCACGTAGTCACCGGCTTCCAGCACCGCCAGGATGACTTCGCGGCCGCGCGTGTCGGCCGTCAGCACGCGTGCGCGGCCGTTGAGAAGGATGAAGAGGCTGTTGCTCTTGCGGCCCTGCTCCACCACGAGTTCACCGCGGCGGAAGCGCCGTTTCACCACGCTGTCGGCGATGGCCTGCGCCTGTTCGGCGGTGAGCATCGAGAACAACGGTACGCGACGGATCAGGTCCAGGTTCGACAGCATCGACATCGGCAGGGCTCCTCTTGTTGTCTTCTCTCGCCTGGCAGCGCGGTGGGGCCGCCGTCTGCAAGAATCTGTCTATTGTGCCCATTGCGGCACTTGCATCCGCCGGCATCGGCATCGATGTAAGTTCACAGCGTCGGTTCGGCGCGACGTCGCCCCTCTTCAGAGACAGCTTCCATGACCACCCCCAGCACCCACGCCCGCGTCTTGATCCTCGGTTCGGGCCCCGCCGGCTACACAGCCGCGCTCTACGCCGCGCGCGCCAACCTCGAACCCATGCTCATCACCGGCATCGCCCAGGGCGGCCAGTTGATGACCACCACCGAGGTCGACAACTGGCCGGCCGACGTGGCCGGCGTGCAAGGCCCCGAGCTGATGGAACGTTTCCTGAAGCATGCCGAGCGCTTCAACACCAAGATCGTCTTCGACCACATCAACGCGGTCGACTTCAGCCAGCGCCCCTTCAAGCTGACCGGCGACTCGGGCACCTACACCTGCGACGCCCTCGTCATCGCCACCGGCGCCAGCGCCAAGTACCTCGGCTTGGAGAGCGAGAGCGCCTTCATGGGCAAGGGCGTGAGCGGCTGCGCCACCTGCGACGGCTTCTTCTACCGCGGCGACACGGTGTGCGTGGTGGGCGGCGGCAACACCGCCGTGGAAGAGGCGCTCTACCTCAGCAACATCGCCGAGAAGGTGCACCTGATCCACCGCCGCGACAAGTTCCGCGCCGAGGCCATCATGGTGGACAAGGTGATGGCCAAGGTGGCTGCAGGCAAGATCGAACTGCACCTGTGGAACACGCTCGACGCCGTGCTCGGCGACGACAGCGGTGTCACCGGCGTGCGCCTGAAGAACACGCAGGACGGCGGCACGAAGGAAGTGGCCGTCAAGGGCTGCTTCATCGCCATCGGCCACCAGCCCAACACCGACATCTTCAAGGGCCAGTTGGAGATGAAGGACGGCTACATCGTGACCAAGACAGGCCTGGACGGCATGGCCACGATGACCAGCGTGCCCGGTGTCTTCGCGGCGGGCGACGTCCAGGACCACGTCTACCGCCAGGCCATCACCAGCGCCGGCACCGGCTGCATGGCGGCGCTGGACGCGCAGCGCTTCCTCGAAGCCCAGGAGTGAGCAGCGCCGGCCCAGCGGGGCTTTGCGGTTATACTCGCGGGCTTCGCTGACGACGGCGGGCTTCCACGCCCGCCAGCCCCCGACAGCGCTGACCCGGGAAACCGCCACCCGCATCTGGCGAGGTCAAGCCGTCTCCCACCGCCCGCTCCCCTGCCGGGGTTGGCCCGCGGTGCCGGCTGTTCTAGAAAGTGTTTCTTATGGCACGCAAGTGCGAAGTAACGGGCAAAGGCCCGATGGTGGGGAACCATGTCTCCCACGCCAACAACAAGACCAAGCGTCGTTTCCTGCCTAACCTGCAGTACCGCCGTTTCTGGGTCGAGAGCGAGAACCGCTGGGTGCGCCTGCGCATCACCAACGCGGCCCTGCGCCTGATCGACAAGAAGGGCATCGACGTCGTCCTGGCGGACCTTCGCGCCCGCGGCGCAATCTAAGGAGCACACACCATGGCAAGCAAAGGCGGCCGCGAGAAGATCAAGCTGGAAAGCACGGCAGGCACCGGGCACTTCTACACCACCAGCAAGAACAAGAAGACCACGCCCGAGAAGCTCGAATTCCTGAAGTTCGACCCGAAGGCGCGCAAGCACGTGCTCTACAAGGAAGTGAAGCTGAAGTAATTCAGCGCTTCCCGCACCCGAGAAACCCGCCGCTGGCGGGTTTTTTGTTGCCTGCTGCCAGCCCGCAGCGCCAGGCAGACACGAAAAAGGGGCCCGAGGACCCCTTTTCGCGAAACCGGAATGGTCGCCAGCGCTCAGCGCACCACGCCCATCGATTCCTTGTTGCCGCCCTTGTACGTGTACAGGGTCAGGGCGCCGTTCTTGATGTCGCCCTTGGCGTCGAAGGCGATGTTGCCCGTGACACCCTTGTGCTCGATCTTGGCCAGCACCGGCAGGTACTTCGCTGGCTCGGCCGAGCCGGCCTTGACCATGGCCGCAACCATCGTGTTGACGGCGTCGTACACGTACGGCGCGTAGATCTGCACGTCGGCGTTGAACTTGGCCTTGAACTTGGTGCGGAAGTCGGCCATGGCCTTGGAGGCTGCGGCGTCCTTGGGGTCGATACCGCCGGCTTCGGCGCACACCACCTGACCGTCACCCATGGTGCCGGCGGCCAGCTTGGGCAGTTCGCCCGAGCAGATGCCGTCGCCGCCCATGAACTTGGCGTCGATGCCGAGCTGCTTCATCTGGCGCAGCATCGGGCCGGCCACAGCGTCCATGCCGCCGAAGAAGACCACGTCGGGCTTCTTGGCCTTCAGGCTGGTCAGGATGGCGGTGAAGTCCGTCGCCTTGTCGTTGGTGAACTCGCGGCCCACGGTCTTGCCGCCGGCGGCCTTCACGCCCTTCTCGAACTCGTCGGCGACGCCCTGGCCGTAGGCGGTGCGGTCGTCGATGACGGCGATGCTCTTGCCTTTGATCTGCGTCACGGCGTACTTGCCGAGCGTGCCGCCCAGGTGCACGTCGTCAGCCACCACGCGGAAGGCCGTCTTGTAGCCGTTGCGGGTGTACTTGGGGTTCGTGGCGCTGGGGCTGATCTGGGGGATGCCGTTGTCGCTGTAGATCTTCGAGGCGGGGATGGTCGTGCCGCTGTTCAGGTGGCCGATCACGCCGTTGACCTTGCTGTCCACCAGCTTCTGGGCGGCAGCGGTGCCCTGCTTCGGGTCACCTGCGTCGTCTTCGGCCAGCAGCTCGAACTTGACCTTCTTGCCGCCGATGGTCACGCCCTTGGCGTTGAGCTCGTCGATGGCCATGCGGGCGCCGTTCTCGTTGTCCTTGCCCAGGTGGGCGATGCCGCCGCTGGTGGGGCCCACGTGGCCGATCTTGACGACCATGTCCTGTGCGAACACCGAGCCGCCCAGCATCAGGGCCGCAGCACCGACGATCACATTGAGCTTGATCTGCATGAAAAAACCTCCGGTTGGAAATGTTGTCGCGTCAGCGAACAGTCGAAAACGCTAGCGAAACACGATAACGCAAAAAACAGGCCCACCCAAGACGGGCTGTTGCTCTGCGCGCCGCTGAGATGCTGTGCGCCAGAGCCTCAACGCGGTGCACGCGGTTCCCGACATCAGGGTCTGTGCGGAGGGAACGTGTCTGCGCCAGGTGCGCCGGCAGCCTGACGTTGCAGCGCGCGCCGCACGGCGTCCTGCAGCAGCTCATTCAGGGCCGAGGCCAGTTCACCGCGGGCCTCGCGGATCAGACCTTCGGCAGCCCGCGCCAGCGCTGGCGCCAGCGCCTCGCGCAGGCGCGATTCGAGCAGCATGTCCAGGCGCGGCTGCAGTTCGGCCAGGGCCAGGGCCACGACGGCCTGGGTGTCGATGGCGGGCGCCACCTCGGTCACGGCCGAGGGCGGCGGGCCGGCGTCCGGCTGCGGTTCGAAGGCGGTGGCCGGCGTCACCTCGGGGGCAACCTCAGCCGTGTCCTGCAGTGGCGGTGGATCGCCCTCGGCAGCGCCCTCGGAAGCGCCCGCATCCGGCCACGCTGGCGTGCCGAGTTCAGGCCCGATGTCCAGGGCCGGTGCAGCCAGATCGACCACCTCGGTCAGGGTCGGTACGCGGTCGGCGCTCGGCGGCGCGGCCCAGTCATTCACGGGTGGCCCCTGCGTTGTGGTGCTTGATCGCCAGGCCGGCGGCCTTGTAGCCGCGCCAGCGCTGGCGGCCGGCTTCAACCTCATCGGCTTCCGTGGCCACCACTTCGATCAGACGATCCAAGGCGACCAGGTCCGCCGGCGCTTCGGCGCCCAGGTTGAGCACCAGGCGTGGCGCATCGGCCTGCCGCGAACTGGCAGCCAGCCAGATGGGCGTGCGCACAGCAACACTGGCGCGCGCACCGGGCACGCGCACGTGCGGGATGAAATCGCGTTCTTCGAAAGTCCAGAGCGCGCGGTCCAGTTCACCCAGCACCGGCTCGGGTGCGGTGACCAGCACCCGGGCCCCCTGCCGCGCGGCCTTGCGCAGCAGGCGGCAGGCGAAGCCGACCGGGTCGGCCACGCCGGTGTGGAACTCGACTTCGTTCAGCGCCACCGCCGCCTTGGGGCTGCTCGCAGCTTCAAGTGGCGTCAGGCCGCACGCGAGAGCACGAAGTGCGTCAACAGCGGCACGGGTCGGCCGGTGGCGCCCTTGGCCGCGCCCGACTTCCAGGCGGTGCCGGCGATGTCGAGGTGCGCCCAGCGCATGCTGCCGGTGAAGCGCTGCAGGAACTTCGCGGCCGTCACCGAACCGCCAGCGCGCGAGCCCACGTTGGCCACATCGGCGTAGTGGCTCTTCAGGGCCTCGTCGTACTCTTCATCGAGCGGCATGCGCCAGGCCGGATCCAGCGCAGCTTCACCGGCGGCCAGCAACTCGGCGGCGAGCGCATCGTCGCTGCTGAACAGGCCCGAACGGTGGTGGCCCAGCGCGATGACGCAGGCGCCCGTGAGCGTGGCGATGTCCACCACCACGGCCGGCTTCAGGCGCTCGGCATAGGTCAGCGCGTCGCACAGGATCAGGCGGCCCTCGGCGTCGGTGTTCAGGATCTCGATGGTCTGGCCCGACATGCTCTTGACGACGTCGCCCGGCTTCACGGCACGGCCGCTGGGCATGTTCTCGCAGGCCGGGATCACGCCGATCAGGTTGACCTTGGCCTTGGCCAGCGCAACGGCCTTCAGCGTGCCCAGCACGCTGGCCGCGCCGCCCATGTCGTACTTCATCTCGTCCATCTCGGCGGCGGGCTTCAGGCTGATGCCGCCGGTGTCGAAGGTGATGCCCTTGCCGACCAGCACGATGGGCGCGTCTGCCTTGGCGCCGCCGTTGTAGCGCGCGACGATGAACTTCAGCGGCTCGTCGGAGCCCTGGGCCACGGCGAGGAAGGAGCCCATGCCGAGCCTCTCGCAGTCTTTCCGCTCCAGCACCTCGACCTTCAGGCCGTGTTCCTTGCCGAGCTTCTTGGCCTGCTCGGCCAGGAAGGTGGGCGTGCAGTGGTTGCCGGGGCGGTTGGCGCACTCGCGGGCCAGGGCCGTGCCGGCCGCCACCGCCGCAGCTCGCTGCAGCGCGCTGCCCAGGGCCGCGGCTTCGGCCTTGGCGCACAGCAGCGTCACGACCGCCAGCTTGGGCACGGGGCAGGCGCTGGGTTTGGTTTCGGTGTAGAGGTAGGTGGCGTCGCTCACGGCAGCCACCACGGCTTCGGACTGGGCGGCCGTCCAGGCGCCAGCACCGGCCAGGCCGACAGCCAGGTTCTTGCTTCCGCCGGCCTTGAGCAGGCCCACGGCGGCCGTCACGGCCTTGCGCACCGCCTTGGGCGAGGCATCGGCCACGGCGGCAAAGACCACGCGCGCGGCCTTCACGCCAGCCACCTGGTGGGCATACAGCGTCTGGCCGGCCTTGAAGGCGAAATCACCACCCTTGGCAGCAGCGGCCAGCGTGGCGCCCAGCGGTGCCTCCAGGCCTTCGGGGGCAGCGTTGCCGGCCACGAGCACCAGCAGCGCATCGGCGGCCACGCCGGGCAGTCCGGCCGCAGCGGTCACTTGCGTCTTGAAGTCCATAATTACTTTCAACCCGAAAAACGACAGATGTTATTCGACTCCACCGTCCGTCGTGAGCTCGCGCGGAGCTTCGGCGCCACCCTCGTGGTGATCCTGACCATCGTGCTCACGATGTTCCTCATCCGCACCGTGGGGCAGGCCGCCAGCGGTGCGGTGGCACCGCAGGACGTCGTGCTCTTGCTCGGTTATGTGGCGCTGGGCCACCTGCCGACGATGATGGCGCTGTCGCTGTTCATCGCCGTGGTGGTGACGCTTGGGCGCATGTACCGCGACAGCGAGATGGTGGTCTGGTTCGCCAGCGGTGTGAGCCTGTCGCGCTTCGTGCGGCCGGTGCTGCGTACGGCCACGCCGGTACTGCTGGTGATCGCGGTGCTGATCCTGGTGGTGTGGCCCTGGGGCAACCGCAACAGCCTGGAGCTGCGCGAGCGTTACCAGCAGCGCAGCGACCTCTCCCGCGTGACGCCAGGCGTCTTCCAGACCAGCAGTGACGGCCGGCGTGTCTTCTTCATCGAGCGTGAGAGCGCCGACGCGCTGCATGCGCGCAACGTGTTCATCCTCTCGCGCCAGGACAACAGCGAATCGGTCACCTCGGCCCGCGCCGGCCGGCTGGAGAGCACCGACGACGCCCGCTACCTCGTGCTGGAGCGCGGCCAGCGCAATGACACCAACACCGCCACCGGCGAACGCACGCTCTCCAGCTTCGAGACCTACAGCCTGCTGGCCGACGAGCGCGCGGCGCGCTCGGCCGAATCGCGCCCGCCGCGCGCGGTGCGCACCATCGAGCTGGTGCGCAACCCCACGCCACGTTCCCTGGGTGAACTGACCTGGCGCTTCGGCCTGCTGCTGGGTGCGGCCAACCTGATCCTGCTCGGCATCGGGCTGGCGGCGACCAACCCGCGCCGCGCCAGCAACTGGAACCTGCTCTTCGCGCTGATGGCCTTCGTCATCTACTACAACCTCATCAGCTTCTCGCAGGCCTGGGTGAGCAGTGGGCGCCTGGGCATGGGCGGGGCGCTGGCCCTGCTGCACGGCAGCGCCTTCGCGGCCGCGCTGGCCCTGCTGTGGTGGCGCGACCATGCCGCGGTCTTGCACTGGCGGCGGCGCGCCACAGCCGCCCCCGCCAACGCCGGAGTGGCCGCATGAAGACGGTGCGCCGCCTGCTGTACCGCGACATCGTGGCCTCGGTGCTCTTCGTGGCGCTGGCCTTTCTGTCGCTGTTCTTCTTCATCGACCTTGTCGACGAGCTGGAAACCGTGGGTCGCGACGGCCGCACCATCGGCCAGGCCGTGCTGGCCGCGGCGCTGGAGCTGCCGGGGCACCTGTACGAGTTGCTGCCCATCGCGGTGCTGATCGGCACGATCTACTCGCTCTCGCGCATGGCGCAGTCCTCCGAGTTCACCATCCTGCGCACCGGCGGCCTGGGGCCGGGCCGCGCGCTGGGCCTGCTGGCCGTGCTGGGGGTGGTGTTCGGGGTGCTGACCTTCGTCACGGGCGACTACCTCGCACCCGCCAGCGAGCGCGAGGCCGTGCTCCTGCAGGCGCGCGCCTCCGGCGGCATCGAGTTTGGCGGCGCCGGTGCCTGGCTGAAGGAAAGACGCCTTGCCGAGGATGGCGAGCACAGCTACTCGGTCAACGTGGCCGGTGCCACGGCTGCGGGGGCGCTGGCGGGCATCCGCATCTTCGAGTTCGATGCCGACGGCCGCCTGGTGGCGCGCATCGAAGCCCGCGAAGGGCGCGTGGGCGACGACGGCCAGTGGTTGCTGAGCGATGCGAAAGTGGCGCATTGGCCGCGTGCGCGCAGCCCGCAGGCCGAGGTGCGCACCGAACAGCACGCGACGCTGGCCTGGCCCAGCTCGCTCACGGCGGCCGTGGTGGCCGCGGCGGTGCTGCCCGTCAGCACCATGAGCACGCTGGAGCTGTGGCGCTACAGCACCCACCTGAGCGACCAGGAACAGGCCTCGCAGCAGCACCAGATCCGCTTCTGGCGCAAGGCGCTGTACCCGCTGGCTTGCCTGGTGATGGTGGCGCTGGCCCTGCCCTTCGCCTACCTGCAGGCGCGTGGCGGCAGCATCAGCTACAAGGTCTTCGGCGGCATCATGCTGGGCATCAGCTTCGTGCTGCTGAACAACCTCTCGGGCCACATCGGCATGCTGCGCGGCTGGACACCCTGGGTGGCCGCGGCCACGCCCAGCATGGTTTACCTCGCCTTGTCGATGGCCGCCTTCGCATGGCTGGTGAGATACCGCTAGCGCCCGCACCCCTTGAAAGCACGCTGCCCATGACCACCGGCCTCATCCTCTTCGCCCACGGCGCGCGCGACCCGCGCTGGGCCGGCCCCTTCGAAGCCGTGGCCGCACAGGTGCGGGCACAGGCGCCCGGCGCTGCGGTGCGCCTGGCCTTCCTGGAGTTCATGGCGCCCACCCTGCCCGAGGCCGGTGCCGAACTGGCTGCGGCCGGCTGCACGGGGGTGGCGGTGCTGCCGCTCTTCCTGGGCGCCGGCGGCCACGTGCGCAAGGACCTGCCGCTGTTGATGGACGGTCTGCGCAGCGCGCACCCAGGCGTGCAGTTCACGCTGCACCCGGCCGTGGGCGAGATCGACAGCGTGGTGGCCGCCATGGCCGGTGTGGCCCTGCGCGTGATGGCGGCCGATGGGGCCCAGCCATGAACCTGCACCAGTTCCGCTTCGTGCAGGAGGCCGTCAAGCGCGACCTCAACCTCACCGAGACGGCCAAGGCGCTCTTCACCTCGCAGCCCGGTGTCAGCAAGGCCATCCTCGAGCTCGAGGAGGAGCTGGGCGTGGACATCTTCGCGCGCCACGGCAAGCGCCTGAAACGCGTCACGGAACCCGGCACCGAGGTGCTGAAGTCCATCGACATCATCATGCGCGAAATCAACAACCTCAAGCGCATCGGGCAAGAGTTCAGCAAGCAGGACACCGGCACGCTGCGCATCGCCACCACCCACACGCAGGCGCGCTACTTCCTGCCCGAGCCGGTGGCGCTGCTGCGCCGCCGCTACCCCAAGGTGCAGGTGGTGCTGCACCAGGGCATGCCCGAGCAGGTGGCCCGCATGCTGATGGACGACGTGGCCGAGATCGGCCTGGCCACCGAGGCGCTGAGCGCCCACCCCGAGCTCGTCACCCTGCCCTGCCACGAGTGGCAGCACGCGATGGTGGTGCCCGCCGGCCACCCGCTGGCGGCCGTGGAGCGCCCCACGCTGGAGCAGCTGGCCGCCTACCCGCTGGTGCTGTACCAGCCCACGGTGACCGGCCGCACGCGCATCGACCTGGCCTTCGCGCGGGCCCAGCTCAAGCCGCTGGTGGCGCTGGAGGCCATCGACAGCGACGTCATCAAGACCTATGTGCGCCTGGGTTTGGGCGTGGGCATCGTCACCGAACTGGCCATGCGCGGCGAGCCCGCCGACAGCGAGCTGGCCTGGCGCCCGCTGGGCCACCTGTTCGGCAACAACACCACGCGCGTGGCCTTCAAGCGCGGCGCCTACCTGCGCCACTTCGTGCTGGCGTTTGCCGAACTGCTTTCGCCGCGGCTCACGCAAGGCATGGTGCAGCGTGCGATGAGCGGCCCCGCCGGCAGCGCACCGGCCGACTACGAACTCTGAACCCCATGCAAGCCACTGCCGTGCTGACCCCCACCGTGCAAAGCCGCCTGCCCCAGGTGGGCACCACCATCTTCACCGTGATGTCGGCCCTGGCGCAGGAAACCGGCGCCGTGAACCTGGGCCAGGGCTTCCCCGATTTCGACTGCGACCCGGCCCTGCCCGCGCAGGTGGCCGCGGCCATGCAAGAAGGCCTGAACCAGTACCCGCCCATGGCCGGCGTGGCGCCGCTGCGCGAACGCGTGGCGGCCAAGATCGAAGCCCTGTACGGCCACCGTTACGACGCCGGCAGCGAGATCACCATCACCGCTGGCGCGACGCAGGCCATCCTGACGGCGGTGCTGTGCTGCGTGCACCCGGGCGACGAGGTCATCGTGCTGGAGCCCTGCTACGACAGCTACGCGCCCAACATCGAACTCGCTGGCGGCACGGTGGTGCGCGTGCCGCTGCAGCCCGGTACCTTCCGCCCCGACTTCGCGCGCATCGCCGCGGCCTTGAATGCGAAGACCCGGCTGATGATCGTCAACAGCCCGCACAACCCCAGCGCCACCGTCTGGACGCGGGCCGAGATGCAACAGCTCGCCGAACTGCTGGCACCGACGCAGACGCTGCTGATCTCCGACGAGGTTTATGAACACATGGTCTTCGACGGCCAGCCGCACGTCAGCGCGGCCAGCATCCCGGCGCTGGCGGCGCGCAGCTTCGTCGTCAGCAGCTTCGGCAAGACCTACCACGTCACCGGCTGGAAGGTGGGCTACGTCGCCGCCCCCGCCGCGCTGAGCGCCGAGTTCCGCAAGGTGCACCAGTTCAACGTCTTCACCGTCAACACGCCGGTGCAGCACGCGCTGGCGCGTTACATGGCCGAGCCTGGGCCCTATGTGGAGCTGCCGGCCTTCTACCAGCGCAAGCGAGATCTCTTCCGCGAGGGCCTGGCAAGCACGCGCCTGAAGCCGCTGCACACCCAGGGCAGCTACTTTCAGCTGGTGGACTACAGCGCCGTCAGCAGCCTGCCCGAGGGCGAGTTCTGCCAGTGGCTCACGCGTGAGGTGGGGGTGGCGGCCATCCCCTTGTCGGCTTTCTATGCCGGCGGGTTCGAGCAGCGCCTGGCCAGGCTGTGTTTTGCCAAGCGCGACGACACCCTGCAAGAAGCACTGCGCCGCTTGCAGCGGCTCTGAGGCCGCTCAGCGACGGCCGTTGCGGCTGGGCGGCTCGTCCAGCGGGCCGAAGATGCTGGTCGGGCGGCCGGGGTCGGACGAAAGATCGAAGTCCAGCGGTGCGGTGGCCGGGGCGTCGAGGCTGCCGCGCTCGCTGTCCAGAGCCAGATAAGGCGCCGGGGCGGTGCTGCCGAACTCGCTGCCATCGGCCAGCGGCAGCAGCAGGTCGACCTTGCCGGAGTCAACGGACTCGCGGTCGAGCAGGTCGCGCGCCAGCGAGTACAGGAAGAGCACCTCGCGGTAGGCCGGCAGGTCGAACAGCTCGCCGCGCGACTTGCGGAACAGCAGCGCTTCCAACTCGGCCATCGCGTCCAGCGGCTTGGGCCACACCTTCTGCAGCCGTGGGATCACGCCACTGTAGGTGTCGAGGCTGCGGCCGGCGCCGAGGTCGGTGCCCCACTCGGGCGCGTAGGCGTTGAAGCGCTGGTTGAAGCGCACGCGTGCGCGCTCGTAGTCTTCGCGGTCGCCCCGGCGGCGGTGGATCTCCAGCAACTTCAGGTAGGGCAGCGGGCTGCCGCCGCCCGTGTGGCGCAGGTGCTCCACCAGCAGGTCGATGGCCGCGCCATCCTGGCCCAGCACGACGAAGAACTCGGCCTGCTGCTCCAGGTCGATCAGTTCTTCGATGGAGACATCGCGCGGCGCTGAATCGTCGATGCTGGTGCGCTGCGGCAGCAGGTCGGTGCGCTCCATCGGCGCCGTGGCTTCCATCGCAGCCACGGGCACGGCCGCGCTCACCGGCTGTGCCGGGCGCTGCACGGCAGCAGCGGGGCCTGAGGACGGGGCGGACGGGCCAGGTGGCGGCGTCAGCGGCGGCGGTTCGGTGTCGCCGGCATCCACGCGCACCGGTGCCGGCCAGGCCGGCCGCGGGCGGGGATGCCGGCGACACCGAACCGC